>Ga0308165_1001325_pt1 | contig 35370 bp, 39 predicted proteins | sample PhyWR2_FD_201032 | JGI IMG/M metagenome (GOLD analysis project Ga0308165, IMG submission 201032) | Phyllosphere microbial communities from UC Gill Tract Community Farm, Albany, California, United States - DLSLW.R2 | ecosystem: Host-associated > Plants > Phyllosphere > Unclassified | place: USA...
GAGCCAGGACCGGCTGCCCGCAGCCCGCGCACAGCGTCGTGCGCCGCGCCACCAGGGTCGCCGCGCTGGGGACGGAGCACGGGCAGCAGGTGCGCGTGCGCGATCCCGAGGCGAGGGTGGCGGGCCAGCACAGTCGCGGGGACCCGTTCGACCACGTCGGCGACGACCTCCGGGTGCTCGGCGACCAGGGTCGCCCAGTGACTGTCGACGAGCTCGGCACAGGCTTCCCAGGTCCGCGCCTCGAGCAGGTGCTCGACAGCCTCGCCTACCCGCCCCTGGGTCGTCCGCAGCCGTGCCATGCGGCGCTGCGCGACCCTGTACCGCCGCGGTTCCTCGGCCCGGAAGATCTCCGTCGCCGCCAGGGCGACAGCCTCGACGTACCTCAGACGCACCTGCGTGCCCGCGGTCTCCTGCACGAGCAGACCGACGTCGACGAGCCCGCAGACGATGTCGGCGCAGTCACGCAGGCCTGTGGTCCAGGTCGCGTCGTCGACCGTGAAAGGCCCGATGAAGCCCGTGAGCTGCACAAAACGCTTGAGCGCTGGGTCGGCGAGCTCGTCCCAGACCGATCTGAGATAGGGGAGCCCCGCCGACAGGTCGAGCCTGTGGCGCGGCGCTGCCGATGTCGTCGGCACCACGGCCGGGAGGTCCGTGGGCTCGACGGCGGGTCGGCCGTCCCGCGACGCAAGTTCTGGCCGGGACCGTCCTCCAGGGCGAGCCCGCGGACCAGAGCCGACGAGCACGGCGCGCAGCAGCGCGGCCCATCCACCTGTCGCCCGGACGAGTGACCGGACCGACTCGCTCGAGAGGTCGTGACCGAGGGCCGCGACGAGGCGGGTGGTGTCGTCGACCCCGAGCAAGAGGTCCTGGGGTCCGAGGACCACCGAGTCGACGGTCGAGGCGAGGAGCGGCTCGGTGGTCCGCGGGCTCCGCGCCAGCACCACCACGTACAGCAGGTCGAACCGCTGGACGAGCTCGAGGATCTCCCCGGCGACGTGCGGGTCAGGGTTGTCGTCGAAGTCGTCGACGACCACGCAGAGCGGCTCGGTGCGTCCAGCGATCGCTGCGACCACGTCGCTCCGCCCGGGCACGAGGCCTGGCTCGACGGCGCTCAGCCCGGCGCGCCACAGCTCGGCCGCGAGCCGCGCCCAGAACGGGGCGGGCATCCCGTCCGCCAGGACCGACGGCAGCCTGCACGACACCCAGACGAGGTCGTGACCGAGGGTCCGTGCACGGGCCCACGAGCTGACGAGCGCCGTCTTGCCGTAGCCCTTGGGCGCGCAGATCACCGTGAGCGGCTCGTGGCGGTCGAGCAACGACGTCAGTGCGGGCTTGCCGACGAGGACCGAGGGCGCACGAGGGAGCCTCGGGGGGCGCGTGCCACCCCCAGCCCCCCGGTGCTCGGAATCCCACGACATCTGGTCGCCCTGCTCGTCGGTCCTTCTGCTCGAAGGACGGGAGGCCCTGGCTCGCCCAGGAATCGCGAGGCTACCGCCACGGCCTCGACGGTGGGAAGACGATCGGGCGGAGTTCGCCCGCCCGAACCGCGTCAGACCGGGGCGATCTCCACACCCAGGGCCGCGAGGCGGGCTGCGCCACCGTCTTCGGCCGTGAGGACCCAGAGCCCGTCCTCGAGGATCGCGACGGTGTGCTCCCAGTGGGCGGCCCTCGACCCGTCGCTCGAGACCACGGTCCAGTCGTCCTCGCAGACGTGGGTCAGCTGGTCGCCACGGGTGACCATGGGTTCGACCGCGAGGCACATCCCGGGGCGGATCTTCGCGCCGCGCTCTCGGGTGCGGTAGTTCAGCACGTCCGGGGGCTGGTGCATCGCGGTACCGATACCGTGCCCGACGTAGTCCTCGACGATCCCGTAGCGGGCACCGTCACGCTCGGCGGCATCGGTGATCGAGTCGTCGACAGCGTTCGCGACAGCGCTCAGACGCTCGCCTGACGCGAGAGCCGCCACACCGGCCCACATCGCGTCGTCCGTGGCACGGATGAGCGCAAGGTCGCGCGGGTCTGCAGCGGCCTCTCCCCCGACGACGAAGGACACCGCGGCGTCGGCGTGCCAGCCGTCGACGATCGCGCCGCAGTCCACCGAGACCAGGTCCCCGTCTGCCAGGACCCGGCCGCCGGGGATGCCGTGGATGACGGCGTCGTTGACCGAGACGCAGACCGTCGCCGGGAAGCCCTCGTACCCGAGGAAGGACGCCGTGGCACCAGCGTCGGCGATCACGGCCGCGGCCACGGCGTCGAGATCTGCTGTGGTCAGGCCCGCAGCCGCAGCGTCTTCGACAGCCCTCAGGGCCGCGGCGACCACGAGCCCGGCCCTGCGCATGCACGACACCTGCTCAGGTGTCTTGTACTCGATCTTCTCGCGGCCGAACATCGTGGTCTTCTGTCTCTCAGGAGTGCAGCTGGTCGAGCGCACCGAGCAGGCGGGTGGTGACCTCGTCGACGGAACCGATGCCGTCGACCTGGGCCAGGGCGCCACGCTCGGCGTACAGCCGTGCGATCGGCGCCGTCTGCTCGGCGTAGACCGACAGACGGTGCCGGATGACGGGTTCGGTGTCGTCCGCACGACCCTCGATCTCCGCACGGCCCAGGAGCCGCTCGACGACGATCTCAGGGTCGGCGGTGATCTCGACGGCCCCGTCGAGCGTCAGCCCGAGGTCTGTGAGGATCGTGTCGAGCTCGGCCACCTGGGCCACGTTGCGCGGGTAGCCGTCGAGGATGAACCCCTGCTCCCCCGCAGCGACCTTGGAGGCGAGCTTGTCGCGCACCATGGCGTTGGTGACCTCGTCGGGGACGAGCTCGCCCTTCGCGGTGTACTGCTGGGCGAGCAGACCGAGCTCGGTCTCGCCCTTGATGTTCGAGCGGAAGATGTCGCCTGTCGAGATCGCCTCGATCTGGAGCGACTCGGCCAGGCGCGCGGCCTGGGTGCCCTTTCCCGCTCCGGGAGGGCCGAGGAGGACGATGCGTGCGCTCAACGGAGGAACCCTTCGTAGTGACGCTGCTGCAGCTGGGAGTCGATCTGCTTCACGGTCTCGAGACCGACACCGACGATGATGAGGATCGACGTACCACCGAACGGGATGTTGGTGCTGACGTCGAGCAGCAGGAACGTGATGGTCGGGATCAGCGCGATCAGAGCGAGGTAGATCGCTCCGGCCGAGGTGATCCTCGTGATGACGTAGTCGAGGTACTCGGCGGTCGGACGGCCGGCACGGATGCCGGGCACGAACCCGCCGTACTTCTTCATGTTGTCGGCGACCTCGTCCGGGTTGAACGTGATGGCCGTGTAGAAGAAGCAGAAGAAGAGGATGAGGAGCACGTAGAGCACGATGTGCAGAGGTGCCTCGGGCAGCGCGATGTTGCGCTGGACCCACTGCACCCAGCCGGCCTCGGGCGCCGCGAACTGGGCGATGAGTGCCGGGACCGCGAGCAGCGAGGACGCGAAGATCACGGGGATCACGCCGGCCATGTTGATCTTGATCGGGATGTACGTGGTCGAGCCGCCGTACATCTTGCGACCGACCATGCGCTTGGCGTACTGGACCGGGATGCGTCGCTGGGACTGCTCGACGAAGACGACCAGCGCGACGACCACGAGGGTCACCAGGATGACGATGATGAACTTCTGCACGCCACCGGCCCCGCCGGCGATCGAGAAGAGCGCGGGCGGGAAGCTCGCGGCGATCGACGTGAAGATCAGCAGCGACATACCGTTGCCGACGCCACGCTCGCTGATGAGCTCACCGAGCCACATGATCAGGCCTGCGCCACCGGTCATCGTGATGACGATGAGCAGCGAGGTCATGAAGCTGTCGTTCGGGATGACGTCGCAGCCCGGCAGCAGCTGACCGTTGCGTGCCATGGTCACGTAGGTCGTGGCCTGCAGGACGGCGAGGCCGATGGTGAGGTAGCGGGTGTACTGCGTGAGCTTCGCTGTACCCGACTGGCCCTCCTTGTGGAGCGCCTCGAAGTGAGGGATCACGACGCGGAGCAGCTGGACGATGATGCTCGCGGTGATGTACGGCATGATGCCGAGCGCGAAGATCGACAGCTGCAGCAGCGCACCGCCGCTGAAGAGGTTCACCAGACCGAGGAGCTCTCCGCTGCCACCGTCGGCGAGGCAGGCCTGCACGTTCCCGTAGTCGATGCCCGGGGACGGCACGAAGGAGCCGACACGGAACAGCGCCATGATCGAGATCGTGAACAGCAGCTTGCGCCGCAGGTCGGGCGTGCGGAACGCCCTTGCGAATGCGCTGAGCACCAAGTCCTCCTGGTCCGCCGAGGCGGGAAGTCGTCACCGTCTGTGCGGCGTGTGGAGTCGGCACCGAGTGCTCGGCGCCTGTCGATCGCGTGCCGCTGACTCCAGCGGCGCGGGTGTGACTGGACGAGTCTAGTGGATGGCCTGGTCGGACCCGGACATCTGGACCCGCAGACGACAGCAGGGCCGGGAGCGCGTGTGCGCTGCCGGCCCTGCTGTGTGTGTCATGCCTGTGAGACGGAACCGCCAGCTGCAAGGATCTTGTCCTTGGCGGAGCCCGAGAGACGGTCGACCGTCACGTCGAGCTTCACGGTCAGCTCGCCCGTGCCGAGGACCTTGACGAGCTCGCCCTTGCGGACGGCGCCCTTCGCGACAAGGTCGTCCACCGTGACAGATCCACCCTCAGGGTAGAGCGCCGACAGCTTCTCCAGGTTCACGACCTGGTACTCGGTGCGGAACGGGTTCTTGAAGCCACGGAGCTTCGGAAGCCGCATGTGCAGCGGCATCTGTCCACCCTCGAAGCGCTCAGGAACCTGGTAGCGGGCCTTCTGGCCCTTGGTCCCGCGTCCAGCGGTCTTACCCTTGGACGCCTCACCACGACCCACGCGGGTCTTGGCGGTCTTGGCACCCGGAGCAGGACGCAGGTGGTGGACCTTGAGGGTCCCACCTGCACCGGCTGCGGCCACCGGCTCGACAGCCTCGGCCTTGGCGGCCTTGGTCGTCTTCGCCTTCGGGGCTGCCTTGGCGGGCGCCTCGGCTGCAGACTTCGCAGCAGGAGCCTTCTTGGCAGCCGTCTTCTTCACGGGTGCGTCGGTCTCGACGGCCGCGTCCTTCTTGTCTGACTTCTCAGCCATGATCACTCGACCTCCTCGACGGTGACGAGGTGCGCCACCGTGACGACCATCCCGCGGATCTCCGGGCGGTCTTCCTTCACGGCGGTGTCACCGATCCGCTTGAGGCCCAGAGTGCGCAGGGTGTCGCGCTGATTCTGCTTGCCGCCGATGGCGGACTTGACCTGGGTCACCTTGAGACGGGCCATCATGCACCTGCCTCTGCTGCCGGAGCCTTGCCCGCTGCCTGCGCACGGAGCATGGCCGCCGGGGCGACGTGCTCGAGCGGAAGGCCACGGCGAGCAGCAACCTGCTCGGGGAGCTCGAGGCCGCGGAGCGCCGCCACCGTCGCGTGGACGATGTTGATGGCGTTCGAGGACCCGAGGGACTTCGAGAGCACGTCGTGGATGCCTGCGCACTCCAGCACGGCGCGGACCGGTCCACCGGCGATCACACCGGTTCCCGGTGCGGCCGGACGGAGGAAGACGACACCAGCGGCTGCCTCGCCCGTGACGGGGTGAGGAACCGTGCCCTGGATGCGAGGGACCTTGAAGAAGTTCTTCTTGGCCTCTTCGACACCCTTGGCGATGGCCGCGGGAACTTCCTTGGCCTTGCCGTAGCCGACGCCGACGGTTCCGTCGCCGTCACCCACCACGACGAGAGCGGTGAAGCTGAAGCGACGACCACCCTTGACGACCTTGGCGACACGGTTGATGGTGACGACGCGCTCGACAAAAGCGCTCTTCTCAGCGGCGTCACCGCGACGACCGTCTCCGCCGCGGCCTCCGCCGCGACGGTCGTTCCTACGGTCGCTGTTGTTGTTCTCGGTGGTGGCGCCGCCCGTGGGGGCGCCGGTGGTGCTGCGCTGCCCTGCAGCCATCAGAGAGTCCTTTGCTTCGATGCGGAAGTGGTTCGCGTCATCACAGGGCCAGACCGCCTTCGCGGGCCCCGTCGGCGACTGCTGCCACTCGGCCGTGGTACTTGTTGCCCCCGCGGTCGAAGACGACTGCCTCGACACCAGCGGCCTTGGCACGCTCGGCGACGAGCTCGCCGATCTTGCGAGCCTTGGCGGTCTTGTCGCCGTCGAAGGCACGAAGGTCGGCCTCGAGGGTCGACGCCGAGGCGACGGTCTTGCCGACTGTGTCGTCCACGACCTGAGCGGTCATGTGACGAGCAGAGCGGGTAACCACGAGACGCGGCTGAGCAGCCGTGCCCGAGATCTTCTTGCGCAGGCGGAAGTGGCGGCGCTGACGCGCGACGGCCTTGCCCTTGCCCATGATCTTGAGAGCCATGGTTACTTACCAGCCTTTCCGGCCTTGCGACGGACGATCTCGCCCGCGTAACGCACACCCTTGCCCTTGTAAGGCTCAGGCTTGCGGATCTTGCGGATGTTCGCGGCGACCTCGCCCACCTGCTGCTTGTCGATGCCGCTGACCGAGAACTTGGTCGGGGCCTCGACGGCGAAGCTGATGCCCTCGGGGGCCGAGATGACCACCGGGTGGCTGAAGCCGAGTGCGAACTCGAGGTCGGAACCCTTTGCCGTCACGCGGTAACCGGTGCCGACGATCTCGAGCTTCTTCTCGTAGCCCTGGGTCACACCGGTGATGATGTTGGCCAGGAGCGTACGGGTGAGCCCGTGCAGGGCGCGTGAGGTGCGCTCGTCGTTGGGACGGGTGACCGCGAGGGCACCGTCCTCAGCGAGCGAGACCTCGATGGGGGCGGGGATGACGTGCTCGAGGGTTCCCTTGGGACCCTTGACCGTCACCAGCGCTCCGCTGATGCTGACGTCCACTCCGGAAGGAACCGGGACGGGGACTTTGCCGATACGGGACATGGCTATCTCCTCTCCGTCTTCCGATTACCAGACGTAGGCGAGGACTTCCCCACCCACGCCCTTCTGTGCGGCCTGCTTGTCGGTCAGGAGGCCTGAGGACGTGGACAGGATCGCCACACCCAGACCGCCGAGGACCTTCGGCAGGTTCGTGGACTTCGCGTACACACGAAGACCAGGCTTCGAGATACGGCGGATGCCGGCGAGCGAACGCTCGCGGCTCGGGCCGAACTTCAGCTGGATGGTGAGGTACTTGCCCACGGGCGCGTCCTCGACGGTCCAGCCGGAGATGTATCCCTCGGCCTGCAAAATCTCAGCAATGTGCGACTTCAGCTTCGAGAACGGCATCTGAACCGTCTCGTGGTAAGCCGAGTTCGCGTTACGCAGACGCGTGAGCATGTCTGCGATCGGGTCGGTCATCGTCATTGGGCTGTAGCCCTTCCTCGCCGGGGTATCCGGTCCGTGCCTCTACGGGCACCGTCCGGACCTACGACGTAGTTGTTACCAGCTGCTCTTGGTGACGCCGGGAAGCTCGCCGCGGTGCGCCATCTCGCGCACACAGATACGGCAGAGTCCGAACTTGCGGTACACAGAGTGCGGGCGACCGCACTTCTGGCACCGGGTGTAGGCACGAACCGCGAACTTGGGCTTTGCGGCTGCCTTGTTGACCAGGGCCTTCTTCGCCATGTCAGAGCTCCTTGAAGGGGAAGCCGAGACGCTTCAGGAGCGAACGGCCCTCAGCGTCGGTGGTCGCGGTCGTCACGATGGTGATGTCCATACCGCGAACGCGGTCGACCTTGTCGGGGTCGATCTCGTGGAACATGGACTGCTCGTTCAGACCGAACGTGTAGTTGCCGTGACCGTCGAACTGCTTGGGCGAGAGCCCACGGAAGTCACGGATACGCGGGAGCGCGATCGACAGCAGACGGTCGGCGAACTCCCACATGCGGTCGCCGCGCAGCGTCACGTGGGCGCCGATGGGCATTCCCTCGCGAAGCTTGAACTGGGCGATCGACTTGCGGGCCTTCGTGACCTGCGGCTTCTGACCGGTGATGGCTGTGAGGTCGCGGATGGCGCCCTCGATCAGCTTGGCGTCCTTCGCAGCGTCTCCGACACCCATGTTGACGACGATCTTCGTGAGACCGGCGACCTGGTTGACGTTCTCGTGCGAGAACTCCTCGTGGAGCGCCGGGAGGATCTCCGCGGCGTAGCGGGCCTTGAGGCGAGGCTGTGCCTTCGCGTACGTCTCGGTGCTCATCAGATGTCCTTCGCGGTGTCGCCGTGACCGCGGGTCACGCGGACACGGACCGTACGAGTACGACCGTCTCGCTCGACCTGCTCGGTGCGGGCACCGATGCGCTTGCCGCGCTTTGCCTCGGCGTCGTAGAACTGCACGTTGCTGACGTGGATCGGAGCCTCGACAGACTCGATCCCGCCCGTGCGGGTCCCACGCTGGGTCTGGCCGACCTTGACGTGCTTGGTGACGCGCTGGACACCCTCGACGATGACGCGGTCGGAGTCCGTGAGGACCTCGAGGACGCGACCAGTCTTGCCCTTGTCACGACCGGCGATCACGATCACCGTGTCGCCCTTCTTGATCTTCGCCATGTTCAGAGCACCTCCATCGCCAGCGAGATGATCTTCATGAACTTCTTGTCGCGCAGCTCGCGGCCGACAGGGCCGAAGATGCGGGTTCCACGGGGCTCGCCGTCAGCCTTGAGGATGACAGCGGCGTTCTCGTCGAACTTGATGTAGGAACCGTCGGGACGACGGCGCTCCTTGGCGGTCCGGACGATGACGGCCTTGACCACGTCGCCCTTCTTGACGTTCCCGCCGGGGATCGCGTCCTTGACGGTTGCGACGATGGTGTCGCCGATACCGGCGTAGCGACGGCCCGACCCACCGAGAACGCGGATGCAGAGAATCTCCTTGGCACCCGTGTTGTCGGCGACTCGAAGTCGCGACTCCTGCTGAATCATGTGGTGAACTCCTGTCGTCGAGCTGGTTCTCGTCGTAACGAGCCTTGCCGAACGGATAGCTGACAAGCACTGTAGTAGCTCGTCTCACCCCTGTGGGGCGGACCCGTGGTGACCACAGGTCCGCCCCTCAGGCGTCAGATCTCTACTTCCAAGTGCTGGTGTTACTTGGCCTTCTCGAGGATCTCCACCAGTCGCCACCGCTTGGTAGCGGACAGCGGGCGGGTCTCCATGATGAGGACGAGGTCACCCGTACCAGCAGCGTTCTGCTCGTCGTGCGCCTTGACCTTCGAGGTGCGTCGGATCACCTTACCGTAGAGCGGGTGCTTGACCCGGTCTTCGACCTCGATGACGACGGTCTTGTCCATCTTGTCGCTCACCACGTAGCCGCGCCGCGTCTTGCGGTTCGGCCGGCTGGCGGCGACGTCCTGCTCTGCAGCTGCCTCAGCAGTTGTCTTCTCGCTCATGTCAGCCTCACTCACTCACGCTCGGTGCGGTACGGATGCCGAGCTCGCGCTCACGCAGGATCGTGTAGATCCGCGCGATGTCGCGACGAACAGCCTTGAGCCGACCGTGGCTCTCCAGCTGGCCGGTGGCCGACTGGAAGCGGAGGTTGAAGAGCTCCTTCTTGGACTTCTCCAGCTCGGCGACAAGCTTCTCGTCGTCGAAGCCGTCCAGCTCGCTAGGAGCCAGATCCTTGGTTCCGAAAGCCATCAGTTGCCACCACCCTCGCGCACCACGAAACGGCACTTCATCGGGAGCTTGTGGATAGCGCGACGCATAGCCTCCCGGGCCAGCTCTTCCGGGACACCGGCGAGCTCGAACACGATCCGGCCGGGCTTGACGTTCGCGATCCACCACTCGGGGGAACCCTTACCTGAACCCATTCGGGTCTCCGCAGGCTTCTTGGTCAGCGGACGGTCAGGGTAGATGTTGATCCAGACCTTGCCACCACGCTTGATGTGGCGGGTCATGGCGATACGAGCAGCCTCGATCTGACGGTTCGTGACGTAGGCCGGCTCGAGAGCCTGGATTCCGTACTCGCCGAAGGCGATCGTGGTACCACCGGTCGCGGCGCCGGAGCGCCCCGGGTGGTGCTGCTTGCGGTGCTTCAGCCTGCGCGGGATCAGCATGCTCAGGCCTCCGTTCCGGTCGGAGCGGCCGGGGCAGCCTCTGCCGGAGCAGCAGCAGCCTGGTCGGCCTGGGCGGGCGCCTCGGCAGCGGCCGGACGCTCGTTACGACGGCCGCCACGAGCGGGACGCTCGCCGCGCGGGCCACCACGGGGCGCACGAGGCGCCTGGTTCGCCTGCGAAGCCGCGAACTCCTTCTCCGTCATGTCGCCCTTGTAGATCCACACCTTGACGCCGATACGGCCGAAGGTGGTGCGGGCCTCGAAGAAGCCGTAGTCGATGTTCGCGCGGAGGGTGTGCAGCGGCACACGGCCTTCGCGGTAGAACTCGCTGCGGCTCATCTCTGCGCCACCGAGACGACCTGCGCACTGGACACGGATGCCCTTGGCGCCGGCGCGCTGGGCGGACTGCATGCCCTTGCGCATCGCACGGCGGAACGAGACGCGGCTCGCGAGCTGCTCGGCGATCCCCTGGGCCACGAGCTGAGCATCGATCTCAGCGTTCTTGACCTCGAGGATGTTGAGCTGGACCTGCTTGCCCGTGAGCTTCTCGAGCTCGCCGCGGATGCGGTCTGCCTCGGCGCCACGACGACCGATCACGATGCCCGGACGGGCGGTGTGGATGTCGACGCGGACGCGGTCGCGGGTGCGCTCGATCTCAACCTTCGAGATTCCAGCGCGCTCGAGACCGGTGCTCATGAGCTTGCGGATCTGGACGTCCTCACGGACGTAGTCGCGGTAGCGCTGACCGGGCTTGGTGCTGTCGGCGAACCACCGCGAGCGGTGGTCGGTCGTGATGCCGAGACGGTACCCGTGCGGGTGAACCTTCTGTCCCACTATCGGGCCCTTCCCTTCGTGTCTTCGCGCGGGGCGACAACCACGGTGATGTGGCTGGTCCGCTTGAGGATCTGGCTGGCTCGCCCCTGCGCACGGGGGCGGAACCGCTTGAGGGTCGGCCCCTCGTCGACGAACGCAGCCGTGACGACGAGCTGCTGCTCGTCGAAGGCCACGCTCGCGCGGTCTGCCTTGACCCGTGCATTCGCGATCGCGCTCTCCACGACCTTGCGAATCGGCTCGCTGGCGGCCTGCGGTGCAAACTTCAGCACCGCGACGGCCTCAGTGGCCTGCTTGCCACGGATGAGATCCACGACGCGCCGGGCCTTCTGGGGCGTGACGCGGATGAACCGCACCTGCGCCTTGGCTTCCATTGCTGTCCTGCCTTCTTGTCTGGTCATGACCAAGAGGTCCCTGTCGCTGCTGACCCGGGGGTCAGCGGCGACGGCCCTTCTTGTCGTCCTTCACGTGGCCACGGAAGGTGCGCGTCGGAGCGAACTCGCCGAGCTTGTGACCCACCATCGACTCGGTGACGAACACCGGGGTGTGCTTGCGTCCGTCGTGCACGGCAAACGTGTGACCGAGGAAGTCGGGCGTGATGACCGACCGACGGGACCAGGTCTTGATGACGTTCTTGGTCCCCTTCTCGTTCTGGACGTCCACCTTCTTCTGAAGGTGACCGTCAACGAAGGGGCCCTTCTTGAGGCTACGAGGCATCTGTCAGGCTCCTTATCAACGCTTCTTGTTGCCGGTACGACGGCGACGGACGATGAGCTTGTCGCTCGCCTTGTTGGGACGACGGGTGCGACCCTCTGCCTGGCCCCAGGGGCTGACAGGGTGACGACCACCGGAGGTCTTCCCTTCACCACCACCGTGCGGGTGGTCGATCGGGTTCATGGCGACACCACGGACTGTCGGGCGCTTGCCCTTCCAGCGCATGCGGCCGGCCTTGCCCCAGTTGATGTTCGACTGCTCGGCGTTGCCGACCTCACCGATGGTGGCGCGGCAGCGCAGGTCGACGTTGCGGATCTCGCCGGACGGCATGCGCAGCTGCGCGAAGTTGCCGTCCTTGGCCACGAGCTGCACCGACACACCAGCCGAACGTGCGATCTTCGCGCCGCCGCCGGGCTTGAGCTCGATGGCGTGGATGACCGTACCGGTCGGGATGTTGCGAAGAGGCAGGTTGTTGCCGGGCTTGATGTCAGCACCGGCACCGTTCTCGATCGCGTCACCCTGACGCAGCTTGTTCGGAGCGATGATGTAGCGCTTCTCGCCGTCCGCGTAGTGCAGCAGCGCGATGCGGGCGGTCCGGTTCGGGTCGTACTCGATGTGAGCGACCTTGGCGGGCACGCCGTCCTTGTCGTGGCGACGGAAGTCGATGACGCGGTACGCACGCTTGTGGCCACCACCCTTGTGACGGGTGGTGATACGGCCGGAGCTGTTACGGCCACCGGTCTTGTGGAGCGGGCGGATCAGCGACTTCTCCGGCTCCGAGCGCGTGATCTCGACGAAGTCGGCGACGCTGGCGCCGCGGCGTCCGGGCGTCGTCGGCTTGTACTTACGGATTCCCATGGGGATCTGTCCTCAATCTGCTCTCGGCCGGCTCAGCCGACCGGGCCACCGAACATGTCAATCGAACCCTCACGGAGGGAGACGATTGCACGCTTGGTGTCCTTGCGCTTGCCGATACCGAAACGGGTCCGCCGGGTCTTGCCCTTGCGGTTGATCGTGTTGACGGAGGCGACCTTGACATCGAAGATCTTCTCGATGGCGATCTTGATCTCCGTCTTGTTCGACCGCGGGTCGACGAGGAAGGTGTACTTCCCCTCGTCGAGCAGGCCGTAGCTCTTCTCCGAGAGGACCGGCGCGATCAGGATGTCGCGGGGGTCCTTCTGGACGGTGGTGCTCACTTGGCGTCCTCCTTCGCGAGCTGTGCCGACTCGGACTCGGTCGCGACGGCCTTGACCGAAGAACCTGTCGTGGGCCCGGCGAGGAACGCGTCGAGCGCGCCCTGCGTGAAGACCACGTCGTCAGAGACGAGCACGTCGTAGGTGTTGAGCTGGTCAGCGACCAGGAGGTGCACCTGCTCAGCGTTGCGGAGCGACTTCACCGTGAGCTCGTCACCGCGCTCGAGCACAACGAGGACGTTGCGGCGAGGAGCGAGGTTGGAGAGCGAGGTGAGAGCCTGCTTGGTCGACGGCACGCCGTCGACACCGAAACCGGTGACGACGTGGATGCGGCCTGCGCGAGCCCGGTCGGACAGGGCGCCGCGGAGAGCAGCAGCCTTCATCTTCTTGGGGGTGCGCTGCGAGTAGTCGCGAGGCGTGGGGCCGTGGACGACTCCACCACCGGCGAACTGAGGAGCACGGGTCGAGCCCTGACGGGCGCGGCCGGTCCCCTTCTGCTTGTACGGCTTGCGTCCACCACCGCGGACCTCGCCGCGGCTCTTGGTGTCGTGCGTACCCTGACGGGCTGCAGCGAGCTGCGCGACGACGACCTGGTGGATCAGCGGGATGTTCGTCTGGACGTCGAACACCTCGGCGGGGAGGTCGGTCGTGCCGGCCTTCTTGCCTGTGGCGTCGATGACGTCGACGGTGAGCGTTTCAGACATGTCTTCACGCACCCTTCGCGGCACTACGCACGAGGACGACGCCGCCCTTAGGTCCGGGAACTGCACCCTTGACGAGGAGCAGGCCCTTCTCGGCGTCGACCGCGTGAACGGTCAGGTTCTGCGTGGTCTGACGGTCAACACCCATCCGACCAGCCATGCGCACACCCTTGAACACGCGCGACGGGGTCGAGGCCCCACCGATCGAGCCGGGCTTGCGGTGGTTCTTGTGGGCACCGTGGGACGCGCCGACTCCGTGGAATCCGTGGCGCTTCATGACTCCTGCGAAGCCCTTACCCTTGGTGGTCCCGATGACGTCCACGACACTGCCGGAGGCGAAGGCCTCGGCGGTGAGCTCCTGGCCGAGCGTGAACTCGCCGGCGTCGGACGTACGGATCTCGGTCACGTGACGGCGCGGGGTGACCCCGGCCTTCTCGAAGTGACCCTTCAGCGGCTGCGAGACCTTGCGCGGGTCGATCTGGCCGTAGGCGAGCTGGACGGCTGCGTAGCCGTCGACCTCAGCTGTACGGACCTGGGTCACCACGTTGGTGCCGACCTGGACCACGGTCACGGGAACGAGGCGTCCTGCCTCGTCCCAGACCTGGGTCATCCCGAGCTTGGTTCCGAGCACGGCCGTGACGGGCCGTTCGTTCTGCTGGGTAGCCATAGTGATGTCCTCCCCCAGCCTCAGAGCTTGATCTCGATGTTCACGTCCGCGGGCAGGTCGAGACGCATGAGCGAGTCGACCGCCTTCGGCGTGGGATCGATGATGTCGATGAGCCGCTTGTGCGTGCGCATCTCAAAGTGCTCGCGGCTGTCCTTGTACTTGTGAGGCGAACGGATAACGCAGAACACGTTCTTCTCCGTCGGCAACGGCACCGGGCCCACGACCGTCGCACCAGCGCGTGTCACCGTGTCGACGATCTTGCGCGCCGAGCTGTCGATGACCTCGTGGTCGTAGGACTTGAGCCGGATGCGGATCTTCTGTCCCGCCATGGCGTCGTCTGACTCTTTCTCTCGAACTGTCCGACCCCCGCGCTCGGGCGTGTCGCTCTCGGCGACAACCTCTTGCGCTGCACCACTGCGTGGTACGGGGCCGTTGGAAATGTGAACCGCTGCTGCTCGTGAGCACTGCGTGCCCGACGATGCCCAGCTGATCACAACGTCTTCTCACCTGTGTGGAACCGGGGTCCCGTGGCGCCTCGATCTGTCGAAGAACAGAGAGCTCAACACACGGCAACGGCCCTCCTCTGGGAGGACCCGCGGTTCAACACACTGTTCGACTTGAGAATGAGCGCGCCCGTAACAGGCAACTTGACTAGTCTGCCACGGCGAGGTGGAAAAGCCAACCCGCGCCGGGTTGTGACCTGCACCGCCCCTCTGCCGGCAGGCTCAGGAGGTACCACCAGGCACCTCCCCCGCCCCCAGACGCACGAAGACCCGGCAGCCACGAGGGCTGCCGGGTCTCCGGACGAGCTAGCTGGTCAGCTAGGCACTAGATCACTTGAGGATCTTGGTGACCTGGCCCGATCCAACGGTGCGGCCACCCTCACGGATAGCGAAGCCGAGGCCCTCTTCCATGGCGATCGGCTGGATGAGCTCGACCGTCATCTCGGTGTTGTCACCAGGCATGACCATCTCGGTGCCCTCGGGCAGCGTGATGACGCCGGTGACGTCCGTGGTGCGGAAGTAGAACTGCGGACGGTAGTTCGAGTAGAACGGGTTGTGACGCCCGCCCTCGTCCTTGGCAAGGATGTAGACGCGAGCCTCGAACTCGGTGTGCGGCGTGATGGAGCCGGGCTTGACCACGACCTGGCCACGCTCGACGTCCTCGCGCTTGATGCCGCGGAGGAGGAGACCGGTGTTGTCGCCAGCCTGTGCCTCGTCCATGGACTTGTGGAACGTCTCGATGCCGGTGACGGTCGTCTTCTGCGCGGGGCGGATTCCGACGATCTCGACCTCAGAGTTGAGCGCGAGCGCTCCACGGTCGACCTTGCCGGTGACGACGGTTCCACGACCGGTGATCGTGAAGACGTCCTCGATCGGCATGAGGAAGGGCTTGTCGAGGTCGCGGACGGGGTCCGGGACGTTCTCGTCGACAGCTTCCATCAGGTCCTCGACGGACTTGACCCACTCAGCGTCGCCCTCGAGAGCCTTGAGGCCCGAGACGCGCATGACCGGGGCGTTGTCGCCGTCGAAGCCCTGAGCGGAGAGGAGCTCACGCACCTCCATCTCGACGAGCTCGAGGATCTCTTCGTCCTCGACCATGTCAGCCTTGTTCAGCGCGACCAGCAGGTAGGGGACACCAACCTGGCGGGCGAGCAGAACGTGCTCACGGGTCTGAGCCATCGGGCCGTCGGTCGCCGCGACCACGAGGATCGCGCCGTCCATCTGAGCAGCACCGGTGATCATGTTCTTGATGTAGTCAGCGTGACCGGGAGCGTCGACGTGCGCGTAGTGGCGCTTGCCCGTCTCGTACTCGATGTGCGCGATGTTGATCGTGATACCGCGCTGCTTCTCTTCCGGTGCCTTGTCGATCTCGTCGAACTTGAACTCAGGGTTCACGTCCGGGAACTTGTCGTGCAGCACCTTGGAGATCGCCGCCGTCAGCGTCGTCTTGCCGTGGTCAACGTGACCGATGGTTCCGATGTTGACGTGCGGTTTGGTCCGCTCGAACTTGGCCTTCGCCACTGGGGTCCTCCTGGGACTTGGGTAGTCGTGCCGAACGATGCAGATACTAGCTCGTTTCAGCGGTGTATCTGCGGGGCGTGCGGGTCGCTACAGGTTGATGGTGGTGATACTACGGTTCGACCTGTGGGGACTCACTCGCCCCGGGTCTTCTTGATGATCTCTTCGGCAACGTTCCGAGGAACCTCGGAGTAGCTGTCGAACTGCATCGAGTACACGGCACGACCCTGGGTCTTCGACCGAAGGTCACCGATGTACCCGAACATCTCTGACAACGGCACCTGGGCCCGGATGACCTTGACGCCTGTCGCGTCCTCCATCGACTGGATCATCCCGCGTCGCGAGTTGATGTCGCCGATGACGTCACCCATGTACTCCTCAGGAGTACGGACCTCAACTGCCATGACCGGCTCAAGGATAACCGGGTCAGCCCGCTTGACGCCCTCCTTGAGGACCATCGAGCCGGCAATCTTGAACGCCATCTCCGAGGAGTCGACGTCGTGGTAGGCGCCGTCGATGACGGTGGCCTTGACACCCACGAGCGGGAAGCCTGCGAGGACACCCTGGCTCATCGCCGCCTGGATACCGGCGTCGATGCTGGGGATGTACTCGCGAGGGATACGACCACCCGTGACAGCGTTGACGAACTGGTACAGCTCGCCCTCGGCGGTCTCGAGGGGCTCGAAGGTGACCTGCACCTTGGCGAACTGACCCGATCCACCGGTCTGCTTCTTGTGGGTGTAGTCGATCTTCTCCGCCGTGCGGCGGATCGTCTCGCGGTAGGCCACCTGCGGCTTGCCGACGTTGGCCTCGACGTTGAACTCGCGACGCATGCGGTCGACGAGGATGTCGAGGTGGAGCTCGCCCATGCCGCCGATGACGGTCTGGCCGGTCTCGTCGTCCAGCTTGACGCGGAACGTCGGGTCCTCTTCGGCGAGCTTCTGGATGGCGACCGAGAGCTTCTCCTGGTCGGCCTTCGTCTTCGGCTCGATGGCCACGTCGATGACGGGCTCCGGGAAGGTCATGGACTCGAGGACGACAGGGTTCGCGACGTCGGTGAGCGTGTCACCCGTCGTGGTGTCCTTGAGGCCGATGACCGCGTAGATGTGACCCGCGCTCGCCGAGGGAACGGGGTTCTCCTTGTTGGAGTACATCTGGAAGATCTTGCCCAGGCGCTCCTTCTTCCCCTTGGAGGAGTTGAGGAGCTGTGCGCCGGGGTCGACCTTGCCCGAGTACACGCGGATGTACGTCAGCTTGCCGAAGAACGGGTGCGCCGCGACCTTGAAGGCGAGAGCCGCGAAGGGCTCCGTGGCGTCCGGGTGGCGCTCGATGACCTTCTCGAAGTCACGCACGTCGTGGGCGTCGATGGCCGGCACGTCGAGGGGCGACGGGAGGTAGTCGATGACGGCGTCGAGCATGGGCTGGACGCCCTTGTTCTTGAACGCCGAGCCGCAGAGGACCGGGAAGGCCTCGCCGGCGACGGTGAGCGCGCGGATCGCGGTCTTGATCTCGGGGATCGTGACCTCTTCGCCGCCGAGGTACTTCTCGAGGAGCTCTTCGCTCGACTCGGCGACGTCCTCGATGAGCTGGGCACGGTACTGCTGTGCCTTCTCGACGAGGTCGGCCGGGATCTCCTCGGTCGTGTACGCCTCGCCCATCTTGGTCTCACCGCGCCACATGAGGGCCTTCATCTCGAGCAGGTCCACCACGCCGGTGAACTCGCTCTCGGACCCGATGGGCAGCTGGATGACCAGCGGCTTCGCCTTGAGGCGGTTGATGATGGTGTCGACGGTGAAGTAGAAGTCCGCGCCGAGCTTGTCCATCTTGTTGACGAAGCAGATGCGGGGGACGTTGTACTTGTCGGCCTGGCGCCAGACGGTCTCGGACTGGGGCTCGACGCCCTCCTTGCCGTCGAAGACGGCGACAGCGCCGTCGAGGACGCGGAGCGAGCGCTCGACCTCGACCGTGAAGTCGACGTGTCCGGGCGTGTCGATGATGTTGATCTGGTTCTTGTTCCAGAAGCAGGTCACGGCCGCGGACGTGATGGTGATGCCGCGCTCCTTCTCCTGCTCCATCCAGTCAGTCGTCGATGCGCCGTCGTGGGTCTCACCGATCTTGTAGTTGACCCCGGTGTAGAACAGGATCCGCTCGGTGGTCGTCGTCTTGCCAGCATCGATGTGGGCCATGATGCCGATGTTGCGGACCTTGTTCAGGTCGGTGAGCACGTCCTGTGCCACGGTTTACCTCTTACTGATGGGGGACGGAGCGAGACAAGAGACTGCCGGCCCCGCGAGGGAGGGCAGCGGATGGCCCGGTGCCCCGAGGGAGTACCTCGGGGCACCGGTGCGCCATTACCAGCGGTAGTGCGCGAAGGCCTTGTTGGACTCGGCCATCTTGTGGATGTCCTCACGGCGCTTGACAGCGGCACCGAGGCCGTTGCTCGCGTCGAGGATCTCGTTCATGAGGCGCTCGGTCATCGTCTTCTCGCGACGGGCGCGGGAGTAGTCGGTGAGCCAGCGCAGGGCGAGCGTCGTGGCACGCGCGGGGCGGACCTCGACGGGGACCTGGTAGGTCGCTCCACCGACACGGCGCGAGCGCACCTCGAGGGCGGGGCGGACGTTCTCGAGCGCACGCTTGAGCACGACGACGGGGTCACCCGCGGTCTTCTCGCGCACACCTTCGAGGGCACCGTAGACGATCGCCTCAGCGGTCGACTTCTTGCCGTCGAGGAGAACCTTGTTGATCAGCTGCGTGACGACCGGCGATCCGTAGACCGGGTCGATGACGAGTGGCCGCTTCGGGGCCGGACCCTTACGAGGCATCTCAGCTCTTCTCCTTCTTCGCGCCATAACGGCTGCGAGCCTGCTTGCGGTTCTTGACACCCTGGGTGTCGAGTGCGCCGCGGATGACCTTGTAGCGAACACCGGGGAGGTCCTTCACACGACCGCCGCGGACGAGCACGATCGAGTGCTCCTGGAGGTTGTGGCCGACACCGGGGATGTAGGCGGTGACCTCGACGCCGGAGGAGAGCTTCACGCGGGCAACCTTGCGGAGCGCGGAGTTCGGCTTCTTCGGGGTCGTGGTGTAGACGCGGGTGCACACACCGCGTCGCTGGGGCGAGCCCTTGAGGGCGGGGGTCTTGGACTTCGAGACCTTTGATGTCCGCCCCTTGCGGACGAGCTGCTGAATCGTGGGCACTGCGTCTCCGTGTCTACTCGAGCCCACCGAGATGATCTCGGTGCTGGCTGTGGCATGCGTTGCTGGTCTGTGTCCGCGCTGGGTGCACGAGGGCACCGCAGCTTCAGCTGCACTACGCCACGTACCACCGGCTCGATGGTCCAGAGCGACGCCAGGCGCCGATCCGGAAAAGCCCGCCGCGTCGTCTGGCCGTCGTGGTCCGGTCGTGTCGACCGGCGACCCCTGGCCTCCACCCGTCGAGCCAGAGCAGCGAGCTGCTCGGCGATCAGCGGAGGACGTCTGGGACGCACGATGGCCCGAGAGCACGGGCACGGTGCTCAACACTACCCGGCGGAGCCCCGGAGGTCAATGTCGCTGGCCAGGGTCCCACGCGTCGCCGTGGAGCGCCTGACGGTCGCTCTCCCAGAGACCTCGTCCAGGAGCTCGCGACGCGCTGGAGAGGGCGCCCTTGCGCGCGCCTCTCCCCCACCGAGGACGCTCCGGGAGCCGTGCGCAGAGGCCTGCTGAGTGCGCCCCTCTCCCCCTCTGACGGACGAGCAGGCCCACTCCCCCGACAGCACAGCAGGGCGGCTCCCGGAGGAGCCGCCCTGCTGTGTCAGACGGTCGAGATCACACGAGACCGGTCAGCGGAAGTCCGGACCGAAGTCGATGTCCTCGAGCGGGATGGCCTCGCCCGAGCCCATGCCGAGCGCGGGGAAGTCGATCTCGTCGTACCCGAAGCTCGGGTACAGCTCGGCCTTCGCCTCTTCGGTCGGCTCGACCGTGACCTCGTGGTAGCGGGGCAGACCCGTACCGGCGGGGATGAGCTTTCCGAGGATGACGTTCTCCTTGAGGCCCAGCAGCGGGTCGCGGCGACCGCTCATGGCGGCCTCCGTGAGCACGCGGGTGGTCTCCTGGAAGGACGCCGCAGACAGCCACGAGTCGGTCGCGAGCGACGCCTTCGTGATGCCCATGAGCTCAGGACGACCCGAGGCCGGCTGACCACCCTCGGCGACAGCCTGGCGGTTGGCGTTCTCGAAGCGGCCACGCTCGGCGAGCTCGCCGGGCAGCAGGATCGAGTCACCCGAGTCGAGCACGGTCACGCGACGCAGCATCTGCCGGACGATGACCTCGATGTGCTTGTCGTGGATGTCGACACCCTGCGAGCCGTAGACCTCCTGGACCTCGTCCACCAGGTGCTTCTGGGTGGCACGCGGTCCGAGGATGCGCAGGACCTTCTTCGGGTCGACAGCACCCTGGACGAGCTGGGTGCCGACGACGACGTCCTGTCCGTCCTCGACCAGCAGGCGCGAACGCTTGGTGACCGGGTATGCGATCTCCTCGGAGCCGTCCTCGGGGGTGAGGACGATCCGACGGGTCCGCTCGGAGTCGTCGATCGTGATCTTGCCGGAGTACTCCGCGATCGGGGCCTCACCCTTGGGGGTGCGGGCCTCGAAGAGCTCGGTGACACGGGGCAGACCCTGCGTGATGTCGTCGGCCGACGCCACACCACCGGTGTGGAAGGTACGCATGGTCAGCTGCGTACCGGGCTCACCGATCGACTGGGCCGCGATGATGCCGACGGCCTCGCCGATGTCCACGAGCTTGCCGGTCGCGAGCGAACGGCCGTAGCAGCGGGCGCAGGTACCGACGTGCGACTCGCAGGTGAGCACGGAGCGCACCTTGAGGGTCGTGACGCCCGCAGCGAGCAGCGCGTCGATGAGCACGTCTCCGACGTCGTCGCCCGACTTGCCGAGCACCTTGCCGTCGACCTCGACCGAGGCGGCCAGGGTGCGCGAGTAGATGCTCTGCTCGACCTTGGCGTGGCGCACGAGGCGACCGTCACCGAGGTCTTCGCCCACGGGGAGCGTGAGACCGCGCTCGGTCCCGCAGTCGTCCTCGCGGACGATGACGTCCTGCGAGACGTCGACGAGACGACGGGTCAGGTAGCCCGAGTCTGCTGTACGCAGAGCCGTGTCGGCCAGACCCTTACGAGCACCGTGCGTGGCGATGAAGTACTCGAGGACCGAGAGGCCCTCACGGTAGTTGGACTTGATCGGGCGAGGGATGATCTCACCCTTCGGGTTCGCCACGAGACCACGCATACCGGCGATCTGACGGACCTGCATCCAGTTACCACGAGCACCCGAGCCGACCATCCTGTAGACCGTGTTGCGCGCAGGGAAGTTCTCCTGCATCGCCTTCGCGACCTTGTCGGTGGCCTGGGTCCAGATCTCGATGAGCTCCTGGCGGCGCTCGTCGTCGGTGATCAGACCCTTGTCGAACTGCTGCTGCACCTTGAGGGCACGAGCCTCGTGCGCCTCGAGGATGGCGGCCTTCTCGGCCTTCGGCGTCGCGACGTCGGAGATCGAGATGGTGATGCCCGAGCGGGTCGCCCAGCGGAAGCCGGCGGCCTTGAGAGCGTCGAGCGACTCGGCGACCTCGACCTTGGGGTAGGTCTCGGCCAGCTCGTTGACGATCTGCGACAGGCGCTTCTTGTCCACGACCGAGTTCACGTACGGGTACGTGACCGGGAGCAGCTCGTTGAAGAGCGCGCGACCCAGGGTGGTGGTGAAGAGGAGCGGCTCGCCCTCGACCCAGCCCTCGGGAGCCTCGAAGCCGGAGACCGGCGGGACGAGACCCTCCATGCGGATCGTGACGACGGCGTTGAGGTCCAGGCTGCCCTGGTCGAAGGCCATGACGGCCTCGGACACGGAGCTGAACGCGCGGCCCTCGCCGATCGGGTCGACCTTGTCGCTCGTCAGGTGGTACAGACCGATGATCATGTCCTGCGAGGGCATGGTGACCGGGCGACCGTCAGACGGCTTGAGGATGTTGTTGCTCGAGAGCATGAGGATGCGCGCCTCGGCCTGGGCCTCGGCGGACAGCGGCAGGTGGACAGCCATCTGGTCACCGTCGAAGTCGGCGTTGAACGCCGCGCAGACGAGCGGGTGCAGGTGGATGGCCTTGCCCTCGACGAGCTGAGGCTCGAAGGCCTGGATACCCAGGCGGTGCAGGGTGGGTGCACGGTTGAGCAGCACGGGGTGCTCGGTGATGACCTCTTCGAGGACGTCCCACACCGCGGACTTCGCGCGCTCGACCATGCGCTTGGCGCTCTTGATGTTCTGCGCGTGGTTGAGGTCGACGAGACGCTTCATGACGAAGGGCTTGAAGAGCTCGAGCGCCATCTGCTTCGGCAGGCCGCACTGGTGCAGCTTGAGCTGAGGACCGACCACGATGACCGAACGGCCCGAGTAGTCCACGCGCTTGCCGAGGAGGTTCTGGCGGAATCGACCCTGCTTGCCCTTGAGCATGTCGGAGATCGACTTGAGCGGGCGGTTGCCCGGTCCGGTGACCGGACGTCCACGACGGCCGTTGTCGAACAGCGAGTCGACAGCCTCCTGGAGCATGCGCTTCTCGTTGTTGACGATGATCTCGGGTGCACCGAGGTCGAGGAGGCGCTTCAGGCGGTTGTTGCGGTTGATCACGCGGCGGTACAGGTCGTTGAGGTCGGACGTCGCAAAACGTCCACCGTCGAGCTGCACCATCGGACGCAGGTCCGGCGGGATGACCGGGACGGCGTCCAGGACCATGCCCGTGGGCGAGTTGGTCGTGGTGAGGAACGCGTTGACGACCTTGAGGCGCTTGAGGGCGCGGGTCTTCTTCTGGCCCTTGCCGGAGCGGATGATCTCGCGCAGCGAGGTCGCCTCGGCGTCGAGGTCGAAGTCCTGGAGCCGCTTCTGGATCGCGGCGGCACCCATCGAACCCTCGAAGTAGTTGCCGTAACGGTCCTGGAGGGCGCGGTAGAGCATCTCGTCGCCCTCGAGGTCGGCGACCTTGAGGTTCTTGAACTTGTCCCAGACCTGCTCGAGGCGCTCGAGCTCGGCGTCAGCACGCTTGCGCAGCTGAGCCATCTCGCGCTCGGCCGAGTCGCGCACCTTGCGGCGTGCGTCGGCGCGGGCGCCCTCGGCCTCGAGCTCGGCGAGGTCGGCCTCGAGACGGCGTGCGCGCGTCTCGATGTCGTTGTCGCGACGGTCGGTGATCTCCTTCTTCTCCAGGTCGATCTCGTTCTGGAGGTTCGGGAGGTCTTCCTGGCGGCCGTCGACGTCGACCGACGTCACCATGTACGCGGCGAAGTAGATGACCTTCTCGAGGTCCTTCGGCGCGAGGTCGAGCAGGTAGCCGAGGCGGGACGGCACACCCTTGAAGAACCAGATGTGGGTGACGGGCGCGGCGAGCTCGATGTGGCCCATGCGCTCACGACGCACCTTCGAGCGCGTCACCTCGACGCCGCAGCGCTCACAGATGATGCCCTTGAAGCGCACGCGCTTGTACTTGCCGCAGTAGCACTCCCAGTCCCGGGTCGGGCCGAAGATCTTCTCGCAGAAGAGTCCGTCCTTCTCGGGCTTGAGGGTGCGGTAGTTGATGGTCTCAGGCTTCTTGACCTCGCCATGCGACCAGGTGCGGATGTCGTCTGCCGTGGCCAGTCCGATACGCAGCTCGTCGAAGACATTGACGTCGAGCAAGGTGGTCCTACTTCCTTCGTCTGCCGGCCTGGTCGGGATGTGTCCCGTCACCGGCGCGGTGGAGGTGCTACAGGGTGTCGGATGGGGCGGGGGTGGAGGTCCCAGCAGGGACTACGCACCCCCGCCCGTCACCGAGATCAGATCTCGTCGATGCTCGCTGCTGCGTTGGGGCGACGCGACAGGTCGATACCGAGCTCTTCAGCGGCGCGGTACACGTCGTCGTCGGACTCGCGCATCTCGATCGAGGTGCCGTCGCTCGAGAGCACCTCGACGTTCAGGCACAGCGACTGCATCTCCTTGAGGAGGACCTTGAAGGACTCCGGGATGCCCGAGTCGGGGATGTTCTCGCCCTTGACGATCGCCTCGTAGACCTTGACACGGCCCGGGACGTCGTCCGACTTGATGGTCAGGAGCTCCTGCAGGGTGTACGCAGCTCCGTACGCCTCGAGGGCCCAGACCTCCATCTCACCGAAGCGCTGGCCACCGAACTGGGCCTTACCACCGAGCGGCTGCTGGGTGATCATCGAGTACGGACCCGTCGAGCGCGCGTGGATCTTGTCGTCCACCAGGTGGTGGAGCTTCAAGATGTACATGTAGCCGACAGCCACGGCCTCGGGGAACGGCTCGCCGGAGCGGCCGTCGAAGAGGCGTGCCTTGCCGTCGGGCTGCACCATGCGTGCGCCGTCGCGGTTCGGGAGGGTGCTCTGGAGCAGACCCGAGAGGGCGTTCTCCTGGAGACCGTCGAAGACCGGTGTCGCCACAGGGTTGCGCGGCTCGGAGGTCGCTGCGACCGCGGGGACGTTCTCCTTCCAGGAGAGGTCACCCTCTGTCGCGAGGTCGATGTCCCAGCCCTGCGCGGCGATCCACCCGAGGTGGACCTCGAGCACCTGACCGACGTTCATTCGTCCCGGGACACCCATCGGGTTGAGGACGATGTCGACGGGCGTGCCGTCCTCGAGGAACGGCATGTCCTCGACCGGGAGGATCGTCGAGATGACGCCCTTGTTCCCGTGACGGCCGGCGAGCTTGTCACCCGCGGTGATCTTGCGTCGCTGGGCGATGTACACGCGGACCAGCTCGTTGACGCCGGCGGGCAGCTCGTCGCCGTCCTCACGGTTGAACGTGCGGACCTCGATGACCGTGCCGGACTCGCCGTGGGGCACCTTGAGGGACGTGTCGCGGACCTCGCGGGCCTTCTCGCCGAAGATCGCGCGGAGCAGGCGCTCCTCCGGGGTGAGCTCGGTCTCGCCCTTGGGCGTGACCTTGCCGACGAGCACGTCGCCCGAGCTGACCTCGGCGCCGATGCGGATGATGCCGCGCTCGTCGAGGTCGGCGAGGACGTCCTCGGAGACGTTCGGGATGTCCCGGGTGATCTCCTCAGGGCCGAGCTTCGTGTCGCGGGCGTCGACCTCGTGCTCCTCGATGTGGATCGAGGAGAGGACGTCGTCCTGGACCAGACGCTGGCTGAGGATGATCGCGTCCTCGTAGTTGTGACCCTCCCACGACATGAACGCCACGAGCAGGTTGCGGCCGAGCGCGAGCTCGCCCTCGTCCGTCGCGGGGCCGTCGGCGAGCACCGAGCCGACCTCGACCCGGGCACCCTCGTCGACCAGCACGCGCTGGTTGTAGGAGGTGCCCTGGTTGGAGCGGCGGAACTTCGCGGCGCGGTAGCTCGTGGTGGTCGCGTCGTCGTTGGCGACGACGATGAGGTCTGCGGAGACCTCGGTGACCACACCGGGCTTCGTGGCGACGATGACGTCACCGGCGTCGATCGCGGCACGACGCTCCATGCCGGTACCGACGAAGGGAGCCTCCGACCGGACCAGCGGCACAGCCTGGCGCTGCATGTTGGCACCCATGAGGGCACGGTTGGCGTCGTCGTGCTCGAGGAACGGGATGAGGGCCGTCGCGACCGACACCATCTGGCGCGGCGAGACGTCCATGTAGTCCACGTTCGAGCCGAGGACGTCGTCGGTCTCTCCACCCTTGAGGCGGACCAGGACGCGCTCCTGACGGAACGAGCCGTCCTCGTTGAGCTCCGTGTTCGCCTGGGCGATGACGTAGCGGTCCTCGTCGTCAGCCGTGAGGTACACGACGTCGTCGGAGACCTTGCCGTTCTCGACCTTGCGGTACGGCGTCTCGATGAAGCCGAAGGGGTTGATCCGACCGAAGGACGCGAGCGAGCCGATGAGGCCGATGTTCGGGCCCTCAGGGGTCTCGATCGGGCACATGCGGCCGTAGTGCGACGGGTGGACGTCACGGACCTCCATGCCGGCGCGGTCGCGGGACAGACCACCCGGGCCCAGCGCGGACAGACGACGCTTGTGCGTCAGACCGGCGAGGGGGTTGTTCTGGTCCATGAACTGCGAGAGCTGGGAGGTCCCGAAGAACTCCTTGATCGACGCCACGACGGGGCGGATGTTGATCAGGGTCTGCGGGGCGATCGCCTCGACGTCCTGCGTCGTCATGCGCTCGCGCACGACACGCTCCATCCGGGACAGGCCGGTGCGGACCTGGTTCTGGATGAGCTCGCCGACGGCGCGGATACGACGGTTGCCGAAGTGGTCGATGTCGTCGGTCTCGACGCGGACCTCGACGGCCTCGCCGTTCTTGACGCCGTCGAGAGCGGTGACGTCGGCGTGCAGGGCTGCGAGGTACTTGATCGTCTTGACGATGTCGGTGACGGTCAGGACCGAGTCGGCCAGGGGCGCGTCGATGCCGAGCTTCTTGTTCACCTTGTAGCGGCCGACCTTCGCGAGGTCGTAGCGCTTGGAGTTGAAGTAGAAGTTCTCGAGGAGCGAGCGACCGGCCTCGACCGTGGGCGGCTCGCCCGGACGGATCTTGCGGTAGAGGTCGACGAGCGCCTCTTCCTCGGTCGTGACGTTGTCCTTCTCGAGGGTGTCGAGGATCGAGGGGAAGGCCGCGAACTCCTCGCGGATCTCCGACTCGGTCATGCCGAGGGCCTTGAGCAGGACCGTGACGGACTGCTTGCGCTTGCGGTCGACGCGGACGCCCACGGCGTCGCGCTTGTCGATCTCGAACTCGAGCCACGCACCACGCTGCGGGATGATCTTCGCGGAGAAGATGTCCTTGTCGCTGGTCTTGTCGGCGGCACGCTCGAAGTACACGCCGGGCGAACGGACGAGCTGCGAGACGACGACGCGCTCGGTGCCGTTGATGATGAAGGTGCCGCGCTCGGTCATCAGGGGGAAGTCACCCATGAAGACCGTCTGGCTCTTGATCTCGCCGGTGTTGTAGTTGAAGAACTCCGCCGTGACGAACAGCGGCGCCGCGTAGGTGAAGTCCTTCTCCTTGCACTCCTCGGCCGTGTGCTTCGGGGGCTCGAAGCGGTGGTTGGAGAACGAGAGAGACATCGAGGAGCCGAAGTCCTCGATCGGTGAGATCTCTTCGAAGATCTCTTCCAGGCCTGAGGTCTCCGGCACGTCCTGGGTCCCGAGCTTCATGGCTGCCGCAACACGCGCGCGCCACTTCTCGTTGCCCAGGAGCCAGTCGAAGCTGTCGGTCTGGAGGCCGAGGAGGTCAGGGACCTCGAGCGGCTCAAAAATCTTGGCGAAGGAGACGCGCCGAGATGCGGTGCGGTTCGCGATTGCGTCGGCGGACGGAGCAGAAGGGGTGCGCGAGGCAGCCAAGAGGGGTCCTTCCCTGCGGATCGAGTGCACGCTGTTGCGCTTGTGAGCCTGGTCGTCCACCCTTGTGGTGTCATCGACACCTGGGTCCCTGTCACAGCCGTGGTTTCACGGCAGCCCCGGGGGCTCACGGATCCTCAGGTCAGATGCCGAGACGGGCTCGGAGCTCTCTCCGAGGGTCGCGGACCGTTCCAGTCGGTTCCGTGAGTGGCTTCGCAGGCACACGCCAGCGCAAAGCGATAGCATAGCCGACCGGGCCAAGTACATGCAACCCGGTCGAGGCGCGCGCAGGATGGCCGGTTGGATGACCGGCGGACCGGTCCCGGCTGCGCGCGAGCGTGGACGACAAGAGTCGACCCCGCAGTCGCCCGGACCGTCGCTCTCGCGCGGCAGCCCGGAGCCCGGCGTCCCCCTGCGAGAGGTGCGGACCGGCGGAGCCGGTCCCGACGTCGAGCAGACGAGAAGGCCCGCACCCCTCGAGGGGGTGCGGGCCTTCTCGCACGATGTGGTCCGCGCAGACGCCAGGCGTCTAGGCGGCCCGAGCCCGGAGGCTCAGATCACTTGAGGGTGACCGTCGCGCCGGCGCCCTCGAGGGCAGCCTTTGCCTTCTCGGCGGTCTCCTTGTTGGCGGCCTCGAGGACCGGCTTCGGAGCACCGTCGACGAGGTCCTTGGCCTCCTTGAGACCGAGGCTCGTGAGGGCACGCACCTCCTTGATGACCTGGATCTTCTTGTCGCCAGCAGCCTCGAGGATGACGTCGAACTCGTCCTTCTCCTCCTCGGCCTCGGCGGCAGCAGCAGCCGGGCCAGCAACGGCGACAGCGGCCGGAGCAGCTGCGGTGACCTCGAAGGTCTCCTCGAATGCCTTCACGAACTCAGAGAGCTCGATGAGGGTGAGTTCCTTGAAAGCTCCGATGAGCTCTTCGGTGGTGAGCTTCGCCATGGTCGGCGTCCTTCCTAGTTGTCCTGCGTGAAGCAGAGGGTGATGTGTGTGCGTGGCCTGCGTCGTCCCGGAGGGGAAGACTCAGGCAGCGCTTTCCTGCGAAGCCTGCTTCTCGCGCAGGGCGTCGATGGTGCGCACAGCCTGTGATGCGGGGGCCGTGAACAGGTAGGCCGCCTGGAAGAGCGAAGCCTTGAATGCGCCCGCGGCCTTGGCCAGGAGCACCTCGCGGGACTCGAGGTCCGCGAGCTTGTTGATGTCCTCAGCGGTCAGCGGGCGTCCGTCGAGGACTCCTGCCTTGATGACCAGCTGGGGGTTCGCCTTGGCGAAGTCACGCAGACCCTTGGCAGCCTCGACCGGGTCACCGGAGACGAAGGCGATTGCCGACGGACCAGCGAGGTCGGCGTCGAGTCCCTCGACACCGGCTTCCTTGGCCGCGATGGCGGTCAGCGTGTTCTTCACCACGGCGTAGGTTGCGTTGCCGCTGAGCGACCGACGCAGCTGCTTGAGCTGCGCGACGGTGAGCCCGCGGTACTCGGTCAGCACTGCAGCGTTGGACTCGCGGAACAGGTCCGTGAGCTCTGCGACTGCGGCTGCCTTGTCCGGCCTCGCCATGGCAATCCTTCCGATGGTGGTGCCGCACGTCTCGCCGGGAATCCGGCTCCCGCCCCGGACACAAAAAGAGCCCCGCGCAGGCGCGGGGCTCACAAGTTCCGGACCAGGTCCGACTCGATCACACTCACCTGCGCTGGCCTCCGTCTGCGACGGGACTTCGATCGGCATGTCCGCGAGCGGGCACGACCGACGACCTGCGGTCTTGGGTACAGATGAATACTACACGCCCCGAGGGGTGCTCAGGACCATCGTGAGCCAGGCCACGCCCTGGCGGCCCGCACCGGCCTGGCCTGCCAATCTCCCTAGCCCACCTAGCCCGACAGGCGGCCTGGCCACCTAGCCCGCCACGCCGTCTGGCCGTCTGGCCGCCTGGCCGCCTGGCCGCCTGGCCGCCTGGCCGCCTGGCCGCCTGGCCGCCTGGCCGCCTCAGAGAGTGTCCAGACGCGGACGAGGCCGGACCCCCAGCGGGGATCCGGCCTCGTCGTGGAGCTGAGAGGCTCAGGCCTCGTCGTTCTCGAGCAGCTTCGTCGTCTTCGACTGGTCCACGGGGATGCCGGGGCCCATCGTCGTCGTGAGAGTCGCCTTCGAGATGTAGCGGCCCTTGGAAGCGGACGGCTTCAGACGGAGGACCTCTTCGATCGCGGCTGCGTAGTTCTCCACGAGGGCTTCCTCGGAGAACGACACCTTGCCGATGATGAAGTGGAGGTTCGAGTGCTTGTCGACGCGGAACTCGATCTTTCCGCCCTTGATCTCCGAGACAGCCTTCGCGACGTCCATGGTCACGGTGCCCGTCTTGGGGTTCGGCATGAGGCCACGGGGTCCGAGGACCTTTCCGAGGCGGCCGACCTTGCCCATGAGGTCAGGGGTGGCGACAGCAGAGTCGAAGTCGGTGAAACCGGCTGCGACCTGGTCGATGAGCTCGTCGCCACCGACGACGTCGGCGCCGGCTGCGCGAGCCTGCTCGGCGCGCTCACCCGTGGCGAAGACCAGGACACGAGCGGTCTTGCCGGTGCCGTGCGGGAGGATGACGGTGCCACGGACCATCTGGTCGGCCTTGCGAGGGTCGACGCCGAGACGGAAGGCGACCTCGACGGTCGCGTCCCACTTGGTCACCGAGGTTTCCTTCGCGAGGCGGACGGCCTCGAGGGGGGTGTAGAGGTTGTCGCGGTCGATCTTCTCGGCCGCAGTGCGATATGCCTTGCTGCGCGTTGCCATCTGCTGGTTCTCCTAGCTGCAGTCGTGGTCTACGGGTCCGCGCGGACCCTGCCACTGGCCGCCGGCTGAGCCGACGGTCGATGAAAGATGAGGGAGAAGGCTTCTCAGCCTTCGACCTTGATGCCCATGGAGCGGGCGGTGCCGGCGATGATCTTCGACGCTGCGTCGATGTCGTTGGCGTTGAGGTCTTCGAGCTTGGTGGTGGCGATGTCACGGACCTGTGCGGACGTGAGGGTCGCGACCTTGACCGTGTGCGGGGTGGGCGAGCCCTTGTCCACGCCAGCGGCCTTCTTGATCAGCTCTGCTGCCGGCGGCGTCTTCGTGATGAAGGTGAAGGAACGGTCTTCGTAGACCGTGATCTCCACGGGCACCACGTTGCCGCGCTGCGACTCGGTGGCCGCGTTGTAGGCCTTGCAGAACTCCATGATGTTGACGCCGTGCTGTCCGAGCGCGGGGCCGATCGGGGGTGCCGGTGTGGCAGCACCGGCCTGGATCTGGAGCTTGATCAGCCCAGATACCTTCTTCTTGGGAGGCATATCGGGTCCTTCGTGTCTTCTGACTCAGTTGTTGACGGGAGCCTGGGTGGCACACGTCCCTCGCCGGACGGCTCAGATCTTGGCGACCTGGCTGAACGACAGCTCGACCGGGGTCTCCCGGCCGAAGATCGAGACCAGCACCTTGAGCTTCTGGCCCTCGGCGTTGATCTCGGAGATCGTGGCAGGCAGCGTGTCGAAAGGTCCGTCCGTGACGGTGACCGACTCGCCGACGGTGAAGTCGACCTCGATCGCCGGGGCGGAACCGCTGCCCTTGGCGCCAGCCTCTGCCTTGGGGGCGATGAGGGGCGCGAGCATCCCGAAGACCTCGTTCTGGGTCAGCGGGACAGGCTGGTGGGTGTGACCGACGAAGCCGGTGACACCGGGCGTGTGGCGCACGGCGCCCCACGACTCGTCGGTGAGGTCCATGCGGACGAGGACGTAACCGGGGATCCGGACGCGGCGGACGATCTTCTTCTGCGCGTTCTTGATCTCGGTGACCTCTTCCATCGGCACCTCGATCTGGAAGATGTAGTCCTCCATGTTGAGGCTCTGGATGCGGTTCTCGAGGTTCGCCTTCACGCGGTTCTCGTAGCCGGCGTAGGAGTGGATGACGTACCAGTCGCCGGGCTTGCCGCGCAGCTCGCGCTTGAAGGCCTCGACGGGGTCTTCGTCCTCGTCGTCGACAGCCGCCTCGGCGTCGGACGCGGACTCGTCGACCGGGGACTCCTCGGCGATCTCGTCGCCGGCCGCCTCGGTCGAGGTCGCGTCGTCGTCGACGGACTCCTCGGTCGGCTGGTCGTCGAGCTCGGTGACCGCGACGTCCGCGTCGGCGCTCTCAGCGTCGCCCGCGACGGCGTCGACGATCTCCTCCGTCGGTTCGAACGACTCCTGAGACACGTGTCAACCTGCTTTCTACTGACGATCCGAGATGGGCCCGGACTACTACCTGATGGACGTGCGACGCGCGGTCACTCGAGAGCACCGCGCGTCATGTTCTGGACCGCCCGCTGTCGCGCGACGGTCGCTCGGCCTAGCCGAAGATCCAGAAGACGCCCTTGTTGATGACGTAGTCGAGCGCGAGCACGAAGGCCATGCAGACGAGCACGAAGACGATCACGACGAGCGTGTAGTTCCAGAGCTCAGACCGCGTGGGGGTGACGACCTTCTTGAGCTCGGCGACCACCTGGCGGACGAAGAGAGCGATGCGAGCGAAGATGTTCGCCTTGGCAGGCGCACCCTTCGGGCTCTTCTTCTCGCCACCGACACCGGCGCTCTCAGCGCTGGCTGCTCCGGCTGCGGAATCGCTCACTGGTTCATCCCTACGTCGTGGCTTGCCTGTTCACGTGCCCATGACCCATCTCCTCGAATCAGACGAGGATGTGCCCAGGCCCGGTCGACGACCGACGAGGACACCAAGCAGGGCAGACAGGACTCGAACCTGCAACCTGCGGTTTTGGAGACCGCTGCGCTACCAATTGCGCCACTACCCTTCGACGGACTGCTCACCCTGCCTGCCGCACCGGACCGACCCGTGAAGGTCGGAGGCACGCCCGATCAGGATGGACGTCATCCACCGAATGAATACTGTACGCGACGCAGGCGCTGGGGTCTAACCAGGTCTGTCTCAGGCCCTCGGACGGGCCGGCCGAGGGCGCTCCGACGGCCTGTCGCAGCGCGCCGTCCTCCGGACGGAGGACCCCCAGGTCGACCGCTCCGACTCTGGTGCGCAGACCGCTACCAGACCAGGCTCGAGCCATGACCACCAGCATGCACTCACGCACGACCTCACTGGCGATCGAGGTCTTGGGACTCCACAAGCGCTACGGTTCCCACGCCGCCGTCGACGGCCTCGACCTGCGTGTCGAGCACGGCGAGACCGTCGCGATCCTAGGCCCCAACGGAGCCGGGAAGACGACCACCGTCGAGATCCTCGAGGGCTTCCGGCGGCCTGACGCGGGGACTGTGCGCGTGCTCGGCACAGACCCCGCGCACGCCGGACGGCAGTGGCGGGACCGCATCGGCGTGGTGCTCCAGGACTCCCGGGACCAGGCCGAGCTCACGGTCCGGGAGATGGTCCGGCACTTCGCCGGCTACTACTGGGCGCCACGCGACCCTGACGAGGTGGTCGAGGCCGTCGGGCTCGCCGCCAAGGCCGGGGCGCGCGCCCGGTCACTCTCGGGCGGTCAGCGCCGCAGGCTCGACGTCGCCCTGGGGATCGTGGGGGCCCCCGAGCTGCTGTTCCTCGACGAGCCCACGACAGGCTTCGACCCAGAGGCACGCCGCTCGTTCTGGGAGCTGGTGCGCTCTCTGCGGGGTGACGGCACAACAGTCGTGCTGACCACCCACTATCTCGACGAGGCCGCGGCACTCGCCGACCGAGTGGTCGTGGTGACCGCGGGCCGGGTCGCCGCCGAGGGCACACCCACCTCCCTCGGCGGGCCCGAGGCCCGTCGGCCTGTCGTGCACTGGACCCAGGACGGTGCCGCCCGGAGCGAACGGACTGCCCGGCCGACAGCCCTCGTGGCTGAGCTGGCCGCCAGCCTGGCCCTCGACGACGGGGAGATCCCTGGGCTGAGGATCGAGACGCCGACCCTCGAAGACGTCTACCTCGACCTCGTCTCCGCGGGCCGCACTGCCAGCAGGCCCACGGCGGCTTCGCCCGGACGACACCCAGACACCGATGACCTGACGACGACGGAGACGGCACGATGACCGCAGCGACGCACAGCACAGGGATGCACCACCCAGGCACGGCGCGCGCATCGACCCAGCGGCTCCCCGGGATCGTCGCGCTCGGCCTGAGCCGCACCCGGCTCGAGCTGGTGTCGTTCTTCCGAGAGCGCGACGCCGTCGTCTTCATCTTCGCGTACCCGATCCTCATGCTCGCGATCTTCGCGAGCGTCTTCGGTCAGGACGGCGCGACGGCGGGAGGCTCGGGCGAGGACGCCGTGAGCTTCGCCCAGTACTTCCTCCCCGGGATGATCGCCACGGGGATGATGCTCACGAGCTTCCAGGCGCTCGCCACGTCGCTCGCGGTCGAGCGCGACGACGGCTCGCTCAAACGCCTGCGGACCACTCCCCTGCCACCCGTCGCGTTCTTCCTCGGGAAGATCGGTCAGGTCCTGGTCGTCTCGCTCGCGCAGACCACCCTGCTCGTGGCTGCCGGGGCGCTGCTGTTCGGGATCGAGGTGCCCGGCTCCCTCGACGCCTGGGTCACCTTCGCCTGGGTGTTCGTGCTCGGGACCGCCGTCGGCACGGTGTGCGGCATCGCGTTCTCCTCGGTCCCGCGCTCTGGCAGGTCGGTGACAGCAGTCGTCCTGCCCGTCGTGCTGGTCCTGCAGTTCACCTCCGGGGTGTTCTTCGTGTTCTCCGACCTGCCCACCTGGATGCAGAGGTTCGCGGAGGTCTTCCCGCTCAAGTGGATGGCGCAGGGCATGCGCTCGGTGTTCCTCCCCGACAGCGCCCAGGCGGCCGAGGTGTCCGGGTCCTGGCAGCACGGGCCGACAGCCGTCATCCTGGTGGCATGGTTGATCCTCGGGCTCGTCGTGTGCGTGCGCACCTTCCGCTGGCGCCGTCGTGACGACGGCTGAGCCGGCGGGCCTCGCAGCCGACGACGCGATCGACGCCGACGCACGCAGCTGGGCACGGGTCTTGAGGTTCTGGCACCTCGCCTTCTACCTGCTCGTCGGGTTCACCGTCGCGGGGATCCTGGTGAGCGACGACAGGGTCCTGGGCCGCAGCGGTCCCTCGCTCGTCGCCCTCGGCGTGCTCGTCCTGGCCTACGCGACCTTCGGCCAGCGGGCTGCGGCCCGGAGCCTGCACCACGGCCCCGACGCCGCGGTGTGGGCGTACCTCCTCGTGCTCTTCGTGGTCACCTGCGTCGTCACGTCCCTCGACCCGCTGGGCACCATGCTGCTGTTCGTGGCGTACTCGCAGGTCTGGCTGCTCACGCCGAGCATCCGCGTCGGGGCGTGGTTGAGCGCGCTCCTCGCCCTCGTGAGCACCCTCGCGCTGCTGTTCAGGCTCCGAGACGTCGACGCGGCCTCGTGGGCCACCGTGTTCCAGATGGCGCTCGGTCTCGCCTTCAGCATGCTCATGGGCCTGTGGCTGCACTGGATCTTGCGGCAGGGGGCCCAGCGCGCGGAGCTGCTCCGGTCGCTCCAGGAGGCCCAGGCCGAGCTGGGCCGCACCCAGCACGCCGCGGGCGTGGTCGCCGAGCGCGAGCGCGTCGCGCGCGAGATCCACGACACCCTCGCCCAGGGCTTCACGAGCGTGGTCATGCTCGCCCAGACCGCCGCCGCCGAGGCGCAGCACGGCGAGACCGGCCAGGTGCTGCGCCACCTCGACCTGATCGAGCGGACGGCGCGGGACAACCTCGCCGAGGCACGGGCTCTCGTCTCGGCGTCCTCCCCGGCGCCCCTCGACGCGTCGACGCTGCCGGAGGCCCTGGCACGGCTCGGAGCACGGCTCACCGAGGAGACCGGGATCGAGGTCAGCACTGTGTGCACGGGGAGCGACGCGCTCTCCTCGCCCGTCGAGGTCGCGCT
>Ga0308165_1001329_pt1 | contig 35204 bp, 36 predicted proteins | sample PhyWR2_FD_201032 | JGI IMG/M metagenome (GOLD analysis project Ga0308165, IMG submission 201032) | Phyllosphere microbial communities from UC Gill Tract Community Farm, Albany, California, United States - DLSLW.R2 | ecosystem: Host-associated > Plants > Phyllosphere > Unclassified | place: USA...
CCCTATCCCCGCCGTTCGGAAACCCAAACGGCGGCGCCTCACACAATGAGATGAAGGGGGTCAATTTTAGACGCCGATCACCCCGCTAAGGGGGTCAAATTTGCACGCCGCTCCACAGCTTGCCTGAGGCAGAGAGGCGGCTAACCACCCTTCCATCCCGAAATCCGGCCAGACCGACAGCGCCCCATTGCGGACATCGCTGACCATCGTATTATCCCAATATGCACCTGATGGACTACTTTGCTGGACAACGCTTACAGCTTTGCTCGCCCTTGCCTGCGGGAGCGATAGCCAAGCGCATTAACGAGGCCGCTGGCTCTATGCTTTGGCCGTTTGCGATGGGCGTCGTTGGGGGAGTTTGGTCAGGTAACATCCGGCTTCAGTATCGAAGCTCGCCTTTCGAGTATAACGCAAAGCCTGTCCTATCCGGTCGGCTAAAAAATGCGGTGAGCGGGTCGATCTTGGAACTGCGGTACCGTGCACCGCTTTGGGTCTACTGCTTCTATCTCGTGTGGTATATCTTCCTCACACTGGCTGCTGCTGCCCTAATCGGAAACGAGTGGGCTCCTGATGGAACCGTTGCCGACAAGGCAATGGTTATTGGCACAATCGGGATACTGTCAATTGCTCCGATTGGTCTGCACGCCATTGGAACGCGCCGGTCGGGCGAGGAGCTTTCTGACTTACTTAACTTCTTGTCCCAGCACATCGAAGCGACGCGCTAACGTCCGCTTACCACCACTTCTTGCCAATCCGGAAGGGCCCGTGGCGTGGAGGCGTGCTGCCTTATGTAGGTCGTCTGTTCCGTTGCTACTCAAACCCCTGAATGAGCTCGCACTGGCCCACTGCGGTATCTTGAGAATGAGGCGGGCCGGTCGCGAAAGAACCAGATCAAAATGAACAAGACTTACCGTTTCCACGGCTCAGGAGACCTTCCAAACGGCAGAGAACCAGTGCTTTTGCGAAAGCGCACGAGGGGCCAGCGTGCCCCGCTCCATCTTATCTCGGCAGACTCTTACACGATCACCGATGAACTCGGCACGCGCCCTATCGAAACCTATGGCAAACTCATGGAAGCGCGCCCAATCACACTGACTCGTCGAGAAGCCGATCTAATTGCATTGGCCAATCCCGGCATGGTACCGCCGGCAGTTCTTGAAGACCTTCAACCATGGCTGCCAGAGCAGCGTTATCTAAATGACTCTGCATCAAGCTTTGACGCACTAAGAACGATAGTCCGCAGGTACGATCGCCATTTGGTTTCGCATACATCGTACTGCGATGAGAAATGGAGCACGATCTGCAATGCGCTCCGTCGGAGAAGTTTGCTCGATGCACGCTTCTACACTGCTTGGCACCTGCCGATCCAGGATGTTCACATTCTTGAGGAACGCCGACAGGATCGGAGCGTCATCTCAATCGATTTCAACGGGATGTATCCGGCCTGCATGCAACAGCTGTTTCCAAAACCGGCGAACCTTCGATTGATCAGCCTTGATAGAAAGCTTGATAAGACCGAAACCCTCGGGATCGGGCTGTACAGATGTATTCTCGAAGGTCCTTCGACAGAATTCATTACGCGCTACAATCCGCTGCGCAGCTTTCACTGCGGTCGTCACCTCCGCACCGCGTTGGACGAAGCGATCGAGGTCGACCTCAACGAATTCGAGGTTGAATTTTTCCGGAAACATTTTCGTGCCATCCATCTGGTCGAATCGGTCGTTTCCGACAAAACTGTACGGCATCCCTTGGCCAAGGAGGTGCAGCGGTCATTCGCCAACCGGCAAAGCTACCGCAAACAAGGAAACAAGGCGCTCGCAGATAGGGAAAAGTTTCTTGCGACGCTGATGGCTTCATGCGCAAGCCGCCCTTCAAGACCACGACGCAAATTCTCGACCAAGAGTCTTGCGATGGAGGCGATGAAGGGAACCTATGGCATCGATGTGCCCCTTGATGAGCCGGAAACCGCAACAGAAATATGGCTCCAGGGCAGAAGGGGCATTAGGCTTTTCGAAGAAGCGGACGCCGTAGTTGTGCAAGGTCCTAACCTGGGGGATGGCTCGGCGTGTCATCTTCTCGGCCAACGCATAGTCGCACGAGGTCGAATTATCCTCCTCGCGATGATGGAGAGAATCCATGCGTGCGCACCCGATGTCCAGATTTGCTACACGAACATCGATTCTATCCACTTCTCCCTTCCGACCGAACACCTCGACGAGGTCCTCACCTGGCTCCGGTCCGAATGCTCAGAGGAAATGGGATCATTCAAGATCGAAGCCGTCACCCGGCATGGGCTCTGGCTGGAGCCAGGGCGGTACTGGCTCTATTCCAATGGCATTGACAAATTCAGGAACCGCGGCATCGGCGACCGGCGACAGCCATTCAAAGATCATGCAATCCATGTCGCTAGCCGCCAGCTGGACAAACTGCATGTGCCGATAAGAGCGACGTTACGCATGGAGACGACCATGTCACCTTTGCGCTATCTTCGAGGAAACCCTGAAAACGGGCTTATCCATCAGCACCTTATGGAAACCGGTAGCTCGACGCCGTTCACTAAAATTCTCAACGGGTTAGAGACAAACACCCGGAACGCGATCCCGATCCGGATGGCCGCATTCAGGAATTTACAGCAAGAACTGGGATCGCCTCCTTTGGCTGCCATAAAGGCAGCAAAAAAACCACTCTGAAGTGCGACATAGGCGCCCAGTGAAGTTCGTCTTCGAAGAACACTAGCTGCAGAAACGACAGCGCAGATCATGCATTCAAGACTATGGGTCACCAATCGAGCAAGAGTCATCTCGAATACGCACCCCGCATTCCTGCCAAAACGCGGGGCCGCCTTACCAATGTCTTGTCAGGCCGGAGGCCCCCCATGGGGGCGTGTTCGGAGAACACTCAAAGCAGGAACGGATTCACCGGGCAGATCCTACAAACGAGATCATATCTTTGCGCGTGGACGACTTCCACCGATTTATTTGCTGCAGGAGGAATTCCCTCGGCCTCGCTGCCACAAGCCCGAGGGAGATTACCGATTGCATGTGCGGCGTCAGCCGTCCCGCGAGGGGCGTGTTCGAAGAACATTGGCTGCAGAGTCGGATTGTCCGGGCAGATTCTGCGAAGGTGAATATAAGACCAATCCCATTAGAAGCCATCACTATCGGGATAGCGCGCGCCGGCATTTGTCGCTCTACGTAACGCTATCATAGGTCAAAGGAACCCAGCGCCGGCATGATCGTCGAAACGTTCGGCCGACCGCACATAGTCGAGGAGTACCTTCACCGACTTATGCCGCGAAACCTCCTGCATCTTGGCGAGCGAGGCGCGGTTCCGCGCCGCTTCGGTCAGAAACCCCGCCCGCAATGAATGCCCTGCCATCATCTCAGGATCGAGTCCCTGAAGCCTTGCATAGCGCTTGACCAGGCGCGCCACCGAGCGATCGGACATCGCCTCAGCCGTGTATTCCCCCTTCGTCCCGATCCGCGTGAACAGCGGTCCCGGCTCGCCGCCGCGAATGGCCAGCCAGGCGTTGAGATGCGCGACGGGTCTCAGGGTCTTTCCGGTTGGCACCGCGATTGTGGCCCCCTCGCCTTCCTGATCGGTCTTGGAATGGCCCACGCGCACCGTCACCCCGGCGTCGACCAGTTGGACGTCCGCCAGCTGCAGCGCCACCAGTTCGGAGCGGCGTAGCGCAGCGGCGAGCCCCAGCGCCAGGATTGCCCGGTCGCGCACGGCACGTGTGCTCAGCCCGTCCGCCTTGCCGATCATGCCCGCCAGATCTTTCGCGCTGATCGCCGCCTTCTTGCGCGTGGGCCGCGCCCGCTGTTCGCGGCGGATCCCCGAAAGCGTATCGGCGATGAGCTGGTGGGTGTCGTGCGCGGTAGGCGGCGGCAGGCCCTCATGGCGATGCTGCCAGACGATCGCGGCGACGTGGCGCGTAATGGTGCTGTCCGCGCGGCCGGCGCGGGCGAGCGAGGCCAGGTACGTGGCGACAACTTCCGGAAGTGCGGGAAGCGGCTCGAGCCCCCTGCCCCAGCACCAGTCCTGGAACTGGCGCCAGTCGCTGGCGTAGGCGCGCAGCGTATTGGCGCTGCGCGAACGCAAGCGATAGGCCCTGGCCGCTTCGACCTCGGCAATGAGTTCGGGCACTGAAGCCGGAGACAGGTCGCCGGGAAGGACCAACACACCCATCGGACCCGATATTCCTGAGCCCCCCGCCCCCTCGCCGATCGTCTTGTCCACCCGCATCCTACTTGCTGTCCATTCGTGCTTTCACTCGGAAATGTCACTTAAAGAATACGGGCGGACGAGAAAACGGCCGAGTGGCGTGGATCATGTACAAGAATACCTCCGGACGTTCGACCTGACAGCGCGATTCTGCTACAAAACGACCGGACCCGGCAACACGAGTCCCTGGCGAAAATCGGGGATAGGTCATGGCCGAAACAGGCACTGCCCTCACGACGGTTGATCATACAGAATGGCGCAAAGCTTGTGAGCGCGAGCCTATCATTCGTGCGCTTACGGCAGAGCCCCGGCTCGGACGCAAAGCGATTGCTGAGGCCGGCCTGAAGCTGAGCCTCAACCGGTCCCGAATTTACGAACTGCTCGCGAGATACCGGGAAAACCCAGTGACCAGTTCGTTGGTCGACCAGCACGATGGATTTCCCAAAGGGCGCTCTCGCCTCCCTTGCGAGGTGGAACGCCTGATCGATGCCAAAATAGAGCAATTTTATCTCAGCCGTCCAAAGCCCACCATCGCACAACTGGTCCGTCAAATTCGCTTTTCGTGGTTAGCGTCCGCGCTCGTGGTGTAATTTCCGGTGTAGATTGAGGCGATCGCATGGGTGGGGCATGCCCCACCCATGCGAATTCGATCTCGGTGGCCACCGGGCTCATCGGTAAGGTGGAGTTACCACACTTCACACGCCCACCGAGGAGTTGATCCCGATGACCGACGATAGATTACCGCTTGCCGAGCTGATGGCGAAGACCGGAGATGGAGATTTCCTGCGCACGATCGCCGAGAACGTATTACAGATCATCATGGAGGCCGACGTCGATGGCCTGGTCGGCGCCGGCCGGCACGAGCGCTCCGGCGATCGCACGACCTGGCGCAATGGCTACCGCGACCGCAGTCTCGACACCCGGCTCGGCACGCTCAATCTCAAGATCCCCAAACTGCGGACCGGCGCCTACTTTCCCGGCTTTCTGGAGCCAAGGAAGACCGTCGAGAAGGCGCTGGTCGCGGTGATCCAGGAAGCATGGATCGCCGGCGTCAGCACCCGGCGCGTCGATGAACTGGTGCAGGCGATGGGCATGACTGGCATCTCCAAGTCCTCGGTATCCAAGCTGTGCAAAGACATCGACGAGCGGGTCCACGCCTTCCTCAAGCGGCCGCTCGCCGGCGACTGGCCCTACCTCTGGCTCGATGCTACCTATCTCAAGGTGCGCGAGGGCGGGCGGATCGTCAGTGTCGCCGCGATAATCGCTGTGGCCGTCAACACCGAGGGCAAGCGCGAGATCGTCGGCCTGCACATCGGTCCTTCCGAAGCCGAGCCGTTCTGGTCGAGCTTCCTCAAGGACCTCGCCCGGCGCGGCCTGACCGGCGTGAAGCTGGTCATCTCCGATGCCCACGAGGGGCTCAAGGCGGCGATTACCCGCGTCATGGGCGCGACCTGGCAGCGCTGCCGCGTCCACTTCATGCGCAACGCCCTGGCCTATGTGCCCAAGGGCCAGAATACCGTCGTTGCCGCTGCCATCCGTCAGGTCTTCCTTCAACCCGACCATGCCGCTGCGACGCAGGTCTGGCGTCAGGTCGCTGATCAGTTGCGCGCCCGCTGGCCAAAGCTCGGCGCTTGCATGGACGATGCCGAGCACGACGTGCTCGCCTACATGACCTTCCCCGAGCAGCACCGGGTCAAGCTCCACAGCACGGATGAGTTCGACAAGACCTCCAGGCGAAAAATGTGCTATGGATCTCCTGCGCGGGCGACTCCGTGGCGAAGAGCGGAACATCGGATGCAGGTTCCACCAGGTCGCCTCATGACAGTCCTTTCGGTTTGGAGCGTCCGCGCACCTTCGGCCTGGTCTTCCATTGTGCAACGAAGTGCTCGTAGGCCTGCTCGGCGTGTCGAGCGACATCCATTTCCTGATCTCGAAGCGCCTTGACGTTGTAGGCATGTGCCGGACCTGGCTTGTTGCCCTTCTTCTGAGGTTGGCCTGAGCGCAGTTCCATAGCGCGTCGTTTCGTCGCGACCAGCGCTGGACGTGCCCACCGGTAATTGGTCTGCTTGGTCAACAGATGCCAGCAGAGCACGGTGAGCTTGCGGGCGAGCGCGACAGCGGCGATCTGGTGCCCACGTTTCGCCCTGATCCGCACGAAGAAGGCATGCAGCGGACCCGGCGCTTTTGCCGCCGCCCAAGCCGCTTAGACCAGCATCGCACGTGCGTAGCTGCGTCCGGATTTGCTGATGCGGCAGTGATGAGCCGCGCCAAGACCGGACTGGCGTACCCGCGGGTTGAGGCCGAAATAGCTCACGAGCTTCTGGGGGCTCGCGAAGCGCCTGATGTCGCCGATCGCAGCGACAAGCCCGGTGGCGACCGTCAGATTGACGCCCGTGATCGAAATCAGCCGCGCGACGTCAGCGTCATCGAGTGCCTCGCCGGCGATTTCCTTGTCGAGGGCGGCGAGGTCTTCGCCCATCCGGTCCAGCTCGCGGACATGACGCTCGATCGCGACCCGCTCGTCATCGGGTACCGGCTGTCGTTCGAGCCAGCCACGCCCGACCTTGCTGAACAGGTCGGCGTGCGGACAGAGCGGGATCAGATGCGCATGCAGGATGGCGTGCACCTCGTTCTTGATCCGCGTCCGGTGCCGCACGATCTGATACCGGCGCGCAACGAGCCGCCGCTTGCGCTCCGTCGCGGCATCAGGCGTCCAGATCTCCGGCAGATAGCCGGCCGCATACAAGCTCGCCAAGGTGCCTGCGTCGACCTTGTCGGTCTTTACATGCGCATGCGCGATCGCCTTCACCTGGACCGGATTGGCAATCACCACCCGAGCCACGAACGGCGACAGCACACGGGACACCGCCATGCAGTTGCCAGTCGCCTCGATCACGACCTCGTCGGTCGCCTGCAGCTTTTTGCGAAACCCCTCCAGCCCCGTTCTGGTCATATCGACCCGACCCGCGTGCCGAAGCTTTCCGTCTTCCCAAATCACCACCTCGCCAAACGTTCGGTGGATGTCCATTCCAACAACCCGTCGCATTGGTTCCTCCTGTCAGCACAATGACGGGAGCGGCGGGCGACACGACACCTACGGATCCGCGCTCTCGGCGCAACCGGGCGAGTCGCAGAGGCGGCCAGCTACTAACTCGAGCTCGAAGCTCATCCTATACATCGGCCTGCCCGCACATTCGTGCTCCCGGTGCCTCTGTCCCGGATGGTCGCACCATACGCCACAACTCGCGAGTCGCAGCAGGAACATTGGCACCGGCATCCTCATACCGGTTACCAATCCGATCCGATGCCATCACTATCGCGATAGAGGGCGTACCATCCACGCTACGCCCTCTTGATGGCCTATGTCGGGCTGGTACCGTCCGAATATTCCAGCGGCGCTCGCAAACAGCGCGGACGCATCACCCGCGCTGGTAACGGGCAGGCGCGCACCATGCTGGTCGAGGCAGGCTGGGCTTACCGGTTGCCTGCACGCGAGGAGCGTCGCTACCGCGAGCGGGTCGCTGATCTGCCCGACGAGGTCCAGGCTATCGGATGGAAGGCGCAGGTCCGCCTGTGTCAGCGTTTCCGCCGCCTGCCCGCCACGGGCAAGCCCCAGCCCAAGGTAATAACCGCGATCGCGCGCGAACTCATCGGCTACGCGTGGGACATCGCGAGGCGCGTGTCGCCGGCGGTCGCCACCTGACCCTTTCCCCGAACGCGACGAGAGGAGGCGCCAGCGCACGACCTGCATAGCCTTGGCCGGCGTGCCGCGGGCACCCGACTGTGATGGGTAATCCACGGCGTACGTTGGGGCAGGTTCGTCCGACGCCCGATCTTAGACGGTGGACAGGCCCAGCGACGGATACGGGTAGTGCGGTAATCAACCCGCGGATGAGAGCGTGATCAATCGTCGTCGATCAGGCGCCCGCGGCACACCCGCCAAGGTCAATGCGACGCTGGCTTCCTGGCCAGCGAAGGAGTAAACTCGGCCAGCGTCTCGGATGGCAGTCATGAGAGCGTATATCTGTGCCCCTTTTATGTGACGCCCCCTTCCTGCGTCTCGACCTGCTCCGGGCCGGGGGGCACTTTATGGACGGGTTCGGGAGGCGCGGCGAGCGGAGCCAGATCCATCACCACAAGCCGTTCCGGCGGCGTCCCAGTTATATGCTCGACCGTTTTCCAGGTGAGCAGAGTTGCTTCAAGGATCAGGGCACACACGCTTGCCGTTCCACCCTTGCGGTCGCTTATCAAAAATCCTTCTTGTAAGTCGCTGAATAGCGTTCGCGCATATGCCCCTCGACCGTGATTGAAGCATAGTGTGGCGTTTCGCCCGCAGATAGGCAGGATGGTATGCACGCGATCCGATGTTCAGGGTTGCCAGAAAAGAAGAAGGGCACTGAATAGCGTTCCCGGCCTGACCGGTTGATCACACGGTGGATGGTGGAGCGATAGCGGCCGTTGGTCCAGCGTGCCATCATGTCGCCCAGGTTGATGATGAAGGAGCCGTTCAGCGGCTGGGCTGCCAGCCAGCGCGCGCCGTCATGGTCCCACACTTCCAGCCCGCCGATCCCGTCTTGCATCAGCACCGTGATGGCGCCGAAATCGGTATGCGCGCCGCAGCCCTTTTCATCGGGATGCGGGTTGGCTTCTTGCGCAGGATAATGGAGCAGCCGCAGCGTCGCGATGGGGGATGCTTGGAAATCCGCGAAATAGTCCGCGTCCAGCCCCAGAGACAGCGCCAGCCCTTCCAGCAGCACTGCTATCAGGTTGCGCATCGTCGCATAATATTCCTCCATCGTGGCGCGAAAGTCGGGCAGGTCTTCGGGCCAGACATTGGGGCCGGTGTTGAAGAATTTCTGCGCCCGTTCATCGTCCGCCGCCACTTCCGCGCCAATATAGTAGCCCTCCTTGAGGTCGGGCGGGGAATCCGGTTCCAGCGTCTGGCCACGCAGCGGTTCATAGCCGCGATTGGCTTTAGAAAGAGTCATTGCCCCTTCCATCTTGCGCTCCATCGGTTGAGCGAAGAAGGCCGCGCTCTGCGCGAAGACCCGCGCCAGCAGCGTCGGGTCGATGCCATGGCCGACGCAATAGAAAAAGCCCTTATCTAGGCAAGCGGTGCGGATCGCCTGCACCACGGCGGCACGGGCGCCTGCGTCCGAACCAAGCAGGCTGGAAATATCCACCGTCGGCAGGGTCAGCGCATCGTCCCGCTCAATCGTATCCCCTGTTAGGGTCAGCGTCATCTCATATCCTCACTCGAGTTAAACATCGGCGGCCATTGTTCCTGTCTAGTCGCTCGAAAAAAAGCATCGATTATAGCCCACCCCGATGCCGAAACGAGGACGTTGACTGAATCAGGATTATGGCCCAGGAGCGGCCATGTCCAACCGCGCCCATCGTTTTCATGCCCCCATGATCGTTTATTTCGACGCTATCCGCCGTGCGGGTTCGGTTCGGGAGGCGGCACGGCGACTGAACGTCGCATCTTCGGCCGTGAACCGGCAATTGCTGAAGCTGGAGGATGAACTGGGCACGCCGCTGTTCGACCGGCTGCCCAGCGGGCTGAAACTCACCCATGCAGGCGCGACATTCGCCCGCCATGCGATTGAGGTGCTGCAGGACGCCGAACGGGTACGGTCGGAGCTGGAAGCGATGCAAGGCCTACGGTCGGGCCATCTCGAGATCGCAGCGGTGGAGGCACTGACGTCGGGCCTCCTCCCCGACGTGCTGCTGCAACTGCGCGAACGCCATCCGCGCATTACCGTGGGGGTCAGCGTGCTGGGGTCGGCCGCTATTTCCGCCGCGGTCATCGGCGGCGATGCGGACATGGGAATCGCCTTTGGCGTGGATCGGACGTCCGACTTGCGCCAGATGTCGCACAGCCGCCTACCGCTGGGCGCGACCATGCGGCCCGACCATCCGCTCGCGGGCAACAAAAGCCTGACGCTTGCGATGTGCCTGTCCCATTCGCTGATCCTGCCCAAGGCGGATCTGTCCATCCGCCAGCAATTGCAGCGCGCGTTGGGCAAGCTGCCCCAGGGCGCGGTGGAGACCAGCTCGGTCGAACTGGCCAAGCAGCTGACGATGCGCGGGCTGGGCATTTCCTTCCAGACGCGGATCGGCATAGAGGATGAGATCGAGCGGGGCGAACTGGTCCATATTCCCATCGCCCGGCCCGCCTATCTTCAGGCCGACCTAGGCATCTATGTCCGGTCCGCGCGCAATCCGCCCATTGCGGTCCATGCGCTGGTGGACCTGCTGAACGCGGCGCTCGCCCGGTGCGCGACCGTCGCTGGCGAGGCCGAACCGGCCGCCCCCTATCATCCACCTGAAGGCCCATCATGACGCCGGCGCAAGATATCCAGTTTTCCGAAATGTCCTACGACCAGTTTCTGACCGATGTCGAAACCATCGCCAGCGCGGTCGAACGGGATCCGTGGGTGCCCGACTATATCGTCGGCATCGGCCGGGGCGGGCTGGTCCCCGCGACATTCCTGTCGCACCGCATGGGCATTGCCATGCTGTCCATCGACCATAGTTCGAAGGTGCACGCCTTTTCGGATTCGCTGCTGGTCCATCTGGCCGCTTGCACCCAGCTGGGCGAGAAATATCTGTTCGTCGACGACATCAACGACAGCGGCAAGACCATCGCCCGCTTCCGGTCGCTGCTGATCGACAATGGCGGGTTGGCCGACAATGTGCGCTTTGCCGTGCTGATCAACAATGTCCGTTCGCGCGAGACGGTGGACCATGCGTCGCGCAATATCGACCGGCGGGTCGACAAGCGGTGGTTCATCTTTCCTTGGGGGTCGGTGGCGACCCGCGCCATGCAGGAACAGGATGCGCGCGAGGATCCCGAGCGGCTGAGCCTGTAGGGCGCGCGACTGGCCGGCTATACGCCGGCCAGTGCCTCCTGCCCGGTATCGGCGGCGGCATAGCGGCGGGCCAGCACGGCGCAGACCATCAGCTGGATCTGGTGAAAGAACATCAGCGGCAGGATGATCGCGACCACCTGCGACGCGGAAAACAGCACGCCGGCCATCGGCACGCCCGACGCCAGGCTCTTTTTCGAGCCGCAAAATTGCAGCACGATACTGTCTTCCCGGTTGAAGCCCAGCCATTTGCCCAGCCCATGGCTGAGCAGCAGCACGACCGACAGCAACAGCGCAGAAAGCCCCGCGATCCGGGCAAGGTCGCCCGGCGTGACGCGGTTCCACAGCCCCTCCACCACCGCTGCGCTGAAGGCGGTGTAGACCACCAGCAGGATCGATCCGCGATCCACCATGGTCAGCAGCTTCTTTTGCCGGGCGATCCAGGCGCCGATCCACGGCCGCAGGAAGTGGCCCGCCAGAAAGGGCAGCAGCAACTGGACCGCGATGGTCACGACCGCGTCGCCGGAAAAGCCGCCCTGCCGCCCGGTTATGAGGAAGGCGACCATCAGCGGGGTGATGAAAATGCCCGCCAGGTTGGAAAAGGAGGCGCTGCACACCGCCGCCGCGACATTGCCCCGCGCCATGGCGGTGAAGGCGATGGACGATTGTACGGTGGAAGGCAGCAGAGTGAGGAACAGCATGCCCGTGCCCAGCGCGGGATCGATGCCCGGGATCGCCCGGACGGCCAAGCCCAGCAGCGGGAACACCGCAAAGGTAATCAGCGCCACCGTCAGGTGCAGCCGCCAGTGGCGCGCGCCGTCGATCACCGCCTGCCGCGACAGGCGCGCGCCATGCATGAAGAAGAGGATGACGATGCCGATGTCGGCGCATCCCCCCGCGACCGTCGCCGCCACCCCCCGCACCGGCAGGAAGGACGCCAACACCACCATGCCGACCAGTAGCAGGATATAGCTGTCGATGTTCAGCCGTGCCAGCAGCGCCTTCACGAGGTGCTGCCTTCGATGGAGACATGGGCGGACACGATCTTCCACCCGTCGGGGAAGCGGATCCAGGTCTGGCTCTGGCGACCGCGCCGGTCGGATCCTTCGCGGAAAAATTCGATATTGGCGGTGGCGGCATCAGGGCCGAAGGCGGCGACCGCGATCCGGCCGACGCGGCGCTGGGGTGAACCGCCGCGCCCTTTGCGGAAGTCGCGAATCTCGTCCATGCCGTACAGCACCTCGCCCACACCATAGCGCACGGTGGTCGGCGCGTCGTGGAACAGCGCGTCCATCTCTGCCAGATCGTCCGCCATCAGCGCGCGTTCATAGCGGTCCAACTGCGCCGTCACTTCCGCCACAACCCCTGCATCGTTCATGGTCATCGTCCTTCCCCTTTTGCCGCGATCAGGCCCCTGCCCTCCAGCAGGGTCGCATAATCGATCAGGGCGCTGTCGCGGCCCTTCGCCGCGATCAGCTGCACCCCCATGGGCAGCCCCTCCACCGGCAGGGGCGCGGCCACCACGGGCAGGCCCAGAAAGCTGATCGGCTGCGTGTAGAGGCCCAGATTTGCGCGGGCCGGTTGCGGCGCGCCATCGATGGGGATGGTGGGATCGTCGATACGCGGCGCCGGGCCGAAGGTGGCCGGCGCGATCAGCACATCATGGTCAGCCAGCGCGCGCTCCACATACTCAGCAAAGACGCTGCGGAAGGCCATGGCCTGCGCATATATGGCATCCGGCAGCGCCGCGCCCGCAATCAGTCGGTCGCGCGTCGCCGGATCGTAGGACAGCGGATCGGCCGCCAGCGCGTCGCGATGCAGGCGCCCGCCCTCATAAGCGGTGAGCAGAAAGGCCGCCGATCGCGCCCGCGCCACATCCGGCAGGTCGACCACCGGCAGCCTGCCCAATCTAGCGGAAAGGCGGTCCAGCGCCGCCGCCATGTCGGGCGCCAGATTGGCCGCGAACCAGCCGCCCAGCAGAGCGGGGCGGCCGAGCGGCGGGGCGTCGTCCGCGTCGCCGCGCAACACCGCGTCGACCAGCGCCAGATCCCGGGCGCTGCGCGTGAAGGCGCCGATATCGTCCAGCGTGTGGACAAAGGGATAGGCTCCCGCCAGCGGCAGCGAGTCATGGGTCGGCTTCGTCCCATAAATGCCGCAGAGGCTGGCCGGAATGCGGATCGATCCATTGGTGTCGGAGCCCAAGGCGAACGGCAGCATGCCCGCCGCCACCGCCGCCGCCGACCCGCCCGACGATCCGCCTGCGAACCGGGCCGGATCGTGCGGGTTGCGGGTGATGCCCCAATGCGCATTGTCGGTCACGAAGCCATAAGCGAACTCGTCCATGTTGAGCGTCGCCACCAGCACCGCGCCTGCCGCGCGCAGCCGCACGATCGCTTCGGCGTCGGCGGTGGCGGGCGGCGCATCCCTCAGCCGTGCGGCGCCCGCCGTGGTCGGCAGGCCGGCGACGTCGAACAGGTCCTTGACGCCATAAGGCACGCCGGCGAGCGGGCCGGGATCCTGCCCGGCGGCCAGCTGCGCATCGACCGCCGCCGCTTCCGCCAGCGCCCGGTCGCGCAGGGTACGCGTCACCGCGATGATCGCCGGGTTGCGCGCGGCGATGCGGTCCAGCGCCGCGGTCGCCAGCGCCACCGCCGACAGCCGCCCGGACCGGACCGCATCGGCGCAGGCGCCGACGCCCCATGTCGACAGGTCGGTCATGCCTGCCCGCCGCGCAGCAGGTCGGCATGGCCTTGCAGCAGGCGGGCATTGGCCGCCACGCCCGCTACGCATGCATCGGGCAGGTCCATGCCGATCCGCGCCGCGATTTCGGCGGCCAGATCCACGTCGGCCGTTTGCGTGAAGAGGGGGGCGAAGGGGGGCGTGTCGGGGTTCATGGACCTTCAGCTTCCGCGATAGGTGGAATAGGAAAAGGGCGAGGCTAGCAGCGGGACATGATAATGGCCCCCTTCGCCCATGCCGAAATCGATGGGCACGATGTCGAGGAAGGGCGGCTGCGGCAGGTCGACGCCCAGCCAGCGGAAATAATCCGCCACCGCAAAGGTCAGCCGATAGGATCCGGCCGCCAGGTCCAGATCGCGCAGCGCCGGGCAGCGACCGTCCGCATCGGTCAGCCCTTCGAACAGCAGCCGGTCGCCCGAAATCAGGCGGATTGCCATGCCGGCAGCGGGGCGGCCGTGCATGGTGTCGAGCACATGGGTGGACAGGCTCATGCCGCGGCGTCCGTCCGCGTGGCGCGGGGCGTGGGCAGCTGCGCGGAAAATTCAGGTTCCGCATAGGCGAAATAATCGGCCAGTATCGCCCCCTGATCGTCAAGGAACAGCTGGTCCGCGACCCCCTGCACCAGCCGGGGCAGTGCATGTTTCAGCCCCGAAATCGCCGATGCCGACAGGCCGAAATTGATAAGGCCCGAATAGTTGAAGGCGAACAGGCCGTGCAGCGCGTCTTCATCCTGCGGCGTGCGCGGCAGCAGCTGGAACCCCGTGCCCAGATAGGGGTGCGCATCCAGCACCGCGTCGCGATCCTGCGGCGCGAACCGGTCCGACCAGCGGGCGATGCCCGCCGCGACCGGGCGCAGTTCGGGGCGCAGCGCGGGGTCGGTGGTAAGGCCGGTGGACAGGATCAGGAAGTCGAAGCGCTGCCGCCCCTGCGGCGTGATGACATCCACCCCCGCGCCAGATTCCTCCACATCCAGCCAAGGCGAGCCCAGGTGGAGATGGAAGCCGGGATGGCTGGCCGCGCGCGCGAACGTGTCGTTGGTGGGCGGCTGGTTGCGTTCGAAAAAGCTCTTCATCATCCGATATTTGGCTTCGTCGGTCAGCGCCGGGAAGCGCGGGATGACGCCGTTCGCCTCCAGGAAGCGGATCGGGTTGACGGTGGGCAATTGCTGGCGGCGGACGAAGACATGCACCTCCCCCGCGCCCAGCGACAGGGCATGTTGCGCATTATCGAAGGCCGACGCGCCGCCGCCCAATATCGCGATCCGCCTGCCCGCCAGCGCGTCGAAATCGATGGCCTGAGAGGTGTGGGCATAAAGGTGGCCGGGCAGCTTCGTCACCATGGCGGGCATCTGCCACTGGCCGCCGCCCTGTATGCCGGTGGCCATGACGACCTTGCGCGCCAGCAGCGTTTCGCCATCGGCCAGCGACAGGCGGAACAGCCCGCGCCGCACTGGCTCCACCAGCGTCACCCGGCTGTCGTTGCGCACCGGCAGGCGCAGCACGCGGCGATACCAGCGCAGATAGTCCATCCAGTCGCGCCGGGGGATCTTGTCGATGGCGGCCCAGCTCTGCGGCCCGTGCATCGCCTCCCAATAAGCGCGGAAGGTGAGCGCGGGGATGCCATAGTCGATGGCGGTCAGATGCTTGGGCGTGCGCAGCGTCATCATCCGCGCATAGCTGTCCCACGGCCCTTCCTGCCCCGCCGGATTTTCGTCCAGCACCACTATGTTGGAAATCCGTTCGCGCAGCAGACCGAAGGCCGCGCCCAGCCCGCTCTGCCCGCCGCCGACGATCGCCACATCATGGATACGCGCGCCATCCTGCCCGGTGTCCGGCATCGGGGTGCGCGTCCAGTCCGCCCCGCCGAAGCCCAGACAGTCCAGATCATGGGCCAGCCGGGCCTCATGCTGTGCCAAAGTCATGCCAGATCCTCCAGACGCAGGGCCACGATCTTGCCGATTTCGGCAAGGGCGGTGGCGATTTCGCTTTGTTCGTCATGGGCCAGCCGCTGTTCCATGGCCGCCAATATGCCCGCCTTGTTCGTCAGCCGGACGCAGATGATGAAGGGAAAGCCGAAGCGCGCGCCATAGCGGGCGTTCAGGTCGTGAAAGGCGCGATATTCCTCGAGCGACAGCCGGTCCAGCCCGGCCGACGCCTGTTCGGCGGCGGACGCATCGGTCAGTGACCCGTCGATGGCGGCCTTCCCCGCCAGTTCGGGGTGGGCGCGGATTAGCGCCAGCCGCTCTTCCGGAGTCGCGTCGTGCACCGCCTGCATCAGCCCGGCATGCAGGTCGTCGAACGGCAGGCGTTCGGCGGCACGCTCCACCACCCATGGGGAATGGTCGAACAGCGCGCCATAGCGGGCGATGAAATCGCTTTTTAGATCGGTCGTGGGGGCGTCAGTCATGGGGGTGCAACTCCAGCCAGTGGCGGGCAATGTCGATGCGGCGGGCAACCCAGGCATCGTCATGGGCCAAGACATGATCCAGGAAACGGGCGAGCGCATGGGCGCGGGCGGGCCGTCCGGCGATGCGGCCATGCAGGCCGACCGACATCATCCGCCCGCCTTCCGCCCGCAGCTGGTCGAACGTGTCGCGCAGATAGCGGAAGAACTGGTCCCCTTCCGTAAAGCCGTTCAGCGCCACCATCTTCATGTCGTTGGCGTCCAGCGCATAGGGCACGATCAGCTGCGCCCGGCCGTAACGCCGGTCATAATAGGGCAGGTCGTCGGCGTAGGAATCCGCGTCGTAGAGGAACCCTCCCTCCTGCGCGACCAGCCGGGCGGTGTTGGGCGAGGTGCGACCCTGATACCAGCCGAGCGGCCTTTGCCGGGTCAGGCGGGTGTGGACCTCTATGGCGCGGGCGATATGTTCCGCCTCCCGATCCGCCGGCATGTGCTGATAATCGATCCAGCGATAGCCGTGGCTGGCGACTTCCCATTCAGCCTTCAGCATCGCGTCGACGGCAGCGGGATTGGCGGCCATCGCGGCGGCCACGCCGAAGACGGTGACGGGCAGGCCGCGATCCGTGAACAGCCGGTGCAGGCGCCAGAAACCGGCGCGGCTGCCATATTCATACAGGCTTTCCATCGCCATCGCCCGGTCGGCATGGCTGACCGCGCCGACCATGTCGGACAGAAAGGCTTCGGATCCCCGGTCGCCGTTCAGGACGCTGTTTTCCGCGCCTTCCTCATAATTGATGACGAACTGCACCGCGATCCGCGCGCCGCCGGGCCATTGCGCGGCGGGCGGGGTCTGGCCATAGCCGATCAGGTCGCGCGCGCTCATTATGCGTTCCAGGCGTTGAGCGCGGCATCGACCGCCTCGCCCGACGGGCAGCCATGCCCCTCCGCCCGCAGCACCGCCTCCAGCGCGCCCAGCGTAATCAGTATCTTGTGCTTGCGCGCATTATATCCCATCGCGCCGAACCGCCACACCTTGCCCGCCAGCGGGCCGAAGGCGGTGCCGATCTCTATTTCGAAATCCTCGCGCATGCGGCGGCGCACCCGCTCTCCATCCACGCCTTTGGGGATATAAGCGGCGGTCACATTGGTCATGCGATAGCGGTCGTCGCCGAACAGCGTCAGCCCCAGCGCGCGCAGCCCGGTCGCCATGGCGCGGCCTGCCGCCGCATGGCGGGCATAGCGCTGCTCCAGCCCCTCTTCCAGCATGATACGGGCGCATTCGCGCGCGCCGTAGAGCATGGTGGTCGCCTCCGTATGGTGGTTCAGGCGCTTTTCGGACCAATAGTCCATCACCATGCCCAGGTCGAAATAGTTGGATCCGATGACGATGCCCCCGCCCTCGCCGTCTTCCATGTCCCCGCTGCGCAGGCCCAGTTCGACGCAGCGGCGGCCGTAAATATGCGTCGCCGCGCGGTCGGAAATGGTGATGGGGGCCGAACCGGACGATCCGCCCAGGCATTTCTGCAACCCGCCGGTGACGATATCCGCGCCCCAGCGGTCCGCCGCCAGTTCCATGCCGCCGATGGTCGCGGTGGCGTCGACATAGAGCAGCGCGCCCGCATCGCGGCACAGCGCGCCCAGCCCGTCCAGCGGCTGCGCCATGGTGGTGGAGGTGTCGCCATGGATGGTCGCGACGACTTTGGGCCCGGTCCGGGCGATGGCGTCGCGGATCGCGTCCAGCGGCACGACTTCGCCCCAGGGCGCGTCCACCCGCTCGACCCGGGCGCCGACCCGCTCCAATATCTCCGTCAACAGCAGGCCGAAGCGGCCGAAATTCACCACCAGCACCGTGTCGCCGGGGCTGACCGTGCTGACCAGCGCCGCCTCTATGCCCGCGCGCGCCGTGCCGTTGACCAGAAAGGTCTGGCGGTTCTGCGTGCCAAAGATCGGGCGGTAGAGCGCCATCACCTCATTCATATAGGCGGTCATTTCCGGGTCGAACTGGCCCAGCAGATCGGCCGACATGGCGCGCAGCACGCGGGGATGGGCGTTGATCGGGCCGGGGCCCATCAGCAGGCGCTGGGGCGGGTCGATCTCTGCAAAGACATTAGGCACGGTGGATATCCTCCAGGGATTTGATGAAGCGCAGCATCGTGCGGGCGGCGAGATCGGCGTCTTCGGGCAGCACGCTTTCGGCCGGATTGTGGCTGATCCCCTCGCGGCAGCGGATGAACATCATCGCCGTGGGGCAAAGCGCGGACAGGATCATCGCGTCATGGCCCGCCCCCGATACCAGCCGCCGCACCGGCAGCCCCTCCGCTGCCAGCGCGCCGTCCATCAGCATCATCAGCTGCGGATCGCAGGGGCTGGCGGGCAGGCTGTGCAGCGCGTCGACCGACAGGGTGACGCCGCGCACCGCCGCGATGTGCCCGAAACGCTCGACGATGACATCGGCCAGCGCGGCGCAATCGGCATCCCGCGCGGCGCGCACGTCCAGCGTGAAGATGGCGGTGCCCGGCACCACATTGGCCGCGCCCGGCCCGGCGGTGACGGTGCCGACCGTCGCCACCCGGTCGCGCCCGGCGGCCAGCGCCTCCTGCTCTGCCGTCAGGATCATCGCCGCCGCCGCCGCCAGCGCGTCGCGGCGAAGCGTCATGGCGGTGGTCCCGGCATGGCCCGCCCGGCCGCCGACCTTTATGCCGAAGCGCCGTTGCGCGGCGATGCCGGTGACGGTGCCCAGCGCCAGCCCGTCGGCCTCCAGCACCGGGCCCTGTTCGATATGCGCCTCCAGATAGGCGAAGGCGCCGGGGTGGCGCGCCTGCCGATAGGCGTCGAAATCGCGGGGCACCGCGGCGCCCACTGCCTCGCCATAGGCCGCCATCGCCTGAAACAGGGTGACGCCGTCGGCGTCCGCAGGTTCGGTCAGCTGCGCGTCCAGCGTGCCCGCTACCGCCCGGCTGGTCAGCATCGCCAGCGGAAAGCGCGACCCTTCCTCATCCCCGAAGGCGTAGATTTCGATGGGGAAGCGCAGTCTTTCGCCTGCGTCGTGCAGCGCCGCCACGCATTCGATGCCCAGCATGATCCCCAGCGGGCCGTCATAGCGGCCCGCGTCGCGCACGCTGTCCAGATGGCTGCCGACGATCAGCGGCGGGCCGTCGCCCGTCCCCTCATAGCGGCCGACCAGATTGCCCGCCGCGTCGATCCGCACCGTCATGCCCGCCTGCGCCATCCAGCGCGCGACCAGCTGTTGCGACGCGGCATAAGCGGGCGTCAGATAGGCGCGGTACAGCCCGTCGGCGCTGTCGCTATAGGGCGGCAGGCCCAGCCGGTCGCACCGTTCGACCGCGCGCGCGCCGCTTACCATGTCGCCACCGCGCCGTCGGAACGGGGGTCGGTCGCGCCCTCGATCAGGCCGTCGGCATGGCGCACGACCGCGCCGGCATGGCCCATGGTGGCGGTGAAGGGGGCCAGCAACTCCACATCGTGGCCCGCCGCGGCCAGCGCTTCGATGGTGGCAGGGGCGAAGCGGCTTTCCAGCTTTAGCGTGGTGCTGCTTTCGCCCCAGGTTCGCCCCAGCAGCCAGCGCGGCATCGACACCGCCTGCTGCAAGGGCACGTCGAACCAGGCATAGCGGCTGAAGATCGCGGCCTGCGTCTGCGGCTGCCCCTCCCCGCCCATGGTGCCATAGGCCATGACCCGCCCGTCATTAAAGCGGGCCAGCGCCGGGTTCAGCGTGTGGAACGGCTTGCGCCCCGGCGCCAGCGCGTTCCAGCCCTGCTGCGCCAGACGGAAGCTTGCGCCCCGGTTCTGCCAGGTGATGCCGGTCTGCGGCAGGACCAGCCCGGACCCGAATTCGAAATAGGTGGACTGGATGCAGCTGACCACCTGCCCGCGCGCATCGGCCGCGCCGAACCAGCAGGTGTCGCCCAGCGCGCTGTCCTGCGGCCAGGGCAGCGCGCGCGCCGGATCGATGCGCCCGGCCATCGCCGCCAGCGCATCCCGGTCGTCCAAGATCGACTGGGCTGGAACGGGCATATGGGCCGGGTCGCCGACATGGCTGTCGCGCACCAGAAAGGCCTGTTTCGTTGCCTCGATCAGGCCGTGGAGATGGGCGAACCCCTCCCCCTCCGTCACGCCCAGCCGGTCGAACAGGGCCAGGATCAGCAGCGACGCCAGCCCCTGCGTCGGCGGCGCCGTGTTGTACAGGCGCGCGCCCTTGACCGTCAGGGTCAGCGGCCGGGGTTCGATGGCGCGGTGCGCCTCCAGATCGGCGGCCGTGACCGGGCTGCCCAGCGCGGCCAGATCCGCCGTGATCGACCGGGCCAGCTTGCCGGTATAGAAATCCTGAAGGCCATTGTCGGCCAGCATCTGCAGCGTGGCGGCCAGCGCGGGCTGGCACAGCCGCTCGCCCTCCTTCAAAGGGCGGCCGCCCGGCGCGAAAATATCGCCATAAGCGCCGCGCTGGGCAATCAGTTCGGCATGTTTGGCGACCGCAATCTCCGCCCCGCCCTTCGTCACGGCGACGCCCTGCCGCGCCAGATCGATCGCGTCGCGCAGCAGCCGGTCCAGACTGAGCGTGCCGGCATCGCCTGCCAGCGCCTGTTTCCAGCCCGACACCGTGCCAGCGACCGTGTTCGCCGCCAGCGGCCCGCGCCACGGAATGCCCTTCAGCCCGGCATAGAGCGACAGATCGGCGCGCGCGGCCGCCGCGCCGCAGGCGTCGATGGCATGGACATGGCCGTCGGGATCGTGGATCAGCCAGAAACCGTCGCCGCCGATGCCGGTCATATGGGGATAGACCACCGCCAGCGTCGCGGCCATCGCCACGCACGCCTCGACCGCGGTGCCGCCATCCTTGAGAACACTGAGGCCCGCCTGGCTCGCCAGATGATGCGGCGCTGTGGCAAGGCCGTTGTATCCGGATGGTGCGTGCATCATGTCATGGGCGTCCCTGTCAGGCTGATGGCGGAATTTGTGCCGCTGGCGACCGATCTAAAAAAGAACTTATTTTAGTCCATGCCGATGCCGAAATGGGGACAGCAGATAATCCGTTCGAACAGGGAGAGAAGGCCCAAAAAACGTATGTCCCGCCCCGTTTGCAAGTAGGATTTTACGGTGTTCTGATCAGTCTGCGTCAACGTATGCGGTCTCACGGGAGCATCCCGTGGCCAAGATGGACATCCGCACGTCTGGAGCCACAATAAGGGAACCGGCAACAGGTGCCATTTTTTTGCCCGGGCTTTCCAGACGCCGATCGACTGTCAGGCCATCTTCACGATCCTTCCTGCAAACATCGTTGGGCTACGCGCGCAGAAGCACGCAGCCGATCCTTTATGCCGCTGCTGGATAGCCGCGTTCGAAGCTCACTTCTTTGCGAAGGGCTGCCCAAGCGATCCGCGCCAGTTTATTAGCCAATGCGACGACGATTGCGTTGCGATGAACTCCTCGCTCGATCATTCCTGTCAACCAACGTCCCAGCGGGGTTTCGCTGCGCGCCAGTGACGGTAATGCTGCCCGGGCGCCATGGATGAGCAAGGTGCGCAAATAGGTGTTACCACGCTTGGAGATGCCGAGCAGCCGGGGCTTGCCGCCGGTAGTATGTTGCCTGCGTACCAGGCCGAGCCAAGCACCCAAGTCTCGCGCTTTGGCAAAGCTGCTGGCATCGCCCACGGCTGCAATCAAAGCGGTTGCGTTCAATGTGCCGATGCCGGGGATGGACGTGAGCCGCCGGGAAGCCGCATCATTGCGAGCCAGTTCGACAAACTCGCCGTTCAGTGCCTCGACCTTGGTATCAAGTTCGTGCCATTCGGCGCGCAGTTCTCCCACCAGTTGCTTCAAGCGTGGTGATAGGGTCGTATCTTCGGCGGCCAGCATGGCATCAATGCCAGCTCCAGCTTGCGCCGTCCGGCCGGGAAAATGGTCCCCCGCTCCAGCAGGATCGCCCGCAGTTGGTTGATAAGGTTTGTGCGCTCGGCTACCAGGCGGGGCCTGACGCGGTGGAGGGTCTGGATATCCAACTGCTCCTGAGTCTCGAGTTCGACGAAGCGCATCGTCGGGCGCGAGGCGGCCTCGGCAATCCCCTCCGCATCACGATCATCATTCTTCTGCGCTTTGACATACGGGCGTACGTTCTCCGGCGACATCAATCTGATTTCGTGCCCCCTGCGCGGCGAAAAGGCGACCAAGGTAGTGGGCACCGCAGCACGCTTCCATTGCAATCACGCAAGCCGGAAGCTTGGTTACGTAATCGATAAGTGTCTGTCGGCGCATCGACTTACGCACGATGACAGCGCCTGCTGCATCAACGCCTACGACACTGCAGGCATTCTTGCCCAAATCAACGTCAAGGATCACAATAGACATCGGTCCGCTCCTTTCCTTTTCAAGCACCAGCATCATACCCGATGCCGGGGAAAAGGGGCGGGCCATCCCATAAGGAGCGGACAGCGATATATCGCCGCCCGCCCCCGCAGGTGCCTTGGAACGTCTTTTTCAGCAGGTCAGGCCCAGCGCCCGCAACGCCTTGCGATAGGAAACGGACGAGCGGTCGGCCGCGAAATGGGCTTCTTCCTCCAGCTCCAGCGGCAGGTCCTCTGGGCATTGCGCCTCCACAATGGCCTGATCCTCCGCGAAGATCTGCGCGTTGAAGGCGTAGACATCCTCGACCGATCCGGTGCGGTCGAAATTGCGCACCAGCGGCACATAGAGCATGGTTTCCCGCGCCGACACCGGGGTGGCGATGTTCATGATGCGCAGCACGCCGTCATTGGGAAAATCGACCGTCAGGAAGGCGATATAGGGCGGATAGACGTCGAAGGTCCGGCGCCAGATGAAGCCTTTGGGCTCCAGATGCTGCAACGGTTTGGGGAAGTTGCTGACATCGCTGATATAGATGCTGCGGAACCCATAGTCGGTCTGCCGGGTCTGGTAGAGCGGCACCACGCTGTTCTCGCGGTCGGCAAAGGCCTCATGATGGATCCAGGCGAAATGGGCGACGTCGATAAACCCTTCCACCTGCCGTCCGGGGGCGGCCTGTATCGACACTGGCGGGCAGACGATGGCCTGGAAATCGGATGCACCGAATTCGGGGAAATCGGGAATGTCGGCCAGCGCATTGTCCGGGTCCAGACAGGTCCACACCAGCCCATAGCGTTCGACCATGGGCAAGGTGGTGGCGCGGAACCGGTCCGACGGCACGACATTGGGCTGGGCCGGGATCTTGACGCAGCGCCCGTCCGCCGCGAAGCGCAGGCCGTGATAGGGACAGACCAGATCGTCGCCCTCCACCCAGCCCATGCTGAGCGGCACGCCGCGATGGGGGCACAGGTCTCGCGCGACGCTGATGCCCGACGTGGTGCGATAGACGACCAGCTTCACGTCCAGCAGCCTGGACTGCACCGGCGCGGTGCCGATATCCTCTGCGCGGGCGACGGGAAACCAGTAGCGGGACAATATTTCCCAATCGCCCGGCGCATAGGTGCAGTTGCGCGGCCGGGTGACGCGGGCGGGACGGGCCGCGACCGGCGGCGGCATATCGTCCCGTTCCTGCAGCAGCGACGGCGCCTGCGTCATGCGGGAACTCCCAGATAATTGATGCGAAAGGCATTGCCGTCGGGATCGCGCAGCACCGACTGATACCAGCCATAATAGGTTTCGAACGGTTCCTTCACGACCTGCGCGCCCAGCGTGGCGGCCTGCCGGGTCAGCCGCTGCACCTCTTCGGGCGAAGCCACGTTGAAGGTCTGGAACACACGGTCGCCCGGTTCCGTCTGCGGCGCCATGCCCAGCAATTCATAGGCGCCCGTGCCGCTAAAGCCCAGCGACGTGCCGCCCGCAGCAAATCCCCGGAAGATGGGCGAGCGGCTTTCCAGATATTCCTCCAGCCCGAACAGGCTGCTGTAGAAATCGGCCAGCCGGTCGATGTCGGCGGTGAAGATATTGGTATAAGCAAGAACAGCCATTATTCGATCCTTCACGCCGCGAGGCCATAGGTCTTGCGGTACATTTCCGCGATATGGTCCCCCACCGTGGTGCTGGGATAGGTGGGGACGCCGCCTTCGGGCAGGCAGGTCGGCGCGCAGCTGACCTTGTAGAAATAATTGGGGTCAAAGAAGGTCGGCACCGAAAAGCGATCCCGGCCGCTATGGTTGTTGAGCACCCGGTGCATGTTGGCGTGGTACAGGCCGTTGGTCAGCACCCGCACCATTTCGCCCAGGTTGATGACGAAGGTGCCCGGGATCGGCGGCGCGGCGATCCATTCGCCCGCCGCATTTTCAACCTCCAGCCCGCCGACATCGTCCTGCAGCAAAATGGTGATCATGCCCCAGTCGATATGCGCTCCGGCGCCGATCTGGTTATAGGCGGCGTTGGCGGGCTGCGGGCCGTATTTCAGCAGCCGGCTGTTGAACAGCGGCTCCTTCAGCCCGTCGACGAAATAATCCTCCGGCAGGTCGATGGACAGGGCGATCAGGCTCATCAGATGGCGACCGACGCGAAACATCTCTGCTACATAGGCTTCATAGCGGGCGCGAAAGCCATCGGGCTTTTCCGGCCACAGATTGGCGCCGCAATTGGGCACGCCGTCGCGCACATAGGGATGGTCTTCGTCCAGATCGACGCCGATCAGGAAACCTTCCTTCAGGTCCGGCGGCGATCCGTCGTCCAGCGTTTGCAGGCCTGGCGCCTCGTAACCGCGGGTGCAGGTCGAATATTTGGTATCGACCTTCGCCTTTTCCTCCAGCGGCAGGTCGAAGAAGCGGCGCGCCAGATCCAGCTGGCCGTCCATCATCGCCTGGGGCACGCCATGGTTGGCGATGTAGAAGAAGCCGGTGTCCCGTGCAGTCTTGTGGATTTCCCACGCAACCGCCTTCTTCGCCGCCAGGTCGCCGGACAGGCTGGGCCCCAGGTCGATCACGGGGATCGTCTCCGCAGGTTTGGGGGGCGTGTAGACGATCATGTCAGGCGGCCTCCGCTTCCTTGAACTTGGGCGTGTCGTTCATCTGGTCCATCTTCATTTCCAGATGTTCCAGCGACGTGGTGCGCGCATATTTCGGTGCCTTGTCGATGGCGCAGGTCGGGATGCATTCGATGACCGCGTCGTAATTGGGCTGGTGGAAGAAGACGAGCGACTGGCGGCGGCTGCCCACCCCCTTGTCGCGCGGCGGATTGACCACGCGGTGCATGGTCGACACCCATTCGTCATTGGTCCATTGCGCCATCAGGTCGCCCAGGTTGATGATGAACGCGCCCGGCACGATGGGCACCGCTTCCCAGCGGCCGTCGGCGGTCAGCACTTCCAGGCCGCCGGGCTTGTCCTCCGTCTTCAGGATGGTCAGGCCGCCATAATCGGTGTGCGCACCGGCGCGCAGCTGGCCATCCTCCAGCGCTTCGGGCTGGTCGGGATAGTTGCTGATGACCATGTTGGTGATGTGCCGGTCGATCTTGTCCGCGAACCAGTCGGGCGACAGGTTCAGCGCGCGGGCGCACAGTTCCATCAGCAGCGCGGCCAGCTTTTCCATCTCATGATAATAAGTGACGATGGCGGGCTGGAAGGCGGGCACGTCGGCATCGGGCCAGATATTGGGCTGGAAGATCCGGCGCGCGGTCGGCGTGGTGAAATAGGGGTCGCTTTCGTCCAGGTCGAAACGGCCGATATTATAATATTCGCGATGGTCGGGCTTGGCCTCTTCCTCGCCGATGGTGCTGGCAAGGTTGCCGGTCTCTATCCCGAAATAGCCGCGATAGACGGCCGGGTCGGGCGAGCGATATTTGCCCTTTTCCGGGCCCGATAGGTCGAACAGCGCCCGGCTGGCCGTGGCGGCGGCCTCGATCGCCTCGGCCGGGACACCATGGCCCGACACCACCAGAAAACCGATGCTGCGCGCAGCGGCGCCGACCTGTTCTGCCACGGCCTGTCGGTCCGCTTCGCTGCCCGTGCGCGCGGGGGTCAGGTCGATAATGGGAACCACGCTACCGTCAAACTTCATTTCAGCCTCCTGCGTGGCCGGCATGGGGCGCCGGCATGCGATTGTTGTGGATGTCGGATTCCCCGGCGATGGCGCTGTTCGTTGCGCGCCCGGTGCCAAGGAAGATGTTGAGCAGGATCGCCGTGACAATGCCCAACAGCACGCCGCTATGGGTGAAGGGCGCCAGCGCAGCCGGGGCCGCGGCAAAGAAACGGTCGGAAAAAGTGGGGATCAGGCCCATGCCCAGGCTGATCGCGACGACCAGCAGATCCTCCCGCGATCGGTCCAGCCCCGCCGCCGCGAGCGAACGGATGCCCGACGCCGCGACCATGCCGAACAGCACCAGCGCGGCCCCGCCCAGCACGCTGGGCGGCACGGCGGCGACCAGCGCGGACAGCCGGGGGAACAGCGCCAGCACCAGCATCATCGCGCCCGCGCCGACGCAGACGAAGCGGCTGCGCACCCCCGTCATGTTCACCAGCGCGATATTCTGGGCATAGGATGTATAGGGAAAGCTGTTGAAAACGCCGCCGATGACCGCGCCCAGGCAATCGGCGCGCAGCCCGCGCGACAGGTCGCGCGTCGTCACCGGACGGTCGACCATGTCGCCCATCATCGTCAGCATGCCGCTGGATTCCACCAGCGTGATCAGCAGCACCACCACCATCGATGCGATAGCCGCCGGGTCGAACAGGGGCAGGCCGAAATGGAAGGGCGTGACCAGTTGCAGCGCGGGTGCGGCGACGGCGCTGGAAAAATCCACCAGCCCCATGGCCGCCGCGACGGCATAGCCCGCCGCCATGCCAATCAGGATCGCGCAATTGGCCAGAAAGCCGGTGCCCAGCCGCGTCACCAGCAGGATCACCGCAATGGTGCCGCCCGACAGCAGCAGATGGACAGGCGCGCCATAGTCGGCGGCGCCCTGCCCGCCGGCGGCCCAGTCCACCGCCACGCCCATCAGCGACAGGCCGATCAGCAGCATGGCGGTGCCGGTGACGGTGGGGGTCAGCACCCGCCGCAGCCGTCCGACCAGCGGCACCAGCGGCAGGACGATCAGCCCGGCGGCGATGGCCGCGCCATAGACGCCGGGCAGGCCCAGTCCCGGCTGGCTGGCAATGGCGATGGCGGGCATCACGCCGACAAAGGTCACGCCCATGATGATGGGCAGGCGAATGCCCACGCCGCCCAGACCCAGACATTGCAGCAGCGTGACCAGCCCGCAGGCGAACAGGTCGGCGCTGACCAGATAGGCGGTGTCCTGCGCCGACAGGTGCAGCGCGGAGGCGACCAGCAGGGGCACGGTGATCGCCCCTGCATACATGGTCAGCACATGCTGGAAGGCCAGGGCCCCCAGCGCCCCCGCCGGCGGGACATGGTCCACCGGATGGGGCATGACGCGATCAGAAGTCATATTTCACCGATGCGATGACCTGACGCGGCGGGATGTACATGTCGCTGGTCGTGAAGCTGCCGAAGGGGTTGGAATAGCGCGAGGCGATCCCGTTCTTGTCGAAGATGTTCGACACGGTGACGCCCAGCGTCCAGCCGCTGTCCTGCGGGGTGAAGGCGAAATTGGCGTTCACCTGCGTATAGCTGGGCACCACGTCGCGGGCGCCGTCGTTGAAGATGCGATACTGGAACTTGCCGCGATAGATGAGTTCCGCATGCGATTTGAGCGTGCCCAGCGAACCGATGTCCAGCGTGTGGGTCGCGCCGACCGCGCCCTGCCATTTTGGCAGTTTGGGCGGCACATTGCCGTTGGTGTTGCGGGTCTGCTGCGCCCGCAGCGCGATGGTATAGGCATCGAAGGGGCCATAACCCAGCGCGGCGGCGGCCAGCGTGGCGGCATGGGCGCGGGACGGGTCCAGCGTGATATAATCGCCCACCAGTTCGCCATCGAGATAGGTGACATTGCCATCCAGCTTGAGCTTCCCGGTCAGTTCGACCGTGGCCTCCGCCTCCGCACCCCAGATCCGCGTCTTGGGCACGTTCGACACGCCGCCCTGATAGGGGATCGGATCCTCCATCTGATATTGCAGATTCTTGTAGTCATAGAAGAAGGCAGCGGTGTTCAGCGTCACCCGGCCGTCGGCAAAGCGGTTCTTCGCGCCGATCTCATAGGACCAGACATATTCCGGCTCATAGGTCAGCGGCACCAGCAACGGCGTGCTGTTGTTGCTGACGCCGCCCGGCTTGTACCCGCGCGAGATGCTGGCATAGACCATGTTGCGCGGGGTCAGTTCGAAATCGACCTCGCCCTTGCCGGTCAGCGCGTTTTCGCTGGTTTTCGCATGCACGGTGGGCCCGAAAATATCGAACAGCGTGCTGTTGCTGCTCTTGAAATCATCATGGGCGTAGCGCAGCCCCAGCGTCGCGCTGACCGTGTCGGCCAGCTTGTACTTGGCCTGGGCAAAACCGGCATAGCTATAGCGCTTCTGCCGACTGTTGAGCGCATAATCGAGATTATAGGGATAGTTGGCGAGGGTCAGCGGCAGGGTCAGATTATAGACCGGGTTCGCGTCCGTGCCGCGATATTCCAATATGTCCTGGCCCAGCTTCTGGTAGAGGAAATAGGCGCCGGCAATGTAGCTGAGCGGCCCTTCGCCGTTCGAAGTCAGGTTGAATTCCTGGCTGAAGGCGTCGACGCTGTTGTTCCAATAGGGCTGGGCATCATAGGCGCCGGTCTGGGCATAGGTGGACCGGTCGACGTCGATCTGGTTGTGGTTGCGCGTCGTCTGGTAGGAACTGAGCGACTTGAGCGTCGCAAAGCCCATATCATATTGCAGGTCGGCATAGGTCAGGAAGAAGTCGAGCTTGTACTTGTTCGCATAATCCTGGGAAATGCGGCGCGGATCGGTGTCGATATCGTCGACATTCTTCTGCGCGGCGCCATGTTCGTCGGCGTTGAAATATTGCGCCGTCAGCTGGGCGGAAAATGTGTCGGTCGGTGTCCACAGCAGTGAAATCTTGGCCGAAATACGGTCGGCATCGTCCAGCCCGTAGCGGCCATAGGCCGGGCTGAGGCCGGTCTGGCGCGCGAAACCCTTGTGATAATAGCGCTGCACGGTGCCGCGCACGGCCAGCGTGTCGCTGATCGGGACGTTCAGCGTTGCGGTGCCGCGCACCAGATCGTAATTGCCCAGTTCCAGCTGGGTCGATCCGCTGAGCGCCTGGGTGTCGGGCCTGGCGGCGATGGCGTTGATGATGCCGCCGGTCGCGCTCTGGCCGAAGACGGTGCCCTGCGGGCCACGCAGCACCTCTACCCGCTGAAGGTCCAGGAAATCCTGTTGCAGCGCATAGGGGCTGACGACATAGACGCCATCGATGTGGAAGGAGGTGCCGGGCTGCGCGCTCAGATTGTCGGACGCTTCATAGCCCACGCCACGGATCGACACGACCCGCACAAAACTGCCGCTGTTGGCGATGGTCAGGCCCGGCACAAAGCCGTTCATGTCGATCAGCTGGGTGATGTTGGACTGGGCCAGAGTATCGGCCGAAATCGCCGTGATCGCCAGCGGCGCGCGCTGAAGCGTGGTCTGCTGCTTTTCGCCGGTGACGATGATCTCACCCTCGGCATAGGCGCTATCCTCTGCCGCGCCCCCGGCGGCGGGTGCCTCTGCTGCATGGGCGGCGCCCCCTGCGCCCAACAGGACGGATATCATGGTGCTGGCCAGAAACGTCGATTTCAACCGCAGATTCAACATTCACATACCCCCTTTTCGACAGGACGACCGGCTGATCGCTCTTTGATTCGCCCTCTCGATTTTGCTGTTGCACAAAATCTGCCATTGAAACCTGTGCTGATCCATCGCAGAATATCGCAATGATTGTTCGCATAATGAGAACAGTTTAGACGGAGACTTCCTCATGCTCCTCAGCCGGGCTGCCCTGTATTTCGACGAAGTCGCCCGGCGGGGCGGGCTGCGCCGCGCGGCCGATGTGCTGCACATCGCCCCGTCGGCGGTCGACCGCCAGATCATCCAGCTGGAGGAGGAAATGGGCACCCAGCTGTTCGAACGCACCCCCACCGGCATGCGCATGACGGCGGCGGGGGAATTGCTGATCGACGGGGTGCGCCGCTGGCGTCGCGACCTGCAACGCATCCAGTCGGAAATCGACAATCTGGTCGGGCTGCGCAGGGGCAGCGTCGTCATCGGGCTGGTCGAGGGCGCGACGGAGTTCATCGCCGAGGCGGTCGCGTCCTTCCAGCAACGCTATCCCGCCATCCAGTTCCGCATGGAGGTGTTCGGCGCGCAGGGGGTGATCGATCAGGTGATGGCGGGCGACATCGATGTCGGCGTGACCTTCAACCCGCCCAATAATCCGGTGATCCGGCTTGACCGGACGATGATCTATCGACTGGGGCTGGTGGTGCATCCCGACCATCCGCTGGCCGGCCGTAAGGAAATATCGCTGGCCGAATGCGCCAGCCATCCGCTGATCGTGCCCAGCGAAACATTGTCGCTGCGCCGCGTGTTCGACATCGCCTGGGGGCGCCATGTCGGGGGCCCGCCCCGCGCCGTGGCGGAAGTCAGCAGCATCGGGCTGATCAAGTCGCTGACAATGCGCGGTGCGGGGGTGGGATTGCTGACCGCCTTCGACGCGATCAGCGAGATTCAGGCGGGCAGCCTGATCTTCGTCCCGTTGTCCGACGAGCGGATCGACCTGTCCACGCTTTCAATTGTCAGCGCGTCGGGACGGACGTTATCAGTTCCAGCTTCCCTGCTGATTCAGCATCTGGCACAGATAATGGACCAGCAAGGTGTTCCTGTAATCTAGGGTCAGAACGGCTTTGTTGCATAACAAGCTGACGGATTCCCTTGAGGAATCGGATGTCATAGGTAGGCTGGATGCCGAAACCTACGCCCGCGAAGTATCAAACGACAAATTGGCCCGAGTATAATGCAGCGCTGAAGAGGCGTGGTTCGTTGGAGGTCTGGTTTGACCCTGCGACGTTGTGGTTTGCAGTACCGGATGGGCGTACTGGGCGGCCGTTGCGATTTTCCGACGAGGCGATCGAGTTTTGCCTGACCCTTAAAGTGCTGTTCCGGCTTCCTTTGCGACAAGTGACGGCGCTGGTTGAAAGCCTGCTGAGGATGGCCGGGCTGGACTGGCCCGTGCCGGATTATACGACACTGTGCCGTCGGCAGCGGACCTTGTCTGTTGATCTGGGTGGGCGCCGCAGCTGCGATGGCTTGCATCTGCTGGTTGACAGCACCGGCATCAAGATGATGGGTGAAGGCGAGTGGAAGACCAGGAAACATGGAGCATCCCGCCGCCGCCAGTGGCGCAAGGTTCATATAGGGATTGACGCCCTGACCCTGGACATCCGGGCGATCGAAATCACGACCAACGCAGTTGGCGATGCGCCGACCCTGTCGGGCCTCCTGGCACAGAACCCGGATGATGAAACCATAGTCAGTGTCGGCGGGGACGGTGCGTATGACACGAGGGATTGTCATGCGGCCATTGCCAGGCGCGGCGCTGAACCGATCATTCCTGTTCGCCGAAATGGCCGACCATGGACAAAGGACGGACCTGGCGTCGACGCCCGGAATGAAACACTGCGCGTGACGAAACGTCTTGGCCGCACCATCTGGAAGAAGTGGAGCGGCTATCACCGACGCAGTCTGGTCGAAACCAAAATGCATTGCTTCAAGCTGCTGGGCTCACGCGTCGCTGCGCGTACCTTCGAGCGTCAGATAACCGAACTCAAAGTGCGCGCTGCAATCCTCAATTGTTTCTCTGAAACAGGAACGGCGATTACCGTCCGCGCTGCATAATAATTCCAAGTAATCAAATATTTGTGACGCCATCGGGTTACGCAACAAAGCCTCCTGAAACCGACAGGAAAACCCGGACCCTGATAGCCCATTCATCCTGTCCGTGAAGGGAACTTATCGGATAGTCTATCGGGTGTACAAGCAGAGTTTACCTTTTGGCCATTTCCTATACTCTCATGTTTTGTGAACCCCGCCCAGCGCCCCTGGCAGCTCGAAGTGGCCCGCATCGACGGCGCGCTGCCGTTCATCGCACCGCGCCAAGCCGCCGTGCTCGGCGGCCTCTCGCTCCGCCGGCTGTGGGCCTATCATGTCCGCGCCTATCCCTTTGAAAACATGGGGCCGGGCCAGGATCCGGGACGGCACGCGGCCGAGCTGGTGCGCACCCATCACGCCGCCGAGCGCGATGCCTTCCTGTCGTGGATCACCCGGCGCGGCGCGGTGCCGCTCGCCGGTGCCGCCGCCGCCGTGCTCGCCGCCAAAGGCGCTTCCGAAGTGTTCGCACACAGTTATGCGATCGCCGATGCCGCGCTCGAGAGGCTCGATGCATTGCTGCCCAGCGAGGATCCGCTCGCCGCGCTGGTCGACTTCGTCACCCAGCTGAGCGAGGCGGAGACCGGCTTCCTCGAGGGCGGCTCGGAAACGGACCTCGCCGCCGGGCGCGCTTTCAGCCGCCCGCCCCCGCGCGGCGGCGCGTGGGCCGCATCGCTTGCCGCGGCGATGCGCCCGCAGCTTTTCGCGGTGGGAGCGGCGCCGCTCGCGTTTGCCGGCCTGCTCCCGCGCGAGGCGTTTCAGAGCTTGCGCGAGCGCGCCATCCCCACGATCCTCGCCGAGGCGCTGCTCACTGGGGCCGCAGCGGCGCGCACCGACATCATCGCGGCCCACGCCGCCGTGGACCTCGGCAAGGCGCGGCTCGGCAAGGTCAACCGCTCCTCGCGCGCCCGCGATGCCTGGCTGCTGCTCGCCGGGCTCGGTCCCCTCACCCGCGCTGAGATCTCCCGCGCGCTCGGAGTCACCAAGCGCACCGCCTCACAGGCTGCAGCCGTGCTCGAGAAGGCCGGGCTGATCGAACCTGCCGGACGGCACGAAGGGCTGCGAAGCGTGGCTTTGCCCAACGAGTAGTATCATCCGCCACGACCATGCGTGGAAACGCACGCGATGCAACAGGCCTTTCGCTTGCGTTCGCGGCCCGAAGCCGTGCACACACGCATTACCGTTCTAATCAAATAATGAGGCTATCATGCTCGGCAAAATTTTGACTTCGGCAATCGGCGCAAAGATCGACCAACAGGACGGCGACAGGGGCGTAACCGGTGCGATCCTCGGGTGGCTTGCGCCCACCGCAGTCAAAGGCGCTGTAAGGGTCGGCACCCTGGCCGCCCTGGGTTTGGGAGTTGCGATGTTGGTCAAGAAAAGCAGGCGTTGAAAAGCATTCGAGAGAGAGCCGAGGCCCGATGCCCGGCTCTCTTCCCCGCTCGCTCAGCGTTTCACAATGACCATCATTTCCGCGATCTGCGCCGCGAAAAGATCGATAGCTGCGGGAAGTAGATCGCCGCGACGCACGTCAGCGCCAGGAACACCAGAGCGACGACCAAAGCAACCACCCAGAACCTGGGGTCCTCACGCGCCACGAACAAACCGGCGACGATGGCCGGAAGCATCAGGAGCAGTCTCGCCAACCAAGCCACGCTCGAAGTATCCTTTTTAGTGGACAGGCTGTGTCCCGGGACACGCGACCGGTAGATTGCGCAGCCACTGACCCTTGTCGTACCCGAGATAACGAGTAGGGCGATCCTTTCAGAACCCGGCTTTGCCCCATCGCGGCAGCGCCCATGGAGGATAATATGGCGTCTCGCCTCGGTAAAGTCCTGACTCCGCTGCTTCTGCTGTGCGCATGTCCCCTGCCGGCGGCTGCCCAGGACGTTCCCCCAGGCTTTCATTTGGCCCGCGACGCTTCCGCACTGGTCCACGAAGGCAGCGGCTACACTTTTCCCAGCAGGGTCGGCGAGTTCACCCGGACCGATGAGTGGTCGCGCGATCCCACCGGCGAGTATGTCGCCATCCGGTACGATTATTCACCGGCTCAGGGCGAGCCGATCATCCTCCACCTCGCCCTCGTCCACATCGGTGAGATGAGCGCTCACGAGCATTATGCCGCCATCAAACCGCAGGCGCAGCGCTTCTTCTCCGCGATCTCGCTCAAGTCCGAAGGCCCGGTGAAAAACCCCCGCGTCGGTAAAGCTGCTTTCCGCGGTACCTTCAGCGGTGAACGCAACGGCAAGCCATGGGAGTTTAGCCTGACGACCGTCGAGCTCGGTGACTGGGCTGGACGTCTCACCGCCGCCTATCCAGCATCGCAGGCCAAGGCCGCCACCAGCGCCATTGACGATTTCATTGCCGCTTTCCCGAAAACACCGGCAAAGTAGCCTGGCCTTATGGCTGGGCTATATCTCCGGCCTGTACTTCGCGCTCCTCAGCGTAAGCATGTAGCTGGCCAGATCATCGATCCGCTCCGGATCGATGCTGAAATCCATCATCGCGGGAAAGTCGTGCGAATTGCTCAGCCAGGGCTTGAGCGTGGTCATGTCGAGCCCCGGTTTGTTGATGACTGCCTCGAACGGAGGCGCTTCCGGGTTCGGTGACGAGCCACGCTCGACCGCATGGCACCCGGCGCAATGCGCTCGAGCGAAAGCGAGGCCGCGGGTCGCGCGCGCAGCATCACCGTCGCGCGTTTCTCCCGGCGAGGCTTCTCTGTCTGCAGTGGATGCGGGTGACATCAGTGCGGCGGCGGCCAAAAGTGGAACGATACGCAAGATCATGGCGCAACGGTCTTTCGCAGCTGCCGAACGCGGCGTCAAATGCCCGCGCTAATGCCGATCGTCGCGAACAGGAGCCGTCGCAATTGGCCCCATCCAAACCGAAACTGTAGTCCCCCACACGCGAAAATAAGATATGCCCAGCTGACACAGGGCATCGCTCTTGACGTAGGAGCCTTCCCCTGAATTTGCATGACCGCGTATTATGGTCGGGCAGGCTACTCATAAACATCTCTCAGGAAACAACATTCCGTCGCAAGCTTGTCAAGGCCAGTGTGGCGAGCCTCTTTTCGTCCACGCCATTGCTTGTAGCGCGACAATTACGGAGTCCGGTCGTGTTGCCTCACGAAGCGATGTTCCCGAGCGGCATAGCCATTGCCTCACGTAAATGCTCCCTACAGG
>Ga0308165_1001330_pt1 | contig 35140 bp, 22 predicted proteins | sample PhyWR2_FD_201032 | JGI IMG/M metagenome (GOLD analysis project Ga0308165, IMG submission 201032) | Phyllosphere microbial communities from UC Gill Tract Community Farm, Albany, California, United States - DLSLW.R2 | ecosystem: Host-associated > Plants > Phyllosphere > Unclassified | place: USA...
TTCTTTCAAAAAATCTTTGAACCTTAATCCATGTTCTATCAAAATCCTTCGAGCAGAAAGACTTTACTTCTGCCCTACTTTGACCAGTTGACCACGAAATGTAGATGACCGTTTGACCTTGCATATTACTTTTTTCATAATAGCTACTAAGTTTTGCTTTAATTTGAACTAACTTTGAGTGCTTTAACATTGAACAACTCTCCAATTTAATCAGTTTGACCAGTTTTTGAGATAAATCTTCCATTCATTGCGTTAAACTTTTACCCATTGCTATGATTTCAATGAATGCTCATGACTGTTTATACATGTAGTGAGATAGCTAACTATTTGATGTACTCATCCCCCTTTTTCTTTTCCTTGAACCATTTTTCTTAAGGAGCGTCATTGAAAAATAAGGTTTTGGTTCGAAAGCTAAGATGACATGCTGCGTTCTTTTCTATAGATCCTAAAATTTTATTACTTACCTGCTTCGCTTTTATAAAATAAAAAAGGATGTTTACCGCAAATAGTGAATATTTCCACGATCGAAAACAATGAATTTGATCGCTAATTAAAAGTATTGAAATTACGCATCCTCATTACACATATAAGGTTACACAGGGTAGTGAAGAAATTAAAATCTAAATTTTCATAGCATATTGCACTTTTCAGAAACGCAGATAAAAAGATGATTTTTTTAGCGTTAATATAACAAATAATAACCATATGTCTTTTTTGAAAACTTCGCTAAAAATTGGAATAAGAAGAAAGCCCATTATGGTTCGATAACGTTTACATCTATATAATCTTTTGTTAATTTTAATAAAAAGAAAGAATATTTCGCTTTGTATCGGTATATAAGCTTAATATAAATTAGCCATCAAAATCTTCATTATATAAACTTATTACTATATAATTTGCCTACTTTTATTTAAAACTTCCTAATACGATTCATGTAATAAGAGAAATATCCCTTCCATATATAACAAATTAACCCTTCAAATATTTCAACTCAATCAATGAGGCAAACCAAAAAAATACGTAGAAAAGAACTCACGTCCTTTTCTACGCAATCGTAACTGCTACTCGCTAGCTAATAATTTTTATGTTCTCACTTTACCAGTAACGAATTCCATTTTGACCATCTCATCGATTAATCGGTAATTATTATGAGATTTAATGAGCATGACTCATCATTAATTTCCCTCGTGAATCCCCATAGAAACATCACAATACCTTAATATGACGAGTTGTAAAATAATCATAGTGCACACAAAAAGTATGATGAATTCCAATCTTTCGATTTGTGTACAATTTTGCTTTTTGTACTTAATCTTTGAATAAGTAAAATCATCAACCCTAGTAAGTATTTTAATAAGATTATCTGTCTTGATTTTCAAAACGTATTTTTTAATCAAGTTAACTTGTCACTAAAGTATTTAACCTCTGCATTAGTTGATCCCAATCTTTCTGATTTGGAATTGTATTAATAAGGAGATAATCTTTCTCCAACTCATAATCAAAAATATATGGTCGGTAATTCGTGACTATTAAATCTGTTTTATTAGATTTTAAGCGCTCCTCTGTCAACTCTGGTAAGGATAAAAAATTTAGCTGATAGCTTTCGCCTAACAAACGTTGTGCTTGAAGACGGATACTTTGAACCACCATTGAATCGCCCTCCAATAAAAATAAAATATTTTGACGAGGCTGATGAGAATGAATTAAAAGTTCACTAAATAAAGTAAATCCAACAGCTAATTCTTCAAGTGCTGTAGCAGATAATCTTAATTCCTCCTGATGTTTTTTCAGGAACGCTACATTTTTTTCATAGGATGATTGTTGCATGGCAATATGTCTCACTTCTATTTGCTGTTTATTCCATATTGGCCAAAGGGCGTTACTTAATTGCCATGCAATGAAATAAGACCTCGTAAAGGTTATTAACAAAGGACGATCCCATTGACTAAAGAGTTCATTTGAAAAGTAATCAGTGACTATTGCAGTAGTTTGAGGCCATTGATCAAATCGCAGCAAAAAACACTGCTCGTATTCCAAGCAACTTGTAGTACGTTTTGATACAATCATTAAATAGAGCCAGACTAACTCATCTTTCGGCAGGAGAATTCCGTATTCTCTATCAATGATTGGGATCAGTGACTCAAATAACTGGTAATCCTCATCCTGATAAACGAGTCTCTTAGCCCATTCGGGAACCTTAATCAACTGTTCTTGTTTTACTCTTACCATAGTCAAGTAAAGTAATGAATAGAAGGCAGCAATTGAAATTCCCGTTCCTATTTTATAAGTTTTCAACTCTACTGAAAGTTCTTTTCGAATAATTGCATGCAGGTCATCTGGGGGGCGAACCGTTTGTGGAGTTTGTTCGCCTCCATAATAAAAATCAAAGAAAAATTTCCTTATGTTTGACTCCTCTCCAATAAATTTTACAGGTTTAAAGCTGAGGCTAAGATCGTATTCTTCCAATGTTGGTTGTGTCTTTTTTAAAAAACGTCTTAGGGTAGTTTCTGCATAATTGTACTGATGTGCGAGTTCATCGAGGTCAGCAAAATCACCATAAAAAATTCTTTCCAATATTTCATAAAGTGCATCTTGGTCTAAAAGTTCCTCTTTTTTCTCTTGGTACATTAGACGATCGATTTCAGCAAAACGAAAACCAGTATTATTTGAATAAATAGCAACACTATCACCGAAGTGTTCTTTTATTAAATGAATATCTTTGACTAGTGTACGTTGGGAGATTGCCAATTTATCAGCTAGCGTAATAGTTGTAAAAGTCTCTTCTTGTTCTATAATAGTTAAAATTCGCATCCATCTTCTGATCATAGGACTTGTAATAAAAGCAATTTGAAGTTCACGCATCATATTCCTCGCTTTATTTGTAATCATTTTCTATCTTTCCATCTACTAACTAGTACTTAAATAGATTGCTAATACTCGCTTTAGTATCGCTTTGTTCATAAGTATCATTCGCTCTATTAGCATTCATTTAGTTCTTTTAGAACCTAGGAACTCTGGTATGTTTTAAGAAATTTCTATCACTTGAACAATGGATCCCTATCCAACACTGATCATTTTAGAAACATACCTTGATTGTAGACTTCACCACAAAGAGACCTGTTAAGCGATCAGAAAAGTATCGTAAGCCTTCAACTAAACAAAGAAAGACACCTATATTAATATCTGTCAGAATAATTTATGTGCGCCCATAAAAAAGGGAGGAATCATTGATTTATCATTATTGAATGACGTGTAGATGATCTGTCAAAATGCACGTATAGGCTATTCTGATTCTCGATTTAATACTTGTCCAAACTTAAACGAACGGTAGCATGGATAGTAGCTATCAACTCCATCGCAGACCTTTTCACTTGATATTTTCCTATATAAGCCAAAGAAACAAACTTTTTCACGAGAGAAATCAATTAGATGGTACCGAACTTAACTCCCAGGTTAATGTCGTTTTATAACTTGCAGCATCAGGATTGGCCCCCTTAGGAACCTCTAAAATCACACTTCGACCAGCACTTTCAAAATCACCAAATCGATAAATCCATGTTCCCGTCCCTTCAGCTCCTTGAGCTTTTAAAACCGTGCGTTTAGCTCCACCAGGAATAAGTGTGATAGGTGTCGTCTGCTGCAAGCCAGGTTCGATGCCATCTTGTACTGAAACTAATTGTTGATTCTGGAATATAAAGCTTGCCCCTGTTAACTCCGATCCTGTTTCAGCGCTATAGAATTGCTCGTTTTGACTCACAGAGAGCTCCCATCCCCCACGAGTATTTGATGGACGGCGATCGCTGACTTGAACGTAATTTGGTCGAATCTCCTCTTCAATGAACATTCCATCAACTGATAATAATCTTTGTGGCTTAGCGTAATATCTTTTGTCTTGTGCGGAAATTGCAAAGGAGCCAAAATAAAAATTGGATGCAAAATCAATACTGAACAATCCCTGGTTTTCAGGCAGAGATGAGGGATTTTCAGGATTTACTTCTTTATCTGGAGCTAGTGGATCTAACGGAGAAACACGATCATTTTCTTTTATATAAACGAATCTGATACATTTGGGAGAGTCTCTTTGAATTTTTAAAGTAAGAGATTGCACATCTTCTAAGATTTCCTCATCATTTTGAATATATAAGAGTTCATATCCTTCAAAATATTCTGCAGAAAATTCTTTGTGTTGATTCACGGGAATTTCAACGGTTTCTTCTTTAATAACAATCGTTCCTGGCTCGGCGACGTGCATCACTTTGACTTCATTTTTTGCTCTAGTAAAGTAATAAACAATTGTCTTTTCTTCATCTGAAAATGTGTAATATCCTTTGTCGTCAATCAGCGAAGAGGAGTCTTCACTAATTCCTACAAAATCATAGCCATTAAGAAATGGTTCATCACTTTCTTTACTCTTAGGATCGATGAAAGTGGAGTCACCCAACTTGCCCGTAAAGGATTCCCCAGACAAAATATTCTCCTGTGTATCAATATCTTTGTATTCAACGTTGACCGATCCCTCTCCAACAATATATTTAAAGTAATCTACCTCTATCTGTTGTAGATTACTCTGAGCGCCTGTTGCTGCTGAAATAATAAAAGACAAAGCAGTAACATTTCCACTAGATAGCCATTCACTGACATCATGGTGCCAAACCTGACCATTATACTCAATTGACAAAATCGAATCATACTCTCCGGGATTATAGGTCATTTTAAACTCTCTAAATAAATTATTATTATTCCTTAAGATCGCCTTTGCTGCTGAACTATCGTTATTGTTACTTACATGGCTAGTCAACATTCCATCGTCTCTGGTATAGATGAATGACCCATGTGGATTGTGGGTAACCAAAGGCCAAACACCAGTTGATCGAAACTCGTCTAAATCTGCAGTGGCAGATCCCGAATCCACACGATTGTGATAAGTATCTAATTTAAATCCCCAAGCGTTTTGCAGTCCTGCTATGCCCATCCCTTGTCCAGACTGACCTAACGTATCAAGTTCAGATTGATGGAAGCCAAAACCTATTCCATCACCGCCATCACTTCCGCTCAAAGAACTACCCGATGCTCCTTGTCCTCCGTTTCCATTCCCAATATTGACACGACCTTTAAACTCAAAAGGATGCATATTACTCAATTTTTCTTTAAGTAAAATACTACCGTTTTGATTACTCCTATCCTCGGTTAGTGTGACGATTCCAGTTTGGTCATTATAAATTGCCGAACCGCTCAAATGAAAATGGTCCAAAAAATTGGTCCGATCCCCTTCAATAAAATCATATTCCGTAGCTGCTGCCACATACTCAAAGCGATCAAGACGAATTTGATGGAGGTTGACTGACCCACCTGTCGCAGCAGAAATGATAAAAGATAAGTCTTCTGTGTCTATCCACTGAGAAACATCAACTCGCCATACTCTTCCTTCATAGCTAATACTGAGTATTTTGTTGTCGACACCGGGATTGTAAACTAACGAGAAATTTCGAAAAGAGTTATTACTGGGATTTGTTGTGACTCGAGGAGGCGCTTCATTCCCTTGATAGTTTCGCAGGATGCCTGAGTTTGAGTCTGTATAAACAAATGCACCAAATGCAGAGTTTGAAGTTCCATCTATTGACGAGGGGTCCGCTTCAGTTAGAGCTGTTGCACTACTGTTTCTATACGTATCAATTTTAAAGCCAAAAGAAGAAGCCAATCCTGCAAGCCCCATCCCCTGACCTGTTTCACCTACAGCATCTAAGTCATCCGCATGAAAACCAAAGCCGACCCCATCGCCACCTCTACTCGAACCTAAACCCGTATTACTGAGACGTCCAGTATTAATCGAGCCAGTGACTCGCATAGGATAACCAGAGAGCATTTTTTCTTTTAGAGTTATGGCACCGGCTTGATTGGTTACTTCTTCCGTGAGTGTCACTTGACCAAAACCGTCATTCTTTGCGTTGCCAATAAAATGAAAATAGTCTTGCAGATTGTTCACATCTACGATAACTTTTCTGTTCTCGTTTAATGGTGTGCCTTCAAAAACTTCATTGAATAACTCAAGATGTTCACTGTATGCTTCATAATCAATACCCGTTTCTACACTTTCTTGTCCAGCAATTCCATCTTCATCAGGAAAAATACCATTGTTTTCCTCTGACTCTGTGTCCCTAGCATCATTTGTAGGTTGCTCTTCTTCTATTTCAAGAACAAGTATTTTTTCTAATACAGATACTTGATATTTCCCTGGAACTTCGAAAAACAAAGGAATGTCAAATGTATCTTGAGGACGAACGGATTCAATTAGCCACCGACCTAATTGTGCTTCTTGTTTTATAGAAATACCCTCTGGTAATTTTTCTTCAACAATCTGTGCCTCTTCTGGCAAAGTAATAGGAACAGATAGATACTCACTGTTTGAAAAAATCTTTACGATTATCGGTTCTGATACTTTTCCTTTAAGATAAGTATCAGAAAAATGAAAGGTTTCATCCTTTAATTCATCCGCTTCTGTTTGCTCCACGATAGAAGGAAATTCATTAGTTTCAGACACATCATCAAAATCAGTAAGCGTTTCTGCAAAAGCCATGTTCAATGGTACAGAGAATGATTGTGCAATCATTTTGAAAGCGATAATATAAATTACCGCTTTCCTAAATAATTTACTCATCCGATCTCACACCTCCTGACTTTCTTTTAAGCTTTTTCTTATAGAGTTCGTAAACGATCATCCCCAATAACGCAAAAAATAAAACAAGTGATCCTATCATCCACCAGTTTGTGCTTGCGTCAATCGTGACATCTGTACGGTTATAACTTCGCGCTTTTTCAGAATCAATCGTAAATTTTTGTTCCCAGGACCACGACTCCCCTTTAGAAGTTGCTGTCAGTTTCAAAAGATAATTGCCAGCTTCAAAACGATCGCCTCCCAAAGGAATTGGAAAATGAAAGTGGGAATTAGGTGCCATCTGCATTTGCTCGTCACTTGCCTCATAAAGAATTTCTGTTTCACCTTCGCGCTGAACACTCGCTTTAATGGCTAGTCGATTCACAAAGGTTGGCGTCACATTTTGAATCGTCGCGCTAATTACATTGCGAAAGTTCAATTGATTTGGGAAAACATCTAAGAGTTCTAAATCTGGTTCTACAGAATCTCGAGTATTGCTGACCACAACTCCTATGACATAAGCAAATTCATTTTTTACTGCAACCCCCTCTTGCTCACTAACCGTTTCTTCTGTCTCTTCCTTCACTTCACTAATACGCAGCCCACCTGCTAGAAATCCATCAAAGGAAGCGTCTGGCATTTGAAGTGATAAGTTCACTGTTTTTGTTTCATTTCCACTGAGCTCGACCACATCTGGTGATTCAATCAATTCGTCAAGAGAATATAGTAATGTTGGGTCCGGTTCTTCTGCCTTTTTGCCATACTCCACGAAACCATGCACATTGGTATAAGCAGTATGAGGGGTGATTCGCACTTGAATGGTTTCTTCACTCCCGTTATGAAGCTTTAAGGACAATTTCTCTTTTGAACCTGGTGCTAGATTCAGATCAAAGTAACTATTTGTACTGTCTACTTGGCTAGCAGGTAATTCCGGTACAACATGAAAATTCAGGCTACTTTCTTCGGCTTGGACCAATGCTGGAAACAAGAAAATCGAAAGAAGAAAAAAAACCTTATATTTAAGGAACAAATGCTGTAAATAAGTAGATATATGAGTATGGTTCAAATGAATCATCCTTTCTAAAAAAAACAACGCTACACATTCATGCAACGCTGTAGAGAATTTTTCATAAAGTTTTCTGGTGCCTGCTCTTACTAAATATTATTTTCTTCATCACCAACATCGCCATTAGGAGTCGTTGTCAAATCCCATAACAGTGTTGCCTTATACGTGGTCGCATCTTTAGCAGTAGAACCCGGAACATGCAATTTGATGGCACCATTTTCTACAACATCATTTTTAGAATCAAAATCTTCTGAGGAAAATTGATTTGTCAGTTCTTCTTGATTTCCCCAGACAACTGAAGAAACCCCGGCGCCTTGACCTTTTATCGCTCTCATCACTGAACGAGCAGCCCCGTTTGTGAGTAGTTCTAAATTATCTTCATGAGCGCTAGGTGAATTTAAATTATTGCTTCCCTCGTACCTAATCTCAGAACCAACAAACTCTATCCAAGCACCCGTCAAAATATTGTTTTGTGTTTGTGACTCAAAATTACTTAAACTAACTTCTAGATCCCAACCGGCATTTGTTCCTCGTAGATCATGAACCTGAGCAAAACTGACATAAGGTACTTTATTATCGTCACCCGTTGTTCCAGATTTTTGCTGCATTTCTGCAACCATGTTATATTCTCTATCTTGATTAGATATTACTTGTGTACCGAAATTCATCGTTGCTACTTTCATGATGGATAATTCTCCAGTGGTCCCAGGAATTTCGGGTTCAATCTCCACATCTGGATTTGGTACTGGATTCACCACCTCTAGCTCTCCATCCTCTTCACCCGCCGGACGAAACTCAACTTGTCCATTCGAGGTTACATCTCGAACCTCTTGTGAATAAGCTTTGGTCGCACTTCCAGCTAAAATAGTGGTAGATAATACGGCAATTGACGCTAAACGAATAAATTTCATATTTCATTCCTACTTTCTTTTAATTCATATATGTTTTTCAATGCTTTCCCCCACCAACAAACGACAATGATAAGTAAACTTAATCCAATCGATTTCCACCAAGTGTTTGTGATCATATTTGTTTGTGGAAAAGTTTTTTCCAAACTTGAACTACCATCTGAAGGTGGCTTGACAACGTGAACTGGTGGCTTAGGCTCTGGCGCGCCAATGGGTTCGTATGTACCAGTGAAACTAATCATGCCTTCAGTTTTCACTTCTTGAGTTTGTGTACCATAAACAATAGTTGGAAAATGGATGAAAACTACTATGCAAAAGACCAACATTCCCTCACCTATTTTTGATTTCATTCACCACCCTCCTTTAGTGAAAATTAGCCATCAATTTAGATGACTCATTGTATTTTTCTTTTATAAAAGCTGAATCACTTCTAACAGATATTTTTGAAAAATAAATCTTTTAGTCTACCTTTTAAAATTAGTGATTCAACTTTTCGAAAAAAAACGGTGCGTTCTGTTTGCTTCTTGCATCTAATAGATTACAAGTGGGTAAGAAAAAATCAAAATCGAAATTTTCATAGCGCCATGCATTTTTGAGAAAAATAACAATTATTTATAACCCGTATATTCATTTATTATTTCTTGCATACTAAGTCCCCCCAGAGAAAACAATTGTTTTTTAATAAAAAAATAGTAAAAATCATTTTTAAAATGGCACCAAATTCGCAAAAATACCGTGCAAAAAAAACAAAAAAAGCAGCTTTTAAAAATTTTAGGTCTTGCTTTTTTTAAGTTGTTGCTTTCCTATGTCATTCCCTTGATATAGCTAGGCTATTCATATCAATACCGGGTATTTCTTCTAGTTATTAAAAATCAGTAGATAAGAAAAAAAACTTTCTTGCTAAAATAACAGGCCATAAATAGAGGGAACTTCCATCATAAACTCATCTCTTTTTCAATATTTGCATAACACGAAGTAAATATCGAATGGCAATTTTGTATCTTCTTTACTACTATATTTTAAGAAGAAAGGGTGATTAAATGAGGGTCGAAAAAGTAAAATTGACTGCTTTTATTTATAAAATGAGCTGTCTGGAATATTCATATTCTTTGATTAAAAGCGGGTATTCCCCTATCAAATTAACCACAGAAGAAGAGAATGAAATTGAATCTATCATCAATACTCGATTACATCGATCCTTGCTATCAGCCAATCGAAGACGATTTAAATTCAGCAAAGTGAAACTTTCAAGAAAAGGAAAATCAGCTTATCAAAAACTAAAAAAGTTTGAGTATCTGATTGATCTTTAGCAAACATTAATACATTCCTATGATTAGACGGATAAAAAGGTAGCAATTAAATGGGTTTACCTAGTGTACGTCCATTTTCCTCAATAATTGAGTGATTTTCTTACCACTATTCAAGTCATAGAAATAGAAAATTATCTATTTATTCGTGGACCAGTTAATAAAATTATCCTCTTCACTAAAAGATTAAAGAAATGTTCCTCCATGATCTATGCATTTGTATCTGAAGGCTACAGCTAGCATTGATCCCTTAGAACCTAGATTTTCTGTCTTAAATTGAACAAATAAAAACGTGGATACAAAAAAGACGCTGAAGAGTCGTTTGTCACTCCTCCAGCGTCTTTGCATTTTTATAATTCCTTGATAAACCGTTTCTGTTCATGACTGCTGTGGTAGCCATGGTTTTCATAAAACTTGTGGGCAGCATGGCGTTTGACATTCGAATTTAATCGAATGCCTTGCATTCCTCGCTGTCGGGCTTCTGCTTCAATTGCCGACAGTAGTTTCCCGCCAACGCCTTGCTTTTGCACTTGATCATCCACTACCAAACCTAGGACATTAAAAAATCGCCCGGCAGAATAAACTGTTGAATATGGCTGTGCTTCAATCATTCCAACTGCTTTTCCCTCTATTTCAGCGACCAGCAAGAGATGATCCTCCTCAGCTAAAATTCTCTTTAGGCCTTCGATCAATACTTCTTCTTCGATTGGATAGCCTAGTACTTTCGACAAATGAGCTAGTTCTTTATGATCAGACAATGCAGCAGCTCTAATTCTCATAGTATTCTCCCACCTTTTGGCTTTTTATTCGGTCTTGTTTTAGATAACTCACATTCATTTATCAACTTAGAAATAAATGACAGCTAGTTGATTTGTACAAGTGCAATAGAAAAAAAGTATACAGACAATGTACTAGAAATCCCTTTGCTATGATCTTTTATGTTATTTAGCTAAACCAGTTTTTAATTTTGATCAAATGAAATGAGTGCATATTCGTTAGGAATATACCTGATTGTCGTATATTCGAATAATTTTCCCATATCATTATAGACCGCATTTTCCAATATTCCCACACAATTATTTTTTCCTAAAGCTAATTCTTTAAAGTCAGAATCTTTTGCAGATTCAACTTTCATTATAGACTTTGATGCAGCGATTTTAAAATCTAAGTTTTGTTTGATATGGTCGTAGATTGATCCGGCTATGATTTTCTCATTAAGACCCTTAACGATACTTTTTTTGAAATAACTCGTATCTGACATCATCGCTTTCCCATCAATGAGGCGTAATCGTTTCACAAGGTATACTCTTTCACCAACCGGAAATGAAATTTTTTTTGCTAATGAATCATCAACAGTCAACTCGTGAAATTCTTGCACAATTGTTTTTTTTTCGACCTCAGTATCTGCGGATAGTGCCTTCAATCCTTGAAAATTTCCTACCTTGAAAGACTTCTTGTCAATCTCGATTCTTTCAAGAATAACTACCCCTCTTCCTTTCACACTATAAACCAATCCATCTTCATTAAGCAGTTGAATCGCTCTGCGAACTGTATTTCTACTAGTACCAAATCGCTCAATTAACGCCATTTCGGTCGGTAAAACCATTGTATCGTTATAGAGTCCCTCATTAATTTCATTTTTCAAAGTGTCATATATATCCCGAAACTTATTCACCATAGTTCCACCTCACTCTTTCAGTTAATTATAACATGATATCATTCTACCTATAAAAAAACTTAAATTTGTTTAAACAAATGCTTGATTATTTGTTTAAACAAATTTAAAATGAGCGTAACCGGTTAAAAGAAATGAGGAGGTTTTATTATGAGTGACAAACAGTTAGCGGAGTACATGATTGAGTACGTTGGTGGAAAAAATAATATCAAAAATGTAATCCACTGCATTACACGTGTTCGTTTCTATCTAGTGGACAAAGAGAAAGCCGATACAACTAAGATAAAAGAGTTGGATGATGTAATGGGCGTAGTAGAAGCTCAAGGACAATATCAGGTGGTTGTTGGAAACAAAGTAAATGCTATTTACGAGGAAGTAATGCGCCAGTTAAACAATGATCAAGTCTTTGATTCTACAGAGGGAGTGGTGGAAAATGATTCCAATAGTGATTTTCTTCAGCTATTTCGAAATGGCTTCAATCAGTTTATTGGCATAATTACAGGTTCAATGATGCCCGTCATCGGTCTTCTTGCAGGAGCTGGAATAATCAAAGGATTACAAGCTTCGTTGGTGACGTTTGGTTTATTACAAGATAGTTCGCAATCTTATCTATTGATTAGCACGATTGCAGATGGCATTTTTTATTTTTTACCTGTCATCTTAGGTTTTACTGCAGCTCAAAAATTAAAGGTGAATCCTATTGTTCTGGCAGTCGTCGGTGCGATACTCATTCACCCAAATATAGTCACTATTGCTTCAAGTACAGCTGCGAAGGTCGCTATTTTTGGCATAGAATTCCCCATTATGAATTATACAGCTTCGGTTTTCCCTATTCTGGTCGCTGCTTGGTTAGCAACGTATGTTGAAAAGTTTTTAAAGAAAATTGTTCCTCTCGTGATTTCTTCCATTGTGTCACCAATCGTTGAAGTTCTGGTACTAAGCTTAGCCGTTCTTCTTATCATCGGACCAATCATAACGATTATTAGTGATGGGCTAGCATTCGGAATTAGTACCATTTTTGACTTTAACACGATTATTGGCGGAGCAGTCTATTGCGCACTTTTTCCAGTCTTAGTGGTCTTCGGCATGCATTGGCCATTGATTCCGATCATCGTCAACGATTTAACTGTTAACGGATTTAGTATGATGAATGCCTTCTCGTCTGTATTGATGATGGGTATTGCGGGTGCAACATGCTCAATCGCATTGAAAACAAAAAAAGCTCAACTAAAACAAGTTGCCTTTGCTGCCACTCTTTCACAAATATGCGGTGTTGGCGAACCTGCAATCTATGGTATTCTACTAAAATACAAAAAAGTCTTCTATCTCGTGACCCTTTCAAATATTTTTGGTGGTGCTCTAGCAGGTTTCCTTCACTTGGTCAACTATGGATTCGCAGGTGGGGTTATAGGATTTGCCTCTTTTATCAACCCGGTTGCAGGGATCGATAAAAACTTCTATGCTTATCTACTCTCTCATATAGGAACATTTTTGCTATCCTTTCTTTTGACTTGGCTTTTTGGTTTCAATGATAAAATGAAAGCTGCAGATGAACTGTAAGGTGATATATGATGAAAAAAATAATTTGGCATCAAGTATTTTCTAATTACCAAGTACTAAACTTTTCTCCTAATGGACGTAAATTACGTTTAAGAATCAAGCAGCCGCTTTCTGGACAACGATTAGCACTCGAACTTTGTAACCGCTATGATTCTTTTGATTTAAACGTAGAGTCGATAAAAATCAGTAGTAATCCGGGAAACCAACAATCCAATGTTATTACCTTAGATAATCGACCACAATTCATTGTCCCAGCTGGATCCACTTTATGGACAGATGACGTTGATTTTTCAGTAACCAAAGGAGCCGATATTCTGATAGAGGCATTATTCTCCAACGAGATCAATCGAGTATCTTCCTCGGCAAACTTACTATCTGATCAAGTAGTCCATTCGAATATAAGAGAAACCAATAACTTTATTTTTGGGATTACTTCAGTTGCTCTAGAAACGAAAGTTGATGCAAAAGTCATTGCTTTTTTTGGCGACTCTTTGACGAATCAAGGATATTTTAGTGATAGTGTCATCGACAATCTAAACAAACGTGGTCTGATTGCAACAAGCTTTAATGCTGGCATATCAGGCAATCGTCTGACACATGCTGGTTCAGGGATTTCTCGTTGGAAAGACAGCTTTGGTGTTGCAGGAATCGACAGGTTCCAAGCAGATGTCGTGGATCAAAAGCCAGATTTGATTGTTTCATTGATTGGGTTAAATGACTTGTTTCACCCAGGAACTGGCTCACCGCTTTCAGAATTACCTATCAAAGAAGAGTTGATCCAACAATACAAAGTTCTAATAAATCTGGCAAAAAAAGCAGACATTCCGTTTGTTCCCCTCACGCTTCCCCCTTTTAACTATTCTTACAACCAAGGAAAGCCGAGTTGGACCGAGGAAAAAGAAGCTATCCGAACTGCGTTTAATCAATGGATAATGACTCAAGCAAATACGATCGATATCAATGATATGGTAAGAGATCCTTCTGATAAAACGAGATTAGCTTCTGCATTTGATTCGGGGGATCATCTGCATTTTTCTCAAACTGGAGGGGAAATTTTAGGAAAAGCTGTGGCTGAGAAAATTCTTTGCCTTTCATTGCTGTGAATTGATAGACTCTCAACAAAAACTGTTAAAAATAGTCAAAAATAAAACCTACCTCCCATACACATCTGGTTAAAATGTATACGGGAGGTTGACCTTTTCACTATGAATTTTCTTCAACTCTGCACTTGAATATCCTTACTCTCGATCACTAGCAATTATTCTACATACAATGTCACAAATTTTGCATGGCCTATCTTTTCAAGAGTGACTACATTCTTTTCCACAAGAAGTGCTTCTTTTGTAGCTTCTTTTAAATCGACTGTTTCTACTACGTTCACTGGATGGTTAAATGTGATCGTCACGTGTCCAACTTCATCTAAAAGCCCATTGTATAGACGCAAAATATAACCTGGACGAGCTTCGGCTTTTTTCAATACACTTAGGGTCAAATTGCCATTGATCTCAAAAAGACTAAAGTTTGCCGGTAAGGTTGGTTCAACCGGCCCTAAAGTAAAAATCAATCGGGAATTCAGGAATTCTGCGGATTGATAAAGCGTGATCGGTGTTACTGCTTGTTTGGCACGTTGCGCAACATTTGCTTGATCAAATCCTTGCGCAAAGTAAGCAACAGAAAAATCAAAATGCATCGTTTTGTGACACTGCGCAGCTGGTGTCGCAATCACTGATTCTCCTGAAGCACGCCCTGGACGATACAGTAGATTCTCTTTCCCCATGAAGCCATAGGTTCGGAAAATCGTTAAGCGAATCGTATCAAACGCTTCCCCCACGATCTCATATTCACGTACACCCTGAGGCATTACTGCTACGCCATGGGATGCATCGAATAAACTGACAAACGATTGACACGTTTCTATGGCGATCGGTTGCTCATTCCATTGCTCTTTATTGGCTTCCCAAAGGGCCATTTCTTTTTCAAACATAACCGGACGCTGCAATGTACCAAACTGTTGGTCAGCCAGCGAAAATTTCGAGGCAATTCCGGTATCAAATAGCACACATACCCGATGGCTATCCACTTGTTGATTTTCAACCGTTAATTTGAAATCAATTTGTTGCGATTGTTTTTTTAACACGATCGTCAATTGGATCGGCAGTGAAGCCGAGATCTTCTTTTCTGCACGTTCAGCTAAATCCTTCGGAACCCTCAGGGTGAATGCCACATCAATCTTTTGGTAGATCGCTGATTGCTGAATCGAGATCGTTGGTTGCGCATCAATTGATGAAATCACAAAATCTTTCACAGGTGGTGAATAATTGAATGAATCACCATCGTCGCCATTTTCTTCAATAATCCCTTGATTTTGATAAAGTACTTGATTGGTTTTATCTAGAATATCCAACGAACCATTGCTATTGACAGTGATCTGATAGTACTCATTTTCGATCGTATTGGTTGTAATCTCCTGCAATGGTGCGCTTGTATCACCTTTTAAATCAATCGTCAGCTGGGTATACCCCATACTCGGCACGTCAGTCGTTTCTATGGCAATTTTTGCTTTATAGACTTTCTCCGGCAAATAGATCTCCTTGACTGGATCTAATATGTTCCCCTGATTCAACACATACTCCGTTTGGTCGGTAAGCTCTAAAATCGTATAAGGTAACGCCTGACCTGACTGGTCAAGGATCGCAAACTCTTTTTGCGGCAAATAAACCTCTGCTTCGATCACCCCATTACGTTTTGTGTCATAGGTATTGAAAAGCGTAAAAGTAATTTCTTTTGCTTGTGGGTTGTTGATTGCAGTAGAAATCTGTCGTAACGTCAATTCGACAAGATTCATAGAAATATCTCGCGCTTGCTTATAGCGCATATAGATATCTTCGTTGGTCGTATCAGAAACACAAGAACCAATCGAATCATGCGCCGCATTTTCAAACATTAACTTCCAAATCTCTATGACTGTTTCTACGGGGTACTCAAATCCTAATTGCATAGCCATGGTTAAGATAGGCTCCATGACATTGACTAAGTAATGTTGGATCTGGGTGTTCATCGCCTTCAAATCAGGACGTGAAGAAAAAATCGTTTTGTGGATTCGCATCAATTTGCCGTTGATCAGTTCACCAGCGATTTCTTCCAACTCAGGATGGCGTGCTTTGACCGCAGCAATGTATTTTTCGATCGTTGAAAATTGTAACACATACTCATCCTGATACAGTTGATTCATTCGATCAACCAATTCTGGAAGATTTTCTCTAACTGGTGCTTGATCGAAACCATTTGGAAAATACACTTGATCCGTTGCACTGCGTCCCCAAGTCGTTTTAAACGGTTCTTGATGTAAGAACTTTGCTAATTCTACTTCTCGCTCAGGAATGGCACCGCCAATGTAGTACCCACTTGGGATCTGATAAACATTGACCACAGAACCATCTTCTCCACGCCATTTGTACTCTGTGCATTTAACATCGTCATCACTGACACCGCGCCAAAACATCGTGTCAGTGATACCAAACTCACGATAGATTTGCGGCATACTAGCTGCTTGTCCGAAAGAATCTGGCACATAGCCGACATTCATGTAGGTTCCGAATGCTTCACAAATTTTCATGCCATATAACATATTTCGAACAATGCTTTCTCCCGAAATCACTAATTGATCGGTTTGTGTGTACCATGGACCAATGATCAACTTCCCTTGTTGAACAAGTTGTTGAATCCTTTCTTTGTCCTGCGGACGCCATTTCAAGTAATCATCTAACAGAGAAGCCTGTCCATCTAAGATAAAACTTTCATAAGGATCATCCTTTTCTAGTTGTTCAATGACGTTTTTTAGATCGTGCATCAAATAGATTTTCGAGCGACTCGTCGTAAAATACCATTCGCGATCCCAATGACTGTGGGGTACGACATGTACTGTTTTTTTCATTCAATCATTCCTCTCCCGTGATTAGAAAAGGCACGTAACGATGGGTGTCGTTCGTGCCTATTAATTTTTCTCAATTTTTTTACCATCTGGTACACATAATTTGATTCTTACACAAATACTTCGAATTTTGAAAATCGATTCTCTTCAAATACTCTCGTTTTCTTCCCCAAGTCTTGACATTGTCAGATGCCTTAAAGCGTTCTTGAAAAATCACCTGCTCGTGCCTTTTCTTTTGCTACTATTTAGCTAATCAGCCTTGTTGCTTAATTTTCAAAGCTCACTTCAATATCATCGAGGGCAATATCTTCTGTTTGTTCTTCTTGCTTATTGAAATTCACGAATAAAGGCGCGACAAAACCGATGAAGGCTGCTCCTGCAAATAGTCCAATCAAATACGCCCAACCGTTTCCAACAGTGAAGAAGCCGTATATTCCCCCAACTGGCGGCATTTTGTCATACATTCCTAATGCGATCCCCAAACCAGAAGCGATTGCTCCTCCCAACATGTTGATCGGCACAAGCCGTAATGGATTGACTAATGTAAAAGGAATTGCTCCTTCTGTGATTCCGATAAACCCCATAATAAAGTTATTACGCCCAGCATCCAGTAGCTCTTTGTTGAATCGATTTTTGTGGAACAAAGTTGCTAAGGCATATCCAAATGGTACCGCACAAATCGCAACATTCACGATGATAGCTGGCAAAAAGACCCCTTCCGCTAGTAACACATTTCCTGCCATCCAAGCAGCTTTGTTTACAGGTCCCCCTAAGTCAGAGCCAATCATTGCCCCCATGATGACTGCCAGTAAAATTTTGTTAACGTCATTTTCAATCATGGTTCGGATCCATTCAACCAAACTAGTATTGATCCACGCCAATGGCTCAGAGAGTAAGGCGCCCATGACGATTGCTACAGACAATGTAGCAATCAAGGGTAAAATTACCAGCGGCATCACCCCAGCAAACGACTCCGGTAATTTGATATGTTCTTTCGCCCACTTCACTAAGTATCCTGCTAAGAACCCAGCAATAACTGCCCCTAAAAACCCAGCATTGGTGCTAGAAGCGACTGCACCACCGATAAAGCCGGCACCTAGCGCAGCCTTATCTCCAACAGAATACGCGATAAAACCAGCCAAGACAGTATTGATCAAGCCGATTCCTGTCCACCCTACTTGTTCAATCAAATAAAGCGCATGTTTAAAGCCTTCCGTGTCAGCATAAGGATCTAAGCTTGTGATCCCCATACCAAGAGCAATCATTTTCGGAATGGCAACAACCAGTGAAGCACCAATAATCAATGGCAGTACAAAACTAATTCCACTCATCAAGTGGCCTTTTAAATCTGCTAGAACTCTTTTCATCATCCTTGCCTCTTTCCTTTAGTTTGCGTTTCTTTGTTCAACAGCAGCGACACATTTCTTCAGCACCGCTTCCGGTGCTTTGATACACGTATTGATATTTACTCGAATTTGCGGTTTTCCTTCAAACCGTTCCATCCCAACAACTTTTTGGTCAGTCGCTAAAAGCAAGAAATCTGCTTCTTTTGCTTCGGCTGCAGTGATCTCATTGACTTGCCCTAACGAGCCTTGCTGTTCGATCTTGACCTCATAGCCAAGTTTCGCACCAGCTTTTTCTAAAGCTTTTGCCGCCATCGGTGTATGTGCCAATCCTGCTGGACAGGCGGAAATCCCTACTATTTTCATATAATTTTCTCTCCCATCATTTCCTTTTTGATCAATTCTGCTAAATAAGCTTTGTCTTCTGATTGTTGAATCTGCTGGATGAATGTCTCTTCAAGCAATGCGGTTGCTAGACGACTCAGCATTTGCAGATGCACCGTTCCTTCATCTTTTTTAGGGACCATCAAAGCAAACACATTTTTGACTGCCGAATCATCGAAAGTTTCCCATTCGATGGCTTGCTCTAAACGAATAAACAAAACGGTCGGTTCCAAAACCGGTTCAGCTTTTGCATGTGGAATAGCAAAGCCTTCTTGTAAGCCGGTTGAATATTGTGCTTCCCGTTCAATGAATGCCTCACATGTATCTGCTGCATTGGTAACGATCCCTGATTCATAGGCATGATGCGCAATTACGTGAAACAGTTCTTCTTTTGATGTAACAGCCACATTCAAGAGAATATTTTTTTCCTGAAAATCCATCTCATCTGCTCCTTTCCTTTATTATGAAACCATTAGCGTAATTCGTGTGGTTTATTTTCTGTACACGTTTAATTTACGGTTTCTGATTCACCATGTAAACACAACAAATTTCCAATTCAAGCGGCAATCATTAGTAAAGCGTTTTCCAAAATGATTGCCAACTCTTCTGGAAACTTTCGGTACTGGTGAAGCATTTCCTTCTTATTCTTTCTATTGTATGATGAGAAAGAGCACGGAGGTGAAACAAGTGTCAAAACTTGCTTATCAACGATTAGATGATCTAATGGAAGTATTAACTAGACAAACGGCGCCGCTACCAATGAAGGAGTTAACAAAAAGCTTCTCGATTTCTGAGCGAACGGTTCGGACCGACATTGCAAATTTGAATGATTTGTTAACAAATGTAGGAGCCTCCATCAAGTTGATTCGAGGACAAGGCTATTTGTTGTCTATTGGTTCAAAAGAACGATTTCATGACTGGTGGACTGAAAGTATGTCGACTACCGAGTCCTTTCTAACTACGAGTGAAGAACGACAAGCTTATCTACTTTTCCTTTTATTTAAGAATGAAACCCCTTTATCCTTGGATGATTTTCTTGATCGATTATTTATTAGTAAAAACACCTTTTACTCATACTTAAAAACGGCTCGAGACAATTTAGCGACCTATCAATTAAAAATAGTAAATCGTCCAAATATTGGCTTTGAAGTCTTGGGTAACGAATTCGCCAAACGCCAAGCAATCAGTGATCTGTTGATTGAAAAAGATCTCCAAGAGTATTTGGTCGGCTTCACGGAAATGGAACTTGAGTTGTTTGATACGATTGATCTAACCCGCTTGCAAGAATTGTCATTAAATCATCTGGCACCCTTAGACTTATTAGACTCTGATTACTATCATAAAAACATTCTTTCTCATTTTGCTTTAGCAATCAGTCGCTTTATAGCCGGTCATCAGATCAACGAATTTCCCTTGCATGTGCCCGCGCTCAAAAAAGACGCCCAGAAAGTTGTAGGTCACTTCTTAGAAGAAATCGATCATGCATTTGATATACAATTGACTGCTGGAGAAAAACAATACTTCATTTACTATCTCGCGATGAACGCACCACGTTTAGTTGAAACAGGCGATGCAAGCGATTCTTCCACGAAAACTGCGAAAGCCATTGTGGAAGAATTATTAACTGCGATCAAACAGACGTCAAACTATGCATTAGAGACAGACAAGATGCTAATAGAAGATCTGACATCTCATATTGAGGGCTTTATCAATATGAATCTAATGGATGCACGCCGTAGCAATCCATTGCTGACAACGATCAAAAAATCTTTTCCACAGGCTTATGATTTATGTTTGACTCATTTAGAAACGGTAAGCCTGAAACACGGTTTTTATTTTTCTCCTGATGAGATCGGCTATATCGCTTTGCACATCGCAGGTGCTATGGAAAGGAATTCCATCAGAAATCATCATAAACATCGCGTCATCCTTGTTTGTGGAACTGGTCGAGCCATGAGTCGTATTATTGAAGCAAAAATTATCAAGCACTATCAAGAAACGATCGAAGTCGTTGATCGCTTTTCTTACGTCGAGCTACAACAATGTGATCTTTCTGCGATTGATTTTGTGATCACAACCGTTCCATTAGAACAGTTTTCGGTTCCCTCTATTTACATCAACATGGCCAAGCTAGATAAAGAAATTGGCAAAATCGAACCGTTCATTGAAACGCTCAGTGAAACAAAAGACGGCATCTATTCATTGTTTCAAAAAGCATTTTTTCTTCATGAAAATCATGCAGATAAAGAAACCTTACTAAAGAAAATGGCGCAGCAATTGTACCAAAAAGATTTTGTGCCCCAAGATTTTTATGACAGTGTGAAAAAACGAGAAGCAATCAATCAGACCAATATTAACGAGTGGCTTGCTATCCCCCACCCCATGACATTGCTGGCAAAACGCTCAGCCGTTTCAGTGGCGATCATTCCTGATGGTGTTGATTGGGGAAATGGTGATTTGGTTAAATTTGTCTTTCTCTTTGCGATTCAAAAAGACGAATATGAAGATACCGAAGAAATCTATAGTCTTTTATTAGAATTGATGGATCGTGAAGATATTCAACAAGCAATCTTACAAAAAAGTGACTATCACCACTTTTTGAGCTGTATCAAGCAATTATAAAAGGAGCTGGGGAATCCAGCTCCTTTTGTTGATTCTAACTTTTGTGAAATGCATGCAAACTATGGTTAGTAAATGAAAAGATTCTGAATTCAGAGAGTTTGACAATCTCTCCCTTTTCAGCTAAGATTTTATTATTGTTACATTAATTGAATATCCAAAACACCACCGGGTGATAGAAGTGTTTGGTAAACTCATTAGGTCCTTGAAGAGTTTACTGAATGCTTATTTTTTTTTGAGGAGGAGAATAAATTATGACATGGATTTATTTACTTTTAGGAGGATTTTTTGAGGTCGTATGGGCATCTACCATGAAACTGAGCAACGGGTTTAGCCACTTTTGGTATAGTATTTCAACAGTCATCGGAATGCTTTTCAGTTTTGGCTTCTTGGCTTTAGCGGTCAAAAACCTACCATTAAGTATCGCTTATCCTGTTTGGACAGGGATAGGTGCGGTGGGATCGATTATTGTGGGGGTCGTGTTCTTTAAAGACCAGCTATCCCTTCTGACTTGGGTTTTCGTCGTCTTATTAATAGTTGGTATTTTGGGCATCAAGTTTACCAGCGGACATTGATTTAGCCATTTGATAATAGTTTTGCTAGCCTTTTTGTAGGTACCTTCATCAATCAAGCGCCTTGACTCCTATAACGAAACACGGATCCAAATCGCCATTTTCAGCCCATCTAAAGAATTTTTTTTGCAATTAGCCTATAGGTAAAAAATATTTTCAAAAAACGTTTGACCTTATAGTCACTCTAACCTTTATGCTATTCATGTAAAGAAAACGGAGGGAAAATAATGAAACAATGGCATAATTTGGATATTGAAAAGGTGCAGTCAGCGACAAGTAAGACGCTTATCACAAATGAGGTACGTAAAGCGTATCAAGAAAAACACGGGAAAAATAAATTACAAGCATCAGAAAAGACACCCGAATGGAAGAAGTTTTTATCTTACTTCCACGATGCGTTAATGTATGTCTTGATCGGTGCAGCTGTTTTAAAATTTATTACGGGAAGTTTAGTTGAAGGAGCGATCGTTTTACTCGTTGTCGTTTTAAACGCAATGATTGGTTACTACCAAGAGAGAAAAGCAGATGATTCACTATCTAGCATTTCAAAATTACTTAGTTCAAAGGCGACAGTCGAATCTGAAAACGGACGTCTTTCAATCGATGCAGAAGATTTGATTCCAGGGGACCGTGTTTATTTATCACCTGGTGATGTTATTCCTGCTGATTTGCGTATGGAAACCGTGAATGAACTAAAAATCGATGAATCGATTCTGACTGGAGAGCCTGATGCAGTCGTAAAAACAAGTGCTCGTTTAGAGGGGCAAATAGCACTTGCTGAACGAACCAATATGGCGTATTCAGGTACGCAAGTACAGTCAGGAACTGGAAAAGGGCTCGTTGTTGAAATTGGCTCGGACACTGAGATTGGTAAAATCAATGCTTCTTTAGCAACCATTGAAGTGAAAGAAACCCCTTTATTGAAAAAAGTGAACGAAATGAATCATGCTATTTTTAAAGGGATCGGCGTCTTTATCTTCTTATTAGGATTGATCAGCTACTTCATTTATGGCATGAGTCCGATGTATATCGTGTCAGCAATCATTGCTTTGATCGTTTCTTCTATTCCTGAGGGATTGCCTTCTATTTTGACGATTATTTTGTCTTCCGGCGTGAAAAATATGTCGGATCAAAATGCGATCGTAAAGGGACTGCCTACTGTCGAAACACTTGGCTCAATGACAGTCATCTGTTCTGATAAAACAGGTACTTTGACCAAAAACGATATGACCCTTACCAATGTGTTTTCTAATAAACAGGTAACTGTGATTGGCCATGAAGACCAAGCAGATTCCTCGAACAATGAACTGCTAGCAAAAATCATGCAAAACTGTCAAGAAACACAGAGTTTCGATGATCGCCACTGTCCAGTGACCGGAAATGCAACAGAATTAGCTTTATTACGTTGGACCAATCGTATTGGCACACCGCGGATCAAGAGTCTAGAAACATTACCTTTTGACTCAAAATATAAGTATATGGCAACAAGCCATTTGATCAATGGGAAAAAGCGGATTTTTGTAAAGGGTGCTCCAGATATCGTTTTAAATAAAGCGACTGCTGCACATATTGATGGGCAGATAGCGGAGTTTGATCATGCACAGTGGGAAAAGATCAATTTGGCTTTTGCTTCAGAGGGACAACGAGTGATCGCGTTTGCTTATAAAGATGTAGATACAACGACTGAATTGACTAATGAAGAGATGGACGAGCTCGTAATCATCGGATTAGCTGGCATTATCGATCCAGCAAAAGAATCAGCGATCGAAGCGGTAGCAGATTGTAAAAAAGCCGGGGTCAGAGTCGTAATGATCACCGGGGATCACCCAACGACCGCAAAAGCGATTGCCAAAAAATTAGGAATCGACCATTCTGAACGGGCAATCACTGGAACTGAATTGGATCGTTTATCCACAGATGAGTGGCAAAGAGTGGTAAAAAATACCAATATTTTTGCCCGAACGACACCTGAGCATAAACTGATGATCGTTACTTATTTACAAGAACAAGGCGAAATCGTTGGAATGACTGGTGATGGGGTCAATGACGCACCCGCACTTAGAAAAGCAGATGTAGGGATCGCCATGGGAATTAAAGGAAGCGATGTTAGTAAACAAGCTGCCGACATGATCCTCATTGACGATAATTTTGAAACGATTGCAAAAGCAATCAAAGAAGGCCGTCGAATTTTTGATAATTTAAAAAAGACGATCCTCTTCTACTTGCCAACCTGTCTGGCCCAGGGGCTTTTGCTGATCGTTTCTATGTTGGGAAATCTTCCTTTACCACTAAGCACAGTGCAGATTCTTTGGTTAAATCTAGTTGCGTCAATTACACTCTCCTATGCGTTAGGTTTTGAACCAGCTCACAAAATGATCATGAATCGAGCACCTCGTGATATGAAAGAAAAAATCATTTCCAAATATACACTCTTTCGAATCGTTTATGTCGGCCTACTCTTGACCTTCTTCGGCTTTCTAACGATGAATGCATTCGGCGACGAAGCTGTCAGACAAACCGTTTTGATCAATGCGATCGTTTTCGGTCAAGCTTTTTACATGATCAACTGTCGTGAGATCACGGATTCAGCCTTCAGTAACAAAATCAAGCAGAATAAAGCCTTGATTTACTCATTACTTGTTATGGCGATTCTCCAATTAGGAATGGTCTATTTTTCACCATTGCAAAGTATCTTACAGACCACCTCTTTAACTTTATCCGAACTGATTATCAGTGTTCTCCCAGCAACTCTACTTTTCTTATTAGTAGAATCTGAAAAGCACGTAACACGAGTCATTCTAAAGGAAACTACTCCCACCTACTCAATGGGTACCAAAGTAGAGAAATAAGAACAGTTCTATTTCATAAGACATCTTATCGATAAACTTGCTGAATCACTAAGTACCAATAGATACGTTTCTCCTTGATCGATTCCGTTTTAATCGGGTTGATCAAGGAGAATTTCTATTTTACTCACGTATTCTTCCGGTAAATTCGTCTCATGAAAATCAATCAAGTAGAACTCATAAAAATTTCCTTTCGCGACCAGTCTATTTTTCTTTAGGTAACTTTTTAGTTCTGCTAAAGCAGCTAAGCGCTGCTTATATGTGCCCGTATAATAAATAGCGAGATACTCTCCTGCAGGCATTGTAAATGCCTTCTCATCTGCCAAATCGTTTGTCAGACAATAGAAAACTTGATGCCTAAATGTGTCTTCGTGCGGCAGTAAAATCGTTCCGAAAACATTTTGATTATTGGCATGTAGTTCTTTTTCAAATTGTTTGTGCAGGCGTTTAAGTTCAAAGTACAAGTCTTTCCCCATTGTGTCTTTCTCTTGACTTAAAACAAGGTACCGTTCTTCATAAAATGTACGTTCAATTTCATGGTTTTGCTTTTTTTCAGCGTAGACAAGCAAGTCAATTCGCTCTTTTAACAAATCTTGTTTCTCTTTTAACGCATGGATTCTATCTTCTAATTGCTCCATCTCGAAATGAAGGATTTCTTTAGTCAGCGCTTTATTCTTTGTATCCAAGTAGTTCTTAATTTCCTCAAGTGACACATCAAAAAAACGCAGGTCTCTAATGGTATTTAATCGCTCAATATCCTCGTATGAGTAATCTCGATACCCATTCTCAGTATAGTTGGGTGATAACAAACCAATTTGTTCATAGTACCTAAGAGTATGTGGTGTGATATCATAGTTTTCACTCACTTGTTTTATCTTCATAGTTCCATCCCTCCCTTTATCTTTCATAGCGTGTCTCTGTCACAAAATCATATCATAATTTTCTTCAGAAAACGAAGGAGTTTTTCCATTGAAGCGGTAAGAATTTTTGGTGCGTGACAGTACTTGAACAAGCTTCAAATCATAATGAAAAGACTGCTGACAAATTTCCAAGATTAGTATGGGAATTTATCAGCAGTCTTCTACTTCGCCAGTATTCTATTCCATTTCAAAAGAAAGCTTTTTCTGATTTCTTATTTTCGTTTCTGTCTTAAGCGTCTTAAGAAAAATGCTAGCAGGGATGATACCGCCATAGTCACTCCAGCGTATAATATGAAGGGTTCCTCTTTCTCTCCTGTTTTTGGAAGACTTTTTTCACTCGTGACTGTTCTTGTTGTTTCTGATACGTTAGTCGCTATTTTCATATCAGTAGACGGTGTGTTATCATCTGTTTTTGTCTGATCATTTGGCGTGTTGCTTGACTCTTTTGATGAGTCTGTTGGATTGGCTTCGTCTGTTGCATTTTTTATATACGTCACAGTCAGCTCCGTATCTTCATCTTCTGCAGTCATTCCTGTTTGTTCTTTGACTGTCGTCAGGTCTGCCGTGTAGCCCTCAATTTGCTTGCTTTTCACCTCATCAAATGTCGTGTCACCATTTGTGGCTGCCCAGTCACTATATGCGACTTCACCAGTCAGCAGATTGGTTGTTTCCGTGCGTGTATAGGTTAAGGTTTCCGTATAACTTTCTGCCGCTTGGCTACCATCTTCATAAACATAATGAATCGTCCGCGAAACCTCTTTACTTTCCTCTTTCGTTTCCGTATTTGCTTTGTAGATCACAGTCAACTCGGTATCTTTTGCATCGGGTTGAATATTCGTAATTGCTTCGATCAACTCATTATCTGGTGTGCAATATTCAATCATTGGGCTGGAAATTTCAGCAAAAGTCGTGTCGTTGTCTTTTGCCTTCCATTCGCCATAGGTCACTACACCAGTTGCCAAATTCTTTGCTATCACCCGGGTGAACGTGACTTTATCGGTATGATCGTCCGCCGCTTTGCTACCATCTTCATAGACGTAATGAATCGTTTGCTTGACTTCCTCAGTTTCTGTTGCGGTTTCCATTTTTGGCACATACGTAACGGTGACTTCGATGTCTTGATTATCAACCGCTACTCCTGTAACTGCTTCGATCGTTTCCTTATCGACGGTATAGTTCTTAATCTCAGGACTCTTCACTTCGTCAAATGTCGTATCGTTTTCTTTGGCTTGCCATTCTCCATAGATCTTGTCACCAGTTGCTTCATTCGTTGTCACTGTGCGTGTAAAGGTCACCGTGTCTACTTTGTCTGGGGCTGCTTCTTTGCCATCTTCATACACATAATGAACCGTTTGTTTGACCTCTTTGGTTTCTGTTGACTTAGTCATATTTGGTGAGTAAGTAACAGTCACTTCACGATCTTTGTCCTTTGCTGTCAAACCTGTGACTTTCTCAATGCTTGTTTTGTCTGCATGATAGTTCTTGATCTCAGGACTCTTCACTTCATCAAATATTGTATCATCACCTTTGGCTTGCCATTCTCCATAGGTCTTGTCACCAGTTGCTTCGTTGGCGGTGACCGTCCGCGTGAACGTGACCGTGTCTACTTTATCTGGCGCGGCTTCTTTCCGTCTTCATACATATAATGGATCGTTTGCTTGACTTCTTTGGTTTCTGTTGTTTCGGTCATATTTGGTGAGTAAGTGATTGTTACTTCACGATTTTCTGGTTTTTCTGTCAGCCCTGTAACTTCTTCGACTGTTGCTTTGTCTGCATGATAGTTCTTGATTTCAGGACTTTTCACTTCGTCAAACGTTGTATCATCATCTTGGGCTTGCCATTCTCCATAGGTCTTGTCACCAGTTGCTTCGTTGGCGGTGACCGTCCGCGTGAACGTGACCGTGTCTACTTTATCTGGCGCGGCTTCTTTGCCGTCTTCATACATATAATGGATCATTCGTTTGACTTCTTTGGTTTCTGTTGACTCGGTCATATTTGGTGAGTAAGTAACAGTCACTTCACGATCCTTGTCTTCTGCTGTCAAACCTGTGACTTCCTCGATGCTTGTTTTGTCTGCGTGATAGTTCTTGATCTCAGGACTCTTCACTTCGTCAAATTTCGTGTCATCATCTTTCGCTTGCCATTCGCCAAAAGTTTTGTCACCTGTTGCTTCATTTATTGTGACAGTTCGTGTAAAAGTAACAGTGTCCGTTTTGTCTGGCGCGGCTTCTTTGCCATCTCCATACACATAATGGATCATTCGCTTGACTTCTTTGGTCTCCGTAGATTCAACCATCTTTGGCGAGTACATGACAAATTCTTCAATATCTTCTGAATCGGCCTTTACATCGATAACTTCATCGATAAACTCCCTGTCTGCATAGTAGTTGACTATCTCTGGACTTTTGACTAAATCAAATATCGTATCATCATCTCTTGCTTGCCATTCACCAAACGTTTCTTCGCCAGTGGCTAGATTCGTCCTTACTTCTCGAGTAAATTCAACTGTGTCTACTTTATCTGGAGCAGCTTCTGTACCGTCTTCATGCAAATAGTGAATGACTCGTGCGACAATTTTTCTTTCCTCATTACTTTCTATTTTAGGACTATAGATATGCGTGACCGTTTGCGGAACATTGCTAAAGACAATTTTTTCCTCTCCTTGAACTTCCTTCAATGTATAGTTAGGGATCTCCTCAGGGACAACTTCAATTGAATCGCCAATATTTCCGCCAGTCAATACATTAGGTGGCAATAATTCATTACCCTCTTCATCTAGGTAATTGACTGTGACTGGTGCTCCTTCAATAAACCGAGGCTGCCATACATAGGTGTCAGCCATCGTCGTGCCATCGTAAATCAGCACTAGCTCCTCTGATTTTAATATATGTTCACCGTATGGCGCATCTATGGTACCTGTCCCTACATTTTGCCAGTAGCCGGTATAATAACTTGAATTCCATCCGTACATCCCACTTGGGTCAACCAAGTTCACCGGATAGGAATTGCCTGGCCAATTGTTCCACCCAACAAAACTGAATTTTGGTCCTAATGTTAATTCTCTTAGATAGCGTACATTTGCTAAAAACTGGTTCATCCCAGCACCTAAAGAATTTATAACACCGGTGCTATCAAAATTCGATAAATCTAATGTAGATCCGCTATAGCCATAAAACATACTATTCATCGTGGTGGCTTGACTCGTATCAAGATAAGTCAGCCCAACAATCTCATTCAATTGAGAGGGTACAGTGCCATAGTGGGAGTAGCTCTCGAACAAACCTGCCACATCGGCTGGCAGAATGACGGGCGCAGTGAGAATAACTTTTTTTATGACCATATTTTTAAGTTCTTCCGTTAAAGGAATCACTTGGTCCACCGCCGTTGTCAATGTACCTGCTCCTACAGTCAAAACCCCTTCAATATCTAATGTGGCTGGAGCGGTTCCCCAGTTACCTGACCAAAGGATATTTTCTGCTTCCGCTACTTTTGTTTTCGACTCCTCATCAGATGTTGTACTGCTCTCAGCGGCTTCTGGCTCACTGGAGGATTCTGTCATTTGCTCTGTGGATGGTTCCACTTGATCTTCACTTGCTTGTGATGACTCCGATGCCCCATGTTCCCCTGTACTTTCTACTACTTGTGTTTCTGAATCGACGGTTTCTTCACCTGTAGCTTGTTCGACTATTCCTTCTTGTTGTTCAGATATGAATTCATTTGTACTTCGTGTTACTTCTTCTGTCGTTGAAGTGCTGATCGTTTCAGCTACTGCCGGAACACTGACAATTGCTTGCGTGATCAATGGGCTGCCTAATATAAAAACAGAAGAACTGATCAGAATACGTGATAAAAGTTCTTTCTTCGCTGGTTTTTTCATTGCTTTTCCCTCTTTCAAATTAAGTAAATAAGATCAGCTACACTCTCTCCAATTAAAAAAAGCTGCCCATTGACAACTACTTCTTACATCTATGTAATACGTTCGCTGACTCATTCCTTATGACTGCATTATTGCATGGTTTTCAGGGACGAACACGACAATAATTGTCATGAATATGACAAAATAAGTCCTATTTTATAAAACGAAAATAAAGAATATGAATGATTGTGTCTCTGAAAGTGTGAACAAATTAAAGAAATATAGTTTAACTTACTTCCTAGAACTGGTTCACACTATGTTTACAAAGCGTTCGGAGTCCTCGTAAAAAACTTTGGGTGTAACCGATCAATCCAATTAACTCGAAGGAAATAATAGCTATATAGAGATACAAAAAAAGAGACTGGATATTCAGCCCCTTTTGTTTATCATTCTTATTCATAGAAACAGCCAAGACGCTCTTGATCTTCTCCCTTTATCCTACGGCTAACAAGCAAAAACATCGAAGCCCATTTTTGATTTCTACGAACTTACTTTCCCTGATCTTCCTTAAAAGCAATAGCATCGATTTGAAAAAGAATGCCTACCTCTCCAGAATGAGCGAAAGCTGTCTGAATTGATTTTCTAACCGGAAATTTCCCATGGAAGGTTTCTTTTAAGAGCTTCTCCATCACTGGAATATCAAACACATCTTTAAAAAGTACATCCATTTGAACCACATTTGCAAATGTCAAATCGACTAATTTCAAACGTTCTTCTAAATGATTCAATGCCCCTACAATCTGTTGCTCTATTGGCTGCCCGATGTTCCCCACGCAATAGCCCACGAAAACAAAATTTCCCGCTTCAATCACACCTGAAAGTGCCCAGTCCTCATTGATATCGTATCGCTTCATTCGTTTTGTTTCCCCTTTCTATTTATTTTCATAATAAAAACCATGTCTATTAATTGACTTGGTCATATTATTGCTTTTTTTGTCTTTGAGCGTCAATCCGTACATTCCAACTGATAAATTCCTACTCCACCGAAAAATGCAAGGAATGAGGGGTTGGGGCGATCAATGTCAGCCCGCACCTTTCTTTAAAGTAAGTCTTGCTGTCTTCTTTTGCCACTTGCAAGATTTCCGCTTCAGTAAAAGGCACAACACTGTCACTGCCTCGAAGCTCACTACACTCTAAAATAATCAAAATCTCTGCTTCAAGGGTATTGATTTTCGCAAGCTGTTCGAAAAAATTTTTTTGATTGATTTCTTGAATCGCCATGCGAATTTCTAAACAGTTTCTATGGATTTTTTCTTTGATTTTTCCATACTCATCTTTACTGAAAAGCCGTTCAGATTCCTCAATATAAAAGTTCAAATATTCTTGCAATGTGTGGATTTTAAATGGTTCCTCCATCTCCAGCACCTCCTGTATTTTAATGGTTGATTCTTATGTAAAATGATTTATTCCAGTTTTGTATGTCTGTATTATCACAAGGTTTTTAGCTGGAAACGCGTCAATATGTGACTGATTAAATACAAAATACGTCCTGTTATATAAATACTGATTCTAGTTAGTACAGTTCATTTACATAATCACCTTTATCTCCGAACATACTTCGCAAGCTATAGAAGGTGTGACACTGTTGTTCAGCAAATTTCTATCCTCTGGCTATAAAGAAAAACAGGCAGTCCTCTCAGATTTGAGAATACTGCCTGTTTGCTGAATCTTGGGTAAATCAATCATTTTCATTGTATTTTTTATTGGAGGTATTCTGAAATGTTTCCACCGCTTCAATTAGTTCCAGCCACCGGTCACCGGTTGGAAAGCTATTCCACTTAAAAAATTGGACGTTTGGATTTTGGTCCAAAAAGGCTTGCCGATCAACTGGATAATCGGTCACCACAAAATCTGGTTTTTCTGAAACGAAAGCGAGGGTATAGCCAAACCAGCGTTTCAATCGTTCTTTTTGTCTGATTTCTTGAATTTTTCCAAATTTTGATTCATGAAAGATGCGGACTGTCGTTCGATCGATTTTTGCTACAATTGAAAGAAGCATGCTGTATTGAAAAAGCAGTCGATTATTGGAAGCATACATGGTAGTAAAAATTGGGGATTGTTGGGCTAACGATTGGTACATCTCCTGCACGAGTGGAAAAATTTTGGGAAAGACTCTGCGATAATCTTTATCCGTTGTCGTTTTTCCAAAAGCATCAATTTTATTTTTCGACGCAAAGAGGAGTGACACAGAATGAATGTTCAAGGCATTAACGAAAAGATACTCGATCTCCCCTTCAGGGACGAGAAAGATCTTCTGAGCAGTTTTTGCAAACAGTCTTGCTGTTGCAATTGATCCTTCCGAGAAGTGATCAACAACTCTTAGTTGGCTAGGAATCTCTTCAGGCAAATACGTCGTCATCACAGAAAACATATAATATAAGAAGAGAAACTCTGTTTCTGGAACGTCACTTAGAATCAAGTTAGCGTTTAGCAATGGTTTTATGAGCTCTTCTTTGAATTGCTCGTAGGAAATCGTGTGATGGACCATTTTCTTCATCTCTTGAGGAATCTCTTTTACCGGAAAACCTCTTTTAAAACGATAAAGACTTAGTGCAAGCAGTTGGATAAATTTTTCCTGATCGATACCGCGATAAAAACTAGGATAACTTGTCAACTTCTCCTTCAATGCACGAACACTTTGCTTCGACAATCCAATATAACGCACATTCGTCGCATCATAGATCTGCCAATACATGATATGGAAAAAATGACGAATTCGGTATTCTTCTGCTACAAATAACGGTTTCTTTTTTAAATTCAATTTGATTTGATAATTCTCAAGAATCGTTTCTACTTCCTTGAGCTTTCTTTGAACCGTGCGATTACTGACATAATGTTGTTGGGCGGTTTCTTCCAAAGACACGTATTTATCACTAAAGAGTCTGTCTAAAATTTGAAAGGGCATACTTTCTGCTAACATAACCGAATAGAATTTTGACAACAAAAAATTAGGCGCAAAATCAAGGGCTAGCTCCCTTCCTTCTCGCATGTCGATTTCAAAAAAAGGGTATGATTTTTGTAAGTCTCTTGCACGCTCAAAAACTAAAACGATTCTTCTTTTTGATAAATGCACATGATCCGCAAGGTCACTCAATAGTTCACGATCAATGGCATGTTCAAAAAAATACGCAAATAGCTCATAGACATCTTGATCCAATTTAGTTAAAAGAAATTTATACATAGTAATACCTCTTAACTTTAGTTTTACAGTAATTATACTCTTTTAAACGTGCATTTTCATTTCCTAGGTGTTGATTCATTCGTTTCTCTCAATGAAACATTCTTGCTAAATAATTCTGTTATTCGAGATTGTCTTGGAACGTTAGTCTGATAAAGAATCAGAGTCTCAAATGATCAGAAATTCTTTGAGCTACTGGGAATAGTCAGATAAAATCCATTCAAAGATTAAGGAGACGAGGAAACCGTCCAATCCATCCTACAAAAAAGGAGTGGATCGCCCCACTCCATAAAAGGTTAACTTTTTAAACCAATCGTCCATTCTGGACATATTTTACTCTTTATAGAGAAGCTTTAATTCTCAGTTTTTCTTTTTCTTCGCCAAATTGCTAAGAAAGAAAATAGAACAATGATCGTTCCCAAAAAGCCCATGATTCGTTGACCTGTTAGTTGCTCTCCTGTGGCAGGTAATTTACTTTTCCCGTTGGTTTGTGTGTTGGTTTGTGTGTTCATTTGATTGTCTTTGTTTCCTGATTTATCCTCTTTTTCTTCTTCAGGGGTTTTGTTTTCTGATTCAGGCGTATCTGCTCCTGAATCATCCTCTGGTTTATTCTCTTTTTCAGCACCGTACACATAGATGACTTCTTGTGCGGTAGTACTGAACATCCCTTTGGCATTGCTTGGTATTTGAGAAACCGTCCAGCCTGAAAGTTCTTTGGCTTCACTCTCATACGGCAAACCTACTTTGCCACTTAAAATTGTCGGCTCGGTTAATTGATTCCCTTCTGTATCTTCGTATTTTACCGTCACTGGTGCAGCATCACTACGTTCATACACATAGACCACTTCTTGCGCGGTGTCACTGAAGATGCCTTTGGCATTCGCTGGCGTTTGAGTCACCGTCCAGCCTGAAAGTTCTTTGGTTTCACTCTCGTATGGCAAACCTACTTTGCCGTTCAGAATCGTTGATTCTGCTAACTGATTGCCTTCTGTATCTTCGTATCTTATCGTCACTGGTGCAGCATCACTACGTTCATACACATAGACCACTTCTTGCGCGGTGTCGCCGAAGATGCCTTTGGCATTGTCGGGTGTTTGAGCTACATACCAACCAGGAATAGATTCTGACTTGCTCTCATACGGCAAACCTACTTTGCCGTTCAGAATCGTTGGTTCGGCTAACTGATTGCCTTCTGTATCTTCGTATCTTACTGTCACGGGTGCAGCATCACTGCGTTTGTATACATAAACGACTTCTTGCGGGGTATCACTGAAAGTACCTGTTTTATCCCCTTGGATTTCTTTCAATGTATAGCCAGCAATCGGCTCTTCTTGTGTCGTATACGGTTCACCAACAACCCCTGATAAAGTGACGTCTGGTAACAATGTCTTTTTACTTTCATCAACATACTTGACGGTCACATCTTCTGCAGTATTCACATACTTCACAGGTAGTTGATAATTCACTAAATATTGAATGGTACCTGTACTAGCAACTCTTTCTGTGGACAAACGATTAGGAACAAGAGAAGTGATTGACAAATAATCAACATTGGCGGGAATATGTTTAAATTGAATCCCTTCTTCAGTCAATTCGAACCCATCATTTTCATATAAGGGAAAGATATAGCCATTTTTATCTACCCCCCGAATCGAATAAGAATACTTTTTGTTGGACAAAGAAGAGAGCAACGCATTTCCTTGGGTATCAACCATCATATGGTCTTTATAAAGAACATCAGATTGGCCGTCTTTTACTAACATTGACTCTAATAGTATTTTCTCCTGAGTCATAATAGATAGTTGGGAATTTTGATGGTGTTCTGCAGATAGCTCTAACTTAGAAAAATCCGTCATGCTACTTGCATAGACCGTCAGATAATCTGTAACCCACCCACTAAGATATTGACCAACCCCAATTAATTCTTGGGCTGTCAAATAGGCATCATAATTTCCTATGTGGATATTTGAAAAAGATCCTTTTGGAAGAATTTGTGCTAGTACATTAGGACGGGTAAACAAAGTTGCATTTTCCGCCATAGTGATTTTGGGAACATTCGCAGCAATAATAGACGTCGTATATAACGCTTGTAAGTTGCTAGCGTATTCTAAGCCAGTAAAATCGACTACTGTGTCTTTGACTAAAGAAGAAAAATCTAGCTGTTTTAGATTCGCCATATCTTCTTGAGTGATTGTATCAACTGTTTTGTTTAGCCCTTTCGCTACCTCATTTTGCAAATTCTTATCCGGCATCCAAGCGTCCA
>Ga0308165_1001331_pt1 | contig 35089 bp, 32 predicted proteins | sample PhyWR2_FD_201032 | JGI IMG/M metagenome (GOLD analysis project Ga0308165, IMG submission 201032) | Phyllosphere microbial communities from UC Gill Tract Community Farm, Albany, California, United States - DLSLW.R2 | ecosystem: Host-associated > Plants > Phyllosphere > Unclassified | place: USA...
GGGCGGTGCGGGGTGCCAATGCCGGAGGCGTTGACGATGCTGCGAGGCCCGATCAGGAGACGTCCTTATAATCGGGGGGAGATTGTATCTAAGAAACGCAGGGAAATGGGCGTGTTTAATGACTTTTATTAGGCGTCTGGTCAGATGGCCAACAGTGGCTGCGTGCGGGCACGCGGTTGGCGCTGGCTGACGCGGGCGCTGACGGGCAGGGGCTGGTGCAACCAATTGAGGCGGATTTCCTCGATTTCGACCCAGCCTTCACCCAGTGGCTGCAGATTGCACTGTTTGAACGCCTGGCAGTGGCCGTTGCGGTCGAGCAGGGCGAAGCAGCGAGGCAGCGGGCGGCGTGCGAACAATGAAGTCAGGAAACGCATGTCCATGTACCTTGAGGTGGATTGCTGTGGAGATTGTCCAAAAAACGTGACGTGCAAGTGTATGAAGGGTGAAATCTGTGTGACAGGCGCCGAATCCGAAGGCCTTGTCGGACTTTTCCGTGATTGTTGCGCTGGTTCGCCGCGCTGGCGCACCGCTATACTGCCGACCTGTTTGTGCCTGATTCTGGAGAGAAGAGCATGTTGCAACGCTTGTTGTTCGGTTTGATCACTGTAACCAGCTTGACGCTGGCTGGCTGCGCCCACAGCCCGCAACAACTCAATCCGGAGCCGAAGCTGACCGCTCAGCTGGCACCGGTCGGCCATGGCCAGCCAGTGGTGGTGCGCGTGGTGGACGGTCGTCCGTCGCCGACCCTGGGCACCCGCGGCGGCCTGTACCCTGAAACCAGCGCGATCACCGTGCAGGGGGCACAGATTCTGCCGAAGTTGCAGGCCCAGGCCGAAGCGGCCGTGCGCCTGTTGGGCTTCACTCCGACGTCCAACGCGCTGAACGCCCCACAACTGACCGTGACCCTGGCCGAGCTGAAGTACCAGTCGCCGAAGGAAGGCATGTACGTGACCGAGGCGACCATCGGCGCGACCTTCCGCTCCGACGTACAGAACGCCAACCGCCGCTACAGCGGTCGTTACGGCGCTTCACTGGATCAGCGCTTTGGCATGGCGCCGAACCAGGAAACCAACACCAAGCTGGTCAGCGACGTATTGAGCGATGCGTTGACGCGCCTGTTCAAGGACCCGACCGTGGGGCAGATCCTCGGCGAGTAATTGCTTGCCTGATGCAAAAAAGCCCGGTGCCAGTGATGGTCCCGGGCTTTTTCATGAGGGTAGTTGCCCGCGATGGCGGTTTATAGCCGCCACTCAGTTCAAGCCGCCTCGCAGTAAAAATCCAGCACGCTCACGCCAGTGAGCAAGTCCGTCTCGGGCAAGTCCGCATGTTGATGCCCACCCAGTGCGCAGTACACCAGCCAATGGCGATCCTGAACGTTGAAGGCGAGGCTGCCCACCAGCGTTTGTTGTTCGTCACTTTGGGCGACGAGGTAGAGACGATCCTGATTTTCGGCGTGCAACATGACAATGTCCGTGTCGGTTTTGGTCGGGCGAAAGGTTGGCGCATTCAGATGACGAAGCCGTGACGCAGGGCAGGAATCTGCCAAATGGTGCGTTATTTGTCGTAAAACTTCGGCAGCACGCACGTCTTTCGGTAGAATTCGCGCCGCAACCGTCGATCCGACGCCTGCCACGCTTGTTTTGTCCGAGGTTCGTGATGTCGCTTCACTTGATGACGCTGTTAACCGCCCATCCCGCCAAACTGATCAACGTTCTGGCCTTGCTGTTTGCCTGCCCCGGCAGCTGGCTGCTGCACGCCACCCGTCGTCGTGAACTGCGCGCGCAGGCCAGTCTGGTGGCGCAGCGTCAGAGCCGTCCAAGTGAAGAGCCAATCATGGATTGGGCGACCTTGCGCATGAACCGGTTTTTCTATCGCTTCGGTTTTGCCTGCCTGGGCTTGGCGTTGCTGGTGTCGTGGATCAGCACGCGGGTCTGACGGTCTGATCCAGGTAACCCCCATGAAAAACGGCGCCCGAGAGCGCCGTTTTTCATGTCCAGCCCCCTACAACGGTAAGCCGGCTTTCACCCGGTACTGATTGCGCACGGGCGTCGCGTATTGCAGGACCAAAAACGGACGGTGCTCTTCGGGACAAGCGTCAAGGCGCTCTTGCCATTGTGCCTGGGCCTTGGCCAGCTCATCGGCGGCAAATACCTGGGAAGCGCTCGGCACCTGCAACTGCGGGTCGGCGTCCTGCCATTGCTCGTAAGCCAGGTAATGCACCGGGAACAGGCGATAACCGCCGAGGATTTGTTTGTCCATTTCGACTGCCAATTGCTTGGTGTCTTCGAACAACTCGGTGATGGGCGCCGCGAAGTTGACGTGCACCCGGCCCTTGTAGCCGGTGATGCCCTTGGCGATGCTCACATCGTCCTCGCCAGGCGCCTTGGTGTAGCTGCCGGTCGTGGCGCGGATATACAACTCACGGGCCTTGGCCTGGTCGCACGGGTCGTATTCGTAGCTGATCGACACCGGGGTCAGGTTCAGCGAGCGGATGACTTCGCCGAACGGCTCGTCTTTGCGGCTCATATGGAACATCTTGAGGATCGCCGACTCGGTACGGTCATCGCCGTCCTTGGCCCGCCCTTCGGCCTGGGCGATCCAGATCGAAGCGCAATCGTTGCGGATCGAGTGGTTGATATAGGCGGACAACAATTGGTAAGCCGCCATTTTTTCCCGGCGCCCGGTAATCGAGCGATGCACGATGAAGCTCTTGTTCAGGCGCATCAGGTCGCTGACGAAAGGTTTTTGCAACAGGTTGTCGCCAATGGCAATGCGCGGTGTCGGCAGGCCGGCGTGGTACACGGCGTAGTTGACGAAGGCCGGATCCATCACGATGTCGCGGTGGTTGGCAATGAACAGGTAGGCACTGCCGGACTTGAACTGCTCGACGCCGGTGTAGGTCACTCCATCCGTGGCGCGGTCGATGGTGTGGTCGACGTAATACTCGACCTTGTCTTGCAGGGTGGCCACCGAATTGACGCCCGCGAACTCACGGCGCAGGCGGCGGGCGATAAGCGGTTTGAGCATCCAGCCCAGCGCGCCGGCAAAACGCGGAAAGCGGAAGTGGGTGAGGATATCTAGAAACGCCTTGTCGCTGAGCAAACGTGCCAGCACCGCTGGTACTTCGCTATCGTCGTAAGGTCGGATGGCATCGAATTCGCCCATCATGCTCTCTTGTTGGAAACGGCTAGTGTAAGTAAAGGTTTTGATCGAAAACCGGCGGGGCACGGTCTGAAAAAGTAGTCAGACACCAATAGCCCTGCAAATAGACCGGCGATTATACGCACAAGTCACCCTGGAGACCGCGATGCTTGAAACCGAACGCTACGAATGCCCGTATTGTGGAGAAGAAGCCGAAGCGGTGCTGGATTTGTCCGGCGGCGATCAGACCTACATCGAGGATTGCCCGGTGTGTTGCAGGCCCATCACCTTTGTACTGCAGACCGATGGCCACGAATGGATGCTTGAAGTTCACAGCGAAAACGAATGAAGGGGCGCTCCATGCGGCGAATCTATGAGCCTGAAAACCTGATGGAGGGCGAGCTGCTCAAGAGCATGCTCGCCAGTGAAGGCATCGAGGCGCATCTGGCCGGGCGGGATTTGCTCGGTGGCAGCGGCGAACTGCCGATCTTCGGCCTGTTGGGGTTATCGGTCGAGGATGATCAGGCGGACAATGCCCGTGCGTTGATCGCTGCGTACAATGCGGCCCTGCCGCTGCCCGGCGATGAACCGGACAGTTTTCCCGGCACGCTGGTCTGTTAGGCTGGCGAGCGTTTTCTCAAGAGTCCTGTTGCCCCATGTGTGGACGTTATGCCCTGTTCCGCTGGAATCCCGCTTTCGCGGCCCTGCCCGGCTTCCCTGCCGATCAGCAGGCCCAGTGGAACATTTCCCCCAATGATTCGGTATTGATGCTGCGTGCCGGTGCGAACGGTCAGCGCGAGCTGGCGCGCGCCCGCTGGGGGCTGACGCCGCCGTGGTTGACCGACCTGTCGCGCACTCCGGCCCACGCCCGCGCTGAAACCGTGGCCGAGCAACCGATGTTTCGCCAGGCCCTGCGTGAACGCCGCTGTCTGTTACCGGCCAACGGCTTTTACGAATGGCGCGGTGGCACTCGCAAACGCCCGTATTGGCTGACGCCTGGGGAGGGTTCTTCACTGTTTTTTGCTGCGGTCTGGGAAGCCTATCCCGTCCAGGAACAGGTGTGGTTGAGCACGGCGGTGATCACCCAGCCGGCGGCGAGCCAGCGTCGTCCGTTGATTCTCGATGCGGCGGGGCAGCAGGCCTGGCTGGATCCAGAGACGCCCCTGCATGTGTTGCAAGGGTTGTTGGCCAGCGAGCCGGTTCCATTGCGCGAGCGGGTGCTGGCCAACCTGGTGAATGATCCGAAGCTCAATGGCCCGGAGTGCCTGACCCCGGCTTGATGGGGTGTCAGGTCCGGCCTCCATCGCGAGCAAGCTCGCTCCCACAGGGTTTTTGTATCAGCTGGAGAATTTGGCTACGACACACAACCTGTGGGAGCGGGCTTGCCCGCGAGGGGGCCTTGAATCAAACCTTGAACTGATTGATCAACCGCCGCTGCTGCTCAGCCAATTTGGTCAATCCCGCACTCGCCGCGCTCGATTCATCGGCTCCGCCCGCCACTTCACCGGCCACCTGGCCGATGTTGATCACGTTGCGGTTGATGTCATCGGCCACCGCACTCTGTTCCTCGGCGGCGCTGGCGATCTGTGTGTTCATGTCATTGATCACTGACACGGCCTGGGTAATCGCATCCAGCGCTTCGGCTGCCTTGGCCGCCTGTTGCACGCTTTCGTCGGTGCGGCTCTGGCTGTCTTCCATCACGCGCACCACGTCCCGCGTGCCCTGTTGCAGTTGCTGGATCATGGTCTGGATTTCTTCGGTGGCCTTCTGGGTTTTCTGCGCCAGGTTGCGCACCTCATCGGCTACCACGGCAAAGCCGCGGCCCTGTTCCCCGGCTCGCGCCGCTTCGATGGCGGCATTCAACGCCAGCAGGTTGGTCTGTTCGGCGATGCCACGGATGGCGGTGAGGATGGCGTTGATGTTCTCGCTGTCTTTGGCCAGCGCTTGTACAACGTTCACCGCCTTGCCGATTTCCACCGCCAGCACGCCGATCGAGTTCGACGTGTCCTGCACGATCTGCTTGCCCTGGGCCGCCGACTGGTCGGCATGACTGGCGGCTTGCGCTGCCTGGGTGGCGTTGCGCGCCACATCCTGGGCCGTGGCGGTCATTTCATGCACCGCGGTAGCCACCTGATCGATCTCGACCATCTGCTTCTGCACGCCGATGTTGGTGCGGATGGCAATATCGGCGGTGTGTTCCGAGGAGTCGCTGACACTCTGCACCGAACTGACGACCTGGGTGATCATCGCCTGCAATTTGGCGAGGAACGTGTTGAAGCCGTTGGCAATCGAGCCCAGTTCATCGGCGCGATCACTGGTCAGGCGGCGGGTCAGGTCACCTTCACCCTTGGCGATGTCGTCGAGCATGGCCACCATTTGTTTGAGTGGGCGTGCAATGCCGTGGCCCACGAGCCAGATCACCAGCAGGCCGATGCCTGCAACCAGCAGGCCAACCATGGCCATGCCAAAGGTGTCGGATTTGCGTTGAGCATTGAGGTCGGCCTGCAGTTTTTGCAGGTCGGCCATGACCGCGTCCAGCGGCAGTTGCAGCATCAGCGTCCAGCGAGCATCGGTCTGGCCAATGCCGAACGGCAGGTATAACTCGATCCGGCCCTGGGTCTTGTCGACGCTATAAGTCACCTCGCCGCGCTTGAGATTGGCCATGTTGGCCACCTGCTGGCTGTCGAGGATGTCGCTGACTTTCTCACCGAACTTGCTCGGGTCCTTGGTGTAGGCAACGATCCGGCCATTGCCGCCGATCAGCGCCATTACGCCGGAACCGTTGTACAACTTCTGGTTGGCGCCCAGGAGCATGTCCTGGATGAAGTTCACCGACAGGTCGGCGCCGACGATGCCCTGGAAGGCACCATTGAGCATGATGGGTTCAATGAAGGACGCAAGCATGACGATTTTGTCGCCGACCTTGTAGGGGGCCGGATCAATCACGCAGGGCTTTTTGGTTTCTTTCGAGCACAGGTAGTACTCGCTGGCGCGCACCCCTGTGGACAGGGTTTTCTGGTCGTCCACGTCCACCAGCTTGTCCAGCCCCAGGCTGCCATCGGCGTTGCGGTACCACCATGGCAGGAAACGACCGTTGGCGGGGTCGATGCCCACCACCTGCGTGCCGACGTAGGCCGCATCATTGCGGTCCAGTACGTTTTGTTCCCAGGCAATGTAGGTGCCGAGAATTTTCGGATTTTTTACGACGTTTTCCCTGATGAGGCTGATCAGTTGCTCACGGTTCAGGCTCAGTTGCGGCTGACCGTCGGTGCCTGGCGTGCCGATCAGGGCGTTGACTCGCACCAGCCCGCCGGCGATCAGCAAGGGCGCCTCGAGTTCACGCTGGATCTGGGAGACCTGGGTTTGCACGAGGGACGTCAAGCGCTGCTCGATGACTTGCTCGAATTGCGCCTGGGTTCGCTCCTGGACCATGACCTGGGTGCGGGCACCGGAAACCAGCGTATACAGCACCAGCGCGGCGACTACGCTGAGAACGATGGCACCGGCGAGCGCTGCCACGGAAAACTGGATCGACTTGAATTTCATGAGGGCTCCACCCGCAAGAGGACGTCTGCGGTGATGTATCGGCCTGGACTTGAAGCGCCATAAGCGGGGAGCGACGAAATGACTCTTTCTGATGGATCAGTGTCGTATTTGAATCATTGCTGGGTGTGGCGATGGTAGGAGTGTGAATTTTTTCCTACGGCACAGGCTTCATATGAAATGTTTGCTTGTGTGTCTGTTGTATCTGGCGCCAATACAAATGGGCGCCTAGGATAGCCGGCAAGTTTTCAAGGAGTGTGTTGATGAACAAAACATTGGTTGTGTGTGCTCTGAGTGCGGGCCTGTTGCTCGCCGGGTGTCAGTCGGTCAACACCACCAGCGGCGGTGCCGTGGGTGTCGAGCGCAAGCAGTACATGTTCAGCATGTTGTCCACGGACGAGGTCAACCAGATGTATGCCCAGTCTTACCAGAAGACCGTGGGCGAGGCGAGCAGTCAGGGCGTGCTGGACAAGACCAGTGCCGAAGCCAAGCGTGTCCAGGCGATTGCCAATCGACTGATTGCCCAGGCACCGGTTTTCCGTCCGGATTCGGCGCAGTGGAAATGGGAGGTCAACCTGATCAAGAGTGACGAGCTCAACGCCAACTGCGGGCCTGGCGGCAAGATCATTTTCTACACCGGGTTGATCGACAGCCTGAAGCTGACCGACGATGAAATCGCCGCGGTCATGGGGCATGAAATCGCCCACGCCCTGCGCGAGCACGGTCGTGAAGCCATGTCCAAGGCTTACGGTATCGAAATGGCCAAGCAGGGCGCGGGTGCCTTGCTCGGTCTGGGCCAGGACAGCCTGGCTCTGGCCGACACCGTCGCGAACTACGGCATGACGCTGCCGAACAGCCGCGCCAATGAAAACGAAGCGGACCTGATCGGCCTGGAACTGGCGGCTCGCGCCGGCTACAACCCGAATGCGGCGATCACCTTGTGGAACAAGATGAGCAAGGCTTCCGAAGGCTCTCCACCAGAGTTCATGAGCACTCACCCGAACTCCAGCAGCCGGATCGCGTCCCTGCAGGCGGCGATTCCGAAGGTGATGCCGTTGTACGAGAAGGCGCCGAAGTCTTGATGGATCTCCTGTAGGAGCGTGCTTGCCCGCGATGGGGTCACCGAAGTAACGCGCATTTATCGCTCTAGCGCGTCAAACCCACCCGCTACTTTGCATGGCCTTGTATACCGCGACCACCGCCAGGATGAAGAACGCCGAGGCCGCCAAACGACGGATCAGGGTCAACGGCAGTTTCTCGGCAGCAAAGTTACCCGCCAATACCACCGGCACGTTGGCAATCAGCATGCCCACGGTGGTACCGATGATCACCAGCCACAATTCCGGGTATTGCGCAGCGAGCATGACCGTCGCGATTTGCGTCTTGTCGCCGATCTCCGCCAGGAAGAACGCAATCAGCGTCGTCAGGAATGGCCCGAACTTGCGCGTGGTGCTGGCTTCGTCGTCGTCCATCTTGTCTGGCACCAGGGTCCAGAGCGCGGTCGCGGCGAAGCTGGCGGCGAGAATCCAGTGCAGCATTGCATCCGAGAAGAAGCTGCCGAACCAGGCCCCGACTGCACCGGCGGCTGCGTGGTTGGCGAGGGTAGCGGCGACGATGCCGGCGATGATGGGCCACGGTTTACGGAACCGGGCAGCCAGAATCAGCGCGAGCAGTTGCGTCTTGTCGCCGATTTCGGCCAAGGCAACGATTGCGGTGGGGACGAGAAGTGAATCCAGCATCAGGGTTTTCCTAAGGGGCGGGTCGACACGGCTATGACACGTACAGCCTTCCCGCCCCGGGTAAGGTGTGCGTGTCATAGGTCTTGTCAAACCCTGCGCTCCGTCTGATGCGGAGGCTTGGGTCGCATGCGCCATGGTCTGAGGACCAAGTATGTTGACGCATGCCGGACGAGCGTGGCGCTCGTGGGAGACTACTCCCCTAGGACGGAGCGGATTCTGCCTAGGCAAATCCGATTGGGCAAGCCCCTTTTTTTAAAGACGCGTCAGCTGCGCTTGGCCCGGTAGATGCGGAAACCCTGTCCTTCGGCTTTGATCGCACACACGCCCAGGTGCTCTTCGATCAGTGGCTGGTACTTGAGGAAGCTGTTGGCAACCAAGCGGAGTTCGCCGCCGTATTTCAGGTGTTTCGCTGCTTTTCTCAGCAAGTTCTCGGTAGCGTGATAGTTGGTGTGCACCCCGACATGGAACGGTGGATTGCTCAGAATCGCACTCAGGCCCATGGGGGCCGCATCGATACCGTCACCGGTAATCACCTCGGCGTCGAGGCCGTTGGCCGCCAGGGTCAGGCGACTGCTGGCCGTGGCAAATGCATCGACGTCCAGCAAGGTCACCTGGTTGTCCGGGTAGCGACGCTTGATCGCAGCGCCCAGCACACCGGCGCCGCAACCGAAGTCCAGTAAATGGCCGCTCGGTAACTTATCAAGGTGCTCCAGCAGCATCGCGCTGCCGCGATCCAGTCGGCCGTGACTGAATACACCCGGCAGGCTGACGACGGTCAGCGGGCCTTCATCCAATGGCAGTTCGTAGGTTTGCGCCAGGCTTTCCAGGGACTTGGCCGCAGGCGCGTTCGCCACCGTGACCTGCCAGAGTTGGCAATGCCGCGCACTGTCGAGCTTGCGCGGCTTGCCGAACGGGTTCAGTTGCTTGGCTGCACCTTCGATGCCGCTGCGCTTTTCACCCACAAGAAACAGCTCTTTCCCGGCCAGACGCGAGGCGAGGGCGTTGAGCAGGTAGTCGGTCAGGTCCCGGGCCTTGGGCAGAAACAGCACGGCAGCCTCGAACTCACGTTCCGGGGCGCTTACGCCGAAATGGCTGCGCCCGGGGAAGCGGGCCTCCAGAGCGGCCTGATCGCCGGCATGCCAGCACCAGCCGTGAGCGTCGGGCAGGCGCCCGAGCAAATCGTCGGCGGGCAAACCCGCCAGCAATACAGCACCCTGGAATAACTCGGCCTGACGAAGCAGTACTTCACTGCGCGGATCCATATTCTGCTCCCTGAAAAAAAGTGCGGCAGTTTATCAACTGACGACCCGCAGTGCCTTACCGCTGAAGTACCCCAAGGCGTTTTCGGTCAGTTGTCCAACGATGCGCTGGCGCGCTTCGCGACTGCCCCAGGCGTTGTGCGGGGTGACGATCAGCCTCGGGATATCGGCGGCCAGCAACGGATTGCCCGCGGCTGGCGGCTCGACGCTGAGCACGTCCGTGGCCGCACCGCCGAGGTGGCCGTTGCGCAAGGCGTCGGCCAGTGCCTGTTCATCGATCAAGCCACCGCGCGCGGTGTTGACCACGAACGCGCCCGGCTTCATCGACGCCAGCTCGCGGGCACCGATGAAGTGGCGGGTGTGTTCATTGAGCGGGCAGTGCAAGGTCAGTGCATCGACCTGCGGCAGCAGTTGGTCCAACGGCAATCGATCCGGGCGAGCAGGGCGACCTGGAATCTGGCCGAGCAGCACACGCATGCCGAACGCCTCGGCCAATCGGGCAACGGCGCCACCGAGTTCGCCGTGTCCGAGCAGGCCGAGGGTTTTGCCCTCCAGTTCGACGATCGGGTAGTCGAGCAGGCAAAACTGCCTGGCTTGTTGCCAACGACCTTCACCGACGGCCTTCTGGTAGTCGGCCAGGCGCGTGGCCAGGTTGAGCAGCAACATGATCGTGTGCTGCGCCACCGACGGCGTGCCGTAGCCCTGGCAGTTGCAGACGGTCACCCCATGGGCGCGGGCGGCCGCGAGGTCGACGTTGTTGGTGCCAGTGGCGGTAATCAGGATCAGCTTCAGGTCGGGGCTGGCAGCAATGGCGGCGGCGTCGATCAAGATCTTGTTGCTGATGGCGACGGTCGCGCCCTTGAGGCGTTCGGCGACCTGTTCCGGCGCGGTCTGCGCGAAGAGCTCCAGTTCGTCGAAACAATCGCGCAAGGGGGAGAGGTCCAGGTCACCGAGGTCGAGCGATGGATGGTCAAGGAAAACGGCGCGGCAAAAGTTCGTCATCAACTGTACCTTTTGTGCATTGAACTGAAGGCGTAATCTGCCGAGCCTACCAGATAGAAACAAATGGTTACTCTCTGCCGACCTACATTGTAGGAGCGAGCTTGCTCGCGATAGCGTTGTGTCAGTTAACGAAAATATCGCCTGGCCCACCGCCATCGCGGGCAAGCCCGCTCCTACAGTGGTCATAGTTTTTTCGACCGATCACCTCGAGGTATTCCCTTGTACTGGACAGAATTCCTGACCGTCGCCCTTATCCATCTGCTGGCCGTTGCCAGCCCCGGCCCGGACTTTGCCGTTGTGGTGCGCGAAAGCGTGACCCACGGCCGACGCGCCGGCACCTGGACCGCACTGGGCGTGGGTACGGCGATTTTCCTGCACGTTGGTTATTCTTTGCTCGGGATCGGTCTGATCGTGTCCCAGTCGATCGTGCTCTTCAACGCCTTGAAATGGGCGGCCGCCGCCTACTTGCTGTACATCGGCTTCAAGGCCTTGCGGGCGCAACCGGCCAAACCCGTGGCGGATGATCTGCACAAGGAAGCGGGGGAGCGCACTGCCCGTGGCGCCTTTACTTCGGGCTTCGTGACCAACGGCCTGAACCCGAAGGCCACCCTGTTTTTCCTGTCATTGTTCACCGTGGTCATCAACCCGCACACGCCGCTGTCGGTGCAGGCCGGTTATGGGGTTTACCTTGCCGTCGCCACGGCGAGCTGGTTCTGCCTGGTGGCCATGCTGTTCAGCCAGCAGCGCGTGCGCGCCGGTTTCGCCCGCATGGGTCACTGGTTCGACCGCACCATGGGCGCCGTGCTGATCGCCATTGGCGTAAAACTGGCGTTCACCGAAATGCACTGACCCACCGCCTCTTCCCTGTAGGAGCAGCCGGTCGACGCTCCTGCAGGATGGGTGTTCAAGTCGTTGAATGCTGGCGCAAAGCTAGCATTTAGGCGGCTCTGCAAATCATTCCTTTGGCTGATTTGGCCGGCGTGCAAGGGCACTAGAGTGCTAGCTTTCAGCCACGACCGTGCAGTCAGAAAAGGGATTCTTATGTTGCAGACTCGCGTTATCCCCCCAGCCGAAGGCGCTTACCAGTATCCATTGCTGATCAAACGGCTGCTGATGTCCGGGGCTCGCTACGAGAAAACCCGCGAGATCATTTACCGCGACCAGCTGCGCTACACCTATCCAACTCTGATCGAACGTGTCGCGCGCCTGGCCAACGTGCTGACCGAGGCGGGTGTGAAGGCGGGTGATACCGTGGCGGTGATGGACTGGGACAGCCATCGTTACCTGGAGTGCATGTTCGCCATCCCGATGATCGGCGCGGTCATACACACCATCAACGTGCGCCTGTCGCCGGAGCAGATTCTCTACACCATGAACCATGCCGAGGACCGCTTCGTGCTGGTCAACAGCGAGTTCGTGGGGCTCTACAATGCCGTGGCCGGGCACCTGACCACGGTCGAGAAAACCGTCCTGCTGACCGACCTGCCGGAAAAGACTGCCGACCTGCCGAACCTGGTGGGTGAGTACGAGCAGTTGCTGGCGGCTGCGAGCACGCGCTACGACTTCGAGGATTTTGACGAAAACTCGGTGGCCACCACCTTCTACACCACCGGCACCACCGGCAATCCCAAGGGCGTGTATTTCACCCATCGGCAACTGGTGCTGCACACCATTGGCGTGTCGACCATCATGGGCGCCATCGACAGCGTTCGCCTGCTGGGTACCAACGACGTGTACATGCCGATCACCCCGATGTTCCATGTGCATGCCTGGGGCTTGCCGTATGTCGCGACGATGCTCGGCCTCAAGCAGGTGTATCCCGGCCGCTATGATCCTGAATACCTGGTGGAGCTGTGGCGCAAGGAAAAGGTCACCTTTTCCCACTGCGTGCCCACCATCCTGCAAATGCTTCTGAATGCCAAGGCGGCGCAGGGCACGGATTTCGCGGGCTGGAAAATCGTCATTGGCGGCAGCGCGTTGAATCGCGCGCTGTATGAAGCGGCGAAGGCCAGGGGCATTCAATTGACTGCCGCGTATGGCATGTCGGAAACCGGGCCGCTGGTGTCGTGTGCACACCTCAATGACGAACTGATGGCGGGCACCGAAGACGAACGCACCACCTATCGAATCAAGGCCGGTGTGCCAGGCCCCCTGGTGGAGGCGGCAATCGTGGATTGCGACGGCCATTTCCTGCCCGCCGATGGTGAAACCCAGGGTGAATTGGTCCTGCGAGCCCCTTGGCTCACCGAAGGCTACTTCAACGAGCCACAGAAGGGCGCCGAGCTCTGGTCCGGGGGCTGGTTGCATACCGGAGACGTGGCGACGCTGGACAGCATGGGCGTGATCGACATCCGCGACCGGATCAAGGACGTGATCAAGACTGGTGGCGAGTGGATCTCCTCCCTGGACCTCGAAGACTTGATCAGTCGCCACGCAGCGGTACGCGAAGTAGCAGTGGTGGGCATCGCCGACCCGCAGTGGGGTGAGCGTCCGTTTGCCTTGCTGGTGATCCGCGACGGCCATGCCATCGGGGCCAAAGAGCTCAAGGAACACCTCAAGCCCTTCGTCGAGCTGGGGCACCTGAGCAAGTGGGCCATCCCGAGCCAGATCGCCCTTGTTACTGAAATTCCCAAGACCAGTGTCGGCAAGCTGGACAAGAAGCGCATCCGCCTCGACATCACCGAATGGCAGGCGAACAACAGCACCTTCCTCTCGACGCTTTAACCCTCCCTTGGCGTGCCCGAAAGGGCGCGCCAGCCCCACCAAGCAAGCGCTTGGCTTGTCAAATCCAAATTTTCAGCCATCCTTCCCCTGCCGACAGGGGTCGGCCTGGCGAAAGGACTGTTCCAGAGTGGCTGGCAGCTCAAATCACACTTTAGAGGGATCAAGCTCTACTACCTGCTGGCTATAGTCCGCTCAAGGATTTTTAAGAACGGGGCACACGCACAAGACGGGGCGATGCAACTTTGGAGTGACTTCGGGAGGCCTTTGGCGCCCGGTCAACCAGGCGTTTTTAAAAGTACTCACTGCCATAACAATAATGCACATGGAGTAGCGTCGATGACATCAGCAAACCAGTTCTGGCGCCGGGCGAAACTGCCTCTGGCTGTCAGTCTTGCCTCCACGCTCGCCGGGCCCGCATTCGGCGTCAGTTTCAACATCGGTGAAATCGAAGGTCAGTTCGACTCGTCGCTGTCGATTGGTGCCAGTTGGTCGACCGAGAGCGCCAACAAGAACCTCATCGGCGTCAACAACGGTGGTCGTGGCCTGTCGCAGACCTCCGACGACGGTCACCTGAACTTCAAGAGCGGTGACACCTTCTCGAAGATCTTCAAGGGTATCCATGACCTTGAGTTGAAATACGGCGACACCGGTATCTTCGTCCGTGGCAAATACTGGTATGACTTTGAACTCAAGGATGAGAGCCGTCCGTTCAAGGACATCAGCGACAGCAACCGCAAGGAGGGCGCCAAGTCCTCCGGCGGCCAGATCCTCGACGCCTTCGTCTATCACAACTACGCGATTGCCGATCAGCCGGGCTCCGTGCGTCTGGGCAAGCAAGTGGTCAGTTGGGGGGAAAGTACCTTCATCGGCGGCGGCATCAACTCGATCAACCCGATCGACGTGTCCGCGTTCCGTCGCCCGGGTGCCGAGATCAAGGAAGGCCTGATCCCGGTCAACATGTTCTACGTGTCCCAGAGCCTGACCGAGAACCTGTCGACCGAGGCGTTCTATCAGCTCGAATGGGACCAGACCGTCGCCGACAACTGCGGCACGTTCTTCTCGCAGCCGGACGTGATTGCCGACGGGTGCGACAATAACCTGGCTGTGCTGCGTACCCGCAACGGTGTCAACAGTTCGCTGGCGGCTGCGGGTTTGCCAGCTGGCGCGCGTAACGCCGTGCTCAACACGCTCGCGGCTCGCGGCGTGAACTGGGGCAGCCCGGATGAAGGCGCGATCGTTCGCCGTGGCCCGGACCGGGATGCCCGCGATAGCGGCCAGTTCGGCGTGTCCTTCAAGTACATGTTCGAGCCGCTGGACACCGAGTTCGGTGCCTATTTCATGAACTACCACAGCCGCGCGCCGATTTTCAGCGGCAAAGGAGCGCCGGCGAGTGCCTATAACGGCGCGGGACTGGTTGGCGCATTGGTCGGTTCAGGTATTCCCCTTGGTACCGCAACTGCGTTGGCTCCATCGTTGCTGCCATTGCAGGTAGCGGCCAACTCCAGCTACTTCGTCGAGTATCCGGAAGACATCCGCCTGTACGGCCTTAGCTTCTCCACCACCTTGCCTACCGGCACCGCGTGGAGCGGTGAGTTCAGCTACCGTCCGAACGCGCCGGTGCAGCTCAACACCACCGACATCCTGTATTCCGGCCTGACCCCGCTGGACCCGCGCGTGTCCGTACTGCAAGGCCGCCCGAATACGGATCAGCACGGCTATCGCCGCAAGGAAGTCAGCCAGCTGCAAACCACCTTCACCCACTTCTTCGACCAAGTGATGGGCGCCGAGCGCCTGACATTGGTGGGCGAGGTGGGCTGGACTCACGTCGGTGGCCTGGAAAGCACCTCCAAAGCCCGTTACGGTCGTGACCCGAGCTACGGCCCTGGTCCATTGCCAGGCGGTCAGTGCCAGGCGTTGAACGCGTCTACCCTGGCCGGTGGCCCGCAAAACAACGTCAGCCGTTACTGCGAAAACGACGGTTTCACCACGACGGATTCCTGGGGCTACCGTGCACGGGCCATCTGGGAATACAACGACGTGTTTGCCGGTGTGAACCTCAAGCCGAACATCGCCTGGCAGCATGACGTCGACGGTTACTCGCCTGGCCCTGGCGGCAACTTCGAGGAAGGCCGCAAGGCGGTCAGCCTGGGTCTGGACGCCGAGTATCAGAACACCTACACCGCGTCGTTGGCCTACACCAACTTCTTCGACGGCAAGTACACCACCGTGGACGACCGCGACTTCGTTGCGCTCAGCTTCGGCGTGAACTTCTAAGCACTGCATTTTCAGGACGAACACACTTATGAAAACAACAAAGAGTCTGTTCCACGTTGGTGTTCTGGGGCTGACACTGCTGGCCTCCAGCGTGATGGCTGCGGTCCCGGCGGCCGAAGCGGACAAGCTGGGCAAGAGCCTGACGCCGATGGGCGCCGAAATGGCGGGTAATGCCGACGGTTCGATCCCGGCCTGGAAGCCAATGGCGAAGAACGCTGGCAGCGTCGACAGCAAAGGTTTCCTGTCCAACCCGTTCGCCAGTGAAAAACCGCTGTTCACCATCACCGCGCAGAACGTCGATCAGTACAAGGACAAGCTTGCACCGGGTCAATACGCGATGTTCAAGCGTTACCCGGACAGCTTCAAGATGCCGGTGTATACGTCCCATCGCGGTGCCACGGTGCCGGATGACGTGTTCGCCGCCATCAAGAAAAACGCCACCAATACCAAGCTGGTCGGTGGCGGCAACGGTCTGGAAAACTTCGAGACCGCCGTACCGTTCCCGATTCCGCAGAGCGGTGTCGAGGTGATCTGGAACCACATCACCCGCTACCGTGGCGGCAGCGTGACTCGACTGGTCACCCAGGCCACGCCTCAGGCGAATGGTTCCTTCAGCCTGGTGTACTTCCAGGATCAGTTCGTGTTCCGTGACAAGATGAAGGACTACGATCCAGCCAACCCGGGCAACATCCTGTTCTACTTCAAGCAGAAAGTGACGGCGCCTGCACGTCTGGCCGGTGGTGTACTGCTGGTTCACGAAACCCTCGACCAGGTGAAGGAGCCGCGGGCGGCCTGGGTTTACAACGCCGGGCAACGTCGTGTGCGCCGGGCACCGCAAGTGTCCTATGACGGGCCGGGTACCGCTGCCGATGGCTTGCGCACCTCCGACAACCTGGACATGTACAACGGTGCACCGGATCGTTACGACTGGAAGCTCGAAGGCAAGAAAGAGATGTACATCGCCTCCGACAGCTACAAACTCGACGATCCGACATTGAAGTATGCGGACATCCTCAAGGCCGGGCACATCAACCAGGACCTGGCGCGTTACGAGCTGCGCCGTGTCTGGCATGTGGTCGCCACCCTGAAGGACGGCCAGCGCCACATCTACGCCAAGCGTGACTTCTACATCGATGAAGACACCTGGCAAGCGGCGGTCATTGACCACTACGACGGTCGTGGCCAACTGTGGCGCGTAGCCGAGGCGCATGCCGAGAACTACTACGACAAGCAAGTGCCGTGGTACGCCCTGGAAACCCTGTACGACCTGCAATCGGGCCGTTACCTGGCTCTGGGCATGAAAAACGAAGAGAAGCAGGCGTATGACTTCGGTTTCACCGCCAATACCAGCGACTTCACCCCCGCTGCATTGCGTCAGGAAGGGGTTCGCTAACCTTCACTGAAGAGGCCGCATCCTCGAAAAAAACCCGACTTGTTCGGGTTTTTTTTTGCTTACACCATTCCTCTGTAGGAGCGAGCACGCTCGCGATGGTCGTCAACGATAACGCTGGCTAACTGATTCCCCGCGTTGTTTGGACTACCATCGCGAGCGTGCTCGCTCCTACAGGTTCAAAGAAACTTCATCCCGCCTTCGTAGACTTTTTGTAGCCATTTGTAGCAATAACCTTCATTCCCTGCGCGTTTACCGCTAGTCTGCAAAAATCTGCAACGCCGCCACCCGCAATCCAAACAAGAGCCGGCCATGACTGATCTGTCCCCCATCCCGGGCCCTGCCAGCGTTTCCGTCGCGACGTTGGACGGACGCTTTTTCCGCCCGCCGTTGCCTGACGGCTACGTCCTGCGGCCGCGTTTATGTGAGCGTTTAAGCGCCGGGCTCGGTGGCAGGTTGTTGCTGGTGTCTGCGCCGGCGGGGTTTGGCAAGAGTTCGCTGGCCGTGGAGTTCTGCCAGGGGTTGCCCGAGCACTGGCAAAGCCTGTGGCTGGGGTTGAGCCCACGGGACAACGACCCGGGCCGGTTTCTTGAACGATTGCTCGAAGGCCTGCAGGACTTTTTTCCGCAATTGGGTCGCCAGTCCCTCGGCCTGTTGAAAATGCGCCAGCGCCACCAACCCTTCGCCTTCGAGGAATGGCTGGATGGCCTGCTGGACGAGTTGGCGATGCACCTGCTGCCCACCGCGCCGCTGCTGCTGGTCCTTGACGACTACCATCTGGTCCAGGGTCCGGTGCTCGATCGCTGCCTGCAGTTTTTCCTCAATCATCTTCCCGACGGCCTGCTGGTCATGGTCACCAGCCGCCAGCGTCCGGACTGGCATCTGGCGCGCCTGCGCCTGTCCCGCCAGTTACTTGAACTGCACGAGCAAGACCTGCGCCTGACTTACGACGAAGCCTCGACGTTGCTCGATCGGCACAGCACGTCCCTGCGTGGCGAAGCGCTGGAGAACCTGATCCAGCGCAGCGAAGGCTGGGTCGCCGGCTTGCGGTTCTGGTTGCTGGCGGCTTCCGAGGCCGGCTCCGAAGGTGCGTTGCCGCAATCGCTGAATGGCGGGGAAGGGCTGATTCGCGATTACCTGCTCGAAGAGGTCATCGACTGCCTGCCCGCCGAGGTCCAGGCATTTCTGTACGACACGGCGCCCCAGGAGCGTTTTTGCAGCGAACTGTGCGACGCCATTCGCGAAGCCCATGACAGCGCCGAAATCCTGCGTTTTCTGCTCGCTCACCAGGTGTTCCTGGTGCCACTGGACGAACACGGTCACTGGTTCCGCTATCACCACCTATTCTCCGACCTGCTGCGCACCCGTCCGACCCGACAGGCCATTGTTCCGGCGGCCAGCCTGCACTTGCGGGCCTGTCGCTGGTTCAACGCCCAGGGGTTGCTCGATGAAGCCGTGGAGCAGGCCTTGCGTGCCGGTCACCTGGACGTCGCGGCGAACCTTGTGCAAAACCTTTCCGAAGAACAACTGTTGGCCGAGCAGAATGTCGGCATGTTGCTGCGCTGGAAAATGGACTTGCCCGACAGCCTGCTGATCAGCACGCCACGGCTGATCGTGCTCTACAGCTGGGCGTTGGGGCTGGCCTGTCAACTGGACGCGGCCGAAGAGCTGGCCAGCCACCTCAGCCGTTTCCTGCCAGCGCCGTCGGCCACCGCGCAGAAATCCATGCTTGCGCAATGGTTGGCCTTGAGCGGGATCATCGCCCGTGGACGCGGCAACCGGGAGTTGACGTTGCTCTACTGCACGGAGGCGTTGGAGAGTCTTCCCGCCAAGCGTTATGGCCAGCGCCTGATGTGTCTGTCGACCCTGTCCAACCTGGCGATAGCCGACAGTGACCTGTGGCGCGCTCGCGGCCTGAACCGCGAATCGCTGGAACTGGCGCAGCGGGTCGGCAATCCGCTGTTCGAAGCCTTGGCCCATTACGACCGCGCCCGAGTGTTGCAGGCCCGGGGCGAAATCCTGCGTTCGCTGGAAGAAGTCCGCCAGGGGCTGCAACGCCTGCAAGGTCTGTCGCCGCAGCGGTTGTATGCAGTCAGGGCGCGACTGACGTTGTACGAAGGGTTTCTACTGGCGCTGCGCCTGCAACCCCAAGCCGCGCGCCAGCGTTTGCAGGCGGGCTTGAGCGAAGCCCGTGCCTGTCGCGACATCAGCGTGTTGATCGGCCACTGCGTAATTGCCCGGATCGAAGGCCGCAGCGGTGAATTCGCCAAGGCTTTCGCCGAATTGGCCGAAGCCGAGCGTCTGATGCACATCTGGGACGTGCCGCCGATCTACTACCTGGCGATGATCACCCTGGTCAAATGCGAGCTCTGGCTGGCGCAGGGGCGTACCGATCTGGCCGAAGCCTGGCTCGCCCGCCTGGGTCAGACCTACAACGGCGAACAGCCGGCGGCGCCGCCGGAGTTTCATCCACAACTGCCGCTGCACATCGAATTGCAGCAGGCTTTGCTGGAGGTCATCCAGGGGCAGCCAATGCTCGCCGAGGGTCGTTTACACGCCCTGCTTGAGCGTGGCGAGCAAACCGGTCACCAATTACTCAGCACCCTGGCGCTGACACAACACATCGAATTGCTGCTCGATACCGGCCGCGAACCTCAAGCCCGACAAGCGTTCGTCCAGGCGCTTGAGGCGGCCAACGGTGGGGCGTTGCAACCTTTCGACAGTTTGTTGAAAAAACACCCTGACTGGCTGCGCGACCAGCTACAGCACAGCGCGACCGCCAAGGTTTCGCCAGGCCTGTTGGCGCAACTGCCTGCCGCCGTCTCCCGGCATTGTGTGGATGCCCCCTGCGAACAGCTCAGCTCACGTGAACTGGCGGTGCTCAAACTCATCGCCCAGGGTTGCTCGAACCAGGAAATCAGCGATCAGTTGTTCATTTCCCTGCACACGGTGAAAACCCACGCCAGCCACATCAACAGCAAGCTGGGAGTCGAGCGGCGGACACAGGCGGTGGCGCGGGCCAAGGAGTTGAGATTGCTGGATTGACGGTGTAAGGGTTGGCCGGCCAATGTGTGCGAAAATCCGCGATATCCTGTTGATCGAGCGTACCTCAATGTCGCAAAAACCGACTCTTATCCGCGAAACCTTCCCCGTCGGCCCGTTGCAGTGCAACTGCACGATCATTGGCGATCCGGTGACGAAAAAAGCCGTGGTGGTCGATCCGGGGGGCAATCATGAGTTGATCCTCGCGCGACTCGATGCCCTGGGCCTGAAAGTGGTGAGCATCATCCATACCCACGCGCACCTCGATCATTTCCTGGCCTCCGGGCAATTGAAGGAAAAGACCGGCGCGACCCTGCACCTGCACAAAGAGGATCAGTTCCTCTGGGACAACCTGGAAATGCAGTGCCAGATGTTCGGCGTGCCCTACACCCCGGTGCCTTCGCCCGACCGCTGGCTGGCCGATGACGAAGAGCTTGCCTGCGGCTGCGGCGTGGCGCTGCACACCCCCGGCCATACGCCGGGCTCCATGAGTTTCTGGTTTTCAGAGGCTAAACTGCTGATTGCCGGTGATACGTTGTTCCGTCGTGGTGTCGGACGCACGGATTTGTGGGGCGGCGACCAGGCGACCATCGTGCGTTCGATCAAACAGCGTTTGTACACCCTGGACGAAGACGCGACGGTGGTCACCGGCCACGGTCCGGACACACGACTGGGTGATGAAATGCGCGACAACCCTTTTGTGCGCGCATAAGGGGCTGCTACGGAATTTTCTGCTGGCAAAATGATCCAACGCCCGCAAAGGCCGATGTCCGTTTGCACCACAGAATGCCAAATCCAGGAGCTTTCCATGTTCACCAAACAGCGTTTGATTATCGTCGCTACCGCTGTGGCCTTGCTGTCTGGCTGCGCCTCGCCCAACCCGTACGACAACCAGGGTCAGGCTGACGGCGGCTCCGCAGGCATGAGCAAAACCGCGAAATACGGCGGCCTCGGCGCACTGGCCGGTGCACTCGCAGGCGCTGCTATCGATCACAACAACCGTGGCAAGGGTGCGCTGATCGGCGCCGCCGTGGTGGGTGCTTCCGCTGCCGGTTACGGTTACTACGCCGACCAGCAGGAGAAAAAACTGCGCGCCAGCATGGCCAACACCGGGGTTGAAGTGCAGCGTCAGGGCGACCAGATCAAGCTGATCATGCCGGGCAACATCACCTTCGCCACCGATTCGGCGAACATTGCGCCCAGCTTCTACCAGCCGCTGAACAACCTGGCCGGCTCGCTGAAAGAGTTCAACCAGAACCAGATCGAAATCGTCGGCTACACCGACAGTACCGGCAGCCGCCAGCACAACATGGACCTGTCCCAGCGCCGCGCCCAGAGCGTCGCGACCTACCTGACCTCGCAAGGCGTCAGCGGTGCCAACCTGAGCGCCCGTGGTGCCGGTCCGGATAACCCGGTGGCCAGCAACGCCGACGTCAATGGCCGCGCGCAGAACCGTCGTGTGGAGGTCAATCTCAAGGCGATTCCGGGTCAGCAGTATGGTGGTCAGCAACAGGGGAATGTTCAGCAGTACCCGTAATACCAGGCTCAATGAAAAAGCCCGATCTGATGATCGGGCTTTTTTTTTGTGTGAAATTTGACGATGAGGGCACACGATTAAACCGCTTAATTAGCCTCCTTCACCGCACTCAGAAACGCACAGGTCCTTTCCTGCTGCGGATGCTCGAAGATCTGCGCCGGGGTGCCCTGTTCGTGGATCTGCCCCTTGTAGAAAAAGCACACCCGGTCAGCGAACTCGCGGGCGAAGCCCATCTGGTGGGTGACCATCAGCATCGTCAGGTTGTGTTCGGCGCCGAGCTTGCGGATCACGTTGAGCACTTCGCCACACAGTTCCGGGTCCAGCGCCGAGGTCACTTCGTCAAACAGCATGACTTTGGGCCGCATCGCCAGTGCCCGGGCAATGGCGACCCGTTGCTGCTGGCCGCCGGAAAGCTGTGAGGGGTAATGTCCCAGCTTGCTGCCCAGTCCCACCAGCTCGAGCAGGTCCGCCGCACGCTCGCGTGCTTTAGCCGGCTTCATGCCCAGCACCTGCACGGGTGCCTCGATCACGTTTTGTAACGCGGTCATGTGCGGGAACAGGTTGAAGCTCTGGAACACCATGCCGATTTTTCCACGCACCCGGCGTATGTGCCGGTCATTGGCGGGCACCAGCACTCCATTGCGATTGGGCATGTGGGTCAGAAGGTCGTCTTCGACGCGGATCACCCCGTCATCGATGCCCTCGAGGGTCATGAGCACCCGCAACAGCGTGGACTTGCCCGAACCGCTGGGGCCGATAATCGCGACTTTTTCACCCGGCGTGACATCCAGGTTCAAGTGGTCGAGCACGGTGAAGTTGCCGTAACTCTTGGTGACGTCCTGGAAGCTGACAATCGGCTTGACCGCTTGCGGTTGATGCATGGCCGTGGCCTCCTGCGGATGCAGCGGTGTCAGGTTGCCGCGCCGGGAAAGGTCGTGGGAAGTCGAGAGTGGAGAAGTCATTAGCGTAGCTCCAGGCGCAGTTCGAGGCGCCGTACCAGATAAGCCAGGGCGATGCTCAGGGCGAGGAAAAACAGGCCGACCATGGTGATCGGTTCCAGGTAACGGAAGTTCTCTGAGCCGATGTTCTTGGCCTGCTGCATGATTTCGACCACGGTGATGGCCGACAGCACTGGCGTGTCCTTGAGCATCGCCACCAGGTAGTTGCCCAGCGGTGGCAGGATCGGCCGCAACGCCTGGGGCAGGATGATGTTGCGGTAGGCACTGTACGGCGCGATGTTCAGCGCCGTGACAGCTTCCCATTGCGCCCGTGGCACGGCATCCAGCCCACCGCGATAGACCTCGGCGATATAGCAGGCGTAATGCACACCGATACCGATGATCCCCACTTGCATAGCCGACAGGCTCACCCCGTAATTGGGCAGCACGTAGTAGAGAAAATACACCTGGATGAGCAGCGGCGTGCTGCGGATGAACTCGATGATTCCGGCAATCGGCCACGATACCCAGTACAGGCGGCTGCGCCGGCCGATGGCGAGAAACAGCCCCAGCACGATGGCGATCAGAAAGCCGATCACGGTAATGCCCACGGTGTTGAGCGAGGCGCGCAGCAGGTCGGGAAGTATCTGCCAGGCGTAGGTCCAGTCGAACAGGGTCATGACAGACCTCCACGCATCCGGCCGCGAGCCAGGCGACGCTCAATGGCGCGCATGCCGAGGTTGATGGCCTGGGCGAGGATGAAATACATCACCAGCGCCAGGCTGAAGATTTCCAGGGTCTGGAAGGTGGCCTGATCCAGTTGCCGGGCGCGAAAGCTCAGGTCGGACAGGGTGATCAGCGACACCAGTGAAGTGTTCTTCAGCAGTTCGATCAACAGGTTGGTGCCGGGAGGGATCGCAGCCAGCAATGCCTGGGGCAGAATGATTCGGCGAAAGCGCTTGTAGCCACTGAAGTTCAGCGCAGTGGCCGCTTCGTACTGACCCTTGGCCACGGAACTGATCGCACCGCGCATCACCTCCGCGCCATAGGCGCCAATGTGCAGGCCCAGTCCAACGATGGCCACGGCATAAGGGCTCAGTTCGATGTTGAACGGTGGCAATGGCAACACGAAGAACAACCAGAACAGTTGCACCAGCAACGAAGTACCGCGGAAAACTTCGATGTAGGCCACCGAAAACCAGCTCAGCAGTCGCCACGAGGACATGCGCCCGAGCGCGGCCAGAATGGCGGCGACAATCGCCAGCACCGAACCGAAGAAGGTCACTTGGAGCGTGACCCAGGCGCCTTGTATCAATAGCGGAAGTAATTCACCCATGGTTCAACATCCCGATTAAGCAGGGAAATAGGCATCGCGCCGCAGCGCCATGCCTGTTTCGGCTATTGAGCGCAGAGCTCGGCAGCCGTTTTGCTTGTCACGTTGGATTTGTCGAAGCCAAAGGGCGCGACCGTCTTGAGGTGTTCTTCGGAGCCCAGCCATTTTTTCAGCTCAGCGTTGACCGCATCGCGCAAGTCCTTGTCTTCGGGGCGGAAGGCCAGCGCACCGTAGCCGGTGTGCGACGGGTCGTCCTTGAACTCGGTGACCGCTTCGACTTTTTCGCCGCCCTTGGCCGCCAGGCCTTTCATGGTCAGTTGGGTGCCCACGGCTGCGTCAGCGCGGCCGGCGCGCACGGCCTGCAACTGGGCGGTGGTGTCGGGCACCTGGAGGATCTGCGCATCTTTCACGCCAGAGTCCCGCGCGTATTTGAGGTTGACCGTGCCGGCCATGATCGCCAGTTTCACGTCCGGATTTTTGGCAATGTCTTCATAGCTGTGCAGGTTCTTCGGATTGCCTTTGGCGGTCAGCAGGGCGTCGGGCAACTGGTATTGAGGGTCGGTGAAGATCACCTGTTTGCAGCGCTCCGGCGTGATGTACATGCCGGCGGCGATCACGTCGAAACGACCGGCGCGCAGACCCGGAATCAATGAACCCCACTCGGTCAACACGCCGTTGACCTGCTTGATGCCCATCTTGGCGAAGATGACTTTGGCGATTTCCGGAGATTCTCCGGTTACCCGGCCATCGGTCTCGGTAAAGGCAAAGGGCGTTTCATTGGCGTAACCGATGCGGATACTGCTGTTCTTGGTGATATTTTCCAGGGTCGTCGCGGCATGGGCGCCCGCGGCCAGGCCAAACAGTGCGCAGGCCACGAACAGGCGGCGTAAAGCATGGGAGTTGCGGGAAAGGGAATTGCTCATCGATAAAATCTCCTGTTTCTTGTGGACCCGTCGTTGACGGCTCTGTGTTAGGAGGCAGTGTGACAAGAGCAAAGCGTACGAGCGTCGATGCCAGGAATTGGACACCGTGCCGGTACAGGTCGATTGGTTTTATTTTGCGGACCTGCTGACAAGCCCGTGCATCGACCTTGGACCGAGCATACAAAAGCCCTGCACCACATTGCATTGCACTAGGACAATTGCTTTGCACAGATTCTCGGGAGATGCTGTCGACACGGTCAATCACGCGGGTTTCAGCGTTGATGAATAAGTGGAAAGCAGCCCTGGATGTCGCCCGCAGCGGCGAATCCAAATACAAGATCCTGGTGCAGGCCATCGCCGCCGATATCGAGCAGGGCGTGTTGGCCAACGATCAGCGGCTGCCGCCGCAGCGCAATGTGGCCGATGCCATGGGCATCAGCGTGCAGACGGTGACCAACGCCTACAAGGAGCTGGAGCGCCAGGGCCTGGTGCGCTGCGAAGTCGGGCGCGGCAGTTTTGTATCCCGGCGCATGAGCGACCGGGTGGCCACTTACATCCTCGACAGCCCCGAGCGGGCGCTGGTGGACTTTTCCATTGCGCGCATCCTGCACACCCGCGAGCACGACCAGTTCTGGCGCGACACCTGCCGGGAACTCAGCACCGAAGAAGATCAACCGTGGATCCACGCGTTTCGCCCGATTGCCGGTTTCGAATCGCACCGCGAAGCGGCGATGCACTGGATCGGGCGCCAGGGTCTCAAGGTCGAACGCGACGATATCCTGATCACCAACGGCGCCGCCCACGGCATATTTCTCGCCCTGGCGTCGCTCGCCGGGCCCGACGATGTGGTGCTGTGTGAAGGCAGCACCGACCATGGGGTAATCGGCAATTCCCAGGTGTTGGGGTTCACCCTCAAAGGCCTGGAGATGGACCGCTTTGGCATTGATCCGGAACACTTCGAGGACATGTGCAGCAATGAACGCATCACTGCGCTGGTGTGCACGCCGAACCTCAACAACCCGACCACCACGCTGATGCCGGACAGTCGCCGCCGGGAAATCGCCGAGATCGCCCGGCGCTTCGGCGTGCACATCATCGAGGATGACGTATATGGCCCGTTGCTCGAAGAACGGCACGCCCCGCCGATCAGCCACTATCTGCCGGAGCTGTCCTTTTACTGCACCAGCATGACCAAATCGGTGCTGACCGGATTGCGCGTGGGGTTTCTGGTGATGCCCAAACGACTGGCCCTGCGCACCGAGAGCATCCTGCGGGTCAACAGCTGGATGGGCACGCCGATGGTCTCGGAAATCGCCACGCGCTGGATTCGCGATGGGCGTGCCGACACGCTGCTGCGCCTGCAACGAAAAATGCTGTCGGTGCGCCAGGCGATGGTCACCGAGTACCTGGGGGAGTACGTGCTGGGCCAACACGCACATGCGCTGAATGCCTGGATCGGTATTCCGCCGCACTGGGAGGTCGACAGCCTGGTGCGTGCCCTGCGTCATCGGCATATCGCCGTGACCTCACCGGACCCGTTCACCGTGCGTGGCACGCCCAAGGCCCGTGCGGTTCGCGTGTGTGTGGGCGCGGAATGCAGCGACGAAGAAGCACGCGAAGCCTTGATCAACATGCGCGAAATCTTCGGCCAATACCCTCGGATCCATGATTTTTGAACAATAAAAATTTGTCGGCTAAATTGCCCTAGTACATTCAGTGTGACAATCCTGCCCTCTTAGACTGCGCCCAACACCTCATCGGGACGCGGTCATGTCAGTGCTACAGCTCAACGATGTTTACCTCGCGCGTCAGCGTATCGAAGCGCTGGTGCGGTGTACGCCCATGGAGCATTCGCCCAGCCTGTCCCGGCTGTTGGGTGCGCCGGTCTATCTCAAGCTCGAATCCCAGCAGGTCACCGGCAGCTTCAAGTTGCGTGGTGCAAGCAATGCCTTGGCACAGCTCAGCGCCGAACAGAAAACCCGAGGCGTGGTCGCCGCATCCACTGGCAACCATGGACGGGCGTTGGCTTACGCCGCATCTCGACTAGGCGTGAAGGCCACGATCTGTCTGTCGCGACTGGTGCCGGACAACAAGGTCCAGGCCATACGTGATCTCGGTGCGCACGTGTGCATCGTCGGCCATTCCCAGGACGACGCCCAGCGTGAAGCCGAGCGGATTGCCGCCGAACAGGGCGCCACGCTGCTGCCGCCGTTCGATCACCCGGCGATCATTGCAGGGCAGGGCACGTTGGGGCTGGAAATTCTCGAACAGCAACCGGGCGTCGCCCAGGTGCTGGTGCCGCTGTCCGGCGGTGGCCTGTTCGCCGGCGTGGCGCTGGCGCTGAAAAGTGCCAACCCGCAGATCATCACCCACGGCATCAGCATGCAGCGCGGCGCGGCAATGCACGCCAGTCTCGCTGCCGGGCGCCCGGTGGAGGTCGAAGAGCTGCCGACCCTGGCCGACTCCCTCGGCGGTGGTATCGGCCTGGACAACCGTTACACCTTCAACATGACCCGCGACACCTGCGATCACGTGCATCTGCTCAGCGAAGGCTCCATCGCCAATGCCCTGCGTCATGCCTATCGCGAAGAACGCCTGGTGCTTGAAGGGGCGGCGGTCGTGGGCATCGCTGCGCTGCTCGATGGCCTGATCGAACCTCGCGGCCCGGTCGTCGTGGTGGTCAGTGGGCGCAACGTCGATACCGATCAGCATCTGCGTGTGCTCGCGGGTGCCGAGGCATGAAAACCAACAATAACGACTCCCTGGGAGCGCCCGTTGATGAGTGAAATCACCCTGTTGAGCGAAGCCGATCTGCGCGCCTGTGTGGCGCTGGATCTGGCCAGTATCGAAGCCATCCAGCAAGCCTTCGTGCTGTTGGCTACCGCGGCGGTCGCGATGCCGCCGATCCTGCGGCTGGACATCCCCGAGCACAATGGCGAGGTGGATGTGAAGACTGCCTACCTGCCGGGGCTGGAGCGCTTTGCGATCAAGGTCAGCCCGGGTTTTTTCGACAATCCGAAACTCGGCCTGCCCAGCCTCAACGGCATGATGATGTTGCTGTCGGCACGCACTGGCCTGCTCGATGCTTTGCTGCTGGACAACGGCTATCTCACGGCGGTGCGCACGGCGGCAGCGGGGGCGGTGGCGGCGCGGGCATTGTCGCGGGCCGACAGCCGCAGCGTGGCGCTGATGGGTGCCGGGGAGCAGGCGGCCTTGCAGTTGCAGGCCCTGCGGCTTGTGCGGCCCATCGACAGCGTGCGGGTATGGGCGCGGGATTGGGCCAAGGCCCAAGCCTTCAGCGTCGAATTGGCCCGTGACAGTGGCCTGGACGTCAAACCCTGCACGAGCATCGACGAGGCCATGGCCGACGTCGATATCGCCGTCACCTGCACGCCCAGTCGTGAGCCGTTGATCGATGTGCGCCATTTGCATCCCGGTCTGCACATCACCGCCATGGGCTCGGACGCCGAGCATAAAAACGAAATTGCCCCGCAAGCGCTGGCGCAGGTCGACTGCTACGTGGCCGATCGTTTGAGCCAGACCCGCATCCTCGGCGAGTTGCATCACGCCCTCGCGGCGGGTGCTGTCAGCGACGCGTCGAGCTTTGCCGAATTGGGGCAGGTGCTGGCTGGCCAGCGGCCCGGTCGCACGCAGGCCTCGCAGGTCACCTTGTGCGACCTCACCGGCACTGGCGCCCAGGACACGGCGATGGCCAACCTGGCGTTCGAACGCGCGCGCTCGGCGGGCAAGGGTTTTCAGTTCGGCAGCTAATCCGCTTTTTTATCCGCGCGTCATTTATCCCGCTTCATCTTCAAGAGGGCAGGTGCATGTCTCAGATAGTCGTCAATCTCCCGTTCACCCGGGAGGAATACGCCCAGCGGCTGGCCAAGGTGCGAGTGGCCATGCAGGCCCAGGGCATCGAGCTGTTACTGGTCACCGATCCGTCGAACATGGCCTGGCTGACTGGCTATGACGGTTGGTCATTTTATGTTCACCAATGCGTGCTGCTGGCCCTGGATGGCGAGCCGGTGTGGTTTGGTCGTGGCCAGGACGCCAACGGCGCCAAGCGCACGGTGTTCATGCAGCAGGAAAACATCGTCGGTTACCCGGACATCTATGTGCAGTCCCGCGAGCGCCATCCCATGGACTACCTGTCGCGGGAAGTGATCGCTGCCCGTGGCTGGGATGCGCTGACCATCGGCGTCGAGATGGATAACTACTATTTCAGCGCCGCCGCCTACCTGTCGCTGCAGAAAAACCTGCCCAAGGCCAGGCTGATCGATGCAGTCGGGCTGGTGAACTGGCAGCGGGCGGTCAAGTCGCCACAGGAAATCGCCTACATGCGCATCGCTGCACGTATCGTCGAAAACATGCATGGGCGGATCCTCGAACGGATCGAACCGGGCATGCGCAAGAACGATCTGGTGGCGGAGATCTACAGCAGCGGCATCCAGGGCGCCGACGGCCATGGCGGTGATTACCCGGCCATCGTGCCGTTGTTGCCGACCGGTGCCGATGCCAGCGCGCCGCACCTGACCTGGGACGATTCGCCGTTCGAAAAAGGCGCCGGCACTTTTTTTGAAATCGCCGGTTGCTACAAGCGCTATCACTGCCCGTTGTCGCGCACGGTGTTTCTGGGCAAGCCGCCCCAGCATTTCCTCGAGGGCGAAAAAGCCGTGGTCGAAGGCATCGCCGCCGGCCTGGAAGCGGCCAAACCAGGCAACACCACCGGTGACATCGCCGTGGCCTTTTTCAAGGTGCTGGAGAAGTTCGGCATTCACAAGGACAGCCGCTGTGGCTACCCGATCGGTATCAGCTACCCGCCGGACTGGGGCGAGCGCACCATGAGCCTGCGTCCCGGCGACACCAGCGTGTTGCAACCGGGCATGACGTTCCATTTCATGCCCGGTCTGTGGATGGACGACTGGGGGCTGGAAATCACCGAGAGCATTTTGATCACAGAGACGGGTGTCGAAACACTGTGCAACGTGCCGCGCCAACTGTTCGTGAAGGATTGAGCCCATGAGCGATCTGCCTGCCAACCCGATCAGTACCACGCTGGATTTCAACCGTGAAGGCGTGCAACACGGGTTTCTCAAACTGCCGTATTCCCGGGACGATTCGGCCTGGGGTGCGGTGATGATTCCAGTCACGGTGATCGCGCGCGGTGAAGGGCCGACCGCGCTCCTCACCGGCGGCAACCATGGCGACGAATACGAAGGACCGGTGGCCCTGAGCAAACTGGCTCAAGAACTGACGGCCGCCGAGGTGAGCGGACGGGTGATCATCATTCCGTTCATGAACACCCCGGCGTTCCATGCCGGGCGGCGTACGTCGCCCATCGACAGGGGCAACCTCAACCGAAGTTTTCCCGGCAAACCGGACGGTACGGTCACCGAGAAGATCGCCGACTACTTCACCCGCACCTTGTTGCCCCTGGCCGACATCGTGCTGGACATCCACTCCGGCGGGCGCACCCTGGACTTCCTGCCATTCGCCGCGTGCCATGTGTTGCCGGACAAACAACAGCAGGCCCGCTGCGAGGCCGGTATGCGTGCATTCAACGCGCCTTACAGCATGCGCATGCTGGAGCTGGATGCCGAGGCGATGTACGACACGGCTGCCGAGTCGCAGGGCAAAGTGTTCGTCACCACGGAATTGGGTGGCGGCGGTTCGTCCACCGCACGCAGTGTGGCGATCGCCGAGCGGGGCGTGCGTAACCTGCTGGTGCATGCCGGGATTCTTGAAGGTGAAGTCCAAACGGCGCCATCGGTCATGCTCGACATGCCTGGCAGTGATTGTTTTATCGCCAGTGAACACGACGGCCTGCTGGAAATGTGTCGCGACCTGGGTGACACCGTGGATCAGGGGGAAGTCATCGCCCGGGTGTACGACGCGACCCGCAGCGGTGTGGCCCCGGTGGAGTATCGCGCGGCCCGCAGCGGCCTGCTGGCCGCCAGGCATTTTCCGGGGTTGGTGCAGTGTGGCGATACCATTGCGGTGATTGCGGACATACTGGACTGACACCATGTACCCCCTGTAGGAGCAAGCTCGCTCCTACAGGGGGCTTTATTTTCCAGGAGCTCTTTGCCCATGCACAAACTCGATCGCTACGACCTGAAAATCCTGCGAATCCTCGCTGACGACGGGCGTATCACCAAGTCGAGCCTGGCCGAGGCGATCAACCTGTCGGTCACCCCGGCGTGGGAGCGCGTGCGCAAGCTGGAAGCCCTCGGCCTGATCAAGGGGTATCGGGCGCAGATCGACTGGGGCGCGGTGTTCAAGAGCCAGCAGGTGCTGGTGGAAATCACTCTCGCCCGGCACACCGCGCAGGACATGCGGCGCTTCGAGCAACGGATGAACGACGCGCCCGAAGTGGCCTTCTGTTACGCCACCGGCGGTGGTGTCGATTACATGGCGATGATCCAGACGCCGGACATCGACCATTACCAGCGCTTCATCGACCAACTGCTGCTCGATGACCTGGGCATCGAGCGCTACTTCACCTACATCGTCACCAAGACCATCAAGACGGCTGGGGCGTTGCCGGCTGAGTTGTCTCAGGAATCCTGATTTTCCAATCACCACGGAAATCTGCTGTCTGGTACTGCTCAATCAGAAAAAACCACCTGCCCACCCCCCTCCAAACCGCAATTGTCCGACCTTCTGCTGCCCTAGCATGGACTCCACGCACACGGTTCGGAGTTCACGCCATGACCTACAAACATCCCCTGCTGTTCAAAGCGCTTTGCTACGTCGATGGCCATTGGGTGCACAGCGACAGTGGCCACAGCATCGCCGTGCACAACCCGGCTGACCAGACCTTGATTGGCCATGTGCCAATGCTCGATCAGCCGCAAATCGTCGCGGCTGTCGATGCCGCGCACCGGGCGTTTAACGATTGGCGCGAACAGAGCCTCGATGCGCGCGGGGTGATTCTGCGGCGTTGGGCGGCGTTGATCCTCGAGCACCAGGAAGATCTGGCGCGGATTCTCAGTCTGGAGCAGGGCAAGTCCCTGGCCGAGTCGCGCGGTGAAATCGCCTACGCCGCGAGTTTCATCCCGTGGTTCGCCGAAGAAGCCCGACGCCTCTATGGGCAGAACATTCCCAGCCACATTCCCGGTGCTCACCTGGGCACAGTCAAGGAACCGGTCGGTGTCTGTGCATTGCTGACGCCATGGAATTTCCCTTCGGCGATGATCACCCGCAAGGCCGCTGCCGCCCTGGCTGCCGGTTGTACGGTGGTTATCAAGCCGGCCCACGAAACCCCGTACTCGGCCTTCGCCCTCGCGCAACTGGCCGAAGAAGCGGGCTTTCCGGCCGGGGTGTTCAACGTGGTGCTAGGCGAGCCGCAGATGGCCATGCAAACCCTGGTGCAGGACAAGCGCGTACGTTCGGTGAGTTTCACGGGCTCGACTCGTGTCGGCCAACTGGTGCTGCAGGCCGCTGCCCAGGACGTGAAAAAAGTCGCGCTGGAACTGGGCGGCAACGCGCCGTTCATTGTCTGTGCCGACGCCGATCTGGCGCTGGCAGTGAAAGTCGCGGTGCAAGCCAAGTTCCAGACCTCCGGCCAGGATTGCTGCGCGGCCAACCGGATCATGGTCGAGCGATCGATCTATCCGCAATTTCTCCAGCGCTTTGCTGCCGCGGTACGTGAGCTGCGTGTTGGCCCGGCCATGCTCGGCGACCGCGAGCAGCAGGTCGATATCGGCCCGTTGATGCATCAGGCCGCTTTTGCCGTGACCGCCGAGCGGGTAGCCGATGCCTTGCAGCAGGGGGCGCAGCGGCTGGTCGGAGGCGAAGCCCATGCCCTCGGCGGTCTGTTCTACCAGCCTACGGTCCTGGCCGATGTCACCCCTCAGATGCGCATTTACCGCGAAGAGAACTTCGCGCCGATTGCCGGGGTGATGCCGTTCGACACCCTCGACCAGGCCATCGATATGGCTAACGACACCGAATACGGTCTGGCGGCCTACATTTGTTCCAATCGCCTGGACCTGATCTACCCGCTGATCCGCCGCCTCGACCATGCGATGGTCGCGGTCAACGGCGTCAAGTTCACCGGCCATCCAATCCCCTTCGGTGGCATGAAAGCGTCGGGGCTGGGCCGGGAAGGCGGCACGGAGGGGTTCGAAGCCTTTGTCGAAACCAAATACTTTTGCTTGCACCATCAAGGCCAGTTCTAAGGCCCGGACTCAGGAGATTGCCATGAACCAAAAATTCGACTCGCTGTTCGCACAAGACCGTGCCCACTTCATGCACCCGTCGACCCACGCCCACGACCATGCCAGTGGTGCGCTCAAGGGACGCATCATCAAGAGCGCGTCGGGCATCCGCATCCGTGACCACGAAGGCCGGGAGCTGATTGACGCCTTCGCCGGGCTGTATTGCGTGAACATCGGTTATGGCCGTACCGAAGTGGCGGACGCCATCTACAAGCAGGCCAAGGAACTGGCGTATTACCACACCTACGTCGGCCACTCGACCGAAGCCATCATCGAACTGTCGAGCCGCATCATCGACTGGGCGCCCGACGGCATGAAAAAGGTCTATTACGGTCTGTCGGGTTCCGATGCCAACGAAACCCAGATCAAGCTGGTGCGTTATTACAACAACGTGCTGGGGCGGCCGCAGAAGAAGAAAATCATCTCCCGCGACCGTGGCTATCACGGCTCGGGCATCATGACTGGCAGCCTGACCGGCCTGCCCAGTTTCCACCAGCATTTCGACCTGCCAGCCGAAGGCATCAAGCACACCGTTTGCCCACACTGGTATCGCAAGGCGCCAATCGGCATGGATGAGGCGGCGTTCGTGCGTTATTGCGCCGACGAACTGGAAAAGATGATTCTGGCCGAGGGCCCGGACACCGTGGCCGCGTTCATCGGTGAGCCGTTGATGGGCACCGGCGGCATCATCGTGCCGCCAGCCGGGTATTGGGAGGCGATCCAGGCCGTCCTCAGCAAATATGACGTGTTGTTGATTGCCGACGAGGTGGTCTGCGCCTTTGGTCGCCTGGGTTCGAAAATGGGCAGTCAGCGGTACGGCATGCGCCCGGACCTGATCACCACCGCCAAAGGGTTGACCAGTGCCTACGCGCCGTTGTCAGCGGTGATCGTCGGCGAAAAGGTGTGGGACGTGATCGAAAAAGCTTCTGAATCCCAAGGCCCCATGGGACATGGCTGGACCTACTCCGGGCATCCGATCTGTGCGGCGGCGGCACTGGCCAACCTCGACATCCTCGAGCGGGAAAACCTCACGGACAATGCCGACAAGGTGGGCGCCTATCTCAATCGGCGGCTGCGCGAAACCCTTGAAGGCCATCCGCTGGTGGGCGAAGTGCGCGGGGATGGCATGCTGGCCGCCGTCGAGTTCATGGCCGATCGCGAGCTGCGTACGCCATTCGATGCGGCTTTGAAGGTCGGTCCGAAGGTCTCGGCGGCTTGCCTGGAACACGGAATGGTTGCTCGGGCGATGCCTCATGGCGACATCCTGGGGTTTGCACCACCTTTGGTACTGACCGAGGCGGAGGCGGACCTGATTGTGGGCATTGCCAAGCAGGCGATTGATCAGGTGGCGAAGGAGGTGTTGGGCTGAGGGTTTTGTGTTGATGCTTATGGCCTCATCGCGGGCAAGCCCGCTCCTACAAGAGCACCGCAGGCCCCTGTAGGAGCGAGCTTGCTCGCGATAGGGCCAGAACATTCACCCTCAAACCACCAGACACAAAAAAGCCCCCGGACATCACCTGTCCGGGGGCTTTTCATTGGCGCGAAGGTTGATTACTTCTTCAAGCCATAATGCTCATCCAGCATGCCCGGTGCGTTCGGGGCTTTCGGCGCGTAGTCGCGAGGCGGCTCCTGGTCGCGTGGTGGCGTCAGGCGTTCACGTGGGGCTGCCACCGTCGCTTCGGAGTGCAACGAGGCGAGCAGGCGTTGGCGGGTCTGCTCGTCCAGGGCCAGGCGGTTGGCGCCCTCGGCGAGATGATCTTGCACTTCCTGGTAGCTCTGAGTCAGTTTCTTGACCAGTGATGCGGTGCTGTTGAAGTGGGTGACCACCTCGTTCTGATAACTGTCGAAACGTTCCTGAATGTCATCCAGCTGACGTTGTGTGCTGCTCGGCGCTGCATTGGGCACCAGGCGAGCGATCAGGAAACCAACGGCGACACCCACAACCAGGGCAAGAGTCGGCAACAACCAAACTAAGAGCGAGTGTTCCACGAGTCCTTCCTCTATAAACGGCTTTGCTTT
>Ga0308165_1001332_pt1 | contig 35079 bp, 39 predicted proteins | sample PhyWR2_FD_201032 | JGI IMG/M metagenome (GOLD analysis project Ga0308165, IMG submission 201032) | Phyllosphere microbial communities from UC Gill Tract Community Farm, Albany, California, United States - DLSLW.R2 | ecosystem: Host-associated > Plants > Phyllosphere > Unclassified | place: USA...
CAACGATATGCACATCACTGAAGGACTGGTAGGCCAGGGGATCGCCATATCTGGCGCACTAGCGGTACTGACCAGCCTGACTATCTCTCGTATTGCCGGAAATCTGAATCGCAAATATCTTCTTCTGGGACTGACGGTCTTAATGGCCATATCAGGAATGGTCATCGCTATAGCACCTAACTATCCGGTTTATATGCTGGGGAGGATTATGATCGGTGTCGTTATCGGTGGGTTCTGGTCAATGTCGGCTGCAACTGCCATTCGACTCGTGGCGCAGCATCAGGTTCCCCGTGCGCTAGCAATTCTCAATGGCGGGAACGCGTTGGCGACTGTTGTGGCTGCGCCGCTTGGAAGCTATCTGGGGACGACTGTCGGTTGGCGCGGGGCTTTTTTTTGTCTCGTTCCCGTTGCCATAGCTGCGTTCATTTGGCAATGCATCAGCCTACCTTCAATGGAAAACGATAAAAGACAAAAGCAACAGGGATCTATGATTCGTCTGTTTAGAATCTCGAACGTACCTACGGGACTGGTGGCCTGCGGACTATTCTTTGTGGGTCAGTTTGCCTTATTTACCTACGTGCGTCCCTTTCTGGAGACGGTAACCAGCGTGGGCCCCTCTGGCCTATCCCTAATTTTGCTAGCAATAGGCGTAGCAGGTTTTGTCGGCACAATGATCGTATCGACACTCCTAAACGCTAGGTTCTATCAGACCTTAATTATGATCCCTCTGCTTATGGCAGCGATTGCCGGTACGCTACTGCTGGTAGGCCACAGCATCTGGGCAGTTGCCGTTTTGCTAAGCCTGTGGGGACTGCTTGCGACGGCTGCACCAACGGGATGGTGGACATGGTTAGCACGTACGCTGCCCGAAGATGCAGAGGCTGGGGGTGGTCTCCTGGTTGCTGTCATCCAACTCTCGATTGCACTTGGTTCAACAGCAGGAGGTCTGGTATTCGACAGTTTAGGATGGCGAAGTACTTTCGGATTGAGTGGGATAATACTACTTGGCGCGGTAGCGATGACGTTTCTCACGTCACGTAAAAATAGCAATGCGCGCTAGCGTAATCACGTTCGTCCAAGCGTCTGATTCTCACTCTTAGCGGCCCCTGCTACTCACCAGTTTGGCTGCTTAGCACCGAGCATTTTTTTGATAGTTGTCCGTGAGAACGCACTTCAGCAGAAAGAGAGTGCTTTAAGCATGACTATCATTTATGCAGCCACAAACTATGAATATAGCTTCGATAGGGGTTACCGACTCACAACAGAAAGGATGCAGGAAATCGACCTATTCGTACTCATCAACTGAATAAGTTCCGTACCGACCGCTGGATTGCAGAAAGCCACTCAGAAACCCAAAAAACGTCTTAATAAAAAATATATGTATGCCGAGGCTTATACTCGATTTACCACCGCAATTTAGAGATAATGTTTTTAATAAATTTAATGTTTTTAATATATTCATTCAGAAACAGGGTTTCAATCGGCTTAGATCCATTTATTCTCGCGAACTTATTTAGGTTAACAAAAAATCATCTCATTTGGGTTTTGTTTATAGTTTATTCGCTAAATTATTAAGAAAGTATACTATTGAGAAACTAAAATGCCTATTTACCAAATTGCTTTGTTATGCACCATGCTGCTATCAACATCGAAATCGCATGATCTAAATTTATCTTATGAATCATTTAATTACATAATATCCACCATAAGCCACGAACTAAAGGTATCAGTAAAGGACATTATCGATATAAATGATGATTATGCAGATCCCCCAATTACTTCAGATATAATAATCAGCGAAGAAGAAGCGTTCTTAGGCGCAGAATATGATGACTCGAATGATATTCAAAATTATTTCTACAAATCGACCTAGATGATAATCTTTATAATTATTAATCACACCAAACGTTTGCGTAATAATTTTCACATGGCATGAATAGCCAATTCTCATGACATTTTAGCCTCTATAGATAATAGTGACACCAGCAATAATCAAATATTTGAATAATGACTAACGTTATTTATGCTTATTTTTTAATAAATACATTTGGCTCTATATAGCAATACAAAATTAACACCCGACTATTTATAACCAAACCACTATATTAGCTAATCCAAAACTCTGAGTGATGGTATAAAAAAGAATGCGTGTTTGATGATATCGCGAGTGTCATTCGTGGGTATTTCCAACTGTGTGGATGCTAAATTACTGTAATACCGTATCAATTCTAGTAGCTCTAAGTGATTTGGATAGTCGTCTGCCAACACCTCTTCTACTGGCATTATGACCATCAACTTACGCTGCCTTACTCATTCGATAAATCGACAACGCCGCCGGTTTTGAGCCACTGTTTCGCCGTGCGATTCAGCATTATCGCAGGCACTTAGTGAATGTCTGCTGTGATGTAATAATCATCAACATCAATTAAACAGAGCGTTGGCAGCTATAATCGCCCCATAACCATACTCTTATTAAGGAATTGTTATGTTTTAGTTTGTAAACTTTATACTCTTAGTTTCAAAGGACATAACAATGACAAAATTCTCTAAGCTACAAATACGACTCCACTGGCTCACACTAGCCCTCATTGCTGTGACTTATGCCGCTATGGAGCTGCGTGGCTGGTTCCCCAAGGATTCAAGTGCATATCTTGCTATGAGAGCAACTCATTACAACGCTGGTGTGTTTGTATGGATACTTATGTTCTTTCGTTTAGGGCTAAAACATAAATATAAAGATCCGAATATTGTTCCGCCACCACCACGTTGGCAAATGTACACCGCTAAGCTCATGCATATTGCGCTCTATGCAACCTTCCTTGCTTTACCCGTGCTCGGCATTGCTTTAATGGCCTATGGTGGCAAATCATGGAGCTTGCTAGGTTTTACCATTTCGCCTTTTGTGACACCTGATGACGGAGTAAAAACAACAATAAAAGACCTCCATGAAACACTCGCCAATGCTGGCTATTTCTTAATAGCATTTCATGCCGCTGCGGCGTTATTTCACCACTACATACAAAAAGACAACACGCTCTTGAGGATGATGCCGAATAAAAAGGCTCAGTAACAAACTGCAAGAGCTAGCATTAGTGGCACAGCTCCTTAATCCGCTGCTGTGCCCAGCCTGCTGTTTCTGCATCTGTATTACTCACGCCCGAAGGATTCTGTTATCTCTGTATCACGGCCATCTCTCTGGCGACAAACGTATCATCATTAACGCGACTGACACACATACCGACGGGCGCCCTATTCAGCATCTCAAATAATCGGCGTTGAGTTACAACTGTTGCTTGATCACCACACCTGAACTCCTTCCCCTGAGGCCCTGGCATTTCTAGCTTACCGCGGGGAGAAGTAGAGCCGTTTATGGCCCAGTTTAAAGCACTAATAATGCATACCAGCCCAATACCTAACGTAATAAATATCACTTTTACACCATTGGAAAACTTCACGCGGAGTTCCTTCCCAAAATAAAAGCGAAGATAACAGCATGAAGAGCATGGTTAAAATTGGTTGTATAGATCAATTATCGATTATTGATCGCTCAAAACGATCGGTATTGTAAAGGCATTACGTTGGTATCTAATTCTTTACTTCTGTAAATGAATTATAGGTTAGATGAAGGCAAAGAAAGCAGCGGCAGTGAAACATTCAGAATTAGACTTTAGCTTCCATGATTTGAAGGCAAAAGGGATATCAGCTCTAGAGGGAACGCTAAGTGATAAGCAGGCAATTTCTGGTCATAAAAATGCGACGCAAACGTCACGCTATGATAGAAAAATAGCAGTCGTTCTGGTAGTTGGTGGACAGAAGTAACGGCAGTTAATGGCGAAACAATGGTGAAAGGCGGATTTTAGATACAAAAAAACCGCCTCTCGGCGGCCACGATTGATTTGATTATTCTAGTAAATTTTCTTAGCACCTGGGACGAGACTTGAACTCGTACAGCCTTACAGCCGAGGGATTTTAAAAACCTGAATAGGTTTAGATAAATCAATAAGTTACTATTATAAAAGCAACGATGCATTCTGAATATTGCTGAATGCTTTTGTTAGTTTCGTTTATGCCGCCACTGAAAACTCATGATGATAAGTAGGTGTTGAACTCTAGTCAGGCACCTGCGCCACGAATATCTATGCAGCACTTTCTTCAACTGAAACGCTACTCACTCGGCTATGGCCTTCTCTATTTAGCAAGGCCATAGGAAATGCTGCACTAGCAACGCCAATCATTAAATATTCCAAAAAAGTTAGTCTTGTCGCACCAAAATCATGCCAAATACCGAGGTTAGTATTACTCCATGCCGAACACCAAAAAAACACCTCTTTTTTCAGTTTTGGTTCAACACTTGGATATGAAACAAACAGAGACTCAGCCCAAGAAGTATATTTATTACTGATCGCTGCATCACTGTGGCCAGGTAATACCACGGCACTCAAATCGCCAATGTGGTATTGATAGCCATCCCCCCAACGCGCAAACTTCCCTTTATCACCTCGAAGGCCTCTGATGTTTGCTGAGACAGCATTTTTTCGACCGAGTGATTCAGTTTTACCTATATAAAGTGGTACTACTCTGCCTGCTTCCTTAAAGAACATCACATATATAAGCCCGTCATACATATATGTTCCCTGCTGCAAATCAGCAAGCAGAATATCGACTTGTTCAAGTACCATCGATTCCATTGCTTGGCTTCGAGCTAAGATAGTTTTTACTTGAGTCTTACCAATTATTTTTGTCTGTACTCGCAGATCGCAGTCTGTCGCGAAAAGTGGTACAGAGCTCTCGCATATTTTCTGTTCGTGACAGAAACCATCCCAGATTTGCCTATGTAGCATTTAATTCTCTTTATTCTGTCTAACATCGAATTCTGTCATACGGATTTAACTGCACCGCCGCATCAAGGTGATCCGGTGCAAAGTGCGCATACCGCATTGTCATCTGTATGGAGGTATGCCCCAGTATCTCTTTGAGCACCAAAATATTACCACCATTCATCATAAAATGACTCGCGAAGGTATGGCGTAATACGTGTGTTAATTGCCCTTCAGGTAGCTCGATATCTGCCTGCTTTAAAGCCCGACGAAATGCGTCATAGGATGAAGAAAACAGTGCCCCACGTTTCTTCGGTAGTCGGTTATAAAGCGACTCAGATATTGGAATTGTGCGGTTCCGTTTTCCCTTAGTATTGATATAGGTGATACGATGCGGAACAACCTGTGATTGTTTCAGCCCTTCGGCTTCACTCCAACGGGAACCGGTAGCCAAACAAATCCGAACCACATTACCTAGGTCAGCATTCGCAGACCGATCGCAAATATCTAGCAGATGCTCAATATCATCCTGGTAAAGAAAAGCTAACTCGTTTTCACTCTCTTTAAACTGGCGAACGCCATCAAGCGGATTATCTCCCTGCCATTCACCTAGCCTCTTAAGCTCGTTGAACACCGCATTGAGGTACGAATGCTCACGGTTAATCGTCGACTCTTTCACTGGCTTGGTAAATCGGCCAAACTTACCGCTTAAGCGCTGTTTGCGATACTCGGCAAAGTCAGACTTAGTAAACATACTAGCAATCGGATCACCAAGACTTCCGCATAGCTGCTCTAACTTACGTAAACGCGCCTCTCCATCAGCTAAAGAACGACCATGCATGTCGTACCATCGCTGAGCTAATGTTGATAGTGTCTGGCCGCTGTTCTCTGCATCTGATGTATCAACGCTTATAGAATACAGCTTTAGCTGACGCTCATACGAGAGCGCCTCGCCTTTGGTAGCAAACTGCTTTCTAATCCGCTTACCTTGTCGGCCTTCAGGGTAAGTTTCACAGATCCATTTGCCGTTGGCCGACTTTCGTACAGTCATTCTTAGTCCTTGTTTCTTTTTCTTAAGGACGTTTTACTGTATATAAAAACAGTTATCAATGTTTGATTACTGGTTGCACATACATTCTATCTCTGCAGGCCGTCAGATTCAGGGGTTGTTAGTATATATTGGTACCTAGTAGATTAAGTAGTAAATAGATATAACATCAAACTCACGAACAAAGCGTAACTTTTTAGAATCAGCGTTCACAGATAAAGATATTAATTTGTTATCCGGGCTTGTCATTTAAATAAAAAATTAGGTCAAAATCGGACACGCTAAAACTATTTATTATGATCCCCCCCTGAGATTGTAATGATTCATTTTAAAAAATCATAGAGGGACTTATTTAATAATAAATGTTAGCTTTAGATTTAAATATCGCATAATGAAAACACTCATAAAGAGTGCCTTCATCATTAATCGATAAATATCAATCAATTAATTTATACCTACAAATTAATTGATTGAATATAAGCTTCTATACTTAACTCCATTAAGATGAATACAATTCCAAATGCTGGTTTTTATACCATACTATATCATTCACCTTAGATATAAGAGAAAATATAATGAACTCCATAGACTTCATTAAAAAATCATCCAAGACTATTTGCATCGTTTCGTTAATCTTAGAGTTAATTATATGGTACTCAGTCTCTTTATTATGTACAATTGAACACCTCACTTTGTACAATAATGTTGGGAACAATGATTTAACACCGGCTACTCCCTCATTTTTATTATATGTTTTTTGTATGGATAAACTTTTAAAAAGCGCGTTACAATCTTTATCAGAGAAACGAGGAAGGCTATCTAATTCTTTATAATAGCTTTCAATTACATTCTCTATTTTAATACCACTACCATTAATATTAATATCAAAGCAAACTTTAAGTAGCTTTTTTAAAGCATCAGCTTCATTAATATCAGTGTTTTTGTATAAACTTTTAAATTCTCTAACCCCTATCATTTCATTAGAAATAGTATCATTAGATAATTTAACTATAGGATATCTAAACATAAAATTCTCTATTATGTGATAAATAGACAAATATTTGCTTAAAATTTCATCGTGCGAATTATATTCACCAGCGATATATAGTACATCATTAAACTGTTGATAATCAGAGCCAATTGTGACATTTGTTAAATATGGATATGCTAATTTTCTTTTCGAAAGTTTTGGTGTGTTTATTTTAGCGCCTGACATAATTGCTAGCAACTTTAGTGCAGCTACTGAATTTTTTTTAGTAACATTATCTTTTAAATTAGTTACTAAGATATATGCTTCTTCTAAATCCCTACTATTATCTGAAAACATTAAATAAAGAAAGGTCGATAATAAGTGCACACCAATATTCTCAACCAATTCTTTACTGGACCAATCTATTTTTTTGAAGTTTATGTAGAGAAAACAGTTCTGTTTATTAGCACCATCAATATGTTCAAAGCTTTTTAGCGGAACTAAATCCCCCTCAACTTTTATAATGGAAAAATCACTTGGTGTATATGCTAAATTAGTAACATAGTCATTATCATCAAAAATTAGCGAGGCTAGTTTTAACTTTTTATTAAATGGGTCAATATCAATATTTAATACTTCAAGAACATTTTTAGCATTAGTATCAAACAGTTCTAGAATTTCATTCAAATCATTTTGATTAAACGTCTCCGTATCAAACTTACTGATATATTCTTTTATATGGTCAAAAAAGTTGAATTCGAGATCAACAATAGCGTCATTGTCATCTAGAAATTCCTTTTCCCGATTGAAGTTTCCTAATAGTTCGGTTAATGGAAGCTTAAAGATATCTCGGATAGAAATCATGATTTTTCTCCGAAGTAACTCTCCCATTTTACCAACGATCTATTACCATTAAGAATTTCTACCGTAGCCTTATATATAGCTCTCTTATTAACATTACCTATATTTACCTTACCAAGGTCAACATTATTCCTAGCTTTTTCAAAGCTAGGGAGGTTTAAATATTTAGCCAGGTCATCAATTATACTAGTAGCATATTCAATTGCACACTCATAACTTTGCTTTTTCTGATCAGCATAGTTACCTATTGCTCCAAAAAGCCCTACTATTGCAACTTCTCTACCTAACCACAATATACCTTGGTCATTATATTGATCATATAACACACGGTCAAAACTGTATAAAAACAATGTGAAACTTTTAATTAAATCATAACTGAAGTTTTCAGGTAATTGGAAGTAATCACCTTCACCATCAGTCACAGTATGTACAAAATCATTATTAGTTGTTATTGGTTTTCCGCTTACCAATGAAACCAGCGCAGAAATCACATGGGGTAAAAAATAATCACCGACCTTCCTAGTCTTACTATATTGCATAGATGAGATTTCTTTTTCTCTCAGTAAATTAAATCCTATCGGGGCTATGTCATTTATGGTCGGTATAATATTTAGAAATATTAATTCTAATTGATGCTTTATATTTACACTTTTGTGTCCAGCATTGAGTAATAGCATTTTTTCAATCTGCTGTGATTTATCTAATCCAGTCCAAACCTCTAACCACATAAAGTTATCATGAAACAATGAAACAATACTATCAGATTCATTATTAGCGTACTCTACTAATTTCCTGAAAATATTTGGATTTGAACTATTAAGTTTCAGTTCATCGCTAAAAGATCTTATAGATTTATCTCCACTTAGAATCTCATCTTTATTTTTATCTATTAACAATGCAGTTTTCCAAATGGATAACAACCTGTGAGTTCTTTGCAGGCCATCTAACACTCTAAACTCATTAATATTTATGACATTATCAATTATATTGTCCTTACATATATTTGACTCAGTTATAAGAACCATTACAGGTATGTGTTTTTTATGAATAACAGTCTCCACTAACTTATCGAGATACTTATTATTATTCACGATCCCCCTCTGTATTTCGTACTCCCTGTATTCTGAGTCTATAGAATTTATATACTCATAAAGAGACACTTTTATTAAATAACAGGTGTTTTCTCTTTCTTTTTTCTCATCAAGTAATATAGCTTTCATTATCCCTCACAATTTTTTGATCACAGTAACTGCTTTCCCAATAACTTTTATTTGAGACATTGGCCATAATTCCCCATCAATGCGCCACTGCTCTCCTGGAGCCAATTTCATATCAACAACCGACAGTATTTTTTGCCTTTCAATCAACCAAGTCCCCTCAGGGGTATTAGAAAATTTCATATCGATAAAAAATGAACAATTATTGTTGTGAACTAATATCAAGTTCTCACTTTCTGCCATATGCTCGAATGGTTTTCCTACCCAATCAGTAGTTGGTTCCAGTACCCCATCCAGCAGGTAATAAGCAGATATACGCACCATCTTCTGTGTTGTAGTACCTTCAATGTCTTTGCTTATCATTCCAGTTCCAGTAGCTAGCCACTCAAGTGAAACCCCCGTCTCCAGCGCGCACCTAACAATCGCCTCTCCGGGGAAATAATCCCTCTTAACCCAAGTGCTAATTGTGCCTGTCCCTGCTCCTAAGTGATCACCTAACTGCTTCTTCATCGTAAAGCCATACGCCTGCATTAGGCGCTGTACTGCGCTTTCGCCGCCTTGAAATTTCATTTCACAAAAACCCTAATTAAAAATTGACAATATGAAATGCAAAGATTAGCTTAAGTGGCAATTATGAAATCAGAAGCTATCTACAACATTACTTAACTAACAGAACAGAATGCCTTATGAAAATGCCACTTTCAATATCTCTTGCTACCCCTTTCGTCACAGTTGAAGAATTTTCTCGAATCAGTGGGTTACCGATCGGTACCTGCTACAACTGGATTCACCTAGGTAAGCTGCCTATTCGTCCAAAAAACGGTAAAGCTGAACGAGTTTTAATCAATATGCTCGCTCTTCTCAAAGAAGCTGAGCTAAGCACTCTAATTAGTCAGTAAGTTCAAATTTGTGAATTAATTATCGGACAATGTGAACACAATGGATATGTTTGAGAGTCAATCTGGCATACATAGACACTGGAACTCAGCTTGTGAACGATTCGCCAGCGCCCACAATCTCGTTAAGCTCGCTGCCGAGATCGGGATATCTGCCCAAGTATTACGTAATAAGCTAAACCCTGAGCAGCCACACCGCCTGACAGTCAATGACTTATTACGCCTTACCGAGTGCACCAAAGACTATAACTTAGTCGATGGTGCGCTAGCGCAATTAGGTCGTTTGCCATGCGTTGCAGGTGATGAAATCACATATGCAACTAACATTCCCGCTCAAGCGCTAAAAATCAGCGCCGCAGCCGGAGAGTTGGCTGGTGAATCAGTGCAATTAATGTCGGGTTCACGTCTAACCAAAACACGTAAAGACGCCATCGTAGCGCGAGCGAATAAAGCCGTTCGCGATCTGATGTTGTTTGCATATGCCGTTGAAGAGCGTTTTCACTCGGTGCCGGTGCTCTCCACCACAGCCGATTTGCTCACCAATGGCAATTTACCCGGTCTCATGTGAGGTATTTCATGGACACGCCCGTTTCTATCACCCCGCTATTACGTCGCCAACAAGGCCGCCCAAGCAGTCCTGTTGAGATCCGTCATGGCAAAGGATGCCAAGGCATCATTATTCGCCCTGATGGACGTCGCTGGACGCCACCAAAAGGCGCTTTCACTCAGTTACTACGGAGGGCAACACGATGAACCCACGTTTAGCTCTCGGTTCTGAACACATACACACCATACCGATCCGTCTACGTTCACTTATAGGCAAACACTTCGCCGGTTCGCGCTGGGAAGAAAGCTGTCAGTTTTATGATGCCATGCCAGAACGCTATCGTTCGACAGTTTGCTTTCATGCTGGACTGAAAAAACACCATGCGTTATTGCGTTTGTCTGAACTGGATGACTCTGAACGCGAGCGTGTGATTAATGCACTGGACGAACTGCGCGGCCATTTTGCCAAATACCGCAAATATGCCATCAGCAACGCCGCTTATATTCAGCGCCTACCAATTAGCGTGCGTAAAACGTTATTTCTTCATGCTGGATTAACACAGGCCGAATTCAATCAACCTGTTTGGCGCATTGAGGATGAGACCTGCGCTTGGCGCGACAAAGTGCTTAAAGCGATCCGTGAATTACTCAATATGTTCGCCGATGTGCCGGACATTCTGACCTCGGTCAAACCTGAAACCTATTTCAACTAATTAACCCTATTCATTTAACAGACGTAACCACTCGTCGGGCATTCCTTTGCCTGAAAACGGAAAACACTATCGCACGGCGCTCAGTTGCTGACAGCCTTAAATGACGCCCGTATTGATGAGCGTCGTAATCAGGCCGAACTGGTTTCTGCACGTATGAATAAGTTGGCCGGTCACATCATTACCCATGAGATGAGCGGTCGCGATGCTGCCGAGTTACTGCGTCAGGAAGCCGAGCGCATCCAGAACCTCATCGGGGAGATGCACTAATGGCTGACTGGATTGATATTGCTCAGGCTCGCGAAGAAAACGTGCTTGAGGCTCAGATTGAAAATGCACGTGGCAAGATTGTTGGCGCATCTGCCCACTTCTGCAAAGACTGCGACGCCCCAATCCCTGAAGCGCGCCGCACGGCTATCGCCGGTGTGCAGTGTTGCATTCACTGCCAGCAGGTCCGCGAACTCACACGCAAGCATTTTCGCGCATGAGCCAACCTCATCGGGGGCGCATCGCCCCCTCGCCGCCGCCACCGTTTACCGGAACTCAAGCCGACACCTTCGTCGGCCTTTACCCATGGAATGCGCCTAAAAAAGCGATAGGCCGAGAAAGACAGCTTACCCTTGCCGAATACCAGCAAGGGCAAGCTGTTTTGCATCGTATCGATTCCCTACCGCGTTTTCTGAGCGCCATTCTGCTAAACCGCCATGCGTGGCTACTGAAGAACAAAAGCCTTCACGCAGCGAATAAGTTTCTGGTGTTCACCGTTGAGCCACGCATCTGGCCGCGTCTTGATATCGTTAACCGCAAGTTCGCCATGAACCTTAATGCCTCACAGCGCTTTATGTCAGAAGGCGACATTTATCGCCGTTTACCCGGCATGAACGATCGCGAGCTTGAACGCCTCGCAGGCCGCATCGCGGGACAGCTCTTTTCAGCTTACGAAGAACTTAGCGATGCCTTTTTACTGCACAGCGCCCAAAAAGCGCTTTTTACCGACAAAGCACAGGCCGAGATTTACGGCCACGTCGCTGGCGCAGCTCGCGCTTTCAACATCACCCCGCTGAACTGGACGAAATACCGCAAAGGCACGCTGGATATCCGCTCAGCGTTCTCTAGCATCGCGCGTCTGCTAAGTGATGAATGGTGGATTAGCCAGCTCAAAGCCCAGCGCACGCAGTGGCGTGAGGCATTGTTGATTGCCGCCGGTGAAGTACATTGCAATAAATCCGGCTATGCCAGCAAACAGGCGATCCGTGACGTGCAGGCACGCCGCTTGGCGAATATGGAATACCTGAAGTCCTGCGAGTTGGAGAACGTTGACACCGGTGAGCGTTTTTCCCTGATCGATAAGGTGATGGCCAGTATCTCGAATCCTGAAATCCGTCGTATGGAACTCATGAGCACCATCGCGGGGATCGAGAAATACGCGGCCAGCATGAAGCACGTCGGCATGTTCCTGACTATCACCACGCCCTCGAAATATCACCCGATGCGTAAAACGGGTAAGAAAGACAACGTCCGCGTGCAGCTCAATCACAAATGGGATGACGCAGCGTTTTCGCCTAAAGACGGCCAGCGCTATTTGGTCGATATCTGGAGCAAAATGCGCACCGCGTTCAAAGACCAAAATCTAAAGGTCTACGGAATGCGCGTGGTCGAGCCACACCACGACGCCACGCCTCACTGGCACATGATGCTGTTTTGCGAACCGAAGCACCGCCCTTCAATCATTGCCATTATGAAGCGCTACGCGCTGATGGAAGACGGTGACGAACGCGGCGCACAGGAAAACCGCTTCGAGTGTAAGCACCTCAACCGAGGCGGCGCGGCGGGTTACATCGCCAAGTACATCGCTAAAAATATCGATGGCTATGCCCTCGACGGCGAGATCGATAGCGAAACCGGTAAACCGTTGTCAGACACTGCCGCCGCTGTCACCGCGTGGGCGTCTACGTGGCACATTCCCCAATTTAAAGCCATTGGGGTGCCGACCATGGGCGCATACCGCGAGTGCCGTAGTCAAAATCTACGTTATATCAGTCTGGCCGAAAGCTTTGATGAGCGCGTCGAAGCTGTGCGCGCTGCCGCATCAGACGGCGATTTTGCTGCCTATATCGCAGCACAAGGAGGTGCCAATGTGCCTCGCGACTTACAAACCGTGCGTGTGGCTCACAAGATTGCCGATGAACCTAACGAATACGACGAAGACGTTCAAAAAATCGTGGGCATCTTCGCCCCTCATCTCGGTGAAAACCACATTCACACCACCCGCGATACTCAATGGCGCATCGTCGCTAAAGCCGTTGACCTTGAGCCTTTGACCTTAAAAAGCGCCTCTGGCGCGCCTCGGAGTCCTGTCAATAACTGTGGATCTGCTGGAAAAGCAGTCACCGAAGAAACCGCCAATAAGGCACCTAAACAGGACTCAAAACGCATCAGTTTGCCCCCTGTAGGCGAAATCGCATGGGATGACATCGGCAACGTGCTGTTGATAAGAGCGCTTCTGAAGGAGCAAGCGCCAAAAGTGAACCGAAAACAGCGAAGTTACGATCAACTGCACAGGCCAGAGCCTGCACCTTCGGCACGTTTAACCCAAGCCGAACGGCAACGCCTGCCACAAATTCACGCAGACCTCACGGCCAAAGGCATTCATCCGCAACGTTGGGAGCTGGAAGTGCTCGCCCGTGGGGCAAAAGTGAGCTTTGGGGATCTGACGTTCCAATATCAAAACGACGATGACTGGGGAGGTTTCACGGACAATTAATCGACAAGAGCCTTATAAATCATGGAGTAAATCAAATATTGATGCATTCCATACTTGACTATTTACTCATATAAACTCAACATAACTGTATAAATACACAGTATAACACTGGAGACATAATGGAACTCATCGATCGCGCACACCTGGCACTCTCGCGCGTACAATTCATCGCAGAAGTTTCCCTGGTCGCAGACCTTAGCGTCGAAGAACTACAAATGGCCTTATCAATGATTTCTGATTTAGCTGATCCATGCTTGCCAGGGAACGGTCATGAAGAGGTTTTTTATAAGGTTAAGGATTCATAATCGTGGTGCCGGCCAGCACAACAAATTTTGCTGACCGGCTGCTTCTCCTAAAACTAGTATTTTGATTACAAATTGATACCATTTCCCCACCCAATAATAATCTTCATAAATACAATTATATGATTTCCCAATATGAATATGTCGCCAGACAGCTCGCAAGAACAAAAAACAAAAAACATGAGCAATATGTCGTTACTGGTATCGTACATCGACTAGGCCGAGATGATGTAAAGTTCATTACGCAACAGTACGTAAAACGTGAATCAGGCCGGGCACTCACCGACCTCTATTTTCCAGCATTGAATTTGCATATTGAAGTTGACGAAAAATACCACGAAAAACAAGTATCTTGTGATCAGCTACGCGAAGCCGACATCGTTGATGCGACTGGACATGAGATATTAAGAATCCCGGTAACTGGAACACTCAAAGAAATAAACACTAGGATTGATGAATGCGTTTCAGAAATTCGCAAAAAAATAGATAAACTTGGTGACAGCTTCATGCCATGGGATATGGAACAAGAGTTCAATATCTTGCCGCACATTAAACGCGGATATATCGATTTAAAAGATAACGTAGCATTTAGGCGCATCACCGATGCATGTAATTGTTTCGGACATAATTACAAATTCTATCAAAGTGCCGGTGCACAGCATCCCCATAATAAAGATACCCTGCTTTGGTTTCCAAAACTCTTTGAAAATGACGCTTGGAAAAACCAGATTGAAGACGATGAAGAGACCATTTGGGAACTTAGTAGGGACATAGATAAAGTTGAGAATCACTTCAAGCGATGGATGGAGGTTGAAGAACGCGACAAGCGCCTCGTTTTTCCCAAAGCGAAAGATAACCTGGGAATAATTCTCTATAGGTTCAAAGGTCTTTATCAACTAGACAAAAATAACAGTAATCTGAAGGACGGCCTTTGCTGGAAACGCATATCCACACGAGTTAAGACCTATCCTCAAAAAGATAAATCCTTGGAAATCTAGCATGCATGCATAGCGTGCATCACTTAGCATTGTGATCCGTTGCCCGTTTTGGCCTTATAGCGCCAGTCCTGATGCGGATCACGATGGATCACGCAACTGCATTAAAAACGACACATTAAGCGGGCAGGCGTGGCGGGGATAGCATTGCGCGCTGAGGTAGCTAACTAAGCTATGCCAATATTCAAACAACCATGCATAGGTAGTTACCTTACTGTTGTTTTGCCACTAAACGTTGTTCTCTGACACTTCCTTACTTAGTCAATCTGAAGAAAACGTTCGCCAACATACTCATTAGAGTTTCTTATAATAAAGTCTCATTAAAACTAGTATATGCGAGCGAATCCACAGAATCCTTTATCAACACTAATCTATCCTGCATATGGCTTCAGTGCCGATTTTATTTGCTTATTTCATAAGGAATACAAATGGATAACTATCATATTACAAAAGATGGTGATGAGTGGAAGTTCAAAAAGGAGGGTAACGATCGTGCAACCTTCAAAGCAGATACAAAACAAGAAGCAATTGATAAAATGAGAGATTACATGGACGATAAAATCGGCTCTGTAAAAATTCATAAGGAAGATGGGCAAATCCAAGAAGAAAGAACTTATCCACGCAGTAGCGATCCAACCAAAAGCAAAGGTTGATAGTTGAAAGCCGCTGTAAGGGCGGCTTTTTCGTTACTTGTTTTTCGGTAGCTCGTAAGGCTTAAAGCGAACCACTTCCTGACCGAGAAAATCATTCACCTCCTTGATCCGCTCTTGCAATGGCGTTAATTCATTGCGAACGAATACCTGCGCCGCCTTCACCACATCCCCAAAACCGCCCGTATTATTCGGTAGCACACCCATCATCTGAGGCGGTACTCGGTGCGCGCTGAGTAAGTCATCACGGGTCGCATTCTTGATATTAAAGAAATCGTCTTTAGTGGCCACTTCACTCAGCGGTACGATTTTGATGCCGTCGGGTTTGCCGTTCGGCGCGTAGAAGAACAGGTTTTTAAAGTTACCGAGCCCTTTCGAGCTGCGCATCGCATCACGTAATGCTTCCACATCGGTATTGCTTTGTGCCGCGTCGGTCACGTACATGATATAGCCTGCGTGTGCACCGTTCTGGTAATACTTCCGGCGAAACAGCGTGGCGGATTCATTCAGCCACGCCGAGTTGAGCGAGCTCATATATTCCGGCAAGCCGTACAGTTCCTGATTAATATCCGGCTCAATCAAGTGGAACACCGAACCGGCTTCAAAACGATGCGGCTCTTTGAACGACTGCACGAACCAATACACATCATCCTCGACGCCTCGACGGGTATATTTCGCCGGTGAGCACTCCAGTCGCATCACCTCCCCCAAGCGGTTGTAACGCTTTTCTAAAAAGGCATTGCCAAACACTAAGAAATCAAGCACAAAGCGGCTGAACTCTTGCTGACTTAGCAATGGATGCGGGATAAAGGTGCTGGCGAGAATGTTGCGCTTCACGTAAATCGGCGAGCTGTGGTGGACGGCGGCACGCAGGCTCTTCGCCAGCCCGGCAAAGCTCACCGGCGGCTCGATCCATTTACCGTTACCGATACACTCGGCATAGTCGAGGATATCGCGGCGATCCAGCACCGCCGACGGCTCGCCAAAGGTGAACGCCTGCATCGCTTGATCTGTTTTTTTTGCCATGGTCATGGCTTTGGCGCGCTGGCCTTTACGTTTACTCATCAGTTGAAGTCCAAGATTGAAGGAATAACGTTGCCGTTACCGGCGGTGAGAGGTTCGTTAATCATGGCGTGCATCGCCGCCCACGCGATATCGGCGTGGCTCACCTCTTCGCTACGGCTGGCCTCATAGGTCGCACTGCGCCCGCTGGCCGTCATGGTCTTGCGGATCGCCATAAAGGATTGGGTGATATCGGTATGGCCGGCGTCATATTCGAGGCGACCACTGGTGATCAGGTCTTTGGCCTTCAGCACCATGCTGGTTTTTACCTCCGGGCTATAACGAATTTCTCTAGCCGCGGGGAAGAAGTTGCGTACCAGTTGGAACACGCCCTGCCCGATGCCGGTCGCATCGATGCCGATATATTCCACGCTGTATTTGTCGGTCAGTGATTTGATGGATTCGGCCTGTGTGGCGAAGTCCATGCCCTTCCACTGATGTCGCTCCAAGATACGGAACTTACCGCCGGGAACTAACGGCGGCGCTAAAACGACACACCCCGCACTGTCGCCGGTGTGTGACGGGTCATAACCAATCCAGACCGCACGGTAGCCAAACGGACGATAGGCAAACTGATGAAAATCCTCCCACTCTTCCATGGTGTCGACCATGCAGCCTTGCAGCTCCTCGAACGGGAACACTGACGCCTTATCATCGACAAACTCGCACAGAAACAGGTTGCGAAAATCTTCTTCGCTGTTTTCCTGCTTAAGCACATCCAGATTAAACAAGGTGCAGCCACCGGCCTGCGCGTCCTCGATGGTGACAATCTGCCGCCACTGACCATCACCACATACCGCACCGCCTGCGAGTGCTTGGTGACTCACATCTAGCTCAATACACTCGCTTTTGTCTTTGCGCCCCTTGTTGAACAGCTCACCCGACCAAAACGGATAGGCACTGTGCGCAAGGCTCGACGGGGTTGAGAAATAGGTGGTACGTAGATGCTCCTGCGACGCCATGCCCGAGGCCACTTTGCGCAGCTTTTGGAAATTGGGGATCCAGAAATACTCATCCACATACAGGTCGCCGTTATGGCTCTGCGCGGTGTTGGAGTTGGTGCCTAGGAAAATCAGCTTCGCGCCGTTGTTACCTAACACTATGGGATCGCCGGTGAGCTCAACATCAACCTCTCGGGCGAACTGGATGATGTATTCCCTGAACACGTAAGCCTGCGTTTTACTGGCCGAGAGAAAGATCTGATTACAGCCACTGTCCAACGCCTTGAGCAGCGCCTCGCGGGAAAAGAAGTAGGTTGCCCCAATCTGTCGCGATTTAAGAATGTCGCGAATACGGTGCTTTAGCCCCATCTCATACCAGTATTTTTGGTAGTTAAAGGACTGTTTAAAGAAAATGGCTTTGAGTTGGGCGATAGCCTCTTCGCTGAAGAAATTCTTCTTCAGCTGTTTGCGCTCGCCTTTGTTACGGCTGCGAATATTCGGATTGAGATCGGCCTCATTACCGCCGTTCATGTAACGGCTGACGCGTGCCAGTCGTTCAATTTGGCGACCGAGCAGGTCGATCTCTTTGTAGTCGCTCCCCTCCTTTTTGCTTTTCATCACCAGTTGAATCAACCGCGCCTCGATGCTGGTTTCCACGCGAGAAATCGGCGCGATATCGTCCCATTTCTCACGCTGTTTCCAACTCTGCACGGTCGGGCGTTTTTGGCTCAGCATGTCCGCGATTTGACGCACAGAGAACCCCTGCCAGTAAAGCAAAGCAGCCTGACGGCGTGGGTCACTGAGGATAGTAGTATCGAGTGTCATGTTCATGGTGCAAAGGCTACGCAAGCCGCTCAGCGCCTGCCTTATGTGCCTGTTGTCTCAGCGGTTATCAGACGCGCATCGATGGCGGCCAGCGCTTGGAGTCAGGAAACTAGCCCCGACCCCAATACCGACTCAGGACACCTGAACAATGGCTAAGAAAATTTCAAAATGGTTTCGCATCGGCGTCGAGGGTGACACCTGCGACGGGCGTGAAATCGACAATAACGATATTCAACAGATGGCCGACACCTTTGACCCACGTGTCTATGGCTGCCGGATTAACTTAGAGCACATCAAAGGCACGTTACCCGATAGCCCATTCCGTCGTTTCGGCGATGTGGTCGAGCTAAAAGCGGAACGCATTGAAGATGATTCAATTCTTAACGGCAAGCTGGCGCTATTCGCCAAAATGGCACCACTGGCCGAGTTGGTGGCTATGGTGAAATCGGGTCAGAAAGTCTACACCTCGATGGAGATCCGCCAGAATTTTTCTAATACCGGCAAATCGTATCTGGTGGGGCTGGCCGTCACCGATGACCCTGCCAGCCTCGGCACGGAATACATGGAATTCTGCGCTCGCGCCAAAGCCAACCCGCTTGCCAGCCGTAAAGGCCAGCCTGACGATCTATTCTCTGCCGCCATGCTGGCAGAGCTGGTATTCGAAGACGTCCCCGACACCCTACTTAATAGCCTGACCGATAAGGTCAAAGGCATCTTTAGCCGCAAACAGGCCAGCGATGACGCCCGCTTTAGCGATGTACACGAAGCAGTCACCGCCGTTTCTGAACAGGTGCAAATCACCATCGAGAGCAACGAGCAACGTTTCTCCACCCTTGAACAAAACCTCCAGACCCTATCCGAACAGGTAAGCCGAGAAAAACAGGCACTGTCCACGCTCAAAGGCCAGCTCGATACCACAGAGAACTTCAGCCAAACGCGACGCCCACTGGCGAACGGTGGCAACGGTGAAGAGATGCACCTGACCAACTGCTAAACGCCACGCTGGCAAATAACGTAAAAAATCATTGATAGAGAGAGACTATGCGCCCGAATACCCGCTTTAAATTTAACGCGTTCCTGACTCAGGTCGCCAAGCTCAACGGCATCGACGTGAACGATATCGCCAAGAAATTCACCGTCGAGCCGTCCGTAACCCAAACACTGATCACCACCGTGCAGGACACCTCCGACTTCCTCAAGCGCATCAACATGGTGCCGGTGGATGAGCAAGAAGGTGAAAAAATTGGCCTCGGTGTGACCGGCTCGATTGCCAGCACCACCGATACCGATAGCGGCGATGAACGCGAGACCGCCGATTTTGCCGCCCTCGAGGCGCGCCGGTATAAGTGCGAACAGGTCAACTTTGACTTTCATATCCGCTACAACACCCTCGACCTGTGGGCGCGTTATCAGGACTTCCAGATCCGCTTACGTGATGCCATCACTAAGCGTCAGGCGCTCGATTACATCATGGCCGGTTTCAACGGCATCAAACGCTCGGCAACCTCTGACCGCAGTAAAAACCCGATGCTACAAGACGTGGCCGTCGGTTGGCTGCAAAAACTGCGCAATGAAGCTCCAAAGCGCGTAATGGATAAAATCACCGACGCCGAGGGCAACGTGGTCTCAACCACGATCCGTATCGGTAAGAACGGCGACTACGTCAATCTCGACGCCGCCGTGATGGACGCCACCAACAGCATGATTGAGCCACGGCATCAGGAAGATCCTGACTTGGTGGTCATCTGCGGCCGCCAGTTGCTAGCCGACAAGTATTTCCCGCTGGTGAACCAAGAGCAGCCGAATACCGAAGCTATGGCCGCCGACGTGATTGTCAGTCAAAAGCGCATCGGTAATTTACCGGCGGTTCGCGTGCCGTACTTCCCCGCTGACGCCCTGATGATCACCCGTCTGGATAACCTGTCGATTTACATCATGGACAGCGCTCACCGCCGCCATATCGAAGAGAACGCCAAACGCGACCGCGTCGAAAACTATGAGTCACTGAAGATCGATTTCGTGGTCGAGGACTACGGCTGTGCCTGCCTGATTGAAAACATCAAGCTGGGCGTATTCCCTGAGTCAGAAGCACCTACCGACACGCCGGAGGCCTAACCATGTCCAGCCCTGCACAGCGTCACATGATGCGCGTGTCAGCGGTGGAGGCGGCGCAGCGTGGCAATCACGCGCTACGCCATGCCACTGGCTACGAGCAGATGTTGGTCAAACTGAGTAGCGACAAGCGCACCTTAAAAGGCGTGCGCTCGATTGAGCGCAAAGCAGCTCGCAAGCGTGAAATGTTACCGCACTATGCGCCATGGGTAGCCGGTGTGTTGGCCGAAGGCCACGGAGCTCAGGATGCTGTGTTGATGACCGTGATGGTGTGGAAGCTTGACGCCAGTGATATCGCCGGTGCGTTGGATATTGCGCGCTACGCCCTCACCCATCAGCTAGTTATGCCTGATACCTACACCCGCCCAACGCCGTATTTACTGGCCGAGGATGTGGCTATCGCTGCCGATCGCCTGCGCGTTGCCGGTGAGCCGGTCGATGTGTCGCTCCTGCTCACCACGCTGGAGCTGACCGACGCCGAAGATATGCCCGACCAAGTGCGCGCCAAGCTGCACAAAATCACCGGTCTAGTGCTGCGCGATATCGGTAAAGACATTCAAGCGCTCACTCATTTACAGCGCGCCATGCAGCTCGACCGCCATGCCGGTGTGAAAAAAGACATCAGTACGTTGGAAGCCAAGATCCGTAAAGCCAACGGCTAACCGAACGCGCCCCGCGCTGGGCGGCACGTAGGCCGAAACAGGTTAACGCCTCGTCTGACGCCTGCGTCCACCGCCCCCTATTTTGAGGTTGTAATGGATATCGTTATTGAGAAGAACGACGCGTTGGTCATTCCTCCGCTGGAAGCTAACGAGCCGCCGATCCGTAACACGTTTTTCTGGCCGGATATTGACCCGGTACGGATCCGCGAATTGATGCGGCTGGAGTACACCGTCACCCCGCCCCGCCTGCGTGAAGCAATTTTAACCGGTATGTCTGAAACCAACGCAGAGCTTTATGACTACCGCCAGCGGCAAATGGCCGCCGGTTACAAAACCCTCAGCGACGTCCCTGCCGAACAGCTCGATGGCGAGAGCGAAAAATGCTTCCACTATCAGCGTTCGGTGTCCGCGTTCGCCAGTGCAAGCGTTTACGAACGCTATCGCGGCTATGACGCCAGCGCCAAAGGCAACAAAAAAGCCGAGGACATCGACGGCACCATAGACGAACTGTGGCGCGATGCACGCTGGGCGGTGAGTCGCTTAGAAGGTCGGCCTAAATCCATCATTGGACAAATCTAATGCGCGTTATCGCCTCACAGGGCGACACCCTCGACGCCCTGTGCTATCGCCATTACGGGCGCACCGAGGGCGTGGTCGAGGCGGTGCTCGCAGTCAATCCGGGACTGGCTGAGCTGGGCGCGGTGCTACCGCATGGCACCGCGGTCGAGTTGCCGGTCGTTGAGTCCTCGACCACGTCGGAGACTCTTAACCTATGGGATTAATTCATGAACGAAACCGATAAGAGCGTGGTGACGCTATTCCTCATCGGCATGTTGATTGTGGTCGGCAAAGTGCTCGCCGGTGGTGAACCCATCACACCCCGGCTGTTTATAGGCCGCATGTTGCTCGGTGGCTTTGTTTCCATGGTGGCCGGTGTGGCGCTGGTGCAATTCCCTGATTTATCCGGTGCCGCCGTAAACGGCATCGGTGCCGCGTTGGGGATCGCCGGTTATCAGGTGGTGGAAATCTTTATCCAGCGCCGCCTGAACAAAGAAAACAAAACCGACAAAGGGGATAAATAATGGCCGTGATTAAAGTCCATCCAAACGTTGCCGCGTTTCTCGATATGCTGGCGTTTTCTGAGGGAACGGCGAACCACCCACTCACCCGAAATCAGGGCTATGACGTGGTGGTCACCGGTATCGATGGCAAGCCGGAGGTATTCACCGACTACAGCGATCACCCGTTTGCGCACGGTCGTCCCGCGAAAACCTTCAACCGACGCGGTGAGCGCTCGACCGCCTCGGGGCGTTATCAGCAGCTTTATCGCTACTGGCCGCACTATAACGCATTGCTTTCACTGCCTGACTTTAGCCCGTCGTCACAAGACCGCCTCGCGGTGCAATTGATGGCCGAGCAGCGAAGCCTTGCGGATATCGAGCGCGGTGATATCGAGCAAGCGATCAGCAAGTGCCGCAATATTTGGGCGTCTTTGCCGGGTGCCGGGTACAACCAGCGAGAGCACCGGCTCGACAAACTGATCGAGGTTTATCGAGCAGTTGGGGGAACACTTGCCCCATGAGAACGCTGATTATCTTGTTGATAGTGGCCATGGTCGGTCTGTGGTGGTTAACGCGTGAAAATCGCGAGCTGGGGCAAGCCCTCAGCGCCGCCACGCAAACCATCAGCACGCAAAAAAACACCCTCGCCACGCTAGAAAATAAGCTCAACGTGGTGCGCGATAACGCCGAACGTAGCGAACGCGCTCAGCTGGCATTGCGTCAGCAGCTCGACCACGCGCAGCAGCTCGCCATCGGTAAAGACCAAAAAATAACGAGGCTACTTAATGAAAATAAAGCGCTGCGTGATTGGTATCAGTCTGCTTTGCCTGATGACATTGCAAGGTTGCACACCCGTCCCGCCTTTGACACCGCCGAAGCTTATCTACGTTGGATGTCCGAAGGTGGCGAGCTGCCCGATACCGGCAAGCCTGCCGAAAACCAACGGCGATCTGAGTGAGGACAACCGCCAATTAGAGCGCGCACTGGTGAACTGTGCGCTACAGGTGGAAACCGTGAAACAGTGCCAGGAGTCACACGATGTTAAAGCCTAAAAGCCTACGCGAAGCGCTTGAGAAAGCCGCGCCGGTGCTGCGTAAAAATCCCGATATGCTGCGCTTGTTTGTAGATAATGGGACGATTGCGAGCACGCTGGCCGCGTCGTTGTCGCATGAAAATCTATACACGCTCAATGTGATGGTGACCGATTTTTCTGGCGATCTGGATTTGCTTATCGTGCCGATTAACGCATGGTTACGCGAAAACCAGCCGGATATCATGACCACCGACGAGGGCAAGCGGAACGGCTTCACCTACTTTGCTGACCTGAATAATCACGACAGTATCGATGTGAGTTTTAGTCTGCGCCTCACGGAGCGCGTTATCGTTAAACAGGTCGCTAAGGCGCTTCATGTGAAGCACCTCAGTGAGCCACCTATCCCGCAGCCGGTTGAGCGTCCAACCGAGCTTTATGTCAATGATGAGTTGGTGAGTGCGTGGGATGAGTGAGCTCAAACAGTTTGAGGAGCGGCTCGCGGGGCTGATTGGCAACCTGACACCGGTACAGCGTCGCAAAATTGCGGTGGAAGTGGCAAAGCGCTTGCGCACCAGTCAGCAACAGCATATTAAGCAGCAAAAAGCGCCCGACGGTACGCCCTATGCCAACCGAAAGCCGCAACCAGCCAGCGGTAAACGAGGCCGCGTAAAGCGCCAGATGTTCGCCAAGCTGCGCACCAATCGTTTTATGAAAGCCCAAGGATCAAGCGATGCCGCCGTGGTGGAGTTTGTCGGACGTGTTCAGCGTATGGCGCGGATACATCAAGAGGGTTTAAGCGACAAGCCAAACCGGTTTAGTCGCGAGGTGAAATACGATGCGCGACAGTTGTTGGGGTTTAGCGCATCTGATAGGGATATCGTGGAGGAGGTGGTGACCGAGTTTTTCCGTGAGTGATTGGTTTTATTTACAAGAACCCGATGAGTGTATGTTTGGACACAAAATTAAAAATGGCATTCTACTAAGGGTGAAAGTAAACTTGCAGGTACAGAGGCACTAAATTAATAAACTATAAATGACTAGAATTAAACCTATAAAATCAATCCACGAACTTATACAGCAGTAATAATGAATTATATTTGGGTTGTATGAAAGCCATGCAAAAAAGCATGGCTTTGCATTCGAAAGACTAAACTCTGAGTGCTCGAAAAAAAATCGAGCCTCATAACGCCACAATTAATAACATCGCATAGTGAACGACCGGGCATATCATATGTAGACTAGACTTTTTGTGTTGGGTAAATATTCCTTATATTGTGGCTAAAAAAAGAGCCAACTGAACCTGCACTCATTAAATCTGAGTAAACATTTTCGCTGACATTATAATACTGATAAACTCCACCATGATTAAATTCAATTTCAAGGGTTTGATTTGCAGCATCGTATCCAACCGATGCTAAGTTGGATGAATTAACAGCTATCCGTTCCATTTATTTTTCCTCTTTTATCGGTTTATTTAAACGCCATGCTTCTATTAATTTTGAATAATTTCTCTCTGCATCTCTAGGTTTAGACCATGATTTACTAACATCGGGATCTTGACTATCTGGATAATATCCATCAGGTGGTAACTTAAATTTACATCGAGAAGGTAATTTTGCTGCCTCTCCAATAATAATGGCTTCTCCAGTTCTCAGTATAGGTAATGAATCAATAAGAGAGCTTAATCCATCAGACATAGCAGCCTTTACCTTGGAGCGATCACTTGCATTTGTTAACCTTAAGGCAAAAAGTGTTCCACATTGAGATAGTATTGTATCGTCAACTTCAGATGGCCTTTGGCTAATAATCATTAGGCCTACTCCAAATTTTCTTCCCTCTTTGGCAACTCTCTGCACTAGGTTTTTTGTAAGGCCAGTATCATTATTTGAAAGATATCGATGTGCCTCCTCAAGAACGAAAAGCACAGGGTTTTTCTTCAATCCAGAACTCAAATTCCTTCCCCACAGAGATGCTTCAAAAACAATACTCATAATAGAACCCAAAAGCATGTCCAATTGATTCGATGGCATACCTGATAAATCCAGAATTGAGATTGGCTTATCATGATTTAACCATTCATTTAATAGATGATCTAGATCATTAGTAACTTTTCCGTTTTCATCTGGGGTATATCCATCAGGAGTAAGGAAAAAAGAATATTGACTATCAAGCAACCTCGCCTTCATGAGGTTTAATTGCTTTGTTAAAATATGATTGCCTTTTTTAAATGGGGGGTTACTTGCAGTTCCAGGGGGGGTGAATTTAGGTGGAGTAAGAGTAAGTAAGTCACCTTTAATACCATCTTTATACGCAGGAGTTATAAAGTCTTTTTCTTTATATGTAGCAGTATCATCAAAAACGAATCTATACCATAGTTTATGTAAATTATAAGGCAAAGGTGTAAATGAAGTGACCTTACTTTCACTTATGTATTTTATTTTATTAGTTTTAATGGACTCTTTTTTGCTTTCAGTAATAAATTCAATCATTGAATTTTTACTTGCTTCATTAATATTTCCACATAAAAAATCTATAAGCTTTTCAGTAGGAAGAGCCCAAAATGGAATATTTAACTTACTTTCTCCTTTTGATGGCTCGACTGAAAATACTTTTGATATATCCTTAAGAGCTGAGGAGTATTCACCATGCATATCAACTAGTAATATCCTTGCCGAGTTATCAGTCTTACCATCTAATTGACAAATTGATCGTAATAAACCAGATACACTTGTTGACTTACCAGAACCAGTTGAGCCAACAACAGCAGAATGCCTTGTCACGAGCTTATCTATATCTAAATTAACATCTATACTTTCTGAACTGGCTAATTTCCCTACCGTAACAAAATTCTCGCTTTTAGAACCGTATACAACTTTTAAATCTGAGTCCAAAACCATATGAACATCGTCACCAACCGAAGGGTATTGACTAATCCCTCGGTCAAAGAAACCACACGAACTCTCTCCAATCAATTCAACAATTATGGTTCTATTATCCGAAGATACATTTTCGTCATAATCAATGGTAGAATTTTCATTGCTAGAACCAACTACACCATATAAGTCATTATAGCCTTGAGGAATCCTTACAAAGCTTCCAACTTGACCAACTTTATGTGTCCTTCCCTCCAGAACTAATAGTCCTGAGTTAACTTTTTGAGAAAGTCTAATCGTAACCGATGAGCTAGAAATTGAGACAATAACGCCAATCGATGTTGAAGCCATTAGCATCTTACTCATCACTACTATCCTCAGTATTGCTTTCAACAATTATTGGTGATGCAGATACTTCTCCGCCAGCAATTGCTAGGAATCTTGCAAGCCATAGGAAATCACCTAACATAAACTCTTGTTGATCACCCAAATACTCTTTTCTAACATGAGTCCAATTTTTACTAGGCAACTCTCCAGTTTTCCATGGGGCAGAAATCGTGTTAATTACCGCGCCATCTCTACAGTAAACACTAAGATTAGGTGTTCTCTTAGCCAAATCCGTTGCATAGACTTCCTCTGCTAGAGTTTTATATTGGAAAGCTAATACAGCACTCGTAGGATTTGCAGAAAGGCACTCACTGATTTTCGAAGATATATGTGCATCTGCAAAAGAAAAACCAGTCGTGATTAGTAAAGTATCTGGTTCCATTATAAAATTCTTAAGTCTTTCAAACAATGCAGAGAAAGGAGCTGCTTGAGTTTGAGAGTATTTTATATGTGATGGGTAAACCATATTAGAAATTTCACATTCCGGAACTCTTGTTACCTGCCCGTTCGAACGCATCATCCATCCTATCGAGCCATGTAGTTTCCATAATCTCACCCATCTAGGAGGTAGATCATTTGTAGATATGCTTGCAGGATCAAAAAAAGAATATCTGGAGCCTGTGAATCCGTCGAAAAAAGGGGTTTGAGAGCGTTCTAGAGCATCTTCACAGAGCAAATCATAATTGGTTGTGAATATTTCAACACCATAACTCCTATTAATACCATTAATCCAAGATACTAACTCACTGTATGGATTTTGATTATCAGGAAGTGATTTACTAACAACCTCCTTAATTTTTGAGCAGATCGCCAACTCTAATTCTTTGAATTTTGCTGCATTGCCGCCGTGAACACTATATTCTCCAATTATATCACCAAGAGTTCTTACATCTGATAATATTTTTTCTAGATTATTATCACTAGAGGATTTTTCTAGTGTTTCAAATATATTGAGCAACTCACTTGAAAGAGATTTTCTTACGTGTTGTGTCAATCCTTCAATATTTGGTATTAATGGCTCGTATTTTCCATCTTCACCAACATTAATGCTTACCGGAGCTCCCGCACCTATAAGAACTCCAATTTTTTTCCTGCCATTCGTTACAAGTTGACGGAAATCAAACATGTACGTATCAGGGTTATGAACAGAAGCACTCATTTTAATTCCATTAAATTGTTTTTTTAAAATGTGGAGACGTAGTTTCCCCACTACCTCATCATTTCTACATATAAGCAAAGACCATGGCACCAGCTTGTCATATATCCCATGTTCTTTAAAGCTGCATTTGCATTTTAACCATATCTTGCACATTTATTTCGTTATCACAGCGTTATTGTGCTCAGCATTCGATTCACACACTAAGCAGCCTATCCCTGTTGTCTGACCTCCCACCCTACGCCCTCACATTGCCGCTAGCTTTCCCTAGCGGCATCCTTTCCCCATGAGCACACAATCCCAACTATCCGAAATCTCGCGCCTACTGCGCAATCTTATCCGCACCGGTGTCGTGTCCGAAATCGATACCGATGGAGCCCTGTGCCGCGTTCAAATCGGCGAAATACAAACCGGTTGGATTAACTGGCTGGCGCGTCGCGCTGGCCGTTCGCGTGACTGGTGGGCTCCGTCGGTGGGGGAGCAGGTGTTATTGCTGGCCGTTGGCGGCGAGCTCGATACCGCCTTTGTCCTGACCGGCATTTACTGCGATGAATTCCCCGCCCCATCTGCGTCTGCCGATGGTTGGCGCGTCGAGTTTCCAGACGGCGCGGTTATCGAGTACGAGCCCGATACCGGCAAGCTCACCGTGAGCTGCATTAAAAGCGCGGATGTGACCGCCTCGGCGTCGGTGGTGGTGACTTGCCCGTCCGTCACCGTGACCGCCAGCGAAAAAATCACCCTCGATACCCCCGAAGTGATTTGCACCAACAAGCTAACCACTGGCTCTATCGAGGTGCAAAAAGGCGGCACGATGCGCGGCACCATCAAACACACCGGCGAATTCACCTCGAACGGCGTGCAGGTTGACGACCATGGCCATGGCGGCGTTAAAGGCGGTGGTGAATGGACGGAGGGAACGAAATGACGGCGCACTATTCCGGCATGAGCCGAGAGGACGGTCAGCAGCTCGATGACCTCGCGCATATTCGCCAAAGCGTGCGCGATATTCTTATCACGCCGGTCGGCACGCGGGTCATGCGTCGTGAGTATGGATCGCTGTTGTCTGCGCTGATTGACCAACCGCAGAACGCCGCGCTCAACCTGCAAATTATGGCCGCCTGTTATATGGCGATTTTGAAATGGGAGCCCCGCGTTAGGCTCACGGCCATCACGTTCGATAACCGGTTTAACGGCGAAATGTTTGTCGATATTACCGGCACGTTGACTGACACCGGCGGCACCTTCTCCCTTAACGTACCTGTGAGTTAATCCATGGCAACCATTGACCTGAGCCAGCTCCCCGCGCCCGATGTGGTTGAGGAGCTGGACTACGAAAGCATTTTAGCCGAGCGCAAGGCGACGGTGTTGTCGCTGTTTGACGAGAGCCAGCGCGAGGCGGTAGCGCGTACCTTACAGCTCGAATCGGAGCCGCTGACCAAGTTACTCGAAGAAAGCGCCTACCGCGAGGTGATGTGGCGCCAACGGGTGAATGAAGCTGCCCGCGCGAACATGCTGGCCTATGCCACCGGCGGCGATCTGGATAACCTCGGCGCGAACTATAACGTTGAGCGTCTGGTCATTACGCCCGCCGATACCACCGCCATTCCCCCTCTGGCCGCCGTGCTGGAGTCCGACAACGATTTTCGGGTACGTATTCAGCAAGCCTTTGAAGGGTTAAGCGTGGCCGGTTCAGTGGGGGCGTATCAATTCCATGGCCGCAGTGCTGACGGTCGGGTGGCTGACGTGTCGGTCATTAGTCCCACACCGGCGTGTGTCACTGTCTCGGTGCTTTCGCGTGAGGGGAACGGCGCGGCCAGCGATGAGTTGATCCAGAGAGTGAATCTTGCGCTCAACGCCGAAGACGTGCGCCCCGTTGCCGACCGTGTGACGGTGCAAAGTGCCGAAATTGTGCTGTATCAGATTGTGGCCGAGCTCTATCTCTATCCGGGGCCGGAAGTCGAGCCGGTACGGGAAGCCGCCGAGGCCAAGCTGAAAACCTACATCACTGCTCAGCACCGCCTCGGGCGTGACATTCGTAAATCTGCCATCTATGCCGCGCTGCATGTGGAAGGTGTGCAGCGCGTTGAGCTCGCGCAGCCGGTGGCCGATATCGTGCTCGATGAGACTCAGGCGTCCTATTGCTCTGATTATGCGATCACGATTGGGGGCGCGGATGAGTGATAACCGCCTGTTACCGGTTGGCTCCTCGCCGCTGGAGGTGGCCGCCGCGATTGCTTGCGCTGAGATAGAGCGAACCCCGATACCGCTGCGCCAGCTCTGGAACCCGAAAACCTGCCCAGTGAATCTATTGCCCTATCTGGCGTGGGCGTTCTCAGTTGACCGCTGGGATGCGACGTGGCCGGAGGAAACCAAGCGTGACGTGATTGCGGCGGCGTATTACATCCACAGCCGCAAAGGCACCATTAGCGCCGTACGTCGCGTGGTTGAGCCGCTGGGCTACGTGATTAACGTCAATGAGTGGTGGGAGACCAATGACCCGCCCGGCACCTTTCGGCTCGATATTGGCGTACTGGAAAGCGGCATCACCGAGGAAATGTATCACGAGATGGAGCGACTTATCGCGGACGCTAAACCCGCCAGCCGCCACCTCATCGGACTCAACATTATTCAAGATATCGCCGGTTATGCCTACACCGGCGTCGCCCTGTATGACGGCGAAATTATTACCGTTTACCCTGACCTAGAGAGCTAACCCGATGGCACAAAAATATAAGGCGGTACTGACCAAAATCGGCGCGGCCAAGATTGCTGCCGCGACCGCTGGCGGGACTAAAATCAACCTCACCCAAATGGCCGTCGGTGACGGTGGCGGCGCGCTGCCCACGCCTGACCCAGCACAAACCAAGCTGATTGCCGAGAAGCACCGCGCCGCGCTCAATAAAGTGATCGTCGACCCGAAGCACAAAAACTATTTAGTGGCCGAGCTGGTTATCCCGCCGGAGATTGGCGGCTTTTGGATGCGTGAGCTCGGTCTCTATGACGAGGTCGGCGCGCTGATTGCGGTCAGTAATATGGCCGAGAGTTACAAGCCGCTGTTATCCGAGGGCTCAGGCCGTGCGCAGACCCTGCGCATGGTGGTGATTGTCAGCGATATGGACACAGTCAATTTGCTGATCGACAGCTCTACCGTGCTCGCCACGCAGGAATACGTTGACGATAAATTGCTGGAGCATGAGCAATCGCGCCGCCATCCTGACGCAACGCTCAAAGAGAAAGGTTTTACCCAACTGAGCAGCGCGACCAACAGCAACAGCGAGGTATTATCTGCCACGCCGAAAGCCGTTAAAGCGACTTATGACTTGGCAAACGGCAAGTACACCGCGCAGGATGCGAGCACGGCTAAAAAAGGGATTGTTCAGCTTAGCAGTGCCACCAATAGCCCCAGTGAGACATTAGCCGCTACGCCGAAAGCGGTGAAGGTGGTTTATGACTTGGCGAGTGCTAAATATACCGCGCAGGATGCAACCACAAACCAAAAAGGCATTGTACAGCTCAGCAGTGCCACCAATAGCCCCAGTGAGACGTTAGCCGCTACGCCGAAAGCGGTTAAAGCCGCGTATGACTTGGCAAGCGGCAAATACACCGCGCAGGATGCGAGCACGACACAAAAAGGGATTGTTCAGCTCAACAGCGCCACTAATAGCGAGAGTGAAACGCAAGCGGCGACGCCAAAGGCTATTAAAAAAGCTAACGATAATGCCAATGGGCGGCTAGGTAAATCGAGTAACTTGGACGACCTTGCAGATAAAAAAACCGCCAGAAAAAATATTTCCGCAATAGGTTTTTCAAATGAGCGATTTCGTGATGGTGCGGATTTTAATGATGCGCCGCAAAACTCAACCTCATTTGTTTATCCGAGTGCGAAAAACAGTCCGGGATTTTCAGGCTCTGTTTTGGACTTTTCAGGGTTGGGAGGTGGATATAACGTTGAAGTCAGTGCGACATACCTTACCGGTGGAAATCGTATTTCATTTAGAACTCGCAATGGTGATGCGGGTACATGGAATCAGTGGTTCGAAATTTATCATACTGGAAAAAAACCTACCGCACTCGATGTAGGCGCATTGCCGATTGTTGGCGGGATTTTGAATGGTAATTTAACAGTTAAAAACCAAATCCAAGTCGGGGGCGTTGGTAACGGCTTTCTGACTATTGGGGACAGCGATTCAGGCTTGCGCAGCTCTGTCAATGGTCAGGTGGATTTATACGCCAATGGCCAAATGTTCGGCTATTGGAACACGACAATCCTGTCATTCACTGGGCAGATTATTCCAACAAATTACGCGAACTTTGATACTAGGTACTACACAAAAGCACAGAGCGACGCAGGATATGCGCCTATGCTCCGTTCCTATTCCAAAGCCGAGTCAGACGCTCGCTATGTGCGTGACATTCGCATGGGAGCTAACCAAAGTGGAATTATATGGGGGGGTGAAGGTGGTACGCTGCCTGCGGGATATGTACTGACTGGGGGTAACTTCGATGATGACCGAGAATATCCTGTATATGCCCCTGTTCAAAAATATATAAATGGTCAGTGGTATAACGTAGGGAGGGCATAACATGATGCATTTAAAGAATATTAAAGCAGGCAACCCTAAAACAGTTGAACAATATCAACTTACCCGTGACTTTGATGTGAAGTGGTTATGGTCAGAGGATGCTAAAAACTGGTACGAAGAACAAAAAAACTTTCAACCTGACACATTAAAAATTGCATATGACCATACTGGGATTATTTGCTGTATTGAAAAAGATGTTTCATTAATTAACCCAGAAGGTATGAGTGTAATTGAGCTACTAGATATTACAGCAAATCGGAGAGCTGATGTCTCCGGTAACTGGATGTATCAGGATGGACAAGTCATCAAGCGAATTTACACGCATGAAGAAATAGTCACTCAAGCAGAGGTAGATAAAACCCGCTTGCTTGCCGAAGCTACCACGGCTATTGCTCCATTGCAGGACGCTGTTGATATTGGTGTTGCTACAGAAGCAGAGGGCGCGCTACTTATCGCGTGGAAAAAATACCGAGTTTCGATAAACCGCCTTGATACCAGCAAAGCCCAAGATATTGAATGGCCGACTCTCCCCGCCTGATTTACCTCGTTTATCTCGCCCTCGTTTGAGGGCTTTTTTTTGCCTGTTGTTTCATCACCCGAACGTCGGCCATTGCTCGCTGTTCCCGTCCACGCACAACACAATAGCCTTGCAACTTTCTCACGGAGTCAAACACGATGCCCGATTTTAAACATGGCGTGCAGGTGCTCGAAATTAACGACGGCACCCGGGTCATTTCAACCGTTTCAACCGTTTCAACCGCCATTATTGGCATGGTCTGCACCGCGTCGGATGCAGATGAAAAAATGTTCCCGCTCAATGTGCCGGTGCTGATTACCGACGTGGTGGCCGCTGCCGGTAAGGCCGGGACGAAAGGCACCTTGGCCGCCGCACTGGCTGCCATCGGCGACCAGTGTAAACCCGTTACCGTCGTGGTGCGCGTGGCCGAGGGCGAAGGTGATGACGAAGAAGCGATCCAAGCGGCGACCATTTCCAATATCATCGGCGGCGCGGATGAGAACGGCCAATACACCGGCCTAAAAGCGTTACTCACCGCGAAAGCCGTGACCGGCGTTAAGCCTCGCATTTTGGGCGTGCCGGGTCTCGATACTAAAGAGGTGGCCGTTGCGTTGGCGTCAATCTGCCAGCAGCTGCGTGCCTTTGGCTATATCAGCGCGTGGGGCTGTAAAACCCTGTCAGATGCGATTAAGTACCGCGACAATTTCAGCCAGCGCGAGCTGATGCTGATTTGGCCGGACTTCTTGGCATGGGATACCACGGCCAACGCCAGCGATACGGCATGGGCGACGGCGCGCGCATTAGGTCTACGCGCCAAGATTGACCAAGAGACCGGTTGGCATAAAACCCTGTCTAACGTCGGGGTGAACGGCGTCACCGGTATCAGTGCCTCGGTATTTTGGGATTTACAGGCACCGGGAACCGATGCCGACCTGCTCAACGAGGCCGGTGTTACTACGCTGGTACGCGCCGATGGTTTTCGTTTTTGGGGCAACCGCTGTTGCTCTGATGACCCGCTGTTTATGTTTGAAAACTACACCCGTACCGCGCAGGTGTTGGCCGATACCATGGCCGAGGCGCACATGTGGGCAGTCGACAAACCGATGAATGATGCGCTTATCCGCGACATTGTCGAAGGGATTAAGGCCAAATTTCGCGAGCTGAAAACCAGCGGTTATATCATCGATGCCGATTGCTGGTATGACGAGAGCGCCAACGATAAAGAGAGCCTGAAAGCGGGAAAACTCTATATCGATTACGACTACACGCCGGTGCCACCGCTGGAAAACCTCACCCTACGCCAACGTATCACTGATAAATATCTGGTGAGTGTCGGCTCCACGGCTAACAGCTAAGGAACTCAAGCGATGGGAATGCCTCGTAAGTTGAAATACCTCAACATGTTTAACGACGCGTTGAGCTACATGGGGGTCGTCAGCTCGGTGACGCTGCCCAAACTGACCCGCAAGCTAGAGAACTATCGCGGCGGCGGGATGAATGGCTCGGCGGCGGTTGATTTGGGTCTCGATGATGACGCGCTGGCCTTGGAATGGACTATCGGCGGTTTCCCCGACGATGATTTATGGAGTCAGTACGCCGTACCGGGTGCCTCTGATATTCCTCTGCGTTTCGCGGGCTCTTTCCAGCGTGACGATACCGGCGAGATTAGCGGTGTGGAAATCGTGTTACGTGGCCGCCACAAAGAAATCGACGGCGGTGACAACAAGCAAGGCGAGAACACCGAGACCAAAATCTCGACCCAATGCACCTACTACAAATTGATAGTGGACGGCAAAGAGCTCATCGAGATTGACGTCGTCAACATGATTGAGAAGGTCAACGGCGTTGACCGCTTAGCGCAGCACCGTAAAAACATCGGTCTGTAATCTGATGGCCGGTCAGGTGCAACACTGGCCGGTTAATCCCCTTTTTTAAGAGAACGATTATGAAAGATAAAAACACCACTGAGCACGTCACCCCTGAAAATGACAATCTGGTGACGCTGGAAAACCCGATTAAGCGTGGCGATCTGCTTATCGAGCAAGTGACCCTCACCAAACCCAATGCGGGAACCCTGCGCGGCGTGAGCCT
>Ga0308165_1001335_pt1 | contig 35013 bp, 31 predicted proteins | sample PhyWR2_FD_201032 | JGI IMG/M metagenome (GOLD analysis project Ga0308165, IMG submission 201032) | Phyllosphere microbial communities from UC Gill Tract Community Farm, Albany, California, United States - DLSLW.R2 | ecosystem: Host-associated > Plants > Phyllosphere > Unclassified | place: USA...
GCCCCCTGCGCGGCGATGGCTGCAAGGATCGCCGCCCCCGGCATTGCCCCGCCCACCACCGCAAGCAGGCCGCGCCGGTACTTGTGCGAATCCGCAGCCGGCGCGCGGATCACGGGACGCCCGATGACGCGCGCCGCTCCGTCCACAGCGGAGACACCGATCGGCACCAATCGGACCATGCCCATGTGCGCGCTTGCCGGCATGAGGAAATGCGCGAATTTCCAGGCGCCAAGCGCGATAGTCAGGTCGCATTCCGGCAGGCCATCACCCAGCAACATGCCAGAATCGGCCTGCACCCCGCTGGGCACGTCGATGGCGATACAGCGGCGATGCGCCTGCGCTAACCGGGTCAGCAATGCACCGTGGTCCGCCGAGAGCGGGCGCTTCAGCCCGCTTCCGAAAAGGCAGTCGACAAGGACCTCGCCATGCACTTCGGCATCCGGGCACAGCACATGGCCGCCGAACAGCGCACGCGCATTGCGGCAGGCATCCGTTCCAGGCTCACCCGCCGCGACGACGACCGCGTGGCCGCCCCGCTCGCGAATAGCCTCGGCAATGACGTAGCCGTCACCGCCGTTATTACCGGGCCCGCACAGCACGGTCACCTTGTGACGGCCAGCCATGCGCCAAACCCATTGCGCAGCGCCGCGCCCGGCCACCTGCATCAGCGCGTCGACGCTGGAACCCTGCGCGATCAGCAGGTCTTCCGCCTCGCGCATCTGGGCCACGGTGAGGATCTGGTCAGTGTGCGCCATCGGGCGTCTCCGTCGACGGGAAAAGGTACTGGTCGCCGCCAAGGGTAACGTCGAGCTTGCCGTTCGCAAGGCTGGTTGCCGCGTTTTCCGCGTCATCGCCGGGGGCGCTGTCCGGGCGGGGCACAACGAGGGTGGGTTTGCCGCCGCCTCGCTCCATTCGGCCGCGCAGACGGGTTTCATCTGCACCGATCCGCCGACTGCGCAGGCGATATGCCCGTCCCCCGCAGCGATCAAGGGCGGCTCGCTGCGCCCTTCGACAGGCTCAGGACGAGCGGGGTCCCGGAATGAAAATCCGCAAGCATTACCGATTGGCACGAGGCGCAAGCCCGATGCGAAAGCGCCTCACTCCTGTGCGAGGTCCGACCAAAAAACTCCCGTGCCCCGCGAAAACTAGGGCGACGGGATGTTTTGGGCTACTTCGCGCTAATCAGGACCCGGCGCTTACTTGCGCTTGAGCTGGGTCACGTCGCGAATTGCGCCGCGCGATGCGCTGGTGGTCATCGCGGCATAGGCCTGAAGGGCGGCCGAAACCTTGCGCGGGCGCGGGTGGACCGGAGACCAGGCGTCGTCCCCGCGCGCGTCCTGCTGCGAACGGCGGTGGGCCAGGATTTCGTCCGATACCATCAGGTTGATGGTGCGGCCGGGGATGTCGATCTCGATGGTATCGCCGTTCTCGACCAGGCCGATCTCGCCGCCCTCTGCCGCTTCGGGCGAAGCGTGTCCGATGGAGAGGCCCGAAGTGCCGCCCGAGAAACGCCCGTCCGTCAGCAGCGCGCAGGCTTTGCCCAGGCCCTTCGACTTGAGGTAGCTGGTCGGGTAGAGCATTTCCTGCATGCCCGGCCCGCCGCGCGGTCCTTCGTAGCGGATCACCACGACGTCGCCCGCGCCGACCTGTCCGCCGAGGATACCGGCAACCGCCGCGTCCTGGCTTTCATAGACCCGCGCGGTGCCGGTGAACTTGAGGATGCTGTCGTCCACGCCCGCCGTCTTCACGATGCAGCCATCGCGTGCGATGTTGCCGTAAAGCACGGCGATGCCGCCGTCCTGACTGAAGGCATGTTCCTTGGAGCGGATCACGCCGTTTTCGCGGTCGAGGTCGAGTTCCTCCCAGCGGGCAGACTGGCTGAACGCGGTCTGCGTCGGCACGCCGCCCGGCGCGGCCTTGTAGAACTGCTCCACCGAAGGCTCTGTCGTGCGGCTGATGTCCCAGCGGTCGATCGCCTCGCCCAGCGTGCGGGTGTGGACGGTCGGCAGGTCGGTGTGCAGCAGGCCCGCACGTTCCAGCTGGCCGAGGATCGCGTAGATGCCGCCGGCGCGGTGGACATCCTCCATGTGCACGTCGCTCTTGGCCGGGGCCACCTTGGACAGGCACGGCACCTTGCGGCTCAGACGGTCGATGTCGGCCATGGTGAAGTCCACGCCCGCCTCGGCCGCAGCGGCCAGCAGGTGCAGCACGGTGTTGGTCGATCCGCCCATGGCGATGTCCAGGCTCATGGCGTTTTCGAACGCCTTGAAGCTGGCGACATTGCGCGGCAGGACGCTTTCGTCTTCCTGCTCGTAATAACGCTGGCACATGTCCACGGCGACCCGGCCTGCTTCAAGGAACAGGCGCTCGCGGTCGGAGTGGGTAGCCAGGGTCGAGCCGTTGCCCGGCAGCGACAGGCCCAGCGCCTCGGTAAGGCAGTTCATCGAATTGGCGGTGAACATGCCCGAGCACGAACCGCAGGTGGGACAGGCCGAACGCTCGATCGCGGCGACTTCTTCGTCGGTGTAGCTTTCATCCGCAGCGGCAACCATCGCATCGACGAGGTCCAGCGCCTGGACCTTACCCTTGAGGATGACCTTGCCGGCCTCCATCGGGCCGCCCGAGACGAACACGGCAGGAATGTTGAGGCGCATCGCGGCCATCAACATGCCCGGCGTGATCTTGTCGCAGTTGGAGATGCACACCATCGCGTCGGCGCAGTGGGCGTTGACCATGTATTCCACGCTGTCGGCGATCAGGTCACGGCTGGGCAGCGAATAGAGCATGCCGTCGTGGCCCATGGCGATGCCGTCGTCGACCGCGATGGTGTTGAATTCCTTGGCGACGCCGCCCGACGCCTCGATCTCGCGCGCGACGAGTTGGCCGAGGTCCTTGAGGTGGACGTGGCCGGGCACGAACTGGGTGAACGAATTGACCACCGCGATGATCGGCTTGCCGAAATCACCGTCCTTCATGCCCGTCGCGCGCCACAGGCCACGCGCGCCCGCCATGTTGCGGCCGTGGGTCGAAGTGCGTGAGCGATAGGCGGGCATTGTCGGGACTCCGGGTCATGGGCGCATCGATGCGCGAGTTGGCTTGCCCCTACACGTCAATAGGTTTCAATTCAACGGCAGTTTTCGACATTATATTTCGCGGCGTAACACGAAGGTTTCGGCGCTGGCAGGATGATAGCACATTTCCGTCATCCCGGCGCGCATCGAAGACTGGTGGGCTAAAGTCGGCTGACGACCTCGGCGCTCAGGGCGGTCATGACTTGCGCCCACTCGGCCTGCCCTGCGGTGTCGGCGATCAGGTCCTGACGGATCTCGATGCTGAGGTACGGCAATCCATTCGGCTCGGCATGGCGGTTCATCGAGGCATTGAGCAGCTTGCCCGAGTACGGCTCCTGATCTCCGACGACGAGGCCTTGCGCCTCCAGCCACGGAATGGCGATGCGGGCCGCGCGCTCGTCCTCATTGTAGAGGATGCCGATCTGCCAGGGACGCGGCTTGTCGCAGGTCGCCAGGCCGGGGGTGAAGCTGTGCAGCGACAGGATAAGCGCTGGCGGGGTTTCGTGCAGCAGTGTGGCCAACCCGGAGTGGTAGGGTTCGAAGAAGCGCGTAACACGGGCGCTGCGCTGCTGCGGCGTCAGGACGTTGCCGGGGATGACGTGGCCATCGCTGATTTCGGGCATCATGCCGGGAACGTCGTGCTTGCGGTTGTAATCGCACACGAGGCGGCTGACATTGCCTAGCCATGCGGCCGTACCGGGGCTGACCATCTGCTCGGCAATGGCGCCGACGCCGATGTCAATGGCGATGTGAAGCTGGAGGAGCACCGGGTCGATGCCGAGGTCGATATCGTTCGGCACGCGGTTGGACGCATGGTCGGAAACGATCAGTATTCCTCCGGCTTGCGGCGTGCCGAGCAGACGGTGAAAATCTGATTCCAAACTGACCTCCTGAGCCGGGGCGTAAACCCTACCTCAATTTCCTCGCCATTTGCCACCAGCCGGGATGCGATTTCGCAAGCTTTTCCGCTGCCGCCTGCAACAGCGCCTCGTTTTCGTAAAGCGCGAAGCACGTTGCGCCCGAACCGGACATCCGCGCGAGGAACGGATCGGTGCCGCTCAAGGCTGCCAGTACGTCGGCGATGACGGGGCAGATTGCGATGGCGGGGGCTTCGAGATCGTTGCGGCCCTCCAGCGCGACCGTGCGGACGGAACCGCCCGGCATGGCGCCGCGATCCAGACCGTCCCAGGCCTTGAACACCGGCCCGGTGGTCAAGGCCACGCGCGGGTTCACCAGCAGTACCGGGGCGCCGGCAAGATCGTTGTCGACGGGTATTAGGTCCGTGCCGGTGCCGGTGCCGATGCAGGTGGTCGATAGCACGCAGGCCGGCACATCGGCGCCGAGTTTGGCGGCGCGCGCCTGCCAGTCGTCGGGGAGGCCGTAAGCGCGTTCGACCATACGGAACACCGCACCTGCATCCGCCGACCCCCCGCCAAGACCTGCCGCGACGGGGAGGCGCTTTTCGAGTTCGACCGCCCAGCCCTTTCCATGCGGGAGCGCCGAGAGCGCCTTGGCGACGATGTTGCCGAATGGGTCTTCGATGCCGCCCGCAAATTCGCCGTGGGTGGTCAGGGTGTCAGCTTGAGCCGGAGAGGCGGAAAGCCGGTCGCCATCGTCGACGAAAGCGAACAGGGTTTCCAACTCGTGATAGCCGTCCTCGCGCCGGCGACGAACGTGCAGCGCTAGGTTGATCTTGGCGTAGGCGGTTTCGGTCAGCATCCCAGCACCCATGGCGCGGCGGGGCGAGTGAGGCAAGGCAGGCCTTGGCCGCCGCCCCAGACAACAAAGGGGAGGCCAGGCCTCCCCTTTGACGGGTCACATGTTCGGGTAGTTGGGGCCGCCGCCGCCTTCCGGCGTCACCCATTCGATGTTCTGGGTGGGGTCCTTGATGTCGCAGGTCTTGCAATGGACGCAATTCTGCGCGTTGATCTGCAGCTTCGGCCCTGCCCCGGCGTCGACGAACTCATAGACGCCTGCCGGGCAATACCGCGCCTCGGGACCTGCATAGACCGGCAGGTTGATCTCGGTCGGGATCGCAGGGTCCTTGAGCTTGAGGTGGACCGGCTGGTCTTCCTCATGGTTGGTGAACGAATAGGACACGCTGGTCAGCCGGTCGAAGCTGATGACACCGTCGGGCTTGGGGTATGTGATCGGCTTGTAGAGGTCGGCGCGCTGCGTTTCGCTGGCGTCGGTGTGGTGCTTCATCGGCTTGGCGACGCCGAAGCCGAACAATGTGCGCAGCCACATGTCGGCGCCGGCCAGGACCGTGCCCAGCTCTGTGCCCCACTTGGCGACCATCGGCTCGGCGTTCTGCACGAGCTTGAGTTCCTTGGCGATCCAGCTGGAGCGCACCGCGTCATCATAGACCTGAAGCGTGTCGGCCTCGCGTCCGGCCTTGATGGCCGCCGCGATCGATTCCGCCGCCAGCATGCCGCTTTTCATCGCGGTGTGGGTGCCCTTGATGCGCGGCACGTTGACGAAACCGGCGGAGCAGCCCGCCAGCACGCCGCCCGGGAACGCCAGCTGCGGGACCGACTGCCAGCCGCCCTCGTTGATGACGCGCGCGCCGTAAGCAACGCGCTTGCCGCCTTCCAGGATCGCGCGGATTTCCGGGTGCTGCTTCCAGCGCTGGAATTCCTCGAACGGGTAGACGTAGGGGTTCTTGTAATCGAGCGCCGTCACGAAACCCAGGGCCACCTGGTTGTTGGCCTGGTGGTAGAGGAACCCGCCGCCCCAGCTGTCGCTCTCGCTCATCGGCCAGCCCTGCGTGTGGATCACGCGGCCGGGGACGTGCTTGTCCGCCGGAATATCCCAGAGTTCCTTGATGCCGAGGCCATAGATCTGCGGCTCGCAGTTCGCTTCAAGGTCGAACTTGGCCTTGAGGCGCTTGGTCAGGTGGCCGCGCGCGCCTTCGCAGAACACGGTGTACTTGCCCAGCAGGTTCATGCCTGCCTGGAAGTCGCCCTTCTGGTTGCCTTCGCGGTCGACACCCATGTCGCCGGTCTGCACGCCCAGCACGGCGCCGTTATCGCCATAGATAATCTCGGCGGCCGGGAAGCCGGGGAAGATCTCGATTTCAAGCGCTTCAGCCTGCTCCGCCAGCCAGCGGCACAAGTTGCCCAGCGAGCCGGTGTAATTGCCCTTGTTCGACATGAAAGGCGGCTGGATCGCATGCGGAAGGGAGAACTTGCCCTTCTTCGTCATGTGCCAGTGCCAGTTATCGGTCACTGGAGTTTCGGCGAGCGGGCAGCCATCCTCGCGCCAGGTCGGCAGGAGTTCGTCGAGCGCCTTGGGGTCGATGGTGGCGCCGGACAGGATGTGGGCGCCGATTTCGGAGCCCTTTTCCAGCACGCAGACCTGAAGTTCGGGATCGACCTGCTTGAGCCGGATCGCCGTGGCCAGACCGGCAGGTCCACCGCCAACGACGACGACGTCATAAGGCATCTCTTCGCGTTCAATCATGGAAGCCCCGTCCAAATTCGTTTTTTGCTCATCGCTTTTTGGTCCAATCGCCTTTTTTGCGACTTAGCCGAGCGATTAAATCGTCTTGAGCCTTGATTGCTCCCGCGCGGCAGGTCAAGACCCTGTGCGATGGATCAACCTCCAAATCCTGCATTTCTAGACGATATCACAGGTGCGCTCGACTGGTGGCGCGACGCTGGCGTCGACCTGGACTTCGTTGACGAGCCTACCGCGTGGCTCGCTCCGCCCGAACCGGAAGGCGGCGCGAATCCCGCTGAGGAACGCCGCCCCGTGCGCGCACCGGCTGCCGACGTGGACGCAGCCCCGCCCCCTGCCCGCCTCGATCCGGCCAGCCTTCCCGCCGACCTTGCCGCGTTCACACCCTGGTGGCTGAGCGAGCCGCTGCTGTGCGGCGGCGAACTTTCCACCCGCATCGCGCCGCAGGGTCCAGCGGGCGCCGATCTTATGATCGTAGTCGAGGAACCCGAGGCGGAAGACCGCGAGGCCCTGCTTTCCGGTCCGCAGGGAAAGCTGCTCGACGCGATCCTGTCCGCCTTCGGCACACAGCGCGAAGGCGTCTATCTGGCCAGCGCCCTGCCCCGCCATACGCCGGGCCCGGATTGGCCCGCATTGCAGGAACGCGGCTTGGGCCAGGTACTTGCGCATCACGTGAGTCTGGTGGCGCCGAAACGGCTTATCGTGCTCGGCGGCAACGCCCTGTCGCTAATCGGCCACGAATCGCCGCAAGGTCCTGCCGTTTTACGAAGTTTCAACCATGAAGGGGCATCGATACCCCTGCTTGCCTCATGGGCCCTGACTGCGCTGCTCGGACAACCGCGCGCAAAGCCGGTTCTGTGGAAGGCCTGGCTGGAGTGGACCGCCGCCTGATCGCGGTCCCCGAAAGGCAGATGGGCCAGGCAACCGGGGCGTCGTACAGGATCGCGGGGAATAAAGACTTGAAACGAATTACCAAGGTCGGTCTGTTGGCGGGATTTACCCTCGCCGCATACATTTCGGCCGTTCCGGCCTTCGCGAACAGCGCTGCGGTTGATTATTTCCGCACCCGTGCAGACCGTACCGCCGTCCCTTCGCTGCTCAGCCAGGACGAACGCACGTATTACAAGCTGGTCTTCGACGCGATCGACGCCAAGGACTGGCAGGCGGTCCAGCGCATGCTCGCCGAACGTCCGGACGGCCCGCTGCACCAGCAGGCCCGCGCCGAATACTATCTGGCCGCCGGTTCGCCCAAGATCGAACTGGCCGAACTCCAGGGCTGGCTTTCGCAAGGCGCGCAGTTGCCCGGCGCCGACCAGATCAGCCGCCTTGCGCTGAAACGCGGCGCCGAAACCGTCCCCAGCCTGCCTAGCGAACAGACCTTTGCGCGCCTGCCCTCGATGTCCAAGCGGGTGCGTCCCGCCTCGATCGAGGACGGCACGATGCCCGGCTCGATCTCGAACGGTATTCTCGAGCGCATCAAGAACGACGATCCGATGGGCGCGCGCCTGCTGCTTGACGGCATCGATGCGAATCTCAGCCCCTCGACACAGGCCGAATGGCGCCAAAAGGTGGCCTGGAGCTTCTATATCGAGAACCAGGATGCCAACGCTTACCAGATGGCCCAGCTTGCCGCGCTCGGCACCGGGCCGTGGGTCGGCGAAGCCTGGTGGACTGCCGGGCTCGCTGCCTGGCGCCTGGGTGACTGCGACGGCGCCGCCGATGCGTTCGGCAAGGCCGCCCAGTCCTCCGAGAACGCCGAACTGACCAGCGCCTCGCATTACTGGAAAAGCCGCTCGCTGGTCCGCTGCCGCAAGCCCGAGCAGGCGGCTGCGTCACTACGCCTGGCGGCCGCCCGCGACGAAACGCTTTACGGAATGCTCGCCTCCGAACAGCTTGGACTGAAGCTGTCGGAACAGCATTCCGCCGCCGACTTCACCCAAGCCGACTGGCAGCAGCTACGCGCCAACCCCAATGTGCGCGCCGCCGTGGAACTGGCCGAAATCGGCAAGGACGGCCTTGCCGATGAAGTGCTGCGGCATCAGGCGCGCATCGGCGATGCCTCGCAATATGCGCCGCTGACCCGCCTCGCCCGCGATCTCGGCCTGCCCGGCACCCAGTTGTGGATGGCCTATAACGCCCCCTACGGCGGCAAACCCGAACCGGCGACGCGTTTCCCCACTCCCAAATGGACCCCGGTGGGCGGCTGGAAAGTCGACCCCGCGCTGGTCTTTGCGCATACTTTGCAGGAATCGGTGTTTCGCGCCGGCGTCGTCAGCCCGGCTGGCGCACGCGGACTGATGCAGATCATGCCCGCGGCCGCGCAGGACCATGCCTCGTCGCTGGGCGTGGCAGGCAACGCCTCCGATCTCAACAAGCCGGAGGTCAACCTTGCCTTCGGTCAGCGCCACCTGCAGATGCTGCAGAACAATTCCGCCACGCAGGGCCTGCTGCCCAAGGTCATGGCTGCCTATAACGCCGGCCTGCTGCCGGTGGGCCGCTGGAACACCGACGTGAACTGCCAGGGCGACCCGCTGCTGTGGATCGAATCGCTGCCCTATTGGGAAACGCGCGGCTACGTGAACATCGTCATGCGCAACTACTGGATGTACGAACGCCAGGCCGGCGGTGCATCGGAAAGCCGCATGGAACTGGCGCAGGGCGAATGGCCAACCTTCCCCGGCCTGTCGGGATCGCAGGGCGTGCGGATGAGCGCGAATGGAGCGATCGTTCGTGGCCGTTGACCCGAGCCGCACTTTCCAGCCCATCAACATCGCCCTGCTCACCGTCTCCGACACCCGCACTGCGCAAAACGATACCTCGGGCGACATACTCGCCCAGCGCATCGCAGACGCCGGGCATACGCTCGCGCGCCGCACGATCGAGCGAGATGACGCGGCCGCGATCGCGGCGCTGCTCGAAAGCTGGATCGACGATCCCGAGGTGGACGCGATAGTTTCCACCGGCGGCACCGGCCTGACCGGCCGCGACGTCACCCCTGAAGCACTGGGCAGGGTAACGGGCGCACGGGAAATCCCCGGCTTCGGAGAACTGTTCCGCTGGCTGTCCTACCAGACCATCGGCACCTCCACGGTGCAGAGCCGCGCCATGGCCGTGGTCGCGCGGGGCACGTACATCTTCGCGTTGCCCGGTTCGAACGGCGCGGTGAAGGACGGCTGGGACGGCATCCTGGCCGAGCAGCTCGACAGCCGAAACCGCCCCTGCAACTTCGTCGAACTGATGCCGCGCCTGCTGGAGGCTTAGGGTAATACCCGTAACCGTCAGCGCAGCAGCGGCAACCGTGCGGCTTCCTGCTCGGTCATCGCGATCCTGAATACCTCGCGCAAGGTGCGGGCGTAGTCCGCCGCATCGGCGATCACGCGCCGTTCGGTGCCGTTCGCGCCGTAAACAGTCAGATCGCGATCGACCATTGAGGCGAAGCCCCCGACCAGCGGAATGCTTGCGACGTGTAGGCTGGTGAAGCGCGTATCGGGCCGGGTTGAGGTCCAGTGATTGGCCTGCTCCAGATCACCCGGCACGACCTGCGCCAGATCGAAGGTGTATTGCGCCTGCCAGTCGCCATGCGCGGCGGCGCGGCCGTCGGTCGCGGAAACCGGCCCGGCACGCTCCAGCAGCCACTCGCCCTCAAGGCTGCCCCGCTCCCCGGTGCGGCGCAGGCGATGGCGGGCACCATCCGCCGTTTGCGCCTCGGCCCCGTCTTCCAGCGGCAGGGGCGCAAGGTCGCTGCCGCCAAAGCCTGCGTCGACCAGCCATTTTCCGCCTGCAATCGTGGCAAGCAGGCAGACATGCGTGCGCGGCGGAATGACGTCCTGCGCAAGTCCCAGTCTTACGCGCGCAAGCAGCGGCCGATTGGCCACGCCGATCGCCGCCAGCACATCGCCGAACAGACGGTTCTGCTCGAAACAATAGCCTCCGCGCCCATTCACTACGATCTTGTCGAACACACTTGACGCATCAATGCGGATCGGCCGGCCAAGCATGACGTCGAGGTTCTCGAACCCGATTGCCAGCCGGTGCGCCGATTGCAGTGCCGCAATGACGTCTGGTTCGGCAGAAGGGCGAGCAACGAAGCCGATGCGGTCGAGATAACGGTCAAGGTTCATGCCGCCCTGTTAAGCGCCCCGTTGCAGGGTGGGCAAGCCTGTGGACAAATTGGGTATGGCGGGTGGAAGAGCGGTGGACGGCGGGGGAAAGTCTGAACTGTGATCGCTCGCCGGCGCGGTCTAGAGCGAGCAAGTTCGATTGCTCCCGCGAGGCAGGCACGCTAGCTTCCCGCCACAGCGCGCGGGGCGGCGCTCCTTACGGCCCCATGGAGCGATCCCACAGATGCAGCAGTTGCACGCGCTGGCCGACGCGATCGGTCTGGTCCGCATCTGGTGGAACGTGGACGGGGCCCCGCAGACCGTCAGCGACGCGTCGCTGGCCACGATTGCAGCGGCGCTCGGCTATCCTGCGTCAACAGAGATCGAAATCGCGGCCAGCCTGGCCCAGGTCTCCAGCGAGCGCGCCCAACTCCCGGCCATGATCGTGACCGATATAGGCCAGCCCACACCGCTGCCCGCCGCCCTCACCCAAGCCCGGATCACGGCGGCAGACGGAACGGTGCGCGATCTTGACGTGTCGAACTGGGTGCTGCCGCCCGTGGACGAGGCGGGCTACCACGCGCTCACCGTGAACGGCCACGCCTTCACTCTGGCGGTCGCCCCGCGCCAATGTCCATCAGTGGAAGCTCTCGGCAAGGGGCGTATCTGGGGGCCGGCGGTGCAGATCCCGGCTTTACGCGGCGCGGCGCCGAAGTGCTTCGGCACTTTCGCCGAGCTTGCTGAAGCCATCGACACGTTCGCCGCGCGCGGCGCGGATGCGGTGGCGATCAATCCGGTCCATGCGCTTTTCGCTGGATACGGGCATGATTTCAGCCCTTACTCCCCCTCCAGCCGGCTTTATCTCAACGCTGCCATGGGCGATCCCGTACTGCTCGGCCTGCCGCCGCTGGACGAGGCGGAAGCAGTGGACGAAGCCGCTCTCATCGACTGGGAAACCGGCTTGCCCCGGCGCCTGGCCCAGATGCGCGGCCTGTTCGCCCGCCTCGACGCCGCCACGCGCGAACGCATCGCCCGCAGCAATGCGCCGCACGGCGAGGGGCTTGTGCGGCAAGCGCTCTACGATGCGTTGGACGTGCATTTTCGCGCGCGGGGCCTGCATGGCTGGCAGGCGTGGCCCGCGCCCTTCCACGACCCCGAAGGCAGCGCGGTAACAGCCTTCGCCCGCGACAATGCCGAGGAGGTCGAGTTTCACCTTTTCACCCAATGGCTGGCGCGCGAAAGCCTTGTTTGTGTCCAGGAACAGGCACGCGCATCGGGCATGGCGGTGGGTCTGCTCGCCGATCTGGCGGTGGGAGTGCACACTGGCGGCGCGGATGCCTGGGCGATGCGCGACGCCTTGCTGCAAGGCCTGACCATCGGCGCCCCGCCTGATCCGCTGGGCCCGCATGGTCAGAACTGGAACCTCACCGGGTTCTCGCCGAGGGGGCTGGCACGAAGCGGCTACGCCCCCTGGATCGCCACGATTCGCGCCGCTCTGGCGAGTTCGGGTGCGCTGCGTATCGACCATGCTTTCGGCCTTGCGCGTCTATGGGTGGTCCCCGAAGGCCAGCCGTCGAGCGCGGGGGCATACCTGACCTATCCGTTCGACGACCTCATCCGCCTTGTCGCACTGGAGGCGCACCTTGCCGGGGCGCTGATCGTGGCCGAGGACCTCGGCACAATGCCAGGCGGCTTCGGCCCCGCGATCACCCGGCGCGGGATGCTGGGCATGCGCGTGCTTTGGTTCGAACGCGCCGAGGACGATGGGTTCATCGGCACACAGGACTACGACGCGCAGGCAGTGGCCATGACCGGAACCCACGATACCGCCACGGTCGCCGGATGGTGGACCGGGCGCGATCTCGACTGGGCGGAAAAGCTCGGGCGTCTCCCGGAGGACACCAGCCGCGCACAGGCGGAAGAACGCCGCGACTGGGACCGGGGACTGCTCTGGGCCAGCCTGACCCATGACGCCGCCCCCCGCCCCGCGCCCAACGATCCGGCTCCGGTCGTCAAGGCAGCCCTGCGCCGCATCGGCGCTGCGCCCTGCGGCCTTGCCATCGCTCCGCTGGAAGACCTGCTGGCACAGCGCGAGCAGCCCAACCTGCCCGGCACGATAACCGAACACCCCAACTGGCGTCACCGCCTCGATGCACCCGTGTCAGCCCTGCTGGCCGAACCGGGCACCGCCGCCCGGGTGCGGGCGCTGGATGAAGCGCGCAAGAACCCGGTTCGGCAGGATGTTCCGATCAGGTGATGACATCGGGCGCTGTCCGGCCGGTGTGGGCAATGATCCCGGCAATGGCTTCGGCGGCGGCTATCTGCGCCTCCAGCATCACGCCGGTGTCGGCTTCCAGATCACCGAAGCTGGGCTCGTAGCGTTCGAGGTAGAGGCGAAGGGTGGCGCCCTGCGTGCCGGTGCCCGAGAGACGCATGACGATGCGGCTGCCGTCCTCGAACAGCACGCGGATGCCTTGGTTGGCGCTGACCGAACCGTCGACGGGGTCGGTATAGGAAAAGCTGTCGGCGACCTGCACGGTCAGCGGGCCGAAAGTCTCGCCCGGCAGCGCCGCCAATTGCGCCTTGAGCCCGTCCATCAGCGCGTTGGCGCCCTCGGTCGCGATGCCTTCGAAGTCGTGGCGGGCGTAGTAGTTGCGGCCGAAACGCGCCCAGTGTTCACGGGCGAGATCGTCCACGCTGATCCCGCGCACGGCGAGCACGTTGAGCCAGAGCAGCACTGCCCACAGGCCGTCCTTCTCACGCACGTGGTCCGATCCGGTGCCGGCACTTTCCTCACCGCAGATGGTGACCTTGCCCGCGTCGAGCAGGTTGCCGAAGAACTTCCAGCCCGTCGGCGTCTCGAAGCAGGGCACGCCCAAAGCCTCGGCCACACGGTCGGCGGCGGCGCTGGTCGGCATCGAGCGGGCAATGCCGGCAAGGCGGCCGCGATAGGCCGGGGCGATCTCGATGTTGGCGGCCAGCATCGCCAGCGAATCCGAAGGCGTGATGAAGCGCCCGCGGCCGATGATGAGGTTGCGGTCACCGTCGCCGTCCGAGGCCGCACCGATATCGGGCGCATCCTCCGACATCATCAGGTCGTATAGTTCCTTGGCGTGGATCAGGTTCGGATCGGGGTGATGCCCGCCGAAGTCCTCCAGCGGCACGGCGTTGACGACCGTGCCCGGAGCGAATCCCAAGCGGCGTTCGAGGATCTCGACCGCGTAGGGCCCGGTCACCGCGCTCATCGAGTCCATGCGCATGGTGAAGCCCGAGGCGACGACCTTGCGGATCGCGTCGAAGTCGAACAGCGTCTCCATCAGGTCGGCATAGTCGGCCACCGGATCGAGGACCTGCACCGTCAGGCTGCCGACTGCGGTTTCGCCAAGCGTGTCCAGATCGACGTCGGGCGCCTCCACCGTCAGCCAGCGGTCGATCACCCTGGTGCGCTCCAGCATGGCGCCGGTAATGCTTTCGGGCGCGGGGCCGCCATTGGCGATGTTGTACTTGATGCCGAAATCTTCATCCGGCCCGGCGGGGTTATGGCTTGCGGAAAGGATCAGGCCGCCGCTGGCCTTGTACTTGCGGATGACGTGGCTTGCCGCAGGAGTCGAAAGGATACCGCCCTGTCCCACCAGCACCCGGCCATAGCCGTTGGCGGCCGCCATGCGGATCGCCTGCTGGATGACCGTGCGGTTGTGGTAGCGCCCATCGCCGCCGATCACCAGCACCGCTCCCGGCGAACGCTCCACCACGTCGAACACCGACTGGATGAAATTCTCGGCATAGCCCGGCTGCTGGAAGACCTTCACCTTCTTGCGCAGGCCCGAGGTGCCGGGCGCCTGCCCGTCGAAGGGCGTGGTCGGAACAGTGACGATCTGGGTCAAGCGGGCATCTCCAATAGGATCATGATCTGGGGTCGGAAACGACATGTGCGCACAAGACGACACTTTCGTGTCGCCGCGCGCATTGTCAAATGGTTGCTTTTGCCAATGCTGCACAGGCGCTGAGGTTGCACCTGTCGCGATTTTCACACCTTATGGCTCTGCAATTATTTCGCCGGGCGGTGATAGCGCTGTGAACGCTAGGAAATCTCGCAAGTCTTTCCCGGCCGCGCATAGCGGGCGTCGGTGGTGACAGCAGTGTCCGTCAAGGCGCCAAGAAACGCTTCGACATCCGTTGCATCACCGGGAGACAATGCGATGCCGTGCCGGACGATGGCTTCGGCGATGGTATCGGCGCTGCCATCGTGGAGATAAGGCCCGGTCAAGGCGACGTTACGCAGCGAAGGCGTGCGGAAACGGCCGCGATCCTCGCTGCGCCCGGTGACACGGGCAAGGCCTAGGTCGCCATTTCGGAGCGCTTCGGGCTCCCCCGCCAGCCGGTGAAAGCCTAGGTTGGTGAATTCACGGCCCGAATGGCACGAGGCGCACCCTGCCCCGCCCCTGAACACGGCCTCACCCCGGACCGCAGCCTCAGCCAGCGGCGCCCCGCCCGAGATCGCCCGGTCCCATGCCGTTTCATGGCTGACGATCGTGCGCTGAAACGCTGCGAGGGCAGTGGAAACGGCGGCGAAGTCGATCCGTCCGCGCGCTTTGGGAAAGGCGGCCTTGAACAGCTTGCGATAACATCCATCGGCGGACAAACGGCGAGCGAGTTCGGCCTCCTGCCCCTTCATGCCCATCTCGATCGGGTCCTCGCCCGCGATGGGCACCAGCGCCTGCAGTTCCAGCGTGGTCAGTGCATCGTTGCCCCAGGTGAGCGGAGAAAACGCACCCACGTTCACCAGCGACGGCACGTTGCGCAGCCCCGGTTCCCCATGCGCTCCGGGATGGGCCCGTGTGCCATCGGCAAAGCTGTGGCGCGGGTCGTGGCAAGTGGCGCACGAAAGCGTGCCGTTTACCGACAGGTCCCCGTCGTGAAACAATCGCCGCCCCAGCGCGACCTGCGCCTCAGCCGAACCGCCCCTGTCCTTTGCCATGCCCGCCCCTGCGGCAAGGATAAGGCCGCCGAACAGAATGGCCCAGCGTCCCGCCCGGCTCATCGGAGGGCGTTCATCGAACCGGAGCGACCATCACCGTCAGCGCCGCTTCGCCGTTCGCCGCGATCTGCAGAAGATGACGGCCGGCGGGCAGATCGTACTCGACCATCTTAGTGATACCCGAACACTCCGGCCCATGCCCGTGGGCGGCCGAGGCTAAGGCCTTGCCGGCGACGATCACATCGACCCACGAACGCCCGTTCTGGGCAATGCGGTATCGGCCCGCCTCGGCCACATCGAATGCGAACAGGCCGCCGAAGCTGACCGATCCGCCCGGCTTGCCCGGCTCGAGAACATAATCGACCTTGGGCGTCGGCGCGAGCGTAGCGTCGAAGGCGGTGCCCATCACCAGCAGCGCCTTGCCGGATGCGGCTGGTTTCACCGCCGCCTTGAGCGGGCGATGCGCCGCGCTCCAGCCGGCAAGATCGGCGGGAACGGCAACAGGCGCCGCGCAGGCCGCGTGCTCGTGCGCCGCTATTGCTTCCGCAGCAAGCGCCGGAGCAGCGGGCGTCATTATTGCTGCACCTGCGAGAAAAAGCGCCCGGGGCTTTCGTATCATGCTTGCAGCTCCATGAATCATTTATATACGACCGAATATAGGCTCGCTCAAAGCGCGGATTATACAACGGTTCAAGGGGGTTTTCATGAAATATCGGGTAACGGCGGCGCTTGCCGCATCGCTGGCCAGTGCCATCGGCGCACCGGCCTTGGCAGCGGATGCCGACGATGCCGGCAACACTTTCGGCCTTGGCCAGATCGTCGTTACCGCGCCCCGCAGCGAGGAAAGCGGCATCAGCAGCACCTCGGTCAATGCCGAGGCCATCTACGACTTCTCGCGCGATACGCTGGACGAAGCCGTAAAACTGATCCCCGGCGTTACTTCCGGCATCTCGGGCAATTCGCGTAACGAGCGCCTGATCTTCGTGCGCGGTTTCGACCGCTTCCAGGTCCCGCTTTCGATCGACGGCATCCGCGTCTATCTGCCTGCCGACGGCCGCCTCGACTATGGCCGCTTCCTGACGCCCGATGTTGCCGAGATCCAAGTCGCCAAGGGCTATGTCTCGGTGATCAACGGCCCCGGCGCGATGGGCGGCGCGGTGAACCTTGTCACCCGCAAGCCGCAGAAGGAATACGATGCCGAGGCGCGCTTCAGCCTCAATCTCGACAACGACACGGATTATGCGGGCTATACCGGCTTCGCCTCGCTCGGCACGAAGCATGACATGTGGTACGCGCAGGCCAGCTACGCGCGTAACTTCACCGATCACTGGAACCTGTCGAAGGACTTCAAGCCCACCCGCAACGAGGACGGCGGCGCGCGCGATCTGTCGCGCACCGAGGATTGGCGCGTCAACGCCAAGATCGGCTTCACCCCCAACGCGACCGACGAATACGCGATCAGCTATACCCGCCAGGAAGGCGAGAAACTGGCGCCAACGCATGTCTCCGACAGCACCGGCCTGCGCTACTGGACCTGGCCGTACTGGAACCTGCAGAACGTCTACTTCCTCTCCACCACGCAGCTGGGCGAGATCGCCACGCTGCGCACGCGCGCCTACTACAACACCTTCAAGAACAGCCTCGACAGTTTCGACGACAAGACGCTGACCACCCAGACGCGCGGCAGTTCCTTCAACAGCGCCTATAGCGACCGCGCTTATGGCGGCTCGGCCCAGCTGGACCTGCGGCCGAGCGATGCGGAGCGCCTGAGCGTCTCGTTCCACTACCGCAACGACCGCCACCGCGAAATCCAGCAGAGCTTCCCCAGCGGCGTCTTCGAGCCGTGGCAGACCACCATCGAGGAAACCTACAGCGCCGCGATCGAGAACGGCTACAAGCTGACCCCCCAGCTCGAACTGGTGGTGGGTGCCAGCTACGACTGGCGCGACCTGCGCCGGGCCGAGGATTACACCAGCGGGGCCTTCGTCTATTACAATTTGCGCAATGGCGATGCCTGGAACGCGCAGGGCCAGTTGCTGTGGACGCCTGACGAAGCGACCAACCTGCACCTCGCAGTCTCGTCGCGCGCGCGTTTCCCGACCATCTTCGAGCGCTTCAGCACCCGCTTCGGCGGCGCCACCTCGAACCCGGACCTCGACGCCGAACGCGCGACCCAGATCGAACTGGGCGGCGCCCGCCAGTTCGGCCCGCTGCGGATCGAGGCATCGGGCTGGTACGCCAAGATCGACGATGCGATCGTCTCGTTCCCCTTCATCTTCCAGGGACAGGCCACCGCGCAGAGCCGCAACGTGGGTTCGGGTGACTACTACGGCGCCGAATTTTCGGCGACCGCGCAGATTGCGGAATGCCTGCGGGCCGGGGCGAATTACGGCTGGGTGCACCGCAAGCTGGACGACCCCTCGCTGCCGGCGTTCCACGCTACCGGCGTGCCTGAGCATTCCGGTTTCGTCTGGGCCGAATGGTCGCCGATCGAAGCGCTGCGCATCCTGCCCAGCCTCGATGTCGCTTCGAAGCGCTGGACGGTCAACACCGCCGGCACGCGCTATTACAAGATCGGCAGCTATGCGCTGGCGAACCTGCGCGTCGACTTCGACGTCACTGACTGGGCGACGCTGGGCGTAGGCGGACGCAACCTGTTCGACGAGAAATACGCCACCGTCGACGGTTATCCCGAGGGCGGCCGGACGCTGTTCGTCAGCCTGCGCCTGAAGAACTAGAGCAGGCCCATCGCATGCATGCTGGCAACACAGTTGCCGGCGACGATGCAGTGGTCGTCGAGGCGGATTTCCAGCGCCTCGACGACCTCGCGAAAACGCTTGGTCGCGGCGATATCGGCAGCGCTGGCCCGCGGTACGCCTGAGGGATGGTTATGCGCGATGACCAGACGGCGCGCATCGAGGTCGAAGGCCCGGCGTACGGTGCGGCGCAGCGGTATGCGTATCTCCGAACGCTGCCCGCCGCCGTAAAGGTCCTCGGCTATATACAGCCCCTCGTCGGTGAAGAAGAGGACCATCACGCATTCCTCGCGGCGGCTCCCGAGCCGGTTGACGAGGTAGCGGCGAAAGGCCGGCGCGGATGTTTCGATGGGGACGCCCAGCAGCGCCTCTCGCGAAGCGGCTTCGGCCAGGCGGCGGGCGCCCACGATGGCGGCGGCGATTTCGGTCCGGCGTTTCCCCGCATCGGCGAGCGCGTCGACGAGAGCCTCGGTAGAGGCGGAATAGATCGTGCGCAGCGAACCGAAGCGGCGGATCAGATGGTGGGCGAAATCCTCGCCCCGGCCGTCGGCATAGGGCGCCAGGAGTGCCGCCAGGACGGATAGCTGCCCAGCCTCCTGCGCCGCGACGTGTGAAACACTATCCCTAGAGTCATCGCCACCAGCTGGACGTAGGACGGCATCACCACCATCATGTCGTAGGCGAACCGGTTTATCTCTTCCAGACCCAGCCGGTAGATGTGGCCGAATACCGAGATAATCTCCACTCCGGCTACCCATAGCGGATAGACCCGGTTGGCATGGAGCGCGACGACGAACGTGCAGGCCATGACCAGCAGATCGATGACGAAGTGTCCCACATTGGCATGGTGCCACAGGATCGACCCGCCCAGCAGCGCATGGTGGACTTTGTCGAACGCGAGCATTGCGAACAGCACGCCGGAAAGCAGCCGCTCGGGCGCCGCGCCGCGAACCATCGAATAGAGGAAGAGCACGAGATAGGCTGCAAACTGTACCTCGTCCTTGATGGACCACAAGATGGAAGACCAAGACAGTTCAGCCATGCGACTGCCCTTGCCATTCCGGCGGCGAATATATCGAAGTCAGGCAATCCGGCGTAGCGGGGGCTTCTCCAGCAGGCCTGTCGGCTTCGGACAATTTCCATCGTCGTCGCCCACCGCCTTGATCTCCTTGCCAATGCCGAGCACTTCCTCGTGGAGGCGGAGCATGTCGTTCTGACTTTTGATCAGCAGACACTGCGCCCTTGCAAGCCGCATCAGCGCGGCCTGGCGGGCATAGGGCTGCTGGCCCTCTTCCCCGGAAGCAAGCAGTATCGTTTCCATGAGCTGCGCCGAGGCAAGCAACGCGGAATCGAGCGACACTTCGGCCTCGGGTAGCTGCCGCGAGATACGGGCGGTAGCTACGGCAATCGTCATGGACATGGAAATTCCCCCGCCGGAATGCCGGCTTGACCAGCGCAACATAAGAAAACAATTCTGTACACTGTAACAAATTCGGCCCGTTCAGATCAGGTCGCTAAGCGCGCGCACTACCCCAAGACCGACCATAGCCACCAGCAGCATGCCCCCGGCGATGGCAACCATGGCGGCCGTGCGGATAAGCCCGGCGTTAGCCCCATCAAGTACTTCCGGGACGACCCTGTCGAAGGAACTGCTCTGCCAGGGTGCCGTCACGGTGTAGGTCATGGCATCTGCCAAGGCGAACTGTTCGGCATTCTCGTCCCGGCCCGCGGCTACCACATCCGCCGCTCTGCCAGGAACCTGAGTATTCTTATCTGGTATCGGATTACAGGCTGCTTCCAGTTCTTGCAGGTAAAGCCTGTAAGCCCGGGCAAGCTCTGCGCGAGGGAGCGCACCAGCACGAGTACGCACACCTTCGATCCGCTGGTTGACCGCACTCTCGGAAATCCCGAGTTCCCAGGCGATTTCCTTACTCGTGCGATTTTCGGCGACAAAGCAAAGCACTTCGTGCTGCTTTGGCGTCAATCCGGGAAAGATGAGCAGAAGCGGCGAGACCTGCTCGCGATTTACGTCCTGACCTGATTGACCAAAATCTGTCATATACCGCCAGAGACCAACAGCCTCTTCACCAAACTAAATCATCATTGCGCGAATTACGCAACGATTAGGTAGATTAGCCAATAATTCGCCATGATTGCAAGGGATTACATGCATTAACGCCAAGGCGGGATCGCCGCGCCCCCTCAGGCACGGGAAAACCCTCCCAAAACGAGCATGACAATCCGGAGCAGGCCCGGGCGGCGCGCCGCCCGGCTTAACCTATTCCTCGCCCATCCGCAGGGCGGCGATGAAGGCTTCCTGCGGAATCTGGACGTTGCCATATTCGCGCATGCGCTTCTTGCCTTCCTTCTGCTTGTCGAGAAGCTTCTTCTTGCGGCTGATGTCGCCGCCGTAGCACTTGGCGGTGACGTCCTTGCGCATCGCACTGATCGTCTCGCGCGCGATCACCTTGGCGCCGATGGCAGCCTGGATCGGCACCTTGAACATGTGGCGGGGGATCAGCTCCTTGAGCCGCTCCACCAGGCCGCGCCCGCGCGGTTCGGCCTGGTTACGGTGAACGATCATCGACAGCGCATCGACAGGCTCGTTATTGACGAGGATGTTCATCATCACGAGGTCGCCCTCGCGCAGTCCGGTCTGCTCGTAATCGAAGCTGGCATAGCCCCGGCTGATCGACTTCAGGCGGTCGTAGAAATCGAACACCACTTCGTTGAGCGGCAGTTCGTAAGTCACCTGCGCACGGCCGCCGACGTAAGTGAGGTCCTTCTGGATACCGCGCCGATCCTGGCACAGCTTCAGGATCGAACCGAGGTACTCGTCGGGCGTATAGATAACTGCCTTGATCCACGGTTCCTCCATGAAGTCGATCTTCACAGGATCGGGCATGTCGGCGGGATTGTGCAGTTCCTTGACGCTGCCGTCGGTCATGCTCAGGCGGTAGACCACCGAAGGCGCCGTGGTGATAAGGTCGAGGTCGTATTCGCGGCTCAGGCGCTCCTGAATGATCTCCAGGTGAAGCAGGCCGAGGAAGCCGCAGCGGAAACCGAAGCCCAGCGCCGCGCTCGATTCCATTTCGAAGCTGAACGAGGCGTCGTTGAGGCGCAGCTTGCCGATCGATTCGCGCAGCTTTTCGAAATCGTTGGCGTCGACCGGGAACAGCCCGCAGAACACTACCGGCTGGACTTCCTTGTAGCCCGGCAGGGCCTGCGTCGCGCCGCCCTTCACGGTGGTGATGGTGTCACCGACCTTGGCCTGCTCGACTTCCTTGATCTGCGCGGTGATGAACCCGATCTCGCCGGGGCCCAGTTCGGGCAGGTCGACCCGCTTGGGCGTAAAGCAGCCGACGCGGTCGATCAGGTGCTCGGTGGAGCCCTGCATGAACTTGACGTTCAGGCCCTTCTTGATGACGCCGTCGATGACGCGCACCAGAATGACGACGCCCAGGTACGGATCGTACCACGAATCGATCAGCATCGCCTTCAGCGGCTTGGTACGATCGCCCTTGGGCGGCGGGATCTTCTTGACGATCGCTTCCAGCACTTCGGCGATGCCGATGCCCGACTTGGCGCTGGCCATCACGGCCTCGCTCGCATCGATGCCGATCACTTCCTCGATCTCGGCGCGGACCTTTTCAGGTTCGGCCGCAGGAAGGTCGATCTTGTTGATGACGGGCACGATCTCATGGTCGTGCTCGATCGACTGATAGACGTTGGCCAGCGTCTGCGCTTCCACGCCCTGCGCCGCGTCGACCACCAGCAGCGCGCCCTCGCAGGCGGCCAGGCTGCGACTGACTTCATAGGCGAAGTCGACGTGGCCCGGTGTGTCCATCAGGTTCAGCTCATACGTCAGCCCGTCCGCGGCCACATAGTTCAGGCGCACGGTCTGCGCCTTGATGGTGATGCCGCGTTCTTTCTCGATATCCATGTTGTCGAGCACCTGGGCGCTCATCTCGCGCTCGGTCAGGCCGCCGGTGCTCTGGATCAGTCGGTCGGCGAGCGTCGATTTGCCATGGTCGATGTGGGCAATGATGCTGAAATTTCGGATTTGCGCGAGTTCGGTCATGATGCGCCGTTAGCAGTGCTTTGAGGCGCTGTCAGCCTGCCCGTTTCAGTCATTTTCACACCGCCCTCAATCAGGCGGTGCGGCGAAGCTGCGACTGTTCACTGCGCTCACGCCTATGCCGGGCCGGGGTGAACAGCACCGCGCCGTTCCCGTCGACGTCCAGCGCCTGCGCGAACTCCACGCCGATGCGGTCTTCCTTGCACCAGCGGGCCTTGGCCATCATCACGTACCCTTCCGAGAGATGGACGCCGAAAACGGTCCCCTCGGGCACATTCCACAGCCCCTCGATCATCGCGCCCGACAGCGAGATATTGCGGATGGTGCCCTGATAGTTGTGCGATCCATGCTCCAGCATGACCTTGCGCAGCATCGTCTGACGCGGCGCCCGGGCCGATCGCGGCCCCTGCGCCACGGCGACGAGGCTTTCCGAGAGCTTCGCCGTCGCCGCCTCGCAAGTGATCGGACGGGCATAGATGAAGCCCTGGACATGGCTGCACCCCAGCACACGCACCAGATCCAGCTCGTCCAGCGTCTCGACGCCCTCGGCGGTGGTTTCCATGCCCAGCGCTTCGGCCAGGCTCACGATAGAGGAGATGATCGCACCGTTGCGGCTACCCGGTACGGTGGCGCCGCGCACGAAGCTCTGGTCGATCTTGATCTTGTCGAACGGCGCCTTCTTCAGATAGCCGAGCGAAGAATAGCCCGTCCCGAAATCGTCGAGCGCCAGACGCACGCCAATTCCTTTGAGCGCGGCGAACATCGATTCGGTCGACTTGTCCTCACCCAGAAACACGCTTTCGGTGATCTCCAGTTCCAGCCGCGCAGGGTTGATTCCCGCAGCAGCGATGGCGCTGGTGACGATAGCGGGCAGCGCCGGATTGGCGAACTGCAAGGGCGAGACGTTGACCGCCACGCGCACTTCCTCGGGCCAGCCGGCAAGGTCGCGGCAAGCCGTGCGCAGCGCCCATTCGCCGATCTGCGCAACGAGGCCCGTCTCCTCCGCCACCGGTATGAACTTGGCGGGCGAAAGGTAACCGTGGATCGGATGCTTCCAGCGCAGCAGCGCCTCGAAACCGGTGATCCGCTCTGTCGTGGTGCGCACCTGCGGCTGATAGTGCAGTTCCAGCGAGCCACTGGCGATCGCATCGCGCAAGTCTTCCTCGAGCTGCTGGCGTTCACGCGCGTCGGAGTGCAGGTCCTCGTCGTAGAAATGATGCCGCCCGCGCCCGTTGCCCTTCGCGGCGTAGAGCGCAAGGTCGGCGTTGCGGATCAGCGCTTCGGAAGTGGTGCCGTCATCCGGGCACAGCGCAATGCCGACCGAGGCACCGATGGTCACCCGCGCGCCGTCGATGGAATAGGGCTGCGAAATGTTCTCGATGATCCGGCGCGCAAGGTGGGCGAGGCCCTCGCGCTGCTGGGCTCCGTGCAGGACGACCTGGAATTCATCGCCGCCCAGACGGCCCACACGCCCCCGGTCGCCCACGGTGCCGCCAAGCCGCTCCGCCACCTGCTTGAGCAGCGCATCGCCCGCCGGATGGCCCATCGTGTCGTTGACCTGCTTGAAGCGGTCGAGGTCGAGCAGGAATACCGCGCAGGCGCGCGTCTCGATTCGCGGGCTGGTGAGGATCTTCTCCAGCCACTCGGCCATCTGGAAGCGATTGGCTAGCTTGGTCAGCGAATCGAACCGCGCCAACTGCGTCACATGCTGCTGTGATCGGCGCTTTTCGGTGAGATCGGTCCCCGACCCTCGAAAACCCATGAAATTGTTGAACTGATCGAGCACCGGCCGCCCGGAAATGGACCACCAGCGCTCATCCTCACCCACGCTTGCGGCGCGCACGTCCAGGTCCTGGAACGAGGAGCGGGTGTTGAGGTGGAAGACCAGCGTGCGCTCGCTCTGCTGGCCCTGCGCTTCCAGCATGAACAAGCCGGTGAACGGCCGCCCTTCGAGGTCGCCCACACCTTTGCCCAGCAATGTGGCGATTCGCTCGGATACATACGTAATCTTGCCCAGGCGGTCGGTTTCCCAGAACCAGCCCTGCCCGGTCTGCTCATATTCGTGGAGCAATTGCTCGGCGCGGCGCTGTTCGCGCTCGCGCTCGGAGTGGACCTGTGATTGCGAGGCCGCGACGCGGGCCTGGTTGACTGCGAGGATCAGGCCGATCGTGCCGCCCACCGCGAGCAGGCCGAACGAAGCCGGCGACCCGGCATAGATCGAACCGCCGCCCCACAAGCCGATGGTCGCGCCGATGATCGATGTCAGACGGTTCTCCAGCAATGCCGTCGCCATCAGCACGACGATGACATAGACATTGACCGTCACGTCCCAGTCGAGACCTGAGTGAAGGTTGGTCCAGCGCGCGGCGCCAAACCCGAACAATCCCATCGGCAGGACGACAGCCAACGCCATCAGCGGATAGCGTTGCCAGCCGTCATGCAGGATTCGCCGCTCCAGCCTGGCATAAAGCGATGCCGGCGCGCACAGCGCCGTCGCCGCCGCGATGCACAGCGCCGAGATCAGATCCGGCATCACCTCCGAGACGATTCCCATCATCAGAGCGCAGACCAGCAGCGTCGGCCCCATCAACGCCCAGCGCGATGATGTGAAGTAATGCAGCACATCGTTGACATCGAGACGGGCACGAAAGCGCGAAATTCCGCCGAATGCAGCCGGAGCTACCGCCGGCGGAGAGGAAGGCTCGGCCACCGTCGCAGGCGCGGGCGCCCCTTCGCGGTCATCGGGCACAGCCCCGCTATCGGCACCCGAGAGTGCCGCCCGTCGTTTTCCACGCAAGCCCGTAATCGTCATGATCGCACCATGGCCGCGCGCCCATTTCGAAACGGTTAAATGTGGTCGGTCCGATCACCACTACCGTCCAGCCGAAAAGCCTAACCATTTCACTTGCTCCCGCTTCGCCGCCATGCTTGCTTGGCTTCAGACCGGCAGACCATCAAGCCGGCCCCATGGGAGATATGACCGTGCGCCACATCGCCATCGTCGGATCGGGTCCTGCAGGCTATTACACCGCCGAAGCTGCGCTCAAGCAGTGGGGAAGCGGCGTGCGGGTCGATATATTCGATGCCCTGCCCGTCCCCTTCGGCCTGATCCGCAGCGGAGTCGCGCCGGACCACCAGTCGATCAAGAGCGTTTCGCGCCGCTATGAAGCGACAGCGTTGAGCGAGAACGTGCGATTCGTCGGCAATGTCATGCTGGGCCGCGACCTTTCGGTGGCGGAACTGCAAGGGCTCTATGATGCCGTGATCCTCGCCACCGGCGCCCCGCATGATCGAAAACTGGGCCTTCCCGGCGAAGATCTTGCCAATGTTTTCGGCTCGGCCGCTTTCGTCGGCTGGTACAACGGGCATCCGCAGTTCACCCAGCTCGATCCCGCGGTTGGCCACGATACCGCGGTCGTGGTGGGCAATGGTAACGTGGCGCTCGACGTGGCGCGTATCCTCGCCAAGTCAGAGGAGGAATTCGCCGAGTCGGACATCGTCGCCCACGCCCTCACCGCGCTTAAGGGCTCTGCCGTGCGGCGGATCGTCATCCTTGGCCGGCGCGGGCCGCATCAGGTGGCGATGACGCCCAAGGAACTGGGCGAATTCGCCAAACTGTCGCGCGCGCATCCCGAAGTCGATCCGGTAGACCTGCCTGACGCGGCCGAAGACGCCCATCTCGACACCGGGCAGCGCAAGGCCGTCGCCCTGCTGCGCAGTTTCGCTTCTGGACAGTCCGCACCGGGGAAGGACGGCGTCACCGTCGAATTCGACTTCTTCGCCGCACCCCGCGCCATTCTGGGCGACACCCGGGTGGAGGGCGTCGAGGTGGAACGCACCCGGCTCGAAGGCGGCAAGGCGGTCGGCACCGGGGAGACTTATCGCATCCCGGCCGGGCTGGTCGTCGCCTGTATCGGCTACCAGACCTCGCCGATCCCCGACGTGCCTTTCGACGAGGAAGGCGGTCGTTTCGCCAATGTCGAAGGGCGCATTGCGCCGGGTCTTTACTGCGTCGGTTGGGCGCGCCGGGGGCCGACCGGCACCATCGGCACCAACCGCCCCGACGGCTTCGCCATCGTCGAAAAGATCGCCGCCGACATGGCGGGCGACAGCGGCAAGCAGGGTCGTCCCGGATTTGACGCACTGGCGCAGGAGCGCGGGATCGAGGTGGTCAAGTTCACCGACTGGCAGAAGATCGACGAAGCCGAAGTCGCCAATGCCCGCAGCGGCGCGCCTCGGGAAAAATTCGTCGCTGTCGAGACGATGATCGAGGCCTCGCACCGGGTCTGACGCGGGTTGAAAAGAAGAAGGCGCGAGGGCCATTGTCCTCGTGCTCTCGAACTCTTCGGCGCCGCTCGCGGACCGCATGATGCGCTTGGATAGCGCCCCAGAGCTTCGGTTCACCCCGGTTTAGTCACCGTGCAGCAATGCTTTGGTTGACCCGGCCGGGCCTGCTGGGGAGTTGTGCGGCGTAAGCCAACTCCAGGAGAAACCGATATGAAATCCAGCAAAGCCATCGCCCTTGGCGCTGCCCTTTTCGGGATGGCGACGATCTCCGGTCACGCCATCGCCCAGCAGCCGTCCACGGGTGCAGCGCCAAGCGCCAGTTCTGCAAAGTACAGCGATACCGAGGTCAATCAGTTCACTAAGGCAGTGATGGCCCTTCAGTCGATCCAGAAGGACGCCGCCGTCCCCGCTGCTGACAAGCAGGCGAAGATGGCCGGCGCCGTCCAGCAATCGGGCCTGCCGCCCGAGAAGTTCAACGAGATCGCCACTGCATCCAACACCGATCAGGCGCTGATGCAGCGCATCCAGCTTGCGGCCGGCAAGATGCAGGGCGGCGCGAAGACCCCCTGATCCCGCACGACGCGTAAAGCCGGCAAACAAAAAGGCCGGGGCTTTCACCCCGGCCTTTTTAATTTTCAGACAGGCCTTACGGCTATTTAGACCCGCATCGGCATCAGGACGTAGAGCGCCGGGCTCTTATCGTCCTTGCGGATCAGCGTGGGAGCGGCCGCATCTGCAAGGTGGAGTTCCACCGTGTCACCGTCGATCTGGCCCAGGATGTCCTTCAGATAGTTGGCGTTGAAGCCAATCTCGAAGCCTTCCGAACCATACTGCGCAGGCACTTCTTCCGCCGCCGTGCCGTTGTCGGGCGAGGTGACCGAAAGCGTTACGCGGTCGGTATCGAGCGCCATCTTCACGGCGCGGGTCTTTTCCGTGGCGATGGTCGCCACGCGGTCCACACCCTGGAAGAAGCTCTTGGGATCGACCTTGAGCAGCTTGTCGTTGCCGGTCGGGATGACGCGGGTGTAGTCCGGGAATGTGCCGTCGATCAGCTTGCTGGTCAGCACTACGCCGTTTTCGCCGCCCAGCGTGAAGCGCACCTTGCTGGCGGACAGGTCGACCAGCACGTTGGTGTCGAGCGCTTCTTCAAGCAGCTTGCGCAGCTCGCCAACGCACTTACGCGGCACGATCACGTCGGGCATGCCCTCAGCGCCGTCGGGGCGAGCGATGGTGAAGCGTGCAAGGCGGTGACCATCGGTGGCAGCAGCCTTCAGTTCCTCGTCGCTGACGTGGAAGAAGATGCCGTTGAGATAGTACCGGGTTTCCTCGGTAGAGATCGCGAAGCGGGTCGCGTCGATCAGCTGCGCCAGCGTGGCGGCCGAAATCTCGAAGCTGGTCGGCAGTTCGCCTTCCGCGATCATCGGGAAATCGTCACGCGGGAGCGTGGGCAGCTGAAAACGGCTGCGCCCGGCCTTCACGACCATGCGGTTGTCCGCCGCATCGAGGCTGACCTGGCTGCCTTCGGGCAGCTTGCGCGCGATGTCGAACAGCAGGTGCGCCGAAACCGTGATCGCACCGGCAGCCTCGACCGAAACGGCGCCGAGCGATTCGACGACCTGCAGATCGAGGTCGGTCGCCATCACGCGCAACGAACCGCCCGCAGACGCTTCGATCAGGACGTTGGAGAGAATCGGAATGGTATTGCGGCGTTCGACGACGGACTGCACGTGCGAAAGGCAGCGCAGGAGCGCGGAACGTTCAATGGTGGCCTTCATGACAGCCTAAAGTCCCCCTTGGTCGGGTTAGGGTTCGCAAAAAACCCGAAAATCGGACGACTATCTCTAACGCCCGCTAGTGCTGCGGCAAGCGCGATATGGCCGGAACCCCGCGAATCTGGGGATAAACTTGGGGGTTCAGGTCAGGTGGAGGAGAGAGAGGCCCCTCTCCCCCTGCCTGACCTCAGATCATCACCATGCCGCCGTTGACGTGGATCGTCTGGCCGGTGACGTAGCCTGCCTGTTTGCTGGCAAGGAACACGGCGGCAGCGGCGATGTCCTCGCCTTCGCCCATGCGGCCCATCGGAATGCGGCCGTTGAGCGCGGCCTTCTGGGCATCGGGCAGCACGTCGGTCATCGCGGTGCGGATGAAGCCCGGCGCGATGCAGTTGACCGTCACGCCGCGGGTGGCCAGCTCCTGCGCAAGGCTCTTGGACATGGCGGTGATGCCGCCCTTGGCCGCGCAGTAATTCATCTGGCCGGGGTTGCCGGTGGTGCCGACTACCGAGGTCACGTTGATGATGCGGCCGAAGCGCGCCTTCATCATTGGCTTGGTGACGGCGCGCATCAGGCGGAAGGTCGATTCGAGGTTTACGCGGATCACCGCGTCCCATTCCTCGTCCTTCATGCGCATCGCCAGGTTATCGCGGGTGATGCCGGCGTTGTTGATGAGGATATCGATCTTGCCCAGCGATTCGAGCGCGGCGGGCACCAGCTTCTCGACCTGCTCGGGGTCCGACAAGTTGCAGGCGATCGCCACGTGGTCGACTTCCTGCGGCGCCTGCGGGCTGTGCTCGTCCAGTTCATCACGGAAGGCGCGCAGCTTGTCAGGGTTGGAGCCGGAAATGGCGAGGCGCGCGCCCTGCGAGGCGAGCGCGCGGGCCACCGACGAACCGATACCGCCGCTCGCGCCGGTCACCAGGGCAGTCATTCCGTGAAGGTCGAACATGTGAAACTCCTAGATAGTCGTCTGGCCCGATGCGCGGACCTACTTCAAGCCGCCAGTGCCGCCGGGTCAAGCCCGGGGATCACAGGCTCTTTGCGAGTTCCTCGATCTCGGCCATCGTCGAAGCGGAGGTTACCTCCACCTCGCCGGCCGAACGCTTGATCATCGGGCCGACGACCTTGCCGCCCAGTTCGACAAAACGCTCAACGCCCGCTGCGTGCATGGCAATGGCGCTTTCACGCCAGCGCACACGGCCGGTAACCTGCTCGACCAGCAGGCGCTGGACTTCGGCCGGATCGGTGACGACAGCAGCGGTGACGTTGGCGAACAGGGCTACGCGAAGCGCCCCCGGACGCGTCGCGTCGAGCGCTTCGGCCATGGCGTCGGCGGCAGGCTGCATCAGCGGGCAGTGGAACGGCGCCGAGACCGGCAGCGCGATGCCGCGCTTAATACCGTGCTCCTTGACGAGAGCGATGGCGCGCTCGATCGCTTCGAGATGGCCCGAAAGAACGACCTGGCCGGGATCGTTGTCATTGGCGACGGTGCAGACCTGGCCCTGTGCCGCCGCTTCGGCGAGCGCGGTGGCCTTTTCGATGTCGGCACCCAGCAGCGCGGCCATGGCGCCCACGCCCACGGGAACGGCAGCCTGCATCGATTCGCCGCGCAGCTTCAGCAGGCGTGCGGTGTCGGAAAGGCTGAAAGCGCCCGCAGCGCAAAGCGCGGTATATTCACCCAGCGAGTGCCCGGCGACGAAGTCCGCCTTGTCGGCAAGGGTGATGCCGCCCTCCTTCTCCAGCACGCGCAGCACGGCGATGGCGTTGGCCATGATCGCCGGCTGGGCATTGGCGGTGAGGAGAAGCTGGTCCTCGGGGCCTTCGGTCATGATCTTGAACAGGTTCTGGCCCAGAGCATCGTCGACCTCCTGGAAAACCTCGCGCGCGGCGGCGCTGGCAGCGGCCAGTTCCATGCCCATGCCGACCTTCTGGCTGCCCTGTCCGGGGAAAACGAATGCACGCATCTGCGACCGTCCTTCTGTTGAAGCGGGCGTTTGGTCACATTACCAGTCACCGGCCGCTTGCGATTCGAGTGTGGCGCGGCGGGTTATTGACCTTGCGGGCTTACGGCAACCCCTAACGCGGAAATGCAGGCTTAGAGACCACTTGAAAATACGCGGAAGAGCGCATTTTGGATGCCGCACCGGCCCACTCCCCCACCCGGCCACCCAACGGCAGTATTCTATGGGTGGCCGGGTGGGGGAGTGGGCCGGTGCGGAAGAATGGGCAAAGCCCATTCTCAAAAAGTCTCTCAGAACGAGATGTCGATAATAACGCCTCTGGAGAAATCGCCCGCGCTTTCGCGCACTGTTTCGTAAAAGCCGGTGAGCGCCGGGGTGGGCTGGTAGAGTTCCAGCATGTGCCCATAAGCCGCCCGCGCATCCACGAAGACATAGCGGAATCCGTCGGTCATCTCGGCATCGAGCGCAACCTGGTGCCCCTGCGCCGCGAACCCGGCGACCGCTTCGTCCAGATCATCTACGAACAGCGCGACATGGTGCAGCCCCTGCCCGCCGGAACCTTCGGGATAAAGGTCGTGAAAGGCGGAAGGCCCCGGATTGTTCTGCTGGCAGAACTCGATCATCACCTCGCCCCATTGGCCGTATGCGCTCGAATGATCGAGTTCGCGCGGGGTGCCGCGATGGAGCGCGCGGGTCAGGGCGATATGCTCCGCGACGTAGTACGGGCCAGAGCCGAAGGTGGCCGAATGGGCCAGCGCGGCGGCGCGGACATCAGGCACGAAATAAGCGATCTGGCGGATCAGCAGCGGCGCCATGGCACTCTCCTCTTGTCTTTATCACCGGGAGAGTGGCGCGCCGGTCAGCCGAAAGGAACTATCCTATTGGCTGCGTCGTGACCGATCTCGGCCTCGCCAAGAAAGGCGATGGAGTGGCGCTTGCACCAGTGCCGGGCGATATCTTGCGCATCGGCGCCGAACGGGCGTTCGTTCTCGGGCACGTCGCTGACGCGGCCCAGGCGCAGGCCGGCTATGCCGCCAAGATGCGCGGTGGCATGAAAGAACAGGCGGTCGACCGCGTAGAGGTATTCGGACACTTCCTCGACCATGACCACATGTCCTGCGAGGCCGGGCATGAGGCGGGTGCCGCTCATCATCGCCAGCGTCATCAGGTTGAAGGCGACGACGGGACGGCGCTCATCCGCCAGCGAAGGTTCGAGGCCATCGCGGTCTCCGCCGAGAAATCCCAGCACGCGGCGCACCGCATCCTTGCCGCCCGATCGGCGGATGTCGGCCAGCATCGGCGCGTGGACGGGCCTGCCGATCTTCGAACGGTAGAGGCCGCCCAGCAGGTAGCCGCCGTCGGAATAGCCCAGATAGGTCTTCTGGCCCGCAGCATGGGTGAGGCTGCCCAGCACATCCTCCGCGATCCGGCAGGCGCCGTAACCACCGCGCGCGAACCACACCGCGTCGAAGGACGGGTCGTTGGCGCATTCCACGAAGGCTGTCCTGCGCATCTCGTCGGAGCCGGCGAAATGGCCGTCCACTGCAAAGCACTGATCATGGATCACCAGTTCCAGGCCGGGAAACTCGGCAGCCGCCAGCGCCTTGACGGCCTGGGCATCCTCAGGGGTGATCGGAGTGGACGGGGCGCAGACGGCGATACGGGTCATGGGCCGATGCTACCCCTCCCCGGCGTCGCCGCGAAAGCGGAAACGCAGCCTTTTCCACGGGCACGATGTAGGACTGCGCGGGGATCACGGTTGTGTTTGGCTTCCGCGCGAAATACTCAAGGGCGCATGACCGACGCTTCTGCTCTCACCGCCCATCCCTGGTTCTTCTGCGGCATCGGCGGCTCGGGCATGTTGCCGCTCGCGCTGATCCTGAAAGGACACGGCGCGCAGATCGCAGGCTCCGACCGCAGCCGCGACCAGGGCCGCAGCCCGGAAAAGTTCGACTGGCTGGAATCGCTCGGCTTCGACCTGCACCCGCAGGACGGCAGCGGTATCACTTCGGCCGAGCAGACGCTGGTGGCCTCCGCCGCTGTCGAGGACACCGTGCCCGAAGTGGTGCGTGCCACGACGCTTGGCTGTCCGCGCATGAGCCGGGCGCAGCTATTGGCAACACTGTTCAACGCCGCGCCCTTCGGCGTCGCCATCGGCGGCACCAGCGGCAAGTCGACCGTCACCGGCATGACCGGCTGGATCATGACCGCCGCAGGCACCGATCCCACGATCATGAACGGCGCGGTGATGAAGAACTTTGCCTCGCCCGATGCTCCGTTCGCCAGCGCCCGCGTGGGACAAGGCGGCGCCTTCGTCTCGGAAGTGGACGAGAGCGACGGCTCGATCGCGCTTTACCGCCCGAAAGTGGCGGTGCTGGGCAATGTCAGCCTCGACCACAAGAGCCTCGAGGAACTGCGCGATCTCTTCGGCGATTTCCTCGCCCGCGCCGATGTGGCCGCGATCAACATCGACGACGCGGAAACCGCTGCGCTGGCGCCGCGCGCCAAGACGCTGGTGACCTTCGGCATTACCTCAAGCGAAGCGCAGATCGGCGCCGTCGATATCGTCGAAGGCCCCATCACCCTCACCGCCACAGTGCTCGACCGGCGGGACGATACTTCGCACGCCCTCGCCCTCAAAGTGCCGGGGCGCCACAACCTCTACAACGCGCTGGCCGCCATCGCCGCCGCCAATGCCGCCGGTGTTTCCGTGGCGGATTCCGTCGCCGCGCTCGCCTCGTTCGTAGGCCTTGCGCGGCGGTTCGACGTGGTCGGCACCTCGACCGGCGGCGTGACTGTGATCGACGATTTCGGCCATAACCCGGACAAGGTCTCGGCAACGCTCGCCACCCTGAAGGCGCATCCGGGGCGCGTCATCGCCTTTTTCCAGCCCCACGGCTACGGCCCCTTGCGCCAGATGGGCGCGGAACTGGCCGAAGTCCTCGCCCGCAAGCTGGACGCAGACGATCTCACCGTGCTGTGCGATCCGGTGTATTTCGGCGGCACCGTCGACCGCAGCGAGGGCAGCGAGAGGATCGTGCGCCTGATCGAGGACCACGGCGGCAAGGGTGAATACATCCCCTCACGCGCCGATTGCGCAGCCCGCATCGCGCAGATCGCTCGCCCCGGCGACCGGGTAGTCATCATGGGCGCGCGCGACGATACACTGACGGTTTTCGCGAAAGACCTGCTCGCGGCGCTGGATTGACCTCGTCCCGGATCAAGTCCGGGACGAGGTGAGGCTCAGTGCGCCTTGCCGCGCGCCTTGGCGACGAGGTGGACCACCACCGCCACCACTGCGCCCAGCACCAGACCTACGATCGCGGAAGCCACCGCATAGGCCAGCCAGCCAGCTACCGGACCAAGCGGCCCGGCCGCCTCGGCCAGCATGTGCTGGATGTCGTGGGCAAAGTGTGCAGGCGCCGGAACGCCCAGTTCTTCAAGGCCGTGCAGGATGATGCCGCCGCCCACCCACAGCATCGCCAGCGTACCCACGCTGCCAAGCACCTTGAGCACCACCGGCATAGCCCGCAGCAGGAACCGCCCGGTCGCCTGAGCGGCGGAAGAAGCCTTCTTGGTCAGGTGCAGGCCAACGTCGTCCATCTTCACGATCAACGCCACCGCGCCATAGACCGCGACGGTGATCGCGATGCCCACCAGCGCCAGCGTCACCGCGCGCGCCAGCAACGTCTCGTCGCTCACCTCGTTGAGGGCGATGGCCATGATCTCGGCCGAAAGGATCAGGTCGGTTCGCACCGCGCCGGAAACACGGCTCTTCTCGAAGCTGACGGGATCAGCGATCGGGTCTTCCAGCGTCTCGCCATGCTTTTCTCCGCCCAGCTTCTCGATCACCTTCTCGGCGCCCTCGAACGCCAGGTAAAGGCCGCCCATCATCAGGATCGGCGTGATCGCCTGAGGCAAGAAGGCGCTGAGAAGCAGTGCGATCGGCAGCAGGATCAGCAGCTTGTTGCGGAACGAACCCTTGGTGATCTTCCAGATCATCGGCAGTTCGCGGTCAGGCGTGAAGCCGGTGACGTAGCCGGGCGTCACTGCAGCATCGTCGATCACCACGCCTGCGGCCTTGGTGCCCGCCTTGGCCACGCCTGCGCCTACATCGTCCAGCGATGCGGCCGCAGCGCGGGCGATGACCGAGACGTCGTCTAGAAGGGCGACAAGGCCGGATGGCATCGAGGTTCCTTTTGTTTGCAAGTGCGAAATAGACGCGAGCAATGCGGGGGAATCGCCGCGCGATCAAGTGAAAGCATGGAAGGACTTAAATCGCCCGCCGCCCCGCCGTTCTCCTTTTCATGCGAAGGAGGCGCCACGATCGGAGCCTTCAACACCAAGGCTTTACCGGGGAAACATCATGTCTGTCATCAATACGAACATCAGCGCGATCCGCGCATCCAACGCTTCGAACGCCGCCAACAAGATGCTCGGCACCGCGATGGAGCGCCTGTCGACCGGCAAGCGCATCAACTCGGCCAAGGACGACGCCGCCGGCCTTGCGATCTCCACCTCGATGACCTCGCAGATCCGCGGCATGAG
>Ga0308165_1001336_pt1 | contig 35001 bp, 25 predicted proteins | sample PhyWR2_FD_201032 | JGI IMG/M metagenome (GOLD analysis project Ga0308165, IMG submission 201032) | Phyllosphere microbial communities from UC Gill Tract Community Farm, Albany, California, United States - DLSLW.R2 | ecosystem: Host-associated > Plants > Phyllosphere > Unclassified | place: USA...
TCGACGATCGAGTCGGACGGGTTGAGCATGGCCATTTTCGATTTGTTCTCGGAACCGCCGCCCTTGGCCGCCACGTCCACTTCCACGGTGTTGCCCGGGACGATGGAGTAGTGGATGACCGCAGGGGTGTTGTCCTTGGTGTTCTTACGCGCACCGGCCGGGTCGGCCAGGATAGAGGCACGCAGGACGTTTTCCGGCAGGTTGTAGGCGCGACGCACGCCTTCGTTGATCATGTCGTCCAGGCCCATGGTGGCGCCATCCCAGCGCACATCCATGCCCACGCGCACGAATACGGTGACGATGCCGGTGTCCTGGCAGATCGGGCGGTGGCCAGTGGCACACATGCGCGAGTTGATCAGGATTTGTGCCATCGAATCACGGGCTGCCGGCGACTCTTCGCGCAGGTAGGCCTCGTGCATCGCCTGGATGAAGTCCACGGGATGGTAATAAGAAATGAACTGCAGGGCGTCGGCAACGCTCTGAATCAGGTCGTCTTGCTTGATCACGGTCATGAGTCGCGTTCCTCGATTCTTAAGGCAGCTATGAGCTTTCAGCATCAAGCGGCACGATGAAGCTGTCGGCATACTGCTCTGAGCTTGCTGCTTGAAGCTGAAAGCTTGCAGCCGCTCTTCTGGCTAAAACGGCGCGGCAGTATACCGCGCCCAGGTAGCCGGCACACGTGCCAAGGGTTATTCGTTGGTCGCATGACGGGCGCGTGGGGCTGGACGCCCGGTGGACCAAAAATTGAATGGTCATTTATCCGCCTCGCCACTAAAGTGGCGATCGGTCTGTAGAGCAGGACACTCGATCAGCCTCCTTTAGCACGGTGAGTCAACGATTGACCCATAACGCCATCCAGCGCCTGTTGCTCAAACGATTTGCCCTCGCAGCCGGCACCTATGCCCTGGCCCTGATGTTGCTGTGGCTGGCGTTTTTTACCGGGCATTACCATCAGTCCCTGACGAACGTCGCTGTCGGCAGTGCGCTGGCGTTCATCAGCCAGGCGGCCTTGTTCGCGGTGTTCTACAGCGGCTGGAACCTGCGCTTCAGCGATCCCAGCCTGACCGAAGCCCAGGTATTGCTGGGGCTGGGCTGGCAATCCTGGCTGATCGCCAATCTGGATGAAGCCCGTGGCGCGTTCCTGGTGTTCTACGTGCTGATTCTGCTGTTCGGCCTGTTCCACCTGTCTCGCCGGGCCTTTGCCCGGTGTGCGCTGCTGGTGTTTTTCAGTTTCAGCGCGATCACCTTGTGGGAAGGCTACAACTTCCAGCTGGCGGATCCGGCATTGGCGGCCTTGCAGGCATGCGTGCTGTTGATCGTGCTGGTCTGGCTGGAACTCTATGCGCGGTACGTCCAGGCGTCGCGGCAACGGATGCGCCAGCGCCGGTTCGCCTTGCAAGCGCATCAGGACACCCTGCGGGGGATGATGCGTCAGCTCGAAGACCTGGTCGCCACCGACGAACTGACCGGATTGTTCAACCGCCGGCACTTCCTGCGCCTGGCTTCGCGGGAGCTCGACACCATGGAGCCGGGTGTCGCCCATGGCCTGGCGCTGATTGACCTTGACCATTTCAAGCGCATCAACGACGTGCACGGTCACGCTGCGGGCGATCAGGTGCTGCAAGCCTTTGCCGGTGTGGCCAGTGCCTGCTTGCGCGATGGCGATGTGCTGGCCCGTTATGGTGGCGAGGAGTTCGTGGTGCTGCTGCCCGATTGCAGCCCGGAACGCCTGACGGCCTGTTGCGAGCGACTGCGTATCGCGTTTACCGATGTCCAGTTGATCGGCTTGAAGGTGGGTAACCTCAGCCTGTCGGGCGGCATGACCCTGCTGGAGCCGGGGGACGACCTCGATGACGCCTTGCAGCGCGCCGACCAGGCGCTCTATCGGGCCAAACGCGACGGGCGCAATCGTTGTGCCGCGGCCTGGGAGAATGTCGATGCCTGAGTTGCGGGTCGGCGATCGCAGTTGGTCGGTGGCACCGGGCAGCAACCTGCTCGATGCCTTGAATCAAAACGGCGTGGCCGTGCCCTACAGCTGCCGCGCCGGCAGTTGCCATGCGTGCCTGGTGCAATGCAGCCAAGGGTTGCCCAGCGACAACCGGCCCGATGCATTGAGCGTCGAGCAACGCCAGCAAGGCTGGCGCCTGGCGTGTCAATGTCAGGTGATCGAGGATTTGCAGGTGCACGCCTTCGATCCGCTGCAGGACGGACGTCCGGCCGAAGTCGCTGCCGTCGATTGGCTGAGCCGCGACGTATTGCGCCTGCGTCTGAACCCACAACAGCCCTTGCGCTATAGCGCCGGCCAGCATCTGGTGCTGTGGGCGGGACAGGTGGCGCGCCCTTATTCGCTGGCCAGCCTGCCGCAAGAAGATCGCTTTCTGGAGTTCCACCTCGATTGCCGCCAGAGCGGCCAATTCAGTGACGCCGCACGTCAGTTCAGTGTCGGCGACAGCCTGCGCCTGGGCGAGCTGCGCGGTGGCGCCTTGCATTACGACCCCGACTGGGACACTCGGCCGCTTTGGTTGTTGGCGGCCGGCACCGGCCTTGGGCCGTTGTTCGGCGTGTTGCGCGAAGCCTTGCGCCAGGATCACCAGGGCGACATCCGCGTGATTCACCTGGCCCATGATGCGCAAGGGCATTATCTGGCCAAACCCTTGCAGGCCATGGCCGCCAGTCGCCCGAACCTCAGTGTCGAGCTGTGGACGTCGACCGAGTTGCCGGCGGCTTTGGCGCAACTGCGGCTTGTTTCCCGGCAAACCCTGGCCTTACTCTGCGGGTCCCCCGACAGCGTCGACGCCTTCGCCCGGCGCCTGTATCTGGCGGGACTGCCGCGCAACCAACTGCTGGCCGACGTCTTCCTGCCTCGCGGTTGAGTGCTGACTTTCCAGACGCGAGACCTTCCATGACCGATGCCATCCAGATCGAACGCGAACGCGGCCTGCTGACCCTGCGCCTGAACCGGCCCGATAAAAAGAACGCCCTGACCCGCGCCATGTACAGCCAACTGGGCGACGCATTGCGCCAGGCCGACGCCGACCCCGAGGTCAACGCGATCCTGCTCACCGGCTCCAGCGAATGCTTCACCGCCGGCAACGACATCGCCGACTTCCTCCAGGAACCGCCAAGCAGCCTCGACAGCCCGGTGTTCCGCTTCATGCTGGCGCTGCTCGAATGCCGCAAACCGGTGGTCGCGGCAGTGGCCGGGGCCGCCGTGGGCATCGGCACGACGCTGTTGCTGCATTGCGACCTGGTGTATGTCAGTCGGGACGCGCGACTGCGCATGCCGTTCGTCAACCTCGGTTTGTGCCCGGAGTTCGGTTCCAGCCTGATCCTGCCGCGCCTGCTTGGGCACGCCAAGGCGGCTGAGTTGTTGTTGCTCGGCGAAGGTTTTAATGGTGAGCAGGCGGCGGCTTGGGGCATCGCGTCCGAAGCCCTGGGCAGTGGCGAAGAAGCATTGGCCCGGGCGCGGGAGATGGCCCTGCGATTCGAGTCCTTGCCGCCGGACGCGGTGCGCATCAGCAAACAACTGATGAAGGCGCTGGACCGCGAGCCTCTGCGCAAGGCAATAGAAGAGGAGGGCGCGCTCTTTATTCAACGGTTGCGCTCGCCGGAGGCGGTGGCGGCGTTGTCGGGGTTTATCAACAAGCGCTGAATCCTCGTCGGCTGGGGCCCCTGTTCCTGTAGGAGCGAGTTCACTCGCGATGGTCGTCAACGATAACGCTGGCCGCCTGACACCACTCGGTGCCTGTGCCTCCATCGCGACGGTTCGACGCCTCGACATATTCGCTCCTGCAGGAGTCGCGTCGTTCACAAATCTCATGTGGGAGCCTGCTCGCGATGAGGCCAACACATCATCAGAACCATAAAACAAAAAGCCCCGCCATTCACATGGCGGGGCTTTGTTTTTTCAGCAACCGGTCACTCAGACCATCGGGTCGCCAACGTGCAGGATCTTCATGCCGTTGGTGCCACCAATGGTGTTGTAGCTGTCGCCCTTGGTCAGGATGACCCAGTCGCCTTGCTCCACCACACCGCGCTTGAGCAGCTCGTCGATGGCCGCCTGGCTGACCTGGCTTGGTGGCAGGGAGGCAGGGTCGAACGGAATGGTGTACACGCCGCGGAACAAGGCCGGACGGGCCTGGGCTTCACGATGCGGGGTGAACGCATAGATGGGCACCGAGGAGCGGATACGCGACATGATCAGCGGGGTGTAGGCGCTTTCGGTCAGTGCGATGATCGCTTTCACGCCCGGGAAGTGGTTGGCGGTGTACATGGTCGCCAGGGCGATGCTTTCGTCGCAGCGCTGGAACTCCTTGCCGATGCGGTGGCTGGAGGTCTTGCCGGTTGGGTGCTTTTCGGCACCGACGCAGATGCGCGCCATGGCCTGCACGGCTTCCAGCGGGTACTGGCCAGCGGCACTCTCGGCCGAGAGCATCACGGCGTCGGTGTAGTCGAGCACGGCGTTGGCTACGTCGGACACTTCGGCGCGCGTCGGCATCGGGTTCTGGATCATCGACTCCATCATCTGGGTCGCCACGATCACGGCCTTGTTGTGACGACGGGCGTGCAGGATGATCTTTTTCTGGATGCCCACCAGCTCGGCGTCGCCGATTTCCACGCCCAGGTCACCACGGGCCACCATCACGGCGTCGGAAGCCTTGATCAGGCCGTCGAGGGTTTCGTCGTCGGCCACGGCTTCGGCGCGTTCGATCTTCGCGACCAGCCAGGCGGTGCCGCCGGCTTCGTCGCGCAGTTGGCGGGCGTATTCCATGTCGGCTGCGTCACGCGGGAAGGACACGGCGAGGTAGTCGACTTCCATCTCGGCGGCGAGCTTGATGTCGGCCTTGTCCTTCTCGGTCAGGGCAGGGGCAGTCAGGCCGCCACCACGACGGTTGATGCCCTTGTGGTCCGACAGCGGACCGCCAATGGTCACGACGCAATGGAGTTCGGTGGGGGTGGCGGTTTCGACGCGCATCACTACGCGGCCGTCGTCGAGCAGCAGCTCGTCGCCCACGCCGCAATCCTTGACCAGGTCCGGGTAGTCGATGCCGACGACCTGCTGGTTGCCTTCAGTCAAAGGATGGCTGGTGGAGAAGGTGAACTTGTCACCGATCTTCAGCTCGATCTTCTTGTTGGCGAATTTGGCGATACGGATTTTCGGACCTTGCAGGTCACCCAGCAGGGCGACGAAGCGACCGTGTTTGGCCGCCAGGTCCCGCACCAGCTTCGCGCGAGCCTTGTGCTCGTCGGGCGTGCCGTGGGAAAAGTTCAGGCGGGCGACGTCCAGGCCAGCCAGGATCAGCTGTTCCAGTACTTCCGGCGAGTTACTGGCCGGGCCAAGGGTAGCGACGATTTTGGTACGACGGACGGACATGCAAAGACTCCTGAGTTCAAGCGCTGAGTGAGGCTACTATGCTCTTGGGGTGTAGTCATTGTTCATGTGCACTACTTATTCGTTTGTTGATTGAACCGGGTACATTAGATGACCGGCAGCCTGAAGATTTCCGTCGACGGGTCGATACAGAGCTCAAGACAGGAGAACCCCCATGCGATTCATGCCCATAGCCGCCCTTGCCCTCGCCGTAGTCAGCGTTACGGGCTGCACCCGTTGGTCGATGAACCATCATTTGAATAACGCCTACAGCGCCTACGAGCGTGGCAATTGCGAACAGGTGACACTCGAATTGTCCAAAGTTGATCGTGCCAGCCGCGCGCGGTCATACGTGTGGCCGGAAGTGTCGATGCTGCGCGGTTTGTGTCTGGAGCGACAAAAACTGTTCGTGGACGCGGGGCAGACTTACCAGTTCATCATCGCTTCGTACCCGCAGAGCGAATACGCCTACCGTGCCCAGGCGCGGCTGGATACCTTGCAATCGCTGGGACATTTCCCGTTGCGAAGTGCCGCCGTGGTGCGTCCGACGCGGTTCTGATTGGGCTTGTCATTCAAAGCTGGCTCACCGGCAAGGGTGAGCTATAGTCCAATTATCCGGCTCTCAAGCGTGGCTTGCGGACCGAGGCAACACCTGTGATCGGCAGGAGTAAGCGACAGCGCCGTATCGACTGTCGCACCGTGACCGGGGAGAGCGCGCCAATGCCTTCAAAGGCAGGCCCGTTCCGAAGTGATAGTGCGGCCTCTCTCGGGGGCCTTGCATGGCGAACCCAACATGTCCTCTGACCGCCGGATCGAGCGGCATCAACTGCCGTATTTTCTCAGAGTGTTCAACAGCGTTACCGACAAGCCGATCGGATTTCTGGGCAACGTCTCTGAAGACGGGCTGATGCTCATCAGCCAGTTGCCGATGATGATTGGCGCCGATTTTGAGTTGCGCTTGAAGATCCCCTTGCCTGATGGTCGTTTGCAGGTGGTTGACCTTGGCGCCTGTTGCCTATGGTGCCATGAAGACGCCACCCCCCTGCATTACGACGCCGGGTTCCGCTTGCAGTGGGCCGCGCCGGAGTTCGCGGATCTGGTGCAGGCGTTGAGGCGCTATTTCAGTTTTCAGCCGCTGTCGGCTTCTGCGTGACCTGATTCCGCCCCAGACGTTCTCGCAGTGACTGACGTCGCGTTCATCGTTCGACGCGACGAATTCCTGGCTGAACAGTTTTTTCTTGCCCGCCGTCCCCCGCGTATCGAACGCGTTCCCCGGCCCTGCGCCACGGGGCTTCCCCCTCGTTCTCATGCCTGTTTTCTGTCCCCGGTAACACCTACCGCCCGTCGGCACTGTCAGTTCTCACAGGTGTGGCGTTTTCAATGCCCGGCGTACAAAGGTCGTGCGTACCAAAACCCTTCGCCTTTACCGGCGCCGCCCCTGGCAGGAGAACGACAGTGAGAAAGGCGATCACCAACCCATCGCTGCAGCAACTGCTCGACTCCGTGCCCACGAAACGAGGCGCCAGGACTCGCGCGAAATGCAGCGAATACATCGAGAAGGGCGGCTCGGTGTTCGGCATCCTGAAGATGGATCACCAGAGCCTGGAAGAGACCTTCGGGGTGGCCGGTGATGACGTGCAGGCCCTGCGCGACAAAGCCGCGAGCCTGGCGCTGTACGCCGCCCGGCAGTTTCGTGAACAGCGGCTGGTGAGGCAGGGGCCGGAAAACCCGCTGCACCGCTCCGGCGCCAGGGCGGTGATGGAAATGCCCAATTTCAATGATCTGTTCGGACCGAAGTGGGAGGGGGCCAGCCCGCCGAACACCATGAGTGCGAACAACTTCGCGGTTGCCTATTTCGTGCATCTGATCACGCTGGCACGGGACCTGGAGGCGCGGGCGGCGGGTGGCGCCGGACTGGTCACGCTGGACACGCGACGCCCCGATCTGGCCAACATGGTCATCGACGCCAAGGCCACTTTCCAGGTAAAACCGACGGTCAAGCTGTTCAACGAAATACTGGAAAACATCATCGAGGCCTACCTGGCGCCCGCGCTTGAAGACAACAATCAGGTGGTCGATGACGTGCTCCGGGTGACGCGCTTTCCCCCCCGGTCGATGCCGTTCGAGTGGTACAAGGAGCAATATACCCGGGTGCTGGACCAGAACCGGATATTGCTGGGCCATGTCGTTCGCGCCATCGACCCTCCCGCACCGTACTTCAAGCAGCCTGGCGTGCGCGGGGCGTTGTCGGATAATGCGCTGCAGTTGTCGTGCAAACTCGGGCCGCAACAGCAGCAATTGTTGACCGAGCGCTTCGTGGTCGCCGGTAACGAAGCGAAATTCTACCTGGATAACTTCAATTCCACGGCGGCCAAACTGCTCGACTCGGTGTATTTCTGCGCCAAGGCCGATATCGACGCGCTGAGGTTGACCCAGTTGCTGTCGATTGAAACTTTCGCGCCGACCCGATCCCCCAACGTTCCGGTCGCAGCACCGACCCCCAGTGAGTTTGGCTCGACCTACATCAACTCCGGCAACACCAAGTCGATCGACTTGTCCGCGCCTGTCGAGGGTTCGACCCGTCAGTTCCTCAACATTACGCTCACCGGCATGGACCGGATCAACCGGATGCTGCGCTTGAGCCGTTGGCTGGACTTGCCGCCCTACGAAGTCGATCGCTTTCTTTGGGCCTGTCACCATGCCGAGATCCGCGGCGAAACGGTCGACCCCGCAGCCCGGGCCAAGGCAATGGCGGAAAAGCCGATCAAAATTACCAACAACGCCCTTCGTGCGCTCGGCCTGTTCCGCGAGTTTCAGTTGCTGTTCCGTTGCACGATTGATCAGTTCGTCGTGCTGATCGACGAAATTCTTCCCTTCGGCATAGGTGACGCACAACCGCAGTTCGACCTGATCTTCAACCAGGAAGGCCTGTTCGATACCCCGCTGAAGGCCGATGGGCGTTTTTTCTTCATCGAACCGAAAACCCGCGACGATATACGCATAGTCGATCAGATTTGCCGGCCTCTGGGCTTCAACCTGGAGGTCTGGCGCTACCTCTCGCGTTTCGTCGCCAAGAGCTACAACTTCACCGACGAACTGCCGTGCAGTCTGCCAGTGCTGTCGTCGTTTTACCGCCTGGCCCTGCTCGCTTCCTTTTTCCGGCTCAACCCGATCGAACTGGCAGCCTTGCTCGAACTCTTGAGTGAGCGAGGGGCCAGCGAGGTGCTGCAACGTATTCTTGGCGAGTCGCGCCTGTTGGTCAGCGGTACCAGCGGCGTGGGCGATGTGTTGAGCGTGATGCACGCGGCGCAGTCCTGTGCCCAGTGGCTCAAGGACAATAACCTGAGCGTGCCCTGGCTGGTCGCGCAGGTGAAGGAGGTGGTGACGCCGCCCATCGCGACGGACGAAGAAATCACCCTGATCCAGGAGATGTACACCCGAGTGCAGCCGACCCTGTTGTCGGAAAGCGTTTTCCGCGCAGCGGGCATCGGGCTGAGCGATGACGCCGAAACGACCGAATGGATGGCCTTGCTCGGTCAATTGGTCGATGAAAAGGGTCTGATCTCGAGTCTGACCAACGACGAGAGCGATTACACACGGGTGGTCGCCGAAGTTGAAGCGGCGATGGAGCAGGCCGGTATTTCCGCCAGCGATGAAGAGCGGGTACGTACAGTCCTGGTTGCGGCGGTGTTGCAGGCGCGTGATGCGCAAATCGCCGTGGTCGTGGAAAGCCTGGCGACGAAGTTGAAGTGCACCCACGACCAGGTGCTGCCGCTGCTCAAATGGGTCGACACCGGCGGCGTCTATGTGCTGCTCAAGGAAACCGTGCGCGCCCTCGAGGAAGTGAACCTGCCCACCGACAGGATCAACCTCGGCGACCGTGTGCTCAACCTGCTCGGGCACCTGACCCGGCGCGCCGAGGTGGCGAGCAAACTGGCGTTGGCGTCGGCCATGCTGGCGACCCTGACCACCGCTAGGAACTTCGAATGGTTCGGCCTGCAGGACGCGCAGAACCTCAATCTGGCGACGCTGTACAAACTGACCCAGGTTCAGCGGGCAGTGAAGCACACCGGGCAGCCGGCGGAAAAACTCTTCAACTACCTGAGAATGGCCAACAGTCTGCCGCCGATCCTCACGCCAGAGGACGAGCGACTGATCCGCGACGCCGCCGCGACGCAACTGGCGCAAGTGCTGAACTGGGGTGTTCGGGAGGTCATCGAGTGCATTCTCTACCTGGGCAAGTTGGTGATCCGCGATACCGACGATATCGACACGCTGCTGCGCATCCGCGAGTTGGCCACCCGCACCAAGCTGGATGCCAAGGCCCTGATTCAACTGGGCCTGCTTACCCACAACAGTGACAAGGATGCTTACCGCACCGCCGCGGAGCGTGTCATGGAAGTGCTGTCCGGCGCCGCGTTCGAGGGGCAAATCCAGGAGGTCGGCGAGGTCGGCCAGAGCGTGACCCACGAAATCAGGTGCATCAACGACACCCTGATCGCCAACATGAAAGGCCAGGTGGCCCTGATCGAGGTGTGGATACGCGACCTGGCGGGCAACCCCATGTCGAACATCACCATCACTTGGGAAGCGAACCGTCCCGGCTTGCTGCAACAACGGTCCACCACCGACAACGACGGGCGTGCCGTGGTGCACTTCCAGCCCGAGGTTTCCAAATGGCAGGGCGAGGTGCTGGTCACGGCCCGCTATGGTCTGGATATGAAAGCTGTTGGTCCGACGATCTTTGTCGCAAGCGATGAACTGACCGTGGGCTTCACCCCCGGAGGCACGCCGAACCCTCGCCCTGACGAACAATTCCTCGCCGGCGGCAAGGATAGCTTCCCGGTCCATGTGATTCTGATGGACCACTACGAGAACCCTGGTATCGGACGCACCGTGATCTTCACCGGCGATGGGCTCACCGCCAAACCGCCCAGCACGACAACCGATGAAAACGGCATTGCCAGCACCCTCGTCACCAGTATGGCGCCCATCAGCGACGCGATCCTGGTGGCCACTTACGCCAGCAAGGACGCCAGGGTCATCACCAACATCGACTTTATCGACAGCCCCTCGATCACCCGCCTGGAGGTGGCTTCGGTCGCGCTGGTCGGGCAACCGCTGCTGCTTCACTGCCATGTGGTGCGCCTGGACAAAACGCCGGCACCGGGTGTGGAGATCAAGCTGTATGCCGGGGCCGGTACGACCCCGATCGGTACGGCCACCACCAACCCGGACGGCATCGCCGAGTTCACCGTAGCGGCGCCGGCCGCCGGTAAGCAGGCCTACACCGCCAAGGTCATCATGGACGAGCAGCAGATCGAGGTCGACGTCGCACCAACGGCGGTGATCCATGGGGAATCGGCGCGGCCCGAATTTCCCGGGGTGGGCACTCCCCATCAGTTGTTCGTCACGGTCCGGCAGGCGAACAACAACCAGTCGCCGCCGGTGCCCAATTGTGACGTGGAGTGGAGCTACACGGGGCCCGGCCCGGCTGCGACGCCGGTCAATATCCCGACCGACAGTGAGGGGCGATCCTCCTATGCGTTCGTGGGCGAGGTCGCCGGTGATTACGTGGTGACGGCCGATCGCAAGACCGTCGCGGCGGAAAAGCGCACGTTCAACGTCAAGGTGGTCCCGGCCATTGCCTGGGAGTGGGAAATGGGCGAGGCACCTGCCGGGGCCGGGGCCGGGGCCGTGGTCGCCCAGACCTCTGCCAGCGCACCGCTGGAGTTTATCCGTGGCCGGGATTACATCCTCACCATCAAGATGCCCACGGGCATGGACCTCAATGGCGCGCTCGGCATGCTGGCGTTCGAGGGGGCGCTGTCGGCGAAGGCCTTGGGCATGGACATCGAACCACGGGAAGGGGCCGTCGTCGCCATCGGCGCGCAAACCAGCCTGCAGTGGCGCATCAACTGTCGGGACCTGCGTAATGGCACGTTCAGGCTGATCTTTTCCTGCGACCGGTTCAGCCAGCACCTGGCACTGGACGCCCGCCTGGGGACGCCGGCGCCGGTGCTGCTGTCCCCGGTCAATGGTGCCCCGAAAGTCGAGGTTCAACCCTTGCTGCACGGCACGGGCACCCGCTCGGCGCAAATCATCATCTACGGCGGCGCCGGCGCGGTATTGGCCAGGACCAGCGTGGGTGCAGATGGCAAGTGGGCGGTGAGGTTTGCCGAGAAGCTGTCACCGGGCCCGCATACGTTCGTGGTGACGCAGCGCAACATTGATGCGACCGAATCTTCGGCGGCGCCTGTGCAGGTGACGGTGGTGGCTGGCTATGCCGCGCACCCGGTCGTTCTCAAACCGCTCACGGGCAGCAAAGTGCCTGTCCAGTCCTGGCTTGAAGGGCTCGGCTTGCCCGGCGTCGAGGTGAGAATAGTCCGGACGGGATCTGCGGGAACGCTCTATGCGCAGGGCATGGTCAATGCGGACGGACGTTGGCGAGTCCAGTTCAAGCCCGAGTTGGGACCAGGACCCTACAGGTGCGGTGCGGGCTTTTACATGAATGACACGCTGATTTCGCCCTGGATGCCCGAAAACATTGATTTGGAATTGATTGCCAGGGGTTAGATGTCTGAGGTCGCCGGGCGAGTCGAACCAAGCGGGCTCGTCCGCAGGCGTCTGCCGTTCGTCTCGACTCACTGCCGGAAGCACACCGCATTCCAGGGGTTATCAAAGTGGACACAACCGTCATTGGTACATTGCAGGAACTGCGTTGCTGCGCCCTCGCCGATTACTTTCTGGGGCAGATGGCGCCGAACATGGAGGTGACCAAGCCTCTGGAGCTTTCCTCGGTCGAGGACCTGTACGCCTACCTGCTGCTGGACACGCAAATCGGCCAGCAACCGGAATCATCGGCCCTGGCCGAAGCGATCGCGGCGGTGCAACAGTATCTGAATGCGATCTACCACAGCATGGAACCTGGTCATACCCATGACTTCAGCAAGGATGAGCTGGATACCTGGCGCATCAGTCGCAGCAACATAGCCAACTGGGCCGGTTTTGAAATGCTGAAACAGGATCCGGAGATCTATATAGACCCGACGTTGCGGCTGAACAAGTCCGAGTCGTTCAAAGAGCTGGAAAACAACATGGCCCAGGGTGGGCTCGAAGAAACGTTCGTGCAAAAGGCATTGTCTGGCCATCTGACGAAATTCAGTGAGTTGTGCAACCTGGCGATGGTTTCAGGCTACATCGACAGCGTCAACGGCACCGACCCCGGCAAAGGCAAAAACTTCAAGAATGCCGATTACTACCTGATTGGCCAGAAGCGGGTGCAGCCTTTTTCCTATTACTGGCGCAAGGCCGAGGTCGAATTGAATGAGCAGAGTACTTTTCTTTCGCCGGCCGCCTGGGATGAGTGGAAGGAAGTAAAAATTCCCACCACCCAGCACATGCTCGGCTTGCGCCCTGTAATGGTTGGCCCTCTTCTGATGGTGGTGTGGGTCGAGGCCGAAGAGCTCGAGGATCAGGAGCACTTTCTCGGTGATCTGATTGTCAGGATTCTCGGAGGGTGGACATACAAAATACAGGTCAGCTATCGCGACATGAGTGGCGAATGGAAAGTTCCGATGACCCTTAGCCAGGGACGGTTCAAACACGAGCGTGGCGCACCTGTGCAGTTGGTGGTCACGCAGTTCGTTGGGACCCAGGTAAAGCCTGAACCCACATTGCAAATCTGTTTTGCCCCGAGCGTATTGGACATTGGTGATACACCGCAGCGCTTCTATGCCGCTATCGACAAGCTGTTCAAACCGGTGACACCTGAAAAAGTGCTGCTCAATGAACTACTCAAAGGGGACTTTGCTGCGCCAGAAACGTTGCAATACAACGTGGCCAATGCCACGGTCGTTGCCAAAACTCCGACCATCAGGGAAGAGGCGTCCGGCGCTCAGTTTCTCGATCTCACGCTTTTGAGCATTGATGGCGTCAAAGAGGTACGCCTCAACTCACTATTCGGGGCGGAACTGGTGGCAAAAGCCGCCATCTCCATCGACGAACTCCTGTCCCTGGCCACCCAGAACACCCTTGAACCCAAACCGGGTTCACCTACCGAAGGGGTTCCCATCGACTTCAACAGCGCCCACGGTACCTTCTATTGGGAGCTGTTTTTTCACATGGTGTTCCTCATCGCCTGTCGGTTGCGCGACGAGGGCAAATACCTGGAGTCGCAGCGCTGGTTTCACTACATCTTCAACCCGCACATCCGTACCCCACGGCCCGGCGAGACCGTACCACTAGCCCAATACTGGCAGTGCCGGGTCTTGCTGGAAGAGGGCCTTCCGGATTTTGAATCCAAGGGCCTGGCTGACCCGGATGCCATCGCCTTCGCCGACCGTATCCACTACCGCAAGGCGGTTTTCATCCACTACGTGCGTTGCATCCTCGCCCATGCCGACTCGCTGTATCGACAATTGACCCGCGACAGTCTGACGGCGGCAAAACTGCAATACATGCGCGCCCTGGCACTGATGGGCCCGGAGCCCACCGCGAAGGCCATTGACCATTGGGTGCCACGGTCGGCCAACGAGATTCTCGAGACCAAGGCCCAGGGTCTCTCCTCCCTGGAAACCTATGCCGCCGCGCTCTCGGTCAACATCGGGGATCTGCCGCCGCGGATCGCAGGCACGGCGGATTACACGATTCTGGAACTGGATGTCTTCCGCCCCTTTGCCAACCCAGAGGTGCTGAACCTTTGGAAGTACATCAAAGAGTGCCTGTTCAACATGCGGCACAACCTGACGCTCGACGGCAAGGAGATGAATCTGGCCTTGTATGAAAATCCGACCCATCCTACTCAGTTGATGATGGCGCAGGCCGGTGGTTCATGGGGCGCGATACGAAATGCCGGCGGCTGGAAGAGCATTCCGCACTACCGGTTCCGGCCGTTGCTGGCCATCGCCCAAAATGCGGTGCAGATGCTGATCGGCTATGGCCGGGAAGTCCGGCTGCTGATGGAGGCCGGTGATCGGGCAGAACAGGAAGAAATGATCCAGATGCATGGCGCAGAGCTGTCAGCCTATGCCATCGACATTCAGCAACAGTCGATCGACCAGATCAAGGCGTCGTTGAAAGGCTTGGAGGAAAGTAAAAAGGTAGTCGAGGATCGGGCTCAGTATTACCAGAGCCTCGATGAAAGCAGGCTGGTCGCTGCTGAAATCAAGGCGGACGATAAGGTATTGGATGCCAAATACACGCTGTTTGCGGTGCAAGCGGCGCAAACTGCACAAGGCGTAGCGAACAGTGCACCGAACATCTTCGGTATGGCTGCTGGTGGCGTGAATTGGGGCGCCGCAATCGGTGCAGTCGGGGCGGTCGCTGGCTTATTTTCCACAGGGCTTTCCATTGATGCGGAGTCCTTGCACAAGAGCGCGTTCTACCACCGTCGGTCGCAAGATTGGAAATTCGCGTCGAGACAGGCCAGGAGCGAAATGCAAGTACTCGACCAGCAGATCCTCGCCATGCAGCACTCGCTCACCGGCGCCACGGCCAGCCTGGCGCAGACCCGCAGGGCGCATGCCCAGGCGGAAGAGGTGCTGAGCTTTTACAAGACCCGCTCGACCAATCGCGAGCTCTACCGTTATTTGCTCGGGCAGATGTCCACCCTGTTCTTCCAGGCCTACGACACTGTTTTTGCGATGTGCAAGATGGCGGAGTCCGCTTGGCAATACGAGCTGGGCGATTACCAGTCGCAGTTCGTCCAGGGGGGCGCGTGGAGCGACAAGCTGCATGGCCTGGGTTCGGGGGAAATTCTGCAGGGCGATCTGGCCCGTATGGAGCGGCGGTACCTGGAGCGTAATGAGCGGCGGCTGGAGCTGACCAAGACCATTTCCCTGCGCCAGTTGTTCGAACGGGGCGTGTTCGGGCCGGAAACGCAATGGCCTGATGTCATTGCTGCGCTCATCGCAGGAAAAGTCGATTTTGAGTTGCCGCAACGGCTCTTCGACGAGGATTACCCGGGTCATTACTGCCGAACGGTCGTCACGGCTTCACTGTCGGTGCCGGTAGTGCTCGGTCCTTATGACGACTTGAAAGCGACGCTGACCCAACTGCGCAGCGTCACGGCCCTGGAGCCCAACCCCGACAGTCTGCCTTATCTGTATCGCGAGGAAGGTCACGAACTGCCGCCGCCGGACGTCGTGTTGAACCTGCGTAATAACCAGCAGATTGCGATCAGCACCGGCGTGGATGATGCCGGTATGCATCAGATGTCGATGTCTGATGACGGGCGTTACTTCGCCTTCGAAGGCACGGGTGCAGACAGCACATGGCGCCTGGAATTTCCGCGCTCGAATACGCAGGAACAACAGAAGATCATTAACAGCATGACGGACGTGATCATACACCTGCGCTATACCGCGAAGGTGGGTGGGCCGGCATACAAAGCGGCGGTGCTGGAAAAACTTGAAGGTTGATGACTGCCGCCCGATGGAAATCGGGGCGGCTCATTCAGAATGCCGAGGACGCCGCCGGCGTCTCGGGAACGTTTGACCATTCGAGGTGAACACATCATGAGCGATGAAGAAATCCCGGGCCGTAATCTGGTGAAATCCAGCCAGTTCGAACCGAACTGGGAGGCAGACTGGAAACATGATGGCGTCGGCTTTGCCGGTGTATTCATAGACGAGACGTATGGATACTACATGCACCTCAATGCCAGCGCGCAGGTGCTCCAGAAGGTGATGGTGCCGCGTTTTACCGTGGCCCAGTGGCCGGAGGTGAAATTTCGCCTGGGATGTCAGTACGAAAACGTGGCCAACGGCAAAGAGTCCAGAATCGTCATCACCACCAGCTTGGGCCTGGAAACCATCATCGGCCTGAGCGGCCTCCCCGGGAAGGCTGAGTGGAACGAATATCCACTGCAGCATCTGGAGAAAATGGCACAAGAGGACGAGAGCCTCGACATCACCCTGCACGGCCCGAGCATCGGCGGCTCAGGCGGACTGCGGCTCACCGCGATCACCTGCGACGTGCTGATCCCGCCGCTTCGAGTCAAACAACTCAAACTCGACAACAAAGAGTACAACCCCTGAGCCCTGTACCTGTAGGAGCCAGCATGCTGGCGATGGAGGCCCAGGCACCCCGGGCTTCCAGACAACCCGCGTCATCGTTGACGACCATCGCGACGGTTCGACGCCTCGACATGCTCGCTCCCACAGTTGATCGGCGCCGTCCTGTAGGAGCCAGCATGCTGGCGATGGAGGCCCAGACACCACGGGCTTTCAGACAACCTGCGTCATCATTAACGACCATCGCGACGGTTCGACGCCTCGACATGCTCGCTCCTACAGAGATCGGCGTCCTTCAGAACACTCCAGCCTTTTTCCATTCCAGATACCGCGTCACCAGCGCCGCACCCAGTTCATGGGGGGTGGCGTCCAGCACTGGCACCCCATGGGCGTTTAGCCGCTCATGTACGTCGGCCCGCGCATTGAGCAGGTCCACCGTCCCGCAATAGGTCAACGCTTGCGACAACGTTTGCACCGATGTCTGACGCAGGCTGTCGAGCAGCTCTTCGCGAAGGCTGGTGACCAGCACCCGGTGCTGTTTGCCCAAACGCTGCACCGCCGTGAGCAGGTCGTCATCGTCTTCGTCGCGCAGGTTGGTCACGAGCACCACCAGCGAGCGGCGTTTTTGCCGGGCCAGCAGTTGCGTCACCGCCGCCTGGTAGTCGGCGCTGCGTTGGCTGCTGTCGAGGTCATAGACGGTGTTGAGCAGCACATTGAGCTGCCCGGCACCCTTGCCCGGTGCCAGGTAGCGCAATTGCTCGGTGGCGAAGGTACTCAGGCCCACCGCGTCGCCCTGGCGCAAGGCGACATAGCTGAGCAACAGGCAGGCATTGAGGGCGTGATCGAAATGCGTCAGCTCACCATCCTGGCTGCGCATGCGGCGGCCGCAATCGAGCAGGAACACGATTTGCTGGTCGCGCTCGTCCTCATACTCGCGGGCAATCGGTGTGCGTTGCCGTGCCGTGGCTTTCCAGTCGATCTGGCGCAGGCTGTCGCCTTCGCGAAATTCGCGCAGTTGATGAAACTCCAAACCCAACCCGCGCCGTTGCCGCTGACGCACGCCCAGTTGGCTGAGCCAGTTGTCCACCGCCAGCAATTGGCCGCCGTAAAGACGAGCAAAATCCGGGTAGACGCGAGTGCTGCCGGGCACGCTGGGCAAGCGTTTGTCGGTCCACAGGCCCAGGGGGCTCGGCAGGTTGATTTCACAGCGCTCGAAGGTGAAGTGCCCGCGATTGAGCGGGCGCAGGCGATAACCCGCCTGAGTATGCTGACCCGGTTGCAGCTCGACCGACAGCGGCAGGTTCTCGAAACTCAGGCCACCGGGCACATGATCGAACAGCTCGACAGTCAGCGGTTGGGTAAAGTCATGTTCGACCTCCAGCCGCACCTCGCTCCAGCGACCCAGCGCCAGGCTGCCGGGCAGTTGTCGTTTGATGTGCGGCGATGGCAGGCGTCTGACCCGCCATGCATCGATTAACGCCAGGGCCAGCAACGCCAGCAGCAACCCCCAGTTGATCGACAGCAGCGTTCCGGGAACGCCGACCTCCAGTGCCCGCAATGCGCCCAGCACAATGGCAATGGCGAGCAACAGCGCCAGCCAGCCCAACAGCAGGCGCGAAGGTTTCACAGGCGCGGTGCCGGCACTTGATCGAGCAACTGGCGCAACACCTGATCGACCTCCAGCCCTTCGATGTCCAGCTCCGGGGCAATGCGCACGCGATGGCGCAACACGGCCAGCGCACACCCTTTAACGTCATCCGGAATCACGAATTCGCCGCCGCGCAGCAAGGCCCGCGCCCGTGCGCAGCGCACCAGGGCGATGGAGGCTCGAGGGCCGGCACCCAGGTTCAGGCCCGGCCAATGGCGAGTGGTGCGAGCCAGACGCACGGCGTAATCGAGGACCTGATCGTCCAGGGGCAGATCGCTGGCGATGCGCTGCAAGGCCAGCACGTCCTTGGCCTGCAACACCGTGCGCAGCGGCTGAACGTCGAGCATGTCGGCGCGGGTCGAACGGCTGACCTGGCGGACCATCTGCAACTCCTGCTCGGCATCGGGGTAACCCATGCGTACCTTGAGCATGAAGCGATCCAGCTCGGCTTCCGGCAGTGGGTACGTGCCTTCCTGTTCGATGGGGTTTTGCGTGGCGAGCACCATGAACGGTTGGGCGATGGGCAGGGCGCGGCCTTCCAGGGTGACCTGGCGTTCCTGCATGGCCTCGAGCAGCGCCGCCTGGGTTTTCGCCGGGGCACGGTTGATCTCGTCGGCCAGCAGCAAATGGGTGAACAGCGGCCCCTTGCGCAGCTTGAATTGCTCGGTCTGCAAGTCATACACCGCGTGCCCGGTGACGTCGCTGGGCATCAGGTCCGGGGTGAACTGGATGCGCGCGAATTCGCCACCAAAGCAGCGTGCGAGTGCGCGCACCAGCAGAGTCTTGCCCAGCCCGGGCACGCCTTCGAGCAGCACATGGCCGCCAGCGATCAGGGCGCAGAGGACGTCGTCGATCACCGTGTCCTGGCCGATGACCACTTTTTGCAGCTCCGCCCTGATTGCCTGGGCCAATTGAATGGCACGCAGGCGTTGCTGCTCGGCGTGGCTCGGCGTACCGGGCTGGGTCTGTTCACTCATAAGGCGTTCCTCAAGGTTTGCAAGTGGGCGACCTGGCGGCTGAATTCAACGCTGGACAGCCGTTGTTTGCCTCGCGGGCCCATGGCCTGGCTGATGGCGCGGGTGGGCTGGCCGGTCAGGCGTGCCAGTACCAGCCATTGTTCGGCGACGCCCAGTTTTTCAAAACCGGGATGACGTCGGCGTACCCGTCGCAGGATGTCGTGCTGCAAGGCTTGCAACAGGTTGGCTTGCGCGCCGCGCCGCCACATGAAATCGGCGCTGGCGCGCAGGTGTTCGTGAAGTTGCCGGCGGGCCCGTGGTGCGGGCTCGATCAAGGGCCCGTGGCGCACGCCGACGCGCCACAGGCCCATGACGATCAGGGCGGCGAGGGCCACCAGTGCTTGGGGGAAGTACCGCAGCAACAGGGTCAGCAGACCGTCGTGATCAGTGTTGAACATCAGGGTCACGCGGGTATTGGCGGTCAGGTACCAGAGCAGCCACGCGTTGTCGTATCGCTCGATGGCGTTGTTTTTCCAGAGGTCGGCATCGGTGACGACGGTGATCGAACCGAGCCCGTGGTTCAGTTGCATCATGTGGGTGGCCTTGGCGCTGTTCGCCCAGGCTTGCGCCAGGTTGTGCGGGTCTTCGAGGTGGAAAGTGGTGCGAAAGCTCGCGTAGGCGGGGGCGTCCTCGTCCTCAAGATAGAGCTTGGTCAGTTTCGGGTAGGGGTCCTGCTCGGCCTGCGGTGGCGCGTCCTTCAGGTCGTCGCTGAGCAACTGGTGAAGCTGCACGCGGTCGAGCAGCGGGTCGTGGCTGCGACCCAGTTTTTCATCCCAGATCGACTCGGCGATAAAGAGCAGTCGCCCGCCAGCGCGGGTCCAGTTCAGCACTTGCTCAATCTGGCGCGGGGTCATGCTGGAGCGATCGCCGAGCAACAGCAGGCTCTGCTCGCGCGGTTCCAGGGTCGGCAAGACGTCGAGTCCATTGGCATGGCTGACACTCAAGCCCTGTTTGCGCAAAAAGGCTTCGGCGGCCAGGTAAGGGTTGGCCGCAGCCTCGGGTGAAGGGCCGTGGTCGACTTCCTCCTGATAGGGCGTCGCCCTGGCATACAGGTAGACGCTCAGCGCAACCAACAGCAGCGCAATGACCATGCCGGCGACCTGCCCAAGGCGCCGATTCAAGGTTGTGCCCCCGCACCAAAGAGGCGGCGCCAGCCCTCGCACAACGCCTGTTGCACGGACGGGGCGGGCACGCGATGCCCGTAGGCCATGTTTTGCCAATGGTGGGTAAGGTTTTGGCTGAAGGCCAGTAACTCGGGGCGTTGCAGGCGTTCGATGCGCGTCAGCACCTGGCCTTCGGTATCGGCGGGCGTCAATGCCAGGTCATATTCGTGCAGCATGTGGCTGAGCAGCGCGCGGTAAAGCAAACCGAGCGCCTCCCGGGGGTTGGATTGCCACAGGTTTTCAGCGCTGGTGGCGATGTCTGCGGGCAAGGTCTCGCGGTCAAGATCGAGGCCGAACGCCTGTTGCGGCAACGTTCGTGACGCCTTGTGGCCCCGTACCTTCGCACGCCCGCTGACGAACGCCCGCAACCAGTCACGGTAACGCCAGGTCAACCATGCGATCGCGCCGATGACGAAGCTCCACAGCAGCACTTCGATCACGCTTGCCAGCGTGCCGAGATGCTCGCTGTTCAGCCATTTTTGCAGCAACTTCAACCAAGCGGGGGAGTGACCGTCGTCCCGAGTTTCGCCCGCCGATTTGTCATCGCCGAAGCGGTAGCGGGTCACGGTCTCCCGGTTCTTGAACGGTGGCTGGTCGAGGATTGCCCGGATGTTGTCACGTGAAGCCTGGCTGGTCAGGGGTTGGTTGAGCAGGCGCGGGCTGTCGGGGCCGGTGGCCGGTTCTTCGGCCCATACGTTGGGCGTTCCCTGCACCAGAAGAAGCGCGGCCAGCAGCAGAAGCACGGCGGTGCCGTTCAGGCGTTGGCGCAGGCGGCGGAACACCAGCTCGATGTCCCAGGCCTCCAGCACCGTGCGACGGTTCAAATACAGGCTGAAACCACACGCCACGTAGATCGGCTCCCAGACCACCAGTACCAGCACGTAGAAAGCATTGGTCAGGTGTTCCAGCCAACGCCAGTCCTGGGTGGCGGCGGACAGCAGCGTCTGCCAGCCCCAGTCGATTTCAACCTGTTGCGGCAGCAGCAGGTAAAACAGCACCATCAGCCCGACCCACAACGCCGTTTCCAGGTGCACCCCGATGATCGTCAGCCAGCGCGCCGCGCCGCCGTCGCGTTGCGTGAGCACCTGCAAGCGCTGTTGCCGCTCCAGCCCAGCCAGGCCTTCGAGCTGCACCACCGGCATCAGGAAACTGCGACTCAGGCTCAGGCGCCGCCAGGTCAGGCTCGCCAGCAGCTGTGGCCTGAGCAACCGTGGCCATTGGCGCAGTGCCTGCTGCAAGGTTGGCGTTTCGCCGAACAAGGCCTTGGACAGGATGTACAGCGGCAGTCGCTCGAACGCCGGTTTCAGCCACCAGAAAATCAGCACGGCCAGGCTTGGCGAATCCCACAGCAACAGGGTCAGCAGGGCAAAGACCGGGAGGGTGATGATTGCCCAACTGCTCATCAGCAGACGGCGGTGTCGCTGGCTCAGCAGCACACCCAGGTCCATGGCTTCCCAGGTGCTGCGCGGGCGGATCACCACGCTTGCGTCACTCAGGCGCATGGCGCGTCCGCCCGGCAAACAGCAGGTACATCGCCACCAATGCCCAGAGCGCCGCGCCGACCATGTATTTGGTCCGCGGCGCAGGTCCGGTCATCGACGACCAGTAGGCTTCGATAAACGCGGCAATCAACAGAAACAGCATCACCCCACAAATCAGCAGCACACTTTTGCGCGCCGCCAGGCGTAACGCTTCGGCGCGGGGCAGGCGTCCCGGTGCGATCAGTGCCCAGCCCAGTTTCAACCCGGCGGCACCCGCCAGGGCGATGGCACTGAGTTCGAAGGCGCCGTGGCCGATCACGAACGACCAGAAGGTCTGCCCATAACCGATCTGCGTCAGGTGCCCGGCCACCGCGCCGATCATCAAACCATTGAAGAAAAGGAAAAACGCGCTGCCCAGGCCGAACAGCAAACCGCTGGCGAACGTCTGAAAAGCGATGCCGATGTTGTGCATGATGTAGAACCCGAACATCACCCAGTCTTCACTGGCGGCCCGTTCCTCCGAGCGCCCCAGGTGACCGGCAACCGGGTCGTACATGCCTTGCATTTCGCTGACCTGTTCGAAAGGAATCAGGTTGTAGACCAGGTCCGGGAACAGGTAAACCAGCAGCGCAAAGCCGATCAGGCTGCCAAAGAACATCAGGCTGGCGACCAGTACGAAGCGCCACTGCTCGCGCACCAGTCGCGGAAAGTCCGCGAGGATGAAAGCGATGATATTGGCACCCAGGTGGCTGCGGTGGCGGTACAACTGTTGATGCCCGCGCAGCACCTGCTGTTGCAACGAATCGACCAGGAAACTGCTGTAGCCACGCTCCTGCGCCAGGGCCAGGTGCTGGCAGAGCCTGCGATAGTCCTTGGCAAAACTGGCGACCCGCGAGGCGTCCTTGTTTCGCTCCAGTCGATCCAGCATCAGGGAAAACTGCGCCCATTCGGCCTTGTGGCGGTTCTCGAAGAGGCTTTGCTTCATGCCGGCCCCAGCAAACCACGGGCGACGCCATTGAGTTGTGCCAGCGCCTGTGGGGCGGGCACGTGCAAGGGTTGGGCGAGGAGGGTGGCCAGCTCGGTGACACGTGCGGCAGACAGTTCGCCCTGGCGCTCGGCAAAACCAAGGACGGCGCGTTGTTCGACCAGCGTCAGGGTAAAGGGCGCACGCAGGGGGTCGACGTCGGGCAGTTGTGGCCGGGTGACCGGCTGTTCTCGATAGACCACCAGCGTGCCGGCCGCCAGGTCGCCCAGGCGCTTGAAGTTGGGGTGTTGCAGGCAACTGATGGCGCCGAGGAAGTAGCCGAACGGCAGCAGGTCGACGAAGCGCAGCAGGTTGCGCAGCAGCGAGGCGGACCAGCCAATGGGTGTGCCGTCATCCTGAACCACACGCAGGCCCATCCAGTGCTTGCCCGGTGAGCTTCCCTGGTTGAGCACTTCGAACAGCACCATGTACCACCAGTTCACCGCGAACATCAGGATCGCGCCGAGCCCGGCACCGAGCTTGCCGAAGAACGCCAGGACCATGAACAACACGCCCACGATCAACGCGCGCAAACCCAGGTCGATGGCAAAGGCGAGAGCGCGCACCATCAGCCCGGCCGGGCGCAAGGGCAGGTCGATGCCTTCGGGCGTTTCAACCTGATGCCGCGTATCCAGTGGCGGGGACAGCGTCGCTTTCCTTGGCTGTGCTGCGGTCTCGAGCATGGGCAACCTGATGTTGAGGCCTGGTCGGGATTCTGTGTCCACCCGATGCTAGCAGTCTCTGGGGGGAAAACGACATAACTATGTATTGCACGCAGCAACGCCAGCCGTGATTGACTGCAACAACGCTGGCCGGGGCGGGATGCAAACGCCTAGACTTCGCTGATCTTCAGTTCAGGAACAGCCCGTGACCTCCATCTTCTGGTACGACTATGAAACCACTGGCATCAACCCCCGTTGCGACCGTCCTCTGCAAGTGGCAGGGCTGCGTACCGACTTCGATCTCAATGTCATAGATGAACCGGTCAACCTCTATTGCCAGCCCAGTGATGACATCCTGCCCCACCCGGCAGCGTGCGCGATCACCGGTATCACGCCGGGGCAATTGGACGAGCACGGTTTAAGCGAGGCCGACTTCATGACCCGGGTGCATGCCGAACTGGCGGCGCCTGGGACCTGTGGCGCGGGCTACAACACCTTGCGGTTCGACGATGAGATGACCCGCTACAGCCTGTACCGTAACTTTTTCGACCCCTATGCGCGTGAGTGGCAGGGAGGTAACAGTCGCTGGGATCTGATCGATGTGGTTCGCGCGGCGTATGCCCTGCGTCCCGATGGACTGGTCTGGCCCCAGGATGAAGACGGGCGGGTCACCCTCAAGCTCGAACGCCTCACCGCCGCTAATGGCATCGATCATGGTCATGCCCATGAAGCGCTGTCCGACGTGCGCGCCACCATCGCGCTGGCCCGGTTGATCCGTGAGAAACAGCCGAAGTTATACGACTGGCTGTTCCAGTTGCGCAGCAAGCAGAAGGTGATGGATCAGATTCGACTGTTGCAGCCGATGGTCCACATTTCCGGTCGCTTCTCGGCTGCGCGCAGTTATGTCGGTGTGGTGTTGCCACTGGCCTGGCATCCGCGCAACAAGAACGCCTTGATCGTTTGCGACCTGCACCTGGACCCTCAGGGCTTGCTCGATCTGGATGCCGAGACCCTGCGTCAGCGCCTGTATACCCGCCGAGAGGATCTGGCCGAGGGCGAGTTGCCGGTGCCACTCAAACTTATCCACATCAACAAATGCCCGGTGGTAGCGCCGATGTCAGTGCTGCGCGCTGATGATCAGCAGCGGCTGGGGCTCGACATGGCGCTCTATCAGGCGCGGGCATTGCGACTAAATGACGCACGGCAAGTTTGGCAAGATAAAGTCCAGGCCATTTATGCCCGCGAAGACTTCACGCAGAGTCAGGATCCGGAGCAGCAGTTGTACGACGGTTTTTTGGGTGATCGGGATCGACGTCTTTGCGAGCAAGTGCGAGCGGCAGACCCGGCACAATTAGCTCGGGAACCGTGGATGTTCGATGATGAGCGTCTACCTGAATTACTTTTTCGATATCGAGCACGTAACTTTTTCGATACCTTGAGTTTCGAAGAGCAGGAGCGTTGGAGAATATTCTGTCGGCGACGTTTGTCAGAACGTGAAATGGGTGCGCCCAATACCCTTGAAACTTTCGTAGAGGCCGCAGCCCAGTTGAAGAATACCGCTACGCCGTTTCAGCAACAGGTGCTTGGCGAATGGGATAATTATGTGCAGGCATTACGCGAACGATTGAAGCTTTGAAAATGAAAATGCCGGCCCTGAAATAGCGGGCATAAAAAAACGCCAGCAGGTTGCTGGCGTTTTTGTGTAGCAGATTGCGCGGGCGCTTAGCCCAGCAAGGTCGACCAGCCTTCAACCACGTCACCGCCCCACTTGGCTTTCCACTCTTTCAGGGTCTTGTGGTTGCCACCCTTGGTTTCGATGACTTCGCCGTTGTGCGGGTTTTTGTATTGTTTAACTTTGCGAGCACGCTTGGTACCGGTAGTTTTGACGACGCCACCACGGGGTGCCTTGGTTTTCGATTCCGGGTCCAGCAGCGCAATGATGTCACGCAGCGACTTGGAATATTCGGCCATCAGCGCGCGCAGTTTGCCTTCGAATTCCAGCTCGGTTTGCAGTTTGTCGTCTTGGGACAGGTTCTTCAAACGGGCTTGCAGCTCTTTGATGGCTTCTTCGGTGGCGCGATATTCGTTGATCAAGGACATGGGGACTACCTTATGTTGTGACGCAGAGTGTCAGGGGACAGTGCGGCAATAATAGTCAGGCTGTTTCATCAAGTAAACATTAAGCAGGGCTTTATTTGTATTAGTTGTGATGAATAGGCGATCAATTGGCAACGCAGTTAAATAATGATGCATATAGTTGGACCAAAAGAGTGCAGTCACAGACAGGCGGATATGCACGAGCGGGTGCTTTGCATCCCGGGACTCGACGCCGCCAGCAACACAAGGTGTCATCAATACTGCAGTTTTGCTGCACAGCCGCTAGAATGGCGGCCTTTGCGAAGTTCTGGAGTTTCCCCCCATGCGCACCTTTCGGTTGGTGATTTCTTGCCCGGACCGCGTCGGTATCGTTGCTAAAGTCAGTAACTTTCTGGCGTCCCATAATGGCTGGATCACCGAAGCGAGCCACCACTCGGACAATCTCAGTGGCTGGTTCTTCATGCGTCACGAAATTCGGGCCGATTCGCTGCCTTTTGGTATCGAAGCCTTTCGCGAGGCGTTCGCACCGATTGCCGAAGAGTTCGCGATGGACTGGCGCATTACCGATACCGCGCAGAAAAAACGCGTGGTATTGATGGCCAGCCGCGAATCCCATTGCCTGGCCGACCTGCTGCACCGCTGGCATAGCGATGAACTGGACTGCGAAATTTCCTGCGTGATTTCCAACCATGATGATTTGCGCAGCATGGTCGAGTGGCACGGCATTCCTTATTACCATGTGCCGGTCAACCCACAGGACAAAGAGCCGGCTTTCGCCGAAGTCTCGCGCCTGGTCAAGCAGCATGATGCCGAAGTGGTGGTCCTTGCCCGCTACATGCAGATCCTGCCGCCAGCGTTGTGCAGCGAGTATGCGCACAAGGTCATCAACATTCACCACAGCTTCCTGCCCTCGTTCGTGGGTGCCAAGCCGTATCACCAAGCCTCTCTGCGTGGGGTTAAATTGATCGGCGCGACCTGCCACTACGTGACCGAGGAGCTGGACGCCGGTCCGATCATCGAGCAGGACGTGGTGCGCGTCAGCCACAGCGACAGCATCGAAGACATGGTGCGTTTCGGCCGTGACGTCGAGAAAATGGTATTGGCCCGTGGCCTGCGTTATCACCTGGAAGACCGCGTGCTGGTACACGGCAACAAGACTGTGGTGTTCTGATAACACCCTCGCAGGGTTGAAATTCGAAGGGCCTGGGCGTTCAATCGCTCCAGGCCCTTCGCCGTTTCTGCATCGAGGAAATGATCATGGCTGACCCGCTCGACAAAGCGACATCTCGCGCACCTGCAACACTGGGGGAAGGGTGTTTGAGCCGCTACGACCCCGATGACCTGAGCCCCGACGATGGCACTGAGTTTCCGGACGCGCAGGCGCTATGGGAGCAGTTGAACAAAGAAGCCGACGAAGTGCCGGCGAAATCCGACTGACTGGCACCGCCTTGTTTTCCTGCAGGAGCGGACTTGTCCGCGATGGTCGTTAACGATAACGCGGGCAGCCTGACACCCAGCGTTGGTCGAGCCATCATCGCGATCAGGCTCGCTCCCACAGTAGATTTGCGCACGACACGTAGGCAAGGGCCGCGGTTCGCGATGGCGGTTTACACGTGTTTGGGTCGCATCAGTTTTTTCAGCAACGGCCGCCCCAGCATCAGCAAAAACACCGGCCCGCCCACCACCAGATAAAAGTAATAGGTCACCGCGCGCCAGATCAGGATCGCTGCCGCAGCGGTGGATTTGCCGACCATGGGCGTCAGCAGCGCAGCCGAGGTCAGTTCCGCAGCCCCAGCACCGCCGGGCAACAGGCTGAATTGCCCCGCGCTGAGCGAGAGCATCTGAATCAGGAAACTCCACGCCCATTGCAGGTCGGCGCCGAGACCGCGCACCGCCAGGTACAACACGCTGTAACGCAGCAGCCAATGCACGCAGGTCAGTGCAAATACCGTGATCAGGGTGTTGAAGGGCAACTTCAGTGTGTCGGTGAAGGCCGCCAGAAAATGCAGGAGTTTGCGCGCCCAACGCATTCGAGTGGCGCCTTTCACATTGAGGCGCATCAGCAGGCGCCCACTGAGGCGAATCAGCCGGCGGTGGTAGCGTGCGATGACCACACAACTGAGCAAGCCGCCAAACATCGAAACGGCGCTGACCATCAACAGCCATTCCATGCGCTCGCTGAGGTGCTGGAACAACGCATAAATCAGGATGCCCACCAGCGCGCAGAGGAAAAACAGCAGGTCGCTCAGTTGATCCATGGCAAACACGGCGCTGCCCCGCGCCGGCCGTACGCCGTTGCGCGCCAGCAGTGCCATGATCGTTAACGGTCCACCGCTGCCGCCCGGCGTGGCGCAATAGGCAAATTCCGCCGCCATCACCACGCCCAGGCTTTTCACCGGGCTGACCTTGCCCCGTTGATCTCCCAGCAACAGGCGCAGGCGCTGTGTGTTCACGAGCCAGCACAGCACAATCATGGTGAACATGATCAACAGCACGCTCAGGGGAAACGCCTGCAAGCGCGCCCAGGTCTGGTTGCCGCCGAGCAGCAGGGGAATCAGGATGGCCGCGAGCAGCGCGACAAACAGCAGGATGCCCCGGCTCATGCGGCGCGACCCAGGCTTTGGCTGTGCTGCTCCAGCCAATGGGCCTTGGTCAACGGCACTCGCCCCTCGTCCAGCAAACGCCTGAGGGTGACCAGCCAGTAGTCCCGCGAGAAGCCATGACGCATGTCCACCGGATGCACGCCCAGGCGAATCACCGGTGCCTGACGCCAGCGTTGCTCGCGCTGATCGCTCAGCAGCCTGGATACACCGCGCCGCCAGGCGCTGCGGGCGCTCCACACCAACCCCGGCGCCTGGATCCGCGCGAAGTCCGGCAGGCGATACAGGTGCTGCGCGTCGCTGGTGTAGCGCAGCGGCAACTGGCTCAAGGCCTGGCGGGTGCCTTCGCTCATCAGCCAGGCCGGAGCAACAAATCCGTGCAGCGGCCATCGGTATCGATCGAACACCTCGATGCCCGCGCACAACCGGGCGAACGCTGCATCGCGGGACAGGCTGTAGAACTCGCCTTCATGGGTATAGATGCGGCGCATGAACCAGTCTCGTGGTGTGATGGGCGGCGGGCCTTCGTCACAATGAAAATAGCCATGCAACGCCAGTTCGTCACCTCGGGCGACACGATCGTCGAGCAGGTGACGAAACCCCGGATGAGCTTCCAGGGGGTTGTGCCGGTGAAGGTCCGGCACCACCAGCCAGGTCATCGGTATATCGCCCAGGGCATCGACAGCTTCGACAAACGGCTGGTAATCGGCCCAGGTTTGCGGCGCAACGTCGTGCAGCACCAGTAGCAGGCTTGGCGTGTTCACGAGGTCAGCCATTGGCGATCAGCGGCCATTGGTTGCCCAGGACAGCGTGATAGTGCCCCAACAGACTCTGAACCACGGTGTCCCAGCAGTAATGCTGCTCGACATGGCGACGAGCCTGCCGACCCAGGTCGACGCTGCCCGAGGCGAACAACTCCCGTACCGTATTGGCCATTGCCGAGGCGTCGTTCGGTTCGCACAACAGGCCGCAGTCTGGGGTAATGATCTCCGAAAAAGCGCCGGCGGCCACGGCCACTACCGCAATGCCGCAGGCCATGGCCTCGAGGGTCACCAGGCCGAAGGTTTCCTGATCGCCGGCATGCAACAGCGCATCGGCACTGGCCATGAGCCTCGCCACCTCGGATGCCGGAAGGAAGTCATCGATCACCGTCACGTTGCCCGGTACAGCCGTCGGCATGGACGACCCCACCAGCAGCAGGTGATAGCGCCGCCCCAGGTGCGTCATGCAGTCGAGCAGCACCGGCAGATTTTTTTCCTTGGAACCGCGCCCGGCGAAAATCAGCAAGTGAGTCTGTTCGTCGATGCCCAACTGCGCGCGCAGGTCGGGATCGCGTGCGTCGGGGTGAAAGGTGTGCAAGTCGACGCCCAGGGGCTGGACGAATACATTCTGGACGCCCAGGCCGATGAGTTTGTCAGCCATGATCTGGCTCGGCGCCAGTACCCGGTCGAAGTTGCCGTACAGCTTGCTGACATAGGCCTCGACATTATTGGTGACCCAGTTGCCCATTCGGTTGCTGACCAGCAATGGCAGGTCCGAATGGTAGAAACCGATCACGGGTACATCGAGCTGGCGACGGGCATCCAGCGCCGCCCAGGCCGTGAGGTAGGGGTCGCCGACTTCAATCAGGTCGGGTTGCAGATCCTGGAGGACATTGCGCCAGGGCGCCAGGCGAAGGGGGAATCGATAACCCTTGCCAAAGGGCAGGGCGGGAGCCGGTACGGTGTAGACACCATCGGCTTCACTCAGATGCGAACCGGGAATCAGCAAGCTGTGGCGAATGCCTGACTTGATCCCCAGGCGACGATGTTTGGCATCCAGATAGGTTCGAACGCCACCGCTGGCAGGGGCGTAGAACATGGTGATGTCAGCGATATGCACGATGAGCGTCCCTCCGACCTGGTCTCTCCCTTGGTTGACCTTAATGAAGAATAGATGTTCGGTTGGGGTTTCGGGATGGTTTCACCGGCCTCATCGTCGGTCGGCGCTCCGACGATGAGGCCGTGAGTGACACCCTAGATGCGGAAACTGCCAACCAGCTGCTGCAACCGCGCCGCCTGCCGTTCAAGATCGGCGCAGGCCCGCAGCGTCGCCTGCAGGTTTTGCACCCCTTGCTGGTTCAGCGTGTCGATCTCGTTGATGTCGACATTGATGGCCTCCACCACCGCCGTCTGCTCCTCGGTCGCCGTGGCCACCGACTGGTTCATCCCGTCGATGTCGCCAATGCGTGCGGTGACGCGGTCGAGCCGCTCGCCGGCCTGGTTGGCGATCTTCACGCTGTCCTGGCTTTGGCGGTGGCTGTCGCTCATGGTGCTGACCGATTCGCGCGCGCCGACCTGCAATTGCTCGATCATGCCCTGCACCTGTTCCGCCGATTCCTGCGTGCGGTGCGCCAGGTTGCGCACTTCATCGGCCACCACGGCAAAACCGCGGCCGGCTTCACCGGCGCGGGCGGCCTCGATGGCGGCATTGAGCGCCAGCAGGTTGGTTTGCTGGGAGATGCTGCTGATGACTTCGAGAATGTGCCCGATGTTCACGGTTTTGTCGTTCAGCGACTCGATATGGGTGCTTGAGGCGCTGAGCATCCTCGACAGTTGATTCATGGAGACGATGTTGCGATCGACCACCTGCTGGCCTTCTTCGGCCAGGCTGCGGGCTTCGCTGGCCTGGCTCGATGCCTGGGCGGCGTTGCGTGCGATGTCTTGAGCGGTGGCGCCAAGCTGGTTGATCGCGGCGACGACGCTGCTGGTGCGTGAGGCTTGCTGGTCGCAGTTGGTCATCGACGAGTTGGAGGCCGCTACCACCCGCAGCGCCACCTCATTGACCTGCACGGTGGCCGAGCACACTTCACGAATGGACCCGTGAATGCGCTCCACGAAGCGGTTGAACGCGATACCGAGCTGGCCGAACTCGTCGTTGTTCTGGATGGTCAGGCGCCGGGTCAGGTCACCCTCACCGTCGGCAATGTCGATCAGTGCGCGGGTCATGATGTGCAGCGGCTGGATCAGCAGGCGGATCAACATGCCCAGCAGGGCGATGATAGAGACCACGGCAATGACGATAGCCACCACTGCCGAGGTGCGAAAGGCATTGAGCATCGAGTAGGCCTGTTCCTTATCCACCGACAGACCGATGTACCAGTTCACCGACGACAGGCCTTTGATCGGGGTGAACGTGACAATGCGGGTCTTGCCGTCGACCTGTAGCTCACTGACATCGTTATTGATCCGCGGCGTGCCGTCCGGGTAGGCCAGGGACAGGGATTTCATCACCAGCGACTTGTCCGGGTGGACCAGGATCTTGCCCTCAGCGTTGACCAGGAACGCGAAACCCATGCCGTTGAAGTCCAGGGCATTGAGACTGTCGATGATCATTTGCAGGCTCAGGTCGCCGCCGACCACACCGACCTGGCGCTCGCCCCTGGACACACGCTGGACGATGGAAATCACCTGTTTGCCGGTGGACACATCGGTGTAGGGTTCGGTGAGTACCGGCCCGCGACTGTTCTGCGCGTCCAGGTACCAATCCCGCACACGCGGGTCGAAACCCTCCGGCATCGTGTTGTCCGGACGGATGACGAAGTGCCCGTCCTGGGTGCCCATGAAACCGGCGACGAAGGCCGTGGTGATCGCGTTCTGTTCCAGCAACCGGCTGATATTGCCCTGGTCTGCGTTCAGTGCGATGTTTTGTGCGAGGTTTTCCACCAGCAGGCTGCGACCGTTCAACCAGGTCTGGATGTTGTTGGCCGTCACACTGCCCATTTCATGCAGGTGGTCGTTCAGGTCATTGCGGATCGCATTTCGTTGCTTATAGTCGTTGTAGAACGTAAAGGCAGTGAAGGCGAGAGTGACGATGAGGGCGGCCACAAGCAGGATCTTATGGCCAAAGCGCATATTTTTATTCATGGATCGATGTCCCGATAAGGTCTTTGGACCCACGGCGTGCTTTTATAACAGGCACGCGCATGGGCGACGGGTGAAGTCACGTTGATGGTTCCGTCTTCGCCTTAGGGGATTACCAACGACCCTTGTATCGACTGTGATCGTTCAATGTTTAACCAAGGTGGGCAAAATGCACGATTCATCGCAACTCGTTATCGGCGCCGACCCTTCAGGACAGCCGATTGCCCAGGCCATGCGCCTGGCGAACCGCCACGGGCTGGTCGCAGGCGCCACCGGAACCGGCAAGACCGTCACCCTGCAACGCCTGGCCGAGGCATTCAGCGATGCCGGTGTGGCGGTCTTCGCCGCCGATATCAAGGGTGATCTGTGCGGTCTCGGTGCGGCGGGCAACCCGCAGGGCAAGGTGGCCGAGCGGATTGCGGGCATGCCTTGGCTCAATCACACGCCCCAGGCTTATCCGGTGGCGCTGTGGGACATTCATGGTCAAACCGGCCACCCCTTGCGCACCACCCTGAGCGAGATGGGCCCGTTACTGATCGGTGCGCTGCTGGAGTTGACCGACAGCCAACAGTCGGCGCTCTACGCCGCCTTCAAGGTCGCGGACCGTGAAGGTTTGTTGCTGCTGGATTTGAAGGATTTGAAGGCGCTGCTCAATCACCTGCGTGATCACCCCGAATTGCTCGGCGACGACGCGGCGTTGATGACCACAGGTTCGAGTCAGGCACTGCTGCGGCGCCTGGCGGTGCTCGAACAGCAGGGTGCCGACGCGTTGTTCGGTGAACCGGCGCTGCAACTCGAAGACATGCTGCAACCGGCGGCCGATGGCCGCGGTCGTATTCACCTGCTCGATGCCAGCCGCCTGGTGCATGAGGCGCCGAAGGTCTACGCGACCTTCCTGCTCTGGTTGTTGGCCGAGTTGTTCGAACAACTGCCAGAGCGCGGCGATGCCGACAAACCCTTGCTGGCGCTGTTCTTCGACGAGGCGCATTTGCTGTTCACCGATACGCCCAAGGCGTTGCAGGAGCGTCTGGAACAGGTGGTTCGGCTGATACGCTCCAAAGGCGTGGGGGTGTATTTCGTTACCCAGTCGCCCGGCGACTTGCCGGATGACGTGCTGGCGCAGCTTGGCTTGCGCGTCCAGCATGGCTTGCGCGCATTCACCGCCAAGGAGCAGAAGTCCCTGCGCGCCGTGGCCGACGGTTTCCGCCCGAACCCGGCGTTCGAGGCCCTGTCGGTGTTGACCGAGTTGGGCATTGGCGAAGCACTGGTGGGCACCTTGCAGGACAAAGGCACGCCGGAAATGGTCCAGCGGGTCCTGGTCGCGCCGCCGCAATCACGGATCGGGCCATTGAGCGAGACCGAACGCACCCTGCTGATCGCCGGTTCGCCGTTCAAGGGGCGGTATGACAAACCGATCGATCGCGAATCCGCCTATGAAGTGCTGATGGGGCGCAAGGACCTGGCGCCAAAACCTGAAGCGCAACCGCCAGAGGCGCAGGAGCCGAGCTTCACCGAGCAGGCCGGGGAGTTCCTGGGGACCGCCGCCGGGCAGGCCCTGAAATCGGCGATGCGACAGGCGGCCAATCAGTTGGGCAGGCAGTTGGTGCGCGGTTTGATGGGCTCGCTGTTGGGCGGCAGCAAACGCCGCTAGCCGGCAACCTTCAGGCTTTTGGCTTGGCGTGCGCCGCCAGTCGTTCCAGCGCGGCGCGCAGGTTGGGATCGGTGATGCCGTCGGCGGTGGCCTGAATGGTTGCGGCGGCATCGGTGGACAAATCTGCCGTATGACCGATCACGCCTCGTTGTACGGTGGGTGGCTGCACCTTGAACAGGATCCGGTTGAGATTGGCGAATTCCTCGAACATCTGTAGCTGGCGTTGCAGGCGTTTTTGCTGATAGCGCAGGCGGGTCGCCCAATGACCATCGGTGACAATCAGCAACAAACTGCCTTCGCGCCAGGACGCTACATGGCAATGCTCACGGGCGGCAGGCTGCAACTGGCTGTCGAGCAGGCGCTGTAAATGGCTCAGGCGCTGAGCGTGACCGAGAATGGCTTTGAGCGGCTTGGCTTCGCGAAGCAGAACGGCGGGTGCTCTGGCCGTGAGAGGGCGAAATGCCATGATCCGACACCTGAAGTAACAGAGCCTCCATGGTAGCAGAAAGCACCGCAAGCACCTGACCCATTGCTTTGCGTGCGCTTTACTCATTAAATCAACAGGTAACTTCTGCCCTCAGCGGGTTGAAGTTCAGCAAAAAGCCCTTATTTTAAGTGAGCCCCGTTACAGCGCAGTGCATGCATCGTGGAATAACGCCACTATCCTCACCATCGTTTCCGGGTAGAATGCTCGTTCGCATGCGGCCATGAGGGCTGCACGGGCGACTCACGGGGCCGCCCTCCATCCCTTTAGTGTGGAAGATCCTGCCGATATGTTTGCGCCTTTGTTAAAGAAACTTTTTGGAAGCAAGAACGAGCGTGAAGTCAAGCGCATGCTCAAGACGGTACAAGTCGTCAATGCCTTCGAAGAGCAAATGGTGGCCCTTTCGGACGATCAATTGCGCGCCAAGACTGAAGAGTTCAAGGCCCGCATCGCCAAAGGGGAAACCCTCGATGCACTGTTGCCAGAAGCCTTTGCGGTTGCCCGTGAAGCCGGCAAGCGTGTCATGGGCATGCGCCACTTCGACGTCCAGTTGATCGGCGGCATGACCTTGCATGAAGGTCGCATTGCTGAAATGCGGACCGGTGAAGGCAAGACCCTGGTGGGTACACTGGGCGTTTACCTCAACGCACTGTCCGGCAAGGGCGTGCACGTGGTCACGGTCAACGACTACCTGGCCCGCCGTGACGCCAACTGGATGCGTCCGCTCTATGAATTCCTCGGTCTGACGGTCGGCGTTGTCACGCCGTTCCAGCCACCGGAAGAAAAGCGCGCTGCCTACGCCGCCGACATCACCTACGGCACCAACAACGAATTCGGTTTTGACTACCTGCGCGACAACATGGCGTTCAGCATGGAAGAAAAATTCC
>Ga0308165_1001337_pt1 | contig 35000 bp, 31 predicted proteins | sample PhyWR2_FD_201032 | JGI IMG/M metagenome (GOLD analysis project Ga0308165, IMG submission 201032) | Phyllosphere microbial communities from UC Gill Tract Community Farm, Albany, California, United States - DLSLW.R2 | ecosystem: Host-associated > Plants > Phyllosphere > Unclassified | place: USA...
TGTAAAGTTTTTTACCCAATTTAGTTTTCGGTAACATACCACGTACCGCTTTCTCGATTACACGTTGAGGGTGTTTCGCCATTAACTCCTTAGGAGAAATAAAACGTTGACCACCTGGATAACCAGTGTAAGAAACATATTGCTTTTCGCTGAATTTGTTTCCTGTCAATTTAACCTTGTCTGCATTGATAACAATCACGTTATCTCCGCAATCTACGTGTGGGGTGTACTCTGGCTTGTTTTTACCACGGATGATCATAGCGATCTTCGATGACAAGCGCCCCAAAATCTCGCCTTGCGCATCAACAACAATCCACTGTTTGTTAACAGTTTTCGCATTGGCCGAGACAGTTTTGTAACTTAACGTATTCACTTGCTTGTATTTAATTTATTAAACAATTTATTATTCCCATTAAATTTGGGACTGCAAAGATAGATAGAAAACTTTTATTATCAAATAGTTGTGGCAAATAAATTATCGGCATAAAGTTTAATGTTTTCAGATTTTCGGTTTAAATCATGAAATATCTTATATTTAAAGCACTCAAACAAATCAATTAATCATCTCAAATGAAGTATTTTATTATCGCCTCAATAACTTTCTGTTTATTTTTTCAATCCTGTAAGAAGAGTGATAATTCATCACAAAATTGTAGGGTAACCGGTATTAGAACTGCAATGACCGGTCAATTCGATAATACCATTAGCGGTCCATTTTATAATAATTCTAATCTGGATTACGATGAGTCGGGTAACCTTAAAAGCCTTACATCTTCATCTGATACAGGAGGAGTATCTAATTTTACTGTGAAATATACAAAAGACACCGTTACCATTAAAACTAAAGGCTATGGTAATTATATTTATACATTAGATACCAAGAATAGGATCGTAAAGGCTAAATTTGGATTTGCCCAAAGTTTTGCATTTACCTATAACGAGGCGGGGCAAATTGAGACTGCGACTGTTTCGAAATTTGAAAAATACATTTTTACATATGTTAATGGTAATTTGGTTAAGGTAAAGAATGAGCCATATGCACCAGGTGAGCGGTCAATTACTTACGATTTTATCTACGATATGAACGAGGCTGCTGTTGATGTCATTTACGATACCAATCCGATTTCTTATATCTGCCCGAAACCTTCATTGCTTCCGGCAGCATCTTTTTTTGGTGTAACAAGCAGAAATAGGCTCAAGGGTGTAAATGTAACAGCCGAAGCAGCAAATTATAATTATTTAGATACCTCTAGTTATTCATTGTCCTATACAAAAGAACAGGATAAGCTTAAATCAATTAAATTGGTTAGCATTGATCCGTATGTTACCCGTACTACTGATTATACGCTCACTTATACATGTGATTAAAGTCTTGCAGGTACATATACTACAGATCATCAGGCCTATAACCAATCCGCTTCCTTGGGCCTATTTTCTTATCGATCAGTTTATCCAGATAGGTAAAAACCAGTTCTATGTTTTTATCCTGATTGGTTACTTTTTGTTTGATTTCTTCGATTTCGAGTTTAAGTTCGCCACTATCAACAATAAATTGACGTATACGAGAGAAAATCCTAACAATCTGGATGTTCACCTGAATGGCTTGTTTACTGTTTAAAACACTCGAAAGCATTAGTATGCCGTGTTCGGTAAAAACATTTGGTAAATAAGTTCTTCCGCCTCTTCTTTTTGAGGTCACAAATTGTGACCTCAAAGATTCCCATTCTTCAACGGTTAGTTGAAACATGAAATCATCGGGAAAACGTTCAATATTTCGGCGAATGCTTTGATTTAAAACCTTAGTCTCTACACCATACAGCTCGGCCAAATCGCTATCAAGCATCACCTTAAGGCCTCTTAGCTGGTAAATTTTATTAACTACAGTATTGTCTGGGATGATAGGAAGCACTTGTTTAGCTGTCATATCATTTTGGATTTAAGTTGAAGATACTAAAAATTGATTTATACCAATATTAAATCTATAATTTTTTTAATCTTTTCTTCACGTTCTTCATAATTTCCACTGATCAGGATATAATTGATGTTACGCTTTTCGAGTTCGGCCTTAAAGAGATTAAACATCTCCTGGCGCCTATCGCCAAAATCGCGCAGGTGATCGGCCACCCATTCTACATCAATATCCATAAGGAAATATATCTCGTAATGGATTTCCTTTTCAAGTTCATTCAAAATCTGCGGAACCTGTTTTAAATAATATTGCGCATAAATTTTTGTTGTAATTAGATCGGTATCGCAAAAAACAATCTTATTTGCAGTGATGGTTTTTTCTTTTACCCTTTCCGTCTGGGCGATCCCGATTTTGATGATGTCTTCCACGGTGATATCGTTATCGCTAATCAGTTCGCGTGCAACTTCGGGAACAAAAACGGTATTGTAATGCAAAGCTATTTTTTCGGCCATGGTCGATTTTCCTGTGCTTTCTGGTCCATAGAAACAGATTTTTTTCACAAAGTATGGCTTCACCTGATCAGGAATAAATTCCCAGTATTGGAATGGATTGTTCCTGATCAACGTAGCAGAAACAGGAATAAATTTTCTAGGTTCGTCAAACAGCGCATGTTCGGCCTGTAAATTACGGGCGAAGGGTGTTCCGTAAGGTTCGGAACTAAAAAGAATGTCAATTTTAGGGTAAACCTTCCGCATCTTTTTTGCCCAGATGTTTGTGCGTTCATTTAGGGCCAGGTTTTCATCATCAAAATCATCAGGAATAATGGCGGGCTTAATGTTGGGCTGATCTTTAAAAATCTCCTTTATCCATTCGAAACGCAAATATGGATCAATTTTGTCGCCAGGGGTATAGCTCATCGATACGATCAGCTCGTTGCAATGCGAAGCGGCAAAATTAATAAGCGCAATGTGTCCGTTATGGACCGGCATAAATTTGCCTATCACCAAACCCCTTTTCATGCTGTTTTAGTATAGCTCCGATATTCTTTAATCCAATGCCACAGCGCGAATGCAGCAATAATGGTAAATATCAGATATTCTATGCCCATAAACTTGATGCCTTTTAAAAAATATAAGTAAGTGGCCACCACATCGATGATTAACCAGATGATCCAGCATTCTATCCTCTTCTGGATCATCAAAAAAGTGGTAATTACGCTCATAACAAAGATAAATGAATCAACAAAAGGATAGGCACTAGGTAGGTTGAACAATAAGGGGAGCCAATTGTGCAGCTGGCCTGCCAAGGTACCCATCACTAATGTGCCGATAATTCCTATCGCCAATAAGATTAAAAACTGCTTTAGCGGCATAAAACTGATTTTAAGTTCTTTGTTCTTATCTTCTTCCCCAGGTTTGGGGCTTGCCCAGCGCCACCAGCCCATAATGTTGGTTACAAAAAAGAAAACCATCAGAAACATATCGGGGTAAAGCTGATTTTGATAGTATAAAAAGGCAGATAAAAATACATTAACTATACCAGCGGGCCAGCTCAATATGCTTGCTTTTGCCGAGAGCACAACTGAAATAATTCCGGTAATTACTGCGAAAAATTCCAGATAACTCATTTTGTATTCCAGGACCGTGAAAAATATACTATGGGCATCAAAAAAATCCATCTTTTCCTTTTTGAAAATCTATAAAATGCTAATGTAAATAATTTATTTGCGCCTGTTGGTTTTCAGAATGGCAAACAATACAAAATCATAGCTGTTATAAAAGTATCGAATGGCTAATCGCCGCATTTATTAACCAGCAAATTTCGTGTATGCAGTATATTGACCAGGTTTTCGGTTATCCAATCCCTTTGTTTTTTAAGAATCTAATTATCGGGCTCGTAGCAATATTGCTTGGTATTTTTATCAAATTTATCATCCATAGGGTTTTTATATTGTTTTCGCGCTGGTGGGATTCCATACTTATCAAATCAACTATAAAGCATCTAAGGAGGCCTGTTGCGGTTTTTATACCGTTACTTTTGCTCAACTTTTCATTAACACTGATGGAAATGGCTCCTGCATTCCGGCTTCCGCTCACAAAAGGACTAGAAATTGCCCTAACGATTACTTTCGCACTGATTTTGGTTCGTACGATTAATGTTTTGGAAGATTATTTTTATCTGAAGTACGATCTGAACAAAGAAAATAATCTTAAAGAGCGTAAAATCAGGACTCAGCTCCAATTTGTTCGAAAATTTATTGTTTCACTCATCATTTTGATTACCGCCGCCATTATTTTGCTGAGTTTTGAAAGCATGCGGAAAATTGGGGCAGGGCTGCTTACCGGTGTTGGTATCGGCGGGATTATTATTGGCTTTGCCGCACAAAAATCGCTCGGAAATTTACTGGCGGGCTTTCAGATTGCCTTTACACAACCGATCAGGATCGATGATGTGTTAATTGTAGAAGGTGAGTGGGGAAAGGTAGAAGAAATAACACTCACCTATGTGGTGGTTAATATTTGGGATCAACGGAGGTTAATTTTGCCGATTACCTATTTTATCGAAAAACCTTTTCAAAACTGGACACGCGTATCAGCTGATCTGCTGGGAACGGTTTTTCTATACCTGGATTATACCGTTCCTATCGAACCCATGCGGGAGGAATTAACCAGCTTGTTAAATGCCAATCCGCTTTGGGATAAAAGAGTGAATGTGGTGCAGGTTACCGATAGCACAAAAGACGGTGCAATTGAAGTCCGTTTTTTGATGAGTGCTTCCAATTCATCGAGGGCTTTCGATTTACGCTGCCATGTGAGAGAGGCTATGATTACATTTATTCAGACGAATTACCCTGAAAGCTTGCCGAAGAAAAGATTGGAATTTGGGGATATATAAAAAAGTAATTAAAAAGAAGACCGCCATCTCGACTGAAGCGCAGCGAAATGGAGAGATCCATCCAGATAGATTTCCCGACTGCGTTGCACTCCGCTCGAAACGACGATGCTTTTTTACCAACTAATTGATTATTTAAACAAGCCTTTTAGCTTGGCTAATTTTTCCTGCAGATCGCCATCAGCATCTTTTGGCTCATTGCGTGGCTTAAAGTTTTGTTTATTATTATTCGGTTTGTAATCCTGTTTTGGTTTATGCTCTTTAGGCTCCCGACTACGGGCTTCTGACTTCGGACTAGTCTCTGTTTTCATCGACAGCGAAATCCTCTTGCGTGCTGCATCAACTTCCATAACGGTAACTTCGACCTTTTGATGCACTTTTACGATATCGTTCGGGTTTGCAACGAAGCGGTTAGCCAGTTGACTGGTATGTACTAAACCATCCTGGTGTACGCCGATATCAACAAAGGCCCCAAAGTTGGTAATGTTGGTTACAATACCAGGAAGTTTCATGCCGATCCTCAAATCTGAAATCTCATTCACGCCGTCTGTAAAACTAAAAGCTTCAAACTGTTCACGTGGATCACGGCCAGGTTTTGCAAGCTCCTTTAAAATATCGGTCAACGTTGGTAAACCGATTTCCTCTGTTACATATTGCTGTGGTTTAATCTGCTTTTGCAATTGAGTATCTTTCATCAAGGCCGAAACAGTAGTGCCTAGATCCTTCGCCATTTTATCTACTACGGCATAACGCTCGGGGTGTACGCCACTGGTATCTAGAACATTTTCTGCATTGCGGATACGTAAGAAACCTGCTGCCTGTTCGTATGCCTTATCGCCTAAACGTGGTACTTTTTTCAAACTCTCCCGGTTTTTAAAAGCTCCATTTGTATTTCTGTAATCAACTATGTTTTGGGCCAAAGTCGGTCCTAAACCGGAAACATAAGCCAAAATCTGTTTTGAAGCCGTATTTAGCTCTACACCCACAGCGTTTACGGCGCTGATGACGGTATCATCTAAACTTGCCTGTAATTTATTCTGATCCACATCGTGCTGATATTGACCTACACCTATCGATTTTGGATCAATTTTTACCAGTTCAGCCAAAGGATCCATTAAACGGCGGCCGATTGAAACGGCTCCACGAACCGTAATATCCTGTGTTGGGAATTCTTCCCTTGCCACTTCTGATGCGGAATAAATAGATGCACCACTTTCGTTAACCATTACAATGGTAATGTGTGGCAAATTTAATGCACGTACAAAAGCCTCAGTTTCTCTTCCTGCCGTGCCGTTACCAATAGCAATCGCTTCAATATGATGTTTTTCGCAAAGCTGTTGAATGGTGAATTCGGCATTTTTTACATTTCCTTGTCCGGTATGCGGGTAAATTGCGGTATTTTCCAATAGCTGACCTTGTTTATCCAAACAAACCACTTTACAACCTGTACGGAAACCCGGATCGATAGCCAGTACATTTTTTTGTCCCATTGGTGCTGCCAATAACAATTGACGGGCATTTTCGGCAAAAACCCGGATGGCCTCTTCGTCAGCTTTCTGTTTGGTTAATACGCGCAGCTCGGTTTCCATTGCTGGTTCTAATAGTCGTTTGTAGCCATCTTCCAGTGCTTGCTGCACTTGTTTAGATGCAGCATTATTGGCTAAAATAAACTGATTTTCCAGAATTGCAATAGCGTCTTCTGATGGAGGTAAGGCATCAAGTCTTAAAATGAGCTCTTTTTCGCCACGGCGCATAGCCAAAACACGGTGCGATGCTGCTGTTTTAACCGGTTCGTTCCATTCGAAGTAATCTTTGTATTTAATGCCTTCTTCTTCCTTGCCTTTGATCACTTCCGATTTAAAGGTGGATTTTTCCTGAAAGTAGAGGCGCATTTTGGTGCGGGCCTCTGCATTTTCAGAAATCATTTCGGCAATAATATCCCTTGCTCCTGCCAAAGCTTCATCAAGAGAGTTTACACCTTTCTCTGCATCGATAAATTTATCGGCTTCGGCATCCAGGTTAAAACTGTTTTGATCAAAAATCTGTAAAGCCAGAGGCTCTAATCCTTTTTCTTTTGCAACAGAGGCGCGTGTTTTTCGTTTCGGTTTATAAGGCAGATAAATATCCTCCAAAAGCGAAATGGTTTCGGCTTCGTTGATCTTTTTTTCCAGTTCTGGGGTTAACTTGCCAAGTTCGGTCATCGATTTTAAAATCGCTTCGCGGCGTTTGTCCAGATCGCGCAACTGTAAAACACGGTCCCGGATTGCTGCTACCTCAACCTCATCTAAGCTGCCGGTAGCCTCTTTACGGTAACGGGAAATAAAAGGCACTGTTGCGCCTTCATCTAGTAGATTTACGGTTGCGGTTACTTGTTTTTCTGCAACTTTTAATTCGGCTGCAATTATTTTATGGTGGGCTAACATATCCTAAAGGTAAAATTAAAGGAAGCAAAGCTAATCAGGATTTGTGGGATTTCAGGATTTTTAAAATGAAGTTTTCCACCGAAAAGTGTGAGTAAAATTATCCGTTTCGCGGAACAGGATTTGAGTGATTTAAGGATTTTAAGATCTATTTGCTTAAAAATCAAGTATTAATTATAGGCATGAGGAAGCTTAAATGCAAAGTGTTTTTAAGCATTTTTCTTTTTTTCTGCTTTTTTCAGCTCAAGGGCTGCTTTAAACTTCGTTATCCGGGTAATTAAATCTAAAGGCAGTGGTTTGTTCAGGGGGAACTGAACCGCGCCTTTACTCCATTTATAATCGGTAAATTCTTGTTTAAATGCTTCGATGCCTGAGCCCGTTGGATAAAAGCCGATGTGTTTGGCATAAGCAGCAAAATACACCAAAATTCCCTTTTGTTTAAATGCGGGCATGCCATAACTGATTACTTCTTTAGCTTCTGGAACGGCACACTGTATGGTTTCGCGCATTTCCCGTAAAAGTTTCTGTGTATCTGCGGGGAAATTGGCGATATATTGATCAATGTTTTCTGGCTTAGGCTGTTCCATAACTGATGGTTTTGTAAGCTAAATTTACAAATAATCTTAAAACCTATTCACTGATCTGAATGTCGTACTTCTGTAAAAGCCCCGCGATGCCCGATTTTGAAAATCTTGCTTTTTTGATCCTATTGTTATCAGGGTCGATAGTGTAGTTAAAAGCAGTTCTGAAATCGGCTTTTTCCAGAATAGTACGATCGAAAGTTGCGTTTAGCAGATCAGCATTATCGAATATGGCCTGGGCCAGGTCGGTTTCGGCGAAATCTACTTCATGCAGCTGCGAATTCTTAAATCCTGTTTTTTTAAGTTTAAGCTTAAAAAACGAACAATGATCGAGTTTACAATTGTTAAAGCTGAAAGCCAAACCAAATTCGTTACAGTTTTCGAACCTTAAACCGAGCATTTTGCAGTCACTAAAATCAACGCCATTAAAGGTTGTTTTGGTGATGTTGGCTAAGCTGATATTGCATAACGTAAATTCACAATCCAGAAATTTAACACCACTTAAATCTGAACCGGAAAAATTGCAGTTGACAAATTTACAGTTTTCGTATTCGGCTTTTGGAAGCGCGCGCAGGGTGAAGTCATCTTTTTCGAAGGTTTGATCGGCTATATATTCTGACATGGTGTAGTGAACTATTGGGCGAAATTATCGATAAAATTTATTTATTGTAGACTTAACTAGAAATAGATGTATTAAAATGGAAGTTAATTCTAAATTGTACATTTGCAGGATTATGCTTCTTTGCATTAAAGAAGATTGAAACACATACCTGGAATGCTACTTAACACTCGAAATTTACTCACGATTTTTTTTGTCTCCCTTATTTTTTTACTTGCCTGTAAGAAAACCGAAGTGCCGGAAGTACCTAAACCACCAGTTACATCCATTCGCATGAATTTGGATAGCACCATTTTGGCAAACGATAGTTTTTTTGGTACACGGCTTTCTGTTATCCTCGAAAATTTTCCCCAGGGTACCTCGGATAAAGTAGAATGGCGGGTAGAAAATCCGCGTATTGCCGAAGTAACTACTGAAGGAATTGTGTGGCCAAAAGGGGCTGGAATTACCTATGTTTTTGCAAAACTACTGAATGGAATGGGCGAGGCTAAATGCAAAGTGATTGTAACCGATGGAAATGACTATAAATTTAGGCTCATACTAACCGATAAAGGGAAGTCTGATTTTTCAATCGGAAATCCCGAAGCATTTCTTTCAAAAAAAGCAATCGAAAGGCGTCGCAAACGGAATATTCCTATAGACGAAAGTGATCTGCCTATATCTAAAGAATACCTTAAAGCCATTAATGAAATTGGAGGCAAAATTGTAGCGCAAAGTAAATGGCTAAATACCGTAAGTGTAAGTGTTCAGGATCAGTTTTTAATCGACAAGTATAAAAAATTACCCTTTGTAAAAGATATTATACTGGTGTATGTGGGCAAGAGAATAGAAAAATCAGCGGCTCCGAGATATGTAGATGTTCCGCAGGCTGGAAATTCTACTAATCTAGGCACATCGATTGATTACGGTTCGGCCGCACTTAATATCAGTACTGTAAATGGGGAGGCCTTGCATCAGCAAGGATTTAAAGGAGCAGGAATGGATATTGCAGTGATTGATGCCGGATTTGAACAGCTTAAAAATAATCCGGCTTTTGATAATGTACATATTAAAGGTGCAAAATCTTTTGTATATGAAAATGATGATCCATACAGTATCGATACACATGGCGTTTGGGTAACCTCGTGCATGGCTTTAAACAAATCTGGAAGCTATGTAGGCACCGCACCGGAAGCAAATTACTGGCTGCTGAGAACAGAAGATGAGGCTACCGAATTTCCGGTTGAGGAGGATTACTGGACAAGTGCCATTGAATTTGCAGATAGTGTTGGGGTAGATTTGGTTAATTCTTCGTTATCTTATAGCGACGGCTATTCCTACCTGACCAAAAGGTATACAGCTAACGATATGGATGGTAAAACTGCACTTGCAAGCAGAGCTGCAAACATGGCTTTTAAAAAGGGAATATTTATTGTAAACTGCGCAGGGAATGAACAGAAGTGGGTTGGCACTCCTGCCGATTCGCCAAATGTTTTAACAATAGGTTCAATCAATAGTAATGGTACTCCAAGCTATTTTACATCATGGGGTATGACAGCTGATAATCGCATTAAACCCGATGTAATGGCCTTAGGAGGAGGAGCATTTGTTGTCGGGCCTTCTGGGAAACCTGAAAGCAGAAGTGGCACATCTTATGCAAGTCCGATTATGTGCGGATTAGTAGCCTGTTTGTGGCAGGCCTACCCCAAATTAACCAATAGCGATTTAATGGAGGTAATCCGTAAATCTGCTGATCGGGCAAACCAGCCAGAACTGCCTTTTGGCTACGGTATAGCAGACATGAAAAAAGCAATGGAACTGGCAAAAGCAAAATCTGCTTTGTCGAATCTTTGATCGGCTAAGGCTTTTGGATCTGTTCCGGCAGAGCTATTGAGCGAAATTATCGATAAAATTTATTTATTGCATCATATAGTTTTTTAATATCATGCCCTTGGTTTAAATGGTTGTACAATTCATTATTGATGGATTTCTCTAGGAGTATGCCCTTATCTACCCTCAAAAGATAAGGAAAGCCAACCTTGTTTTGGATGTGGTACAACACATTTGAAGCATGTTTTTCGGAATAATAATCTGATTGTGGAGACCTCCCATCAAGAAAAATTAATTTTACATCGCCGGGAAGGGATGGTATAATTTGTTTTTCAATAAACTCAAAGTTATCTCTTCTATTGTTATAGCAGAAAAGTTTATGCCCATCAATTTCTAAAAGATAATCGAGGTACAATTTTTCATTTCTTTTACGGTTAAAATGAGCATCAATATTAGAAAGAATAATAAAGGGCGAAAAAATCAAAAGAAAAATTGCACCGATTAATAACAGGGTGATAATTGTAACAATATCTTTTAGGATTTTCCACATTTGCTGATGAAAATATAGAAAATTATACTGACTATGAATTTTAATATTAAGATAAAAAATACTTTGGCGTTTGTGGGAACAGGATGATGTTTTTATTGCAAACTTTGGCTAAATAAACCTAAGGGACAAGAATGGTTCCGGTTTTTCACCGGGAGTATTGGATGGCGGGACCGGATGAGCTGAAGAATTGCTGGTGTTGATTTTCAAATATTATCCATGGAAACCCAGAAAACATGGGATTTTTGGCAAAAAAAATCCTCCAAACTGCTTTGGAGGATTTATATGTTGTGGTCTTCGACTACGCTCAGACAGATAATCTTATTTTGTTGCGTACATTACTTCTTTTACCGCTTTAACTACGCGCTCTGCATTTGGTAAACTGGCTGCGATTAAAGTTGGCGAATATGGAAGTGGAACATCGGCACAAGTGATACGTAAAACCGGCGCATCTAAATAATCGAATGCATGTTTTTGTACCATGAAAGCGATTTCCCCTGAAAGAGATGCCAAAGGCCATGCTTCTTCTACAACTACCAAACGGTTTGTTTTCTTAACGGAAGCAATAATGGTATCATAATCGATAGGACGAACTGTACGTAAATCGATTACTTCCACATTGATTCCTTCTTTAGTTAATTCTTCTACGGCAGGATTTACAACGCGGGTTAACATTTTACCAAAAGTTACGATAGTTACATCAGTACCTTCTTTGGTTACATTTGCTTTTCCTAATTCGATGTAATATTCGCCTTCAGGAACATCGCCTTTATCGCCGTACATCACTTCAGATTCCATGAAAATAACCGGATCCTGATCTATAATTGATTGTTTTAATAATCCTTTTGCATCGTAAGGAGTAGATGGAACTACCACTTTTAATCCTGGGGTGTTTGCAAACCAGTTTTCGAAGTTTTGAGAGTGCTGAGCACCTAATTGGCCTGCGTTACCTGTAGGACCACGGAAAACCATGGGGCATGAAAACTGACCTCCGCTCATTGATAAAATTTTAGCAGCACCGTTGATAATCTGATCGATCGCTACTAATGAGAAGTTAAAGGTCATGAATTCCACAATTGGAATAAGGCCTGCCGTTGCAGCACCAGTTGCAATACCTGCGAAACCTAATTCGGCAATCGGGGTATCGATAATGCGTTTCGCACCAAACTCATCAAGCATACCCTGACTTACCTTGTACGCACCGTTATATTCTGCTACTTCTTCACCTAATAAAAAAACGCGGTCATCTTTACGCATTTCTTCGCTCATGGCTTCGCGTAGTGCTTCTCTAAATTGGATTTCTCTCATTGTAAATTTTAATAACGGTGGCAAATATAATTATTAATCGCTTTGAAACCAAAGGCTAAAATGCGTGTGTTTTGTAATAATTGTGGTTGGTTATAGGCGTGAATGTACGCGATTTTTACTTTTTAGAGATAGGTGAAATATTATTGTGTTTTTGTGGGGAGTATATAACTATTGTATCAAGGTTTATGTGTTTTCCGAAATCTTTTTTATAAAAAATAGCACCAAAAATTGGAAATAGATCGATTTTTAATGATTCGGATTTAATAATCCATAAATTTCGCTATCTAAAAACTGGCCCCTAAAGTAGTAATCCTGTTTAAAGTGTGCCTCTTTTACAAAGCCATGTTTGAGCAGCATCTGCCTGGAAGCATCATTCCCTACATTGATATTGGCACTAATGGTATGCAGGTTAACATCCTCAAAACCAAAAGCAATAGATCTTTTTAAGGCTTCGGATATTATCCCCTGTCTCCAGTAATCGGGATGCAACATGTAGCCGATCTCCGCTCGGTGGTTGGCAAAATCTGTTCGCCAATAACCTACAGAGCCTATCATTTGATTAGGTTTTTCCTTTAAGGCAATTACCCAGGCCAGGTTATCGCCATTTTCGTAGCCATTTCTGAAACGGGATATAAAATCTTTGATCTCAAAGATATCTTTTGGCCTTTCCCTGTCGATATATTTCATTACCGTTTCGTTGGTGCGCATGGCAAAAAGTGCATCAGCATCAGTAAGCTCGTGTTCGCGGAGAATTAAGCGTTCGGTTTCGAGTACGGGGAAATTTGTGAAATTTAAGGTTAGCATTTTTAAAGATAAGTTTAATGCCAAAAGCCAAAGAAGAAATTTAATGTTTTTTATCAAAGATTAGTCTGACTTTACCCAGCCCTAATTTACTTCATCTTATTACATAATACATCTTTAAATTAGCCTTAATCTCCGATTATATGCTTTTTTGGGGAATATATTCTCTGAATATGTCTATATTTGGGGAATAGAGATGTTGTTATGGTTAAAAGAGAACTTCAGGAAACTTTAGAAAGTAGAGTTATTTTAAAAAAGCGATTGTTGTACTGGGTCCGAGGCAAGTAGGCAAAACTACGTTAATCAATAAGATAGCCAATTCTTTAAGCAATAATTTTCTTTATATAAATGGAGATGATCCGGCAATAAGATTATTGTGGAACAATCCAACTCAGGCCTTTGTCAACACTTTTATTGCAGACGCTAAAATCATTGTTATTGATGAGGCTCAAAGACTTGAAAATATTGGTTTGACAGCTAAAATGATCATTGATGTCCAAAAAGATATCCAACTCTTTATATCCGGTTCATCGGCGTTAGAAATTGCCAGTCAGATTAATGAGCCACTTACCGGGCGTAAATGGGAATATCGACTATATCCGCTATCGTGGAGGGAATTAAAGAATCAATTTTCTTTCGCCAAAATCCACCCACGTTTAGAAGAATTTTTAATTACAGGAATGTATCCAGATGTTGTCAATCATAGAGAAAATGCAATAGAAATACTGAATAACCTTGCTGGAAGCTATCTTTACAAAGATATTTTAGAGGCTGGTGGTATCCGCAGACCTGATGCGTTATTAAAACTTTTACAGGCACTCGCTTGGCAGGTCGGAAATGAAGTTTCATATAATGAGCTGGCGCAAACGGTCGGTATTGATAAAGCAACGGTCAATAATTATATTGATTTGCTTGAAAAATCATTCGTTGTATTTCGGTTGAACCCATTGGCCAGAAATCTGAGGAATGAAATTAGCACTTCACGTAAAATCTATTTTTATGATAACGGGATTAGAAACAGCATCATTAATAATTTTGCACCGATAGCTCAGCGTAATGATATTGGTGCCCTTTGGGAAAATTTCATCATCAGTGAGCGGAAAAAAAATCTCGCTTATAGCGGTTTTTACGGCAACACTTATTTTTGGCGGACCGTAAATAAAACAGAAATAGATTACATTGAAGAACAGGACAGCCGAATTACAGCATTCGAATTAAAATGGAATCCTAAGGTAAAAGTAAAGTTTCCAGTTGCTTTTATAGAAAAATATACCCCTGAGGAAACAAAGGTTATTCATAGGGACAATTATTGGGAATTTTTATAAACTGCACTGCGTGCCCTTCAGCAGTTGCAAAGAATAACATTATCTTAATATTGTTAATGTGCGGTGCGAAGCATTTTACAACTTTATATTTAAAAGCAATTGTTGTACGATGCGCTTCAATCTGAAAAACCGGCTCGCAATGAAGATTTATCTAACGTTCTCAATTATTTCCCAAACAGCGTTTTATAAATAGAATATTTATAATTATCCTCAACAGCGCTTGCTACAAAATAAGGGGCTTCGAAAAGTTCGGTCAGTTTTTTTCTTAATTCTGCAAGAAATTCGGGTTTTACTTCCTCCAAATAGGCGCCAGAAAGATTTTGCCTGCCCGATTTAAACCAAACACCATCTACACTCATGGTTTTCACCACATATAAATTGGGTTCTACAAAAGTTTTGCCCGAAAACTGTTCATAAACATAGGTATACAGTAAGGTTTGGATCAAAGCCTTATTGATGTGCTTTCCATCTGAATTAAATAATTCGGGAATATCCTTAAAAGTTAATTTATCGCTCCCGGTTTTGTAATCGATAATCTTGGTTACGCCATCTTTAACATCAACACGATCAATAAAACCAAAAATTTTAACGCTTGCTTCTTTCCCTCGTAGTGGAAAACTGATTTCTGCCTCAACTTTTTGTTCCAAACTGATGATGTTAAATGGTGTTTGTGATTCGTCCTGGTTTAAAATGATGTGCACATAAGCATCAACAATAGATAAAATCACCTTTTGCATACCTTTATATTCCATCACTTTTTCGGGATTTTTGAACATCACTGCATTAAAGGCTTTCTGAATTAAGGTTGGAACTTTTTTGCGTTTTTCTTTGATACGGTCTGCGGTAATTTCGGCCGACTTTAAATCCTCATAAAAATATTCCATCACTTTGTGCAAAATCGAACCGATTTCATTGGCTTCAACAACGGCACTCACTTCTTTAGGTTCTTTAATGCCTGCGATATAATTAAAGAAGAAATCGATCGGATTAGAGATATATTGCGTTAGTGCGGAAGGAGAAAGGACCTTCTTTTTATCGAGGTATTTTTGAAGCGTTTCCTGAATAAAGGCGTTATTGGTTTTTTCGACCTTTACCTCTTTAAATGCTTCTGTTTTTACTTCGAGATTGAGTTCGTTATAGTTGAAATCGAAGCCGCTTTCATACTCAAGCTGTTTTAAAATTCTGCTGGCTTCGCCGGAAGTAGATTCATCGGTCAAACTATTATAGACAAAATTGATATTGTTTGCCCTTTGTAATAGACGGTACACCATGTAAGATGAAATGGCGTCGAGATTTTCGAGTACGGGCAAACCATAAACACGGCGGATAGAATCGGGAATGAAACTATTGCCGATGGATGATTTTGGAATAATACCTTCATTAAAGCCTAAAATTACCACTTTATCGAAGTTTAAGTTCCGGGTTTCGAGCAATCCCATTACCTGGATGCCATTTAGTGGATCGCCTGAAAGCGGTACGGCAATGGCCTGCAGCGATTTTTGAACAAGATAAATTACAAATGGGATTTCCTCTTTGCCAATGTGGCTGCTAAAAGTATCGTGCAGCCGGTTTAATTCCTGAATGGTTTTTACAAATAGTTCGGCATCGATTTTTTTGAGTGTTTTCGCATTCGATAAACGTGTTAAAACATAATCCAGCACATCTAGTAAATTGGTAACTACATGCTGGGGATCATCTATCTTTTTATAAAAAGCTTCAAATAATCCGCTTTGACGCAATAACCTTTTATGGTCGATCTCAACTTCGTTTTCTTCGAGTAATGCGGTTAAAATTTTATCGCGCATTTTCTGGCTCAAACCTGTTAAGGGATGCGTTAAAAAAGCCTCTACATTTTTGTAGGTTACTTTATCTCGCTGTAAAATTTCCAACTGACTGGCCAACCATAAATCTACCAGACCAAAAATACTTGAGGTAGAGAGGGCAAAGCCCATGGTTACATTGAGATCGATTTCTTGCCCATCCAGCGTAGTTGGTATGGTTTGCAAAGTGGGGATCAACAAACTTTCATCTGCTAAAACCACCACGGTTTTTCCCACGGTTTCTGCTGTGCTATAATCTTCAGCTAAAATGTTGTTCAGGATTTTGGCCTGTGCCGATTGTCCCTGCACTTTGAAAACATTTACCTGGTGTGCAGCAGTCTTCATTAGGCTCTCCTGTTCTGCAAATACATTTTTTAAACCAAGCAGGTTGATGTTTTTGCGTAAAAACAGGCCCGCTTCCTGAGATATGTCGTCTAAATAATAAGTGTCGGCATCGAAATAAAATAATGCTTTATCGGCTTCTTGCAGCTGGATAAATATTTTTGCTTCAGCACTGCTCAAAGCATTAAAACCTACAAAAATGATCTTGCCTTTATCAAAATTGGAAATAAACTCCTGGTGATTGGTAATATCATTGGCTAAATGGCGATAAACAGAGCCATTGGTTAAATAACCTTGCTCTTTAAGCGTTGCATGGAACTTATGATAAAGCTTCGGCATTCTCCGCCACATTTTGATAAACAGTTCCTGCTGTTTTTTATGTTTCCCCTCCGAATAAGAAGTCCAAAACTGAGAGAGAAACTCGTACTGCTCGGGGCTTAAATAATCGAAATCTTTATTGATTACCGAGATATCTTCCAGATCGCGGTATAATTTTTCTGCATCTACCAGATCGGCATCAATCTGGTTAAAATCGCTCAGGATGATCTTGGCTAAAGGAAAAAACTTGTGACTGGATATATTTTCGAGTTTTTCTTCTGCCAATAATTGATTGTAAATTCTATGAAGCGTGAAAAACTGCAGATAAAAATCCGCTATTTTATAACTGGTAGAACTGGCAAAGAATTCCTGTATGGTAAAAAAAGATGGACTAAAAAATGGTTTGCCTATAATATCTGCAAAGTGTTTCTGCAAATAGGCAGATGGGCGTTTGTTGTTAAAAACAATGGCGCAGTTTTCCAAGTGATTTCCAAACCGGGTAACTAAATCTTGGGCAACTTCCTGTAAAAATGGTTTCATGTTAATTATCTATTTGCCTTTAAATTTTTCTAGTTCTATCGCCTCGTCAAAATATTGACTGAATTTTTTAGATAACAATCGATCGGTAAACTTTATTATCGTATATGAGCTATCAAAAGCGATAATTTCCATTGCACTATTCTTTATTTGATGATTCCCATTTCTCCAGATTTCATTTTTTTCTGCTGAGGGTAAATCATTCTTATTGATTTCCACTTGCATTCCTTTCGGAATTGCTGAAATTACGCCCCAAACAATTTGAGTATATGAATTTGCTATTTCTCTTAACTCACCGGCGCCGAGTATAAAATAATCTTTTTCATAACTCAGTGGAATTTCTTTAGAGGAAATGAACTCTAAATCAGAAAACAACCAGTTAAATTTATCTAAATCGTCTGCTAAGGGTTTTAATAACTCAGTAAGATTTGTATGGCTTTTTAATTTTTCCGTACTTCTAATTATCCAATCCATATTACACCAATTTCAATTTGCCTTTAACTGCGTAAAAAAGATAAGTTTTAATGTTTTGATAGCCCATTTCAGAGAGTAATATCCTATAATTATTTACCTGTTCGATATGTTTATCGCTTTCTTCGAGTGTAAATTTATAATCGAGGATGATCACTTCATCGGCATTGATTAAAACCCGGTCGGGGCGGTGCATTTTTCCATTGGCATCAATAATATTTTTCTCTACAATGCTTTCGCTGGCTTTTCCTAAAATTTCTTTAAGCTCAGGGTTTTCCAGTACTTCGAGTGCCGAACTGATTAATTTCTGCTTTTCTTCTTCTTTGATAATACCCTGTAGCACCAGGTTGGTGGTATAATCGTCAACTTCTTTTTGTGTACTGGCACTGGCCAGGATATCGTGCAATAAAGAACCTTTCCTTCCTGATTTTTCGATGTTAACCAGGTGTTTTAAATGTTTGTCTTCTGAAGGGATATAAAGCTCAGATAATCTGGTTGTGGTGGGGTAACTTTTTAAATTGACAAAGTTCGCGCCTTCAGATTTAATGTCGATATTAACATAATCAACAATTTCGTATACGCCATTTTCATCAAACTGCTCATCGAAAGTGAAGTTGATTACATCTCCCATGTTGGATAATTTCAATTCCTTTTTGGTCATTGTTGCGATGTACAGATAATCCTTTGATCGTGTAGTGGCCACGTAAAGCATATTGAGCGCATCCATATTGTTGTAAAGCAGCTCTTCGTAATATGCCTTTGCAATCGCCGAATCGGCCAAAGCCTCATTGTATTTTAATGGAATACCCTTAAGTTCCTTGTAAACCGTTTCTTCTGAAGAAACCCAAAAAGTACCATTGGGTTTGCCCTTGATTTCCCAATTACAAAAGGGTACAAAAACAGCCCTGAAGGCAAGCCCTTTTGATTTGTGTATGGTAATAATCTGGATGGCGTCAGCCCCTTCAGGTGATGGTAATGACTTTTTGATACCATCTTCTTCCCACCAGGTTAAAAACGCAATTATGCCTTTTTCGCCAAGCTTTCCGGCAGAAGCAGTGAGATCTCTGAAGGCAAGTAAATAAGGTAGGTTGGCTGTGAGGTTTTTTAAGCCATAACTTTCAATTAATATCTCTACCAGCTCGGCCAAAGGAAGCTGCAGCCAGCTTTGCCAGTTTTCGCATAAAGCAGCCGGTAGAACCGCAGTAAGTGTGCTTAAAGGTTTATTGGTAAGATTGAGGTAATAGTTGGCATCAATTTCTTTTTCATGCAACGAGCGATACAGTGCAATACAATTGGCTTTATATAATGCCGATTGCGATTCTAAGCTAATCAGCACTTTTAAGGTGTTAATGATCAGTTGTATGGCAGAGTTGTTCGAAATTAATAAAGCATCGCCTGATAAAACGGGCAATTTATGCTCCATTAACTTTTTAACGGTAAGTAATGCCTCACTGTTCGAACGGACTAAAATTGCAATATCTTTTAGTGCATATTGCTGTTCGTTTTTAAGGTGATTTATTTCTGCAACAACATCATCCAGGGCAATGTCACGAAAAACAGTTTCGGTAAAGCGCGCTTCATCCGGGGCATGATCTTTCCCAAACTTTTTAATTTTAATTGTTCCTCCCTTTAGTGTGTTTGTCGCAAAGTTTTGGGTCGATCCGCCATAAATATCGGTAATAATCTTTTGATAGTGCTGTTCCTGCCACCATGTGGAGATACTCTCGGGTTTGGAAGCCAGGTTTTCGTTCAGCTCATTCTGTAAAGTAAGCGGAATGGCTTTGTACAGAAAGTTGTTAAAGCTGATGATATTTTCGGCGCTCCGGTAGTTTTCTGCCAGGCTTTCTTCGAGTACATTTTCCGCGCCAACATCCAGCTTAGCGTGTTTATGTAAAATATTCCAGTCGCCATTACGCCACCGGTATATCGACTGTTTGGTATCGCCAACAATCAGGTGATCGATCAAATCCTGACTTGGCGTAGCCATTGCATTGGTTAATAGTGATTTAAAACTTCCCCATTGGCTTGTAGACGTATCCTGAAATTCATCGAACAGAAAATTTCGGTAACGGTTGCCCACCTTTTCCCAGATAAAAGAAGGGTTATCGCCAGCATCTTCGGTGATTCCAGAGATCAATTTTTGTGCATCGCTGATGAGCAAATTATCGTTTTCGGCCCGATATTCTTTTAACAGCACGGCTATTTCCTGCATCAGCCTTAAATAATAAAGGTTTTTGTTAAAAGCAATGGCAAGGCTATAATTTGGAAGATGGGTTAAATAATGCGTTTTTAATTTCTGAAGGATTGGATTTACCGTATCGTAAGCTTCCGGAAAAGTCACATTTTTTTGGAACCATTCGTCTGGTTCATCTATTAAGTTAAAAAGAGGTTCTATTTTAGAAAAATCGCCCCGGGCAACTAAAATCAGCTTAGCCAGCGCACTCCGGGATTTTCCTTTCAGGTGTTCGGTTTCTACACCAATAACATTCAGGGCTTCGTTTGCTTCGGTAGCCAATAAAACAATTTCTTCTTCGAAATTTTTAATCTCTGTTTTGGTTACGCTGATGTATTTTTTAAATAGCTCATCCACGTTTTCTAAACCAAGGGTACTTACCGCATCTTCAAAAATCTGGAAGCGTTCAGAAAAAATTTCACCGATTAAATTATAGAGTTCGAATTTATAATTCCAGCTTTTATTGTCGCTGATACGTTCGATCGCCAAATCGATGATCCACTGTAAAAGCTGTTTATTGTGGTCTAAAGCTTCATCTAGTTTAGCCACCAAATCGTCTTTTACCTTATCATAATTCATTTCCAGATTATAATCGGCATTAAGGCCCAGCTCGAAAGCAAAACCTCGGATTACTTTTTGCACAAACCCATCAATGGTACTTACTGAGAAACGGCTATAATCGTGCAGAATTTTCCGGTAAATTTTATCAGCTTTAAACTGCAGTTCTTGTGGACTTAATATCGGATAGGCTTTTAGAATTAGTATCCGATAGTCATCTATTTTCTTCGATAAATTGCCTTTTGCCAGTCCTAATAAAACCTCCAAAATTCTGGTTTTCATTTCTTCTGTAGCCTTATTGGTAAAGGTTACGGCTAAAATTTCGCGGTATTTATTGTCTCCGCTAAAAAGCAAGGTTAGGTAGTGCGCTGTTAAACTGAATGTTTTACCAGAACCTGCGGAGGCTTGAAGAATTTTCAGGGGTTGGGGCATAATGTGATATCTCTCGAAAATTTAAACTTACAACAATTTAAAACTTTTTCGAAATCATGATATCAACAATTAGCTCAGGCTTTTTTGCTTTTTCTTTTGTTTAGTGTTTTATGGGCAATCCTTGCGGGGCGTTCGGCCATTTCGATGGGAAGGCCAAGCAGATCGCGGATAACAACCGATGCACATGCACCACCAAAGGCCGCAGGAAGGTATGATACCGTACCGTAGGCCGACCGTTTGAAATTGCTCCCATCTGTCATGATCATGGAATTTTTGTCCATTTCTTCTGTGGAGAAAACAGCCTTAATCTTTTCTGCATTGGCCAATTTATTCAGCCTTTTGCGCACGTAACTGGCAAAAACGCACTGATAGGTATTGGGTAATAAGGTAATTCTTAATCGGGTTGGATCCATTTTACCGCCCGCACCCATCGAACTAACGATCGGAATATTCTTTTCCAATGCGGTAGATAATAAGGTGATTTTCGGCATCACACTATCAATACAGTCCATAATGTAATCGAAACTGGATGCTAAAATTTCCCTGCATTTCTCGGGGGTAAGAAAAGTATTGACCACGTGGAGTTTTAATTCTGGATTAATGGCCAACAAGCGTTCCTGCATTATGGCTGCTTTGCTCACACCATGATTGGTAGCCAGGGCGGGTAACTGCCTGTTCCTGTTGGTTGGATCAACCACATCACCATCAACAATAGTCATTTCGCCAATGCCCGAGCGGCAGATAAATTCGGCAGCAAAAGAGCCAACGCCGCCCAAACCTATTACTAAAACGTGTTTCGATTGCAGTTTATCTATTCCATCATTCCCTACAAGGAGGGCAGAGCGCGAAAGCCAGCTAACATCAGGCATAATATTTATTGTTTTTTCTACAGATGATATTATAAATTATCAGCGTTTTATGCTGTTTTTAAAGTTAATCGAACGAGTTTTTATGAACTGCTGAGTTTTTCGATTTCTCTCTTTACTTCTTCCATTAATTGTTGCTCAGTAGGTAGATAAAGCTGGTACTTGCTTGCTATAATTGTTTTATTATTGTCTGGCAGCGATATTTTTACTACAGCATCATTTTTATCAGTGCATAATAAAATTCCAATAGTTGGATTTTCGAAATTCTGTTTTTCAAATCGATCATAATAGTTTACATACATTTGCAACTGTCCCATATCTTGGTGGGTAAGTTTAGTTGTTTTAATTTCTATTATCACAAAGCACTGTAATAAGCGATTGTAAAAAACAAGGTCTATAAAAAAATCATCACCATCAATATGTATGCGTTTCTGTCTTGCCACAAACGAGAAACCGTTTCCAATTTCTAATAAGAAATCTTGGAGATGAGTGATAATAGCAGTTTCTAAATCCTTTTCGTAATAGGCAGTTTCTCTTTTTAAGCCCAAAAACTCCAGCACCATTGGGTCTTTAATAATCTGCATTGGTTCTGTTGGATTTTTTTCTGCTCTAGCTATCGCTAAAACAGATTCTACATCACTACTTAACAATAATCGTTCAAATAATTGACTGTTTACCTGACGTTCTAACTGTCTTGCTGACCAATTATTTTTTTCGGTTTCAGCAATGTAGAAATCTTTTTTATCTTGATTATCAATACTTATCAGAATTTTATAGTGTGTCCAACTGAATTGCGTCCGCAGTGCAGACGCAATTGGAAAAGCCCGATAAAATTGTCTATTTCGTTCCAATTGACGGATCGAAAATCCTGTTCCGAACTGTGGTAGAAATTCATCCGATATAGATCTGATGAGGTATTCGCCATAATCAGCTCTGTCTTTACCTCTTTGTTCTTCTTCAAAAATAACTTTACCAATTTGCCAATACATTACCATTCTTTCAGTCTCAACAGAACGTACTGCCCGTCCTTTAGAAGAGTTTATGATGGTTTGTATTTGCTTTAAAAGTTCTTTTTTTAATTGCATTAAATCAGTTTGAGGTATTCATAGTGAAAATATCATTAAATTGAGTAATCTCGGGGAGATCAAAAAAGATCTTAATTAAATATTGCACGCTAATTTACTCAAAATATTAGTGGGTACAAGTGGCGCAATTTAATGCCGTGTTTCTATTTTTTTCCAATCGGCAAAAATACGAGCTTTAAGCTCATCTACCCTACATTTTTTTAAAATGGCTACACCTTGATATATTTCCTGTATGGTAACGTCTGCATCATCAGTTTCCAGGAAAAATTGATCCGTACTTTTAATAAGTTTGGCTGCTCCAGAATTTTCTTTTAATGCCGTTTTGCCAAATGAAAGTAAAAATCCCTTATCAATTAACTGTTTACCAAGTTCTTCATTTTTATTAAAACCATGGATAATCATCGGTACGCTAACTTTCATGCGCTCTTTAATGGAAATTAGCTCCGAAAAGCACTTAACGCAGTGTAAAATGAGGGGTTTTTTGACCTTTTCTGCCAGTTCGATCTGTTTTTCTAAAATAATGAGCTGATTTTCTAGATTTTCTCCCCTTAAACGGTCTAAGCCGCATTCTCCGATCTGTTTAACATTGGATTGATTGGCAACAACAGTTAAATATTTCATTTGGAGTTCTAAATGGTCAATTTTAGCAAACCAAGGATGTAACCCTACCGAAATAGGCTTTGTTTTAGGCATTGCCAAAAAGATATCGCTTGTTAACGACAGGCTTTGAATGCTGGTTACGCCAGGTTGGGTAGCCACTTTGTGGGTATGGATGTCTAAAAAATCAATCACCTGGTAAAGATAAGACTTTGAGAATGATGTAAGCTGTAAAAGGCGTGAGGGAATGGCAAGCGGTGTAAGATTTTATAGTTAATTTGCAAGGTATAAATCTGTTGCCTGTAACTCCATCTTACTTTTTCTTTCTTCCCTCACCCATATGTAAAGAATTCGCTAATTATCTATAACATTAGTAGGCTTTATTAACTTTGTTTCACTATTATTCAAAAAAATCATGAAAAAATTAATCATACTGTTAACGGCCGTATTGATTTCGGGCGCGGCCTTTGGTCAGGCGAAAAAAGAAGGCGTTCACATCTACAATCCACAGGCCGATGCCAAAGCAGAAATTGCAGCAGCAGTTGCAAAAGCAGGTAAGGAAAACAAACATGTTTTATTGCAGGTTGGCGGAAATTGGTGCACCTGGTGTATTGCATTCCACAATCTTGTTGATAGCACGGCAACGCTTAAAAAATACATTAACGACAATTTTGAAACCGTTTTGGTTAATTACAGTCCTGAAAATAAAAATGAAGATGTTTTGGCCAGTTTAGGTTATCCACAACGCTTTGGTTTTCCGGTATTTTTAATCCTTGATGGCAAGGGTAAAGTGTTGCATATTGAAAATTCTTCTTATTTGGAAACGGAAGAAGTTGCAGCCAATGGTAAGAAGAAAGTTGGACATGATGTAAAGAAAATCACCTCTTTTTTAAAAGGGTGGACAACTACAGCAGTTAATCCCGAAACTTATAAAGTAAAGTCAAAGTAGAAGTTTAAAAGCGGGAAGATAACTGAAGCCTAAAAAATTAAGAAAGCCGTCCCGATTTTTAAATCAGGACGGCTTTCTTGTTAATCGTCTAAATCATCTTCGTCATCGAGGTTTAGCTCATAAGATGCTCTCGAAGCTTCATCGGCCTGTTCCAGTAAATCCTTATCGTGTTCAATACTGGTATCATCGCCGCTAATTTCGTTGATATTTTCTACATCATCCTCTCTGCGTAAAGCATCATTCGGATCGTTGGAATAATTGTCGTCTTCTGGATCTATCATAACTTAAGATTTTATACTTAGATAATCGTTTTGAAGGCGAAATTGTTTTGTTAAAAAGCTTAAGGGTAAAAGAGCAAAGACCAAAGCTGAAAGATCAAAGAAAATATTATAGACCCTGAAATAAATTCAGGGTGACAGCACGATTAAAACTAATGCAAAACATTAATATGTGCAAATCTGTGTCCGCGGCTAAAATATTTACTCTTGGTGTCTTCGTGCCTTTGTGGTCAAAAATTAAAGACCGTCGCCAAATTTGTAAAATGGAGCCACACCCACTGGGAGTTTACCTGTTGGTACCAATCTATTATTAATTACCGCTGCAGCAGAAATCTGCATGTAATCTTCTTTTTGGTAGGCAACAACCAAACCTTTACTATTTTCCAAGCCAGGTAATCCGGCGAGGTTGTAAGGATTTGCGAATAGCGCAAAAACTGTATTTTTGGTTGATAATTCTTTAATAAAGTTCTTTACGCCTGCATTTAAAGGAATGTTATTGGCTGGTCTCGCACGGCTATCGTGAATGCCCACAATTACCTGATCAAATGCCCCGATTTCTCTTGCAATGTTCGAAATCTGTGTAGCACTTGCGTCTTTATCCAGCACATAGTAAACAGAGTTGTAATAGCCCTTCGAAATTTCCTTTTGGAAAGTGGTTACCGATGGTACGCCAATACTGATAATGGCAGTTCTTCTGATCGGAATAAGCCGTTTGATATAATCCTTACCTTTTAGCAGGGTTACCGAGGCATTGGCCAGTTCCTGTACCAAGGCGTTACTTGAGTTGCGGTTTACGCCTGCAACAACACCCTGGGTTACAATGGTATCGTGTTTAGCCAAGCCTGCCCAGTATTTGGCCGTTAATATTTTGCGCACACTTTGATCAATTTCGGCCATGCTTACCCGATCCTGCCTTACCGCTTTACGTACCAGTTTAATGGCCCTGTCGCTGTTTTCCGAAAGCTCTATAATATCGTTTCCTGCAATGATGCCCATTAGATCGGCTTCACCGTCTTTAAAATATTTCACTACACCCTTCATATCCATCGCATCAGAAATAATCAATCCCTTAAAACCTAATTTTTGCTTTAAAATACCTGTAACAATAGGTTTTGATAGGGTAGATGGCAGATTCGGTGTTGCATCTAATGAAGGGATGTTCATGTGCGCAATCATCACACCAGAGGCTCCCTGTTTAATCAGTTCTTTAAAAGGGTACATTTCTAAGGTATCCAACCGAGTGGCCGAAAAAGTAAGCTGCGGGAGGTCATAATGCGAATCTACATCGGTATCGCCATGCCCCGGGAAGTGTTTCAAGGTAGTTAGTAATCCGCCATCCTGCATGCCTTTCATATAAGCGGCAACTTTTGTAGCCACATTGTATTTGTTTTCGCCGAAAGATCGGTAATTGATTACGGGATTTTTAGGGTTGTTGTTAATATCAGCATCGGGCGCCAAATTCATCTGCATACCCATACGTTTGTAGTCTTTTGCTACTTCCAGTCCCATTTTATAGAGCAGGTCCTTATTTTGGATAGCACCCAAAGTCATTTGATAAGGATAAGCGATGGTACTGTCTAAGCGCATACCCAAGCCCCATTCGCCATCATTTGCCACAATTAAAGGCACACGGCTCAGTTTTTGGTAGGCATTGGTGGCTAAAACCTGCCTGCCCGGGCCGCCCTGAAAAAATATAACTCCACCTAACTGTTCTTTTTTAATTACCTGACCAACTGAATCGGTATATTTTTTGCCCAGATTGGTATGCGCCCGCACAAAGAACATCTGTGCAATGCGCTCTCTACGGTTAAGTTTATTAAAAACCGAATCCACCCATTTAGGCTGGTTGGCCAATAACTCTAAATAAGTTTTTTGTTGCGCACTTACAGAGAATGCAGTGCCACAAAGGGCAAAAAGTATAAATAAGTTCTTTTTCACGTGTTTTGTTGTATCAGGGACTGCTAAATTAATAATCAAAAGGCGAATTAAACAAAAACCAATCCAAGTAATCGATTTAATACAATATGTTGTAAGCCTGTTAACTGATTGAGGGCAAATTTTGGCAATGTTTTATTTGTACATCCCCTTGCCTTCAATAAAATCAATCACCTTATCAGGGAGAAAAAATTGAATATTTTTTTGATCTTTAATAGCCTTGCGGATAAACGTTGAAGAAATTTCCATCAAAGGTGTTTTTGTAAAAGTGATGGAGGGGTGGTTTTCCCACTCGCTCACATTTGCTTCCGGGCGGGGATAAACATAAATCTGATAGTTTTTTAACAATACCTCATAATTTTTCCATTTTTTAAAGGATACAAGGTTGTCGGCACCCATAATCAGTACGAATTCCTTTTCAGGGTATTTTTCGTGCAGATAAGTCAGCGTATCGATGGTATAGGATGGCTGTGGGAGTGAAAATTCAATATCGCTCACACGGATGTGTTCTGCATTTTCTGTTGCCAGTTTGGCCATCTCCAGCCTGTCGTACATATTGGTTAAGCCGCTCTTGTCTTTTAACGGATTATGCGGCGAAACTACTAACCAAACTTCATTCAGTTCGGTATGGTTGGCCATGTAGTTGGCAATAATCAAATGGCCGGTATGGATGGGGTTGTATGAGCCGAAGAAGAGGCCAGTTTTCAGTTGGCGGTTTTCAGTTGCCATTTCAGTTTACAGGTTTTAGTTGACAGTTTTCAGTAAGACAGGATTTAATCAATAAGTACTTAAACAGAGCCATATTTCTCAGGATTACTCATCATATGATTCAGTAGCTTTCCCACTTCATCACTTTGTAATGTTAATTTTTCAAATTGTTCTGCTACTAAGTATTTACATTCAAAAGCAAACCTCAGCCAACCTTTAGTCTCACTATTTTCCATATCACTATCAGAGAGTTTACTAATAAAATGAGCCTTATATCTACGTTTTCTGTATGCTTCAACCAGGCAAATATTTGCAGATCTAGACGATCTTCTGATTTGATCGGTTAGCGAATACATTTCTTCTTTTGGAAAGCCTTTAGTGAGCTCAAAAATATTCATGGCCAGTTCAAACGACTTTTTGTAAACTAATAAATCAGAGAAATCGCCCATCATGTAATTTTGATATATAATTTAAATAGTTATTCCTTAATTTTTATACACCAAAACTGTTAACCGAAATTGCAAACTGTTTATCTCCTCAGAACCATAAACTGAAAATTGCAAACTGTTAACTTTTCAAAAAATCCCCTACCAACTTCTCTGCTTCTGCGCAGGCGGTTGCCAGATCGTAGTTTTTTAAAATCACATCAAATTTATCGGCATAAAGCAATTCTTTTTCGGCTTTAACAAAACGTTCCTGTAATTTTTCAGGGCTATCTGTTCCTCGACCGCTCAAACGTTCTTTTAAAACATCTAAGGATGGCGGCTGAACAAAAATAGCCAACGCATCTTCTTCGTATTTTCTTTTCAAACGGATACCACCTTCTACATCAATATCGAAAATTACATGCTTGTCATCGTTCCAAATGCGTTCGATCTCAGAACGTAGCGTGCCATAAAAAGTTCCGTTATAAACCTCTTCAAATTCTACAAATTCCTGGCGGGCTACTTTGTGTAAAAATTCTTCCTTACTAATGAAATAGTAATCGTTTTCATGTGTTTCAGCTCCTCTTAATTCGCGGGTAGTAGCAGAGATAGAAAAGCTAAGCTCAGGGAATTTTGTTAATAAATGGTGTACTATAGTGGTTTTCCCTGCTCCCGATGGTGCTGAAAAGATGATTAATTTGCCTTGTTTCATTTTATAAGCTGAAAGCAAAAAGATTAAAGACCAAAGCTGTTTTTCGCTTTAGTCTTTAATCTTTTTGCTTATAATACGTTTAATAACTGTTCTTTTATTTTTTCTAATTCTTCTTTCATGCCCACAACAAACTGCTGCATCTGGGCGTCGTTAGCCTTTGCGCCCATGGTATTGATCTCTCTCCCGATTTCCTGAGAAATAAACCCCATTTTTTTACCGTTTGCCTCTTTACTGGCCAGGGTTTGCAAGAAATAGTCGCAATGGCTTTTTAAACGTGTTTTTTCTTCAGTGATGTCGATCTTGTCGATATAATAAATCAGTTCCTGTTCAAAACGGTTCTGATCGATGTTTACCTTGCCCACTGCATCATCCAGAAACTGGGTAAATTTATCGCGGATTGCAGAAATCCTTTTAGGTTCCAATTCTTCAACAGATTTGAAATAAGAAAGGATATTTTTGATCCTCAGTTCTAAATCGGCCTTTAAAACAGCGCCTTCATCTTCCCTAAATTTATTGAAGTTGGCCAAAGCCGAAGTAAAAATCTGAAACAAATGGTTCCACTCATCCTCACTAACACTTTCTTCCTTGTAGCTAATCACATCCGGAAAAGTTAATGCGGTTTGTAATAAATTGCTGCTCCCGGCACCCAGTTCATCATTAACAGCACTAAGCTGCTTGTAATAGTGGCTTAATAACGCGGTATTAATAGTGGCACCCGTAACTTCGCCGTTGGTGCGTTCCACATTGATGCTTAGGCTCACTTTTCCGCGTTCGATATCTTTGCTGCAGATGTTGCGCAGAATCAATTCTTTATCAGAAAAAGCTTTAGGGTATTTTAAATTCAGCTCCAGGAATTTACTATTGAGCGATTTGATTTCGACACTATACTTTGCATTTGCATAATCGGCTGTTGCTAAGCCGTATCCTGTCATGGATTTTATCATGCGCAAAGATAGGGTTTTAAGCTGAAAGGAGAAATTATAATAGGCAAGGAGCAGCGTTATAGCTTATCAGATAAAATACTTTTACATTTAGAAAACCAGGGTGCAGTATTTCATCGTGAATTGCCGGCCCGCTTTACGCTTTACTTCGTTGCACTACGTGCCCGCTGCAATCGGGTTTAGATACAAAGTAGATTTGCTTTTGGCGGGGCCTGATACCTACAAGGTGCAGAACCTTTATTCGTAAACCTGATGGGAGTGAATATCCCGATTTTTCATCGGGATAAAACGGACAGCAGGACTGACTTAGCCAAAAGTGCCGGAGCGTTCATTTCCCAATAAAAAGAAATATGATATTACTTTTTCAGCAAGTTGAAAATCGCATCAAAGGTCTTCTGTTTCAATACTTCTAAATCCTCTGTAACCAGCCCTTTCACTTCAATAACTTCACCAAATACGGTTTTAATAGATCCTGGTTTTATTAATAGTGGATCTGTGCGTAGCAAATGCTCCCTGCTGTTCAGTATGGCAAAAGGTAAAATCGGTGTTTGAGTTTCAATCGCCAGCCGAAAGGCGCCATCATAAAATGGATTTAAGGGCCGGTCGGTTTTGTTCATCGTTCCTTCAGGGAAAATCAGGATCGACTGCCCATCGGCAAGGTCGTTTCTTAGCTCCGTAACAGAATGATCCCGGCTTTCGCGGCTGCTGCGGTCGATCATGACTACCAAACGTTTATAAATCCAGCCAAATACAGGGATTTTAAGCATTTCTATCTTACCCAGTGGACTAAATGCCTGTGGTATGCAGATTACGATAGCTACAGCATCTAAAAACGAGCTGTGGTTGCCCACGTAAATGTAGGACCGTGAAGTATCAATAGCTTCGCCCTGCGCTGTAAACCATAAAAAAGTTAGCGCACTGAAACACCAGGCCCAGAGCTTTAAAAAATAAAAGGCAATTTTTCTTCCGGTTTTCTCCTTAAAAATACCCGTACTTAATACAATAAATGGGCAAACGATTACCATGAGTATAAAAAACACGGTTGCTGCGTACACTAAATAAAATCCGCCCAGTAGTTTTCTCATGTTTATTAACGTTTCATTAACAATTTGCTCGTGTAACAAATGTTAATTTTACAAAAAATATCTTACAGATATGAAAGCATTTTTTACTCTTTTTTCACTTTCATTGTACTTTTTAATTAAAGCTGAACCGGTTAATGCCCAGGATATTGTTACCAGGGGCGTTATTGTGGAAAAAGGAACCAGCATCAGAATTGCATTGGCAGTTGTAACCAATACCCGAACAAAACAGAGGGTTGGGACCAATGATATGGGCTTCTTTCAGATCGCAGCAAAAATTGGCGATACTTTAATGGTCAGAAAGAAGAAATATGATGATCAGCTGGTTATAGTAAACAATGAAAACGATCTGCTGGTAAAACTGATCAGGGCGGATATGATTTTGGAGGATGTAACAATTAAGCCTGAAAACAAACAAGAAAACTTATTGGCTGTTAGGTTAGCACACCGTAAGAAAACTTATTTTTATGGTAAGCATAAAAATCCGTTACATTATCTGCGTTATCCATTGGCAGCGATATTTGAGCTTTTTGGACCGGAACGCAGGAATGCGAGAAGGTTCGATAAGTATATGGACAAAGAGGAGCAGGAATTGAAGATTGATACATTTTTTAACCCCAGCCTTGTTCGGAACAATACCAGTTTAAAAGGAAAGGCGTTCGAAAAGTTTATGCTAGATTATCGGCCAAAATATAAAGAGATTAAAAACTGGAACACTTACGATGCCGCAAGCTATATCAAAAAGTCGGCAGTACAGTATTTAGATACGTTAAATAAACCATTTTAACCGTTGTAAAAATGAGACTAACGCTTTTACTGATCATTTTGATACAAGGCCTTGCGGTAAGGGCACAGGATTTTGTACTGAAAGGTGTGGTGATTGAAAAAGGTTCGAATGTACGGATCGCTCTTGCCGGGGTTACCAACCTGAACAATAAAATGGGCGCAGCCAGTAACGAAATTGGGATCTTTCAGCTAAAGGTACGTATAGGGGATACTTTGTTGGTAACCAAAAAACATTTAGCCGATCAGAAAGTAGTAGTGAAAACAGATGATGACCTGGTTGTTTATCTGCTAAGAGAAAGTACCACACTGGAAGAAGTTACGGTAAAAGGCCAGACTAAAAAGCAGGAAATGGAGTCGATAAAAAGAGATTTTAAGCGTGATGGCTCATTTTTTGAAGGTAAACCACCGTTAATATTGCTAAGCCCTTTTGGCGGTAGTCCGTTGACATTTTTTTATGAACTTTTTGGCAAAACACCAGCCAGAGCCCGTAACTTTAACCGTTATTACAAAAAGGAACTGAGTTTAATTGAAGTTGATAAATTTTTTAATAAAAGCCTGGTAACGAAAAATACCACATTAACGGGAAAAGATCTCGACAAATTTCTGCTCGATTATTATCCAACCCGTAGCATGACGCTTAGTTGGAGCAATTACGATGCGGTAAAATACATCAAAGAATCGGCGAAGAAATATACCGATACTTTGAAACACACAAATTAATTACAAAATGAAAAACTTTAAATCTGCCATAATACTCTTCGTTCTTACCTTAATCGGCTTCATTACTAAGGCACAAGATTTTATCGTAAAGGGGGTGGTTATTGAAAAAGGTTCAAATATCAGGATTGCCTTGTCAGAAATTACCAATCTGCGCACCGGAATAGGTGTGGGAAGCAACGACATCGGGATGTTTCAGCTAAAGGCCAAAATTGGTGATACCCTTTTGGTGATTAAGAGAGATCTGATCGATCAGCGGGTAGTGGTGAATAGTGAAAAGGATCTGGTTATCTATCTGGTTCGGGGAACTACAACTTTGGATGATGTAACCATCAGGGGAAATACCAAACAGCAGGATCTTGATGAAATTAAACGTGAATTTAGAAATAAGGGTGTATATAACGGTGGTAAAACAACGGTTTTGTCGGCCATTTTTAGTCCATTAAATGCGTTATATAATCTTTTTGGCTCTGATCCTAAAAATGCCAGGAGATTTGGTAGATATGCAGATAACGAAATTAAACAATCGCAGATTGATGTATATTTTAATCAGAGCATCATTAAAAGCAATACCGAACTACGTGGCGACACCTTAGAAAAATACATGTTAAACTGCCGCCCAGAATTTGATAAGGCCCAATACTGGAACAGTTACGATTTCATTAAATACATTAAAGAATCTTCTAAGAAATTTACCGATACGCTAGGGAAGGGGAAGTAGTTGGGAGTCTTTAGTCTGGAGCTGAATTGATATCAGTTTGGAGTTTAGAGTTCGGAGTTGGGAGTTGGGAGTTTAAGCTATCAAGAAAGTTAACCGATAAATAGTTTTCAATTTGCAATTTACAGTTACGAATGAGCAAATGAGCAGTTAACCGATTAACCAGTTTATACAGTTAACCCAATGAACAAATGACGAGTGGACCAATGAACTAAATACTCAGTACCTCACAAGCTTTTTCGGCAGCTAACTTTTCTGCGTTTTTCTTGTTGTAATCTCTTCCTGTACCTACTTTTTCGCCTTCTACAACAGCGCTAATGGTGAATAGTTTAGCACTTTCGCCTTCGCCGTTCTCTGCCAGTTCGAACAGTACATCTTTACCGTGGCGTTGGCACCATTCGATAAGTTTACTCTTAAAATTGGTTTCGGTAAGTTCGAGGGTATGGATATCGATGTGTGGCTTTACAATTCTCCGCAATAAAAATTCTTTGGTAAAATTATAGCCCTTGTCCATATAAATGGCACCAACTATAGCCTCAAAAGCATCGCCCAGCATCGAATTGTGCTTGGTTTGGATACTTACCGAGCGCTGATCGAATTGAATAAGCTTATCGAAGCCGATTTTTTTCGCCAACTGGTTTAAATTAGCCCTGTTTACAATTTTAGAGCGCATTTCGGTCAAGAAACCTTCTTCTTTGTAGGGATAATGCTTAAAAAGTAATTCTGCTATTACCGATCCTAAAACCGCATCGCCTAAAAATTCCAGGCGTTCGTTACTGCTCCTGCTTCCATTTTTTAAAACTTTTGCAACAGAACGGTGCCTGAACGCCATTTTATAAAGCGTAACATTGCCTGGTACAAAGCCTAAAATATTTTTCAGCTTTTTAACAAACTCCTTTTCAGGAGAAAGATAAAGTTTATATAATTTTAATATCGGCATTAAATAAATAACACAATTAACGGCTAATTAGCATATTGAACTAAGTTATCTATTTTTAATTAGCATACAAAATTATATAGCAGCGCTGTTTTAAATTAATCTTCGTATTTCTTGAAAATAACGGAAGCGTTATGGCCACCAAAACCGAATGTATTACTTAAAGCAGCCCTAACAGTACGTTTCTGAGCCTTGTTAAAAGTAAAGTTCAATTTAGGGTCGAATGCAGGATCATCTGTAAAGTGATTGATTGTTGGGGGAACAATATCATTTTGAACAGAAAGAATTGCTGCAATAGCCTCAATAGCACCGGCTGCACCCAAAAGGTGGCCAGTCATCGATTTGGTAGAACTGATGTTTAAACGATAAGCATCTTCACCAAATAATGTACCAATGGCTTTGGTTTCACTAATATCACCTAGTGGTGTAGAAGTACCGTGTACATTGATATAATCTATATCAGCAGTTGTTAAACCAGCATCTTTAAGTGCATTTGTCATTACCATTCTGGCCCCTAAACCCTCAGGATGTGGTGCGGTGATGTGATTGGCATCGGCACTCATCCCACCGCCAACAAGCTCTGCATAAATTTTTGCACCTCTTGCCTTTGCATGTTCAAGTTCCTCTAAAATAATGGTTCCTGCACCTTCACCAGCTACAAATCCATCACGGTCTTTATCAAAAGGACGTGAGGCCGTTGCCGGATCATCATTACGTGTTGATAATGCATGCATGGCATTAAAACCACCCATACCCGCTTCGTTAATAATGGCTTCAGAACCTCCGCTGATGATTACATCGGCCATACCCAAACGGATATAGTTAAATGCATCAATCATCGCGTTTGTAGAAGAAGCACATGCCGAAACAGTTGCAAAATTTGGCCCACGTAGGCCGTATTTGATTGAGATATGGCCCGGAGCAATATCAATAATCATTTTAGGAATAAAAAATGGATTGTATCTTGGCGTACCATCTCCTTTGGCGAAATTCGAGATTTCATCCAGAAAAGTTTTCAATCCACCTATGCCCGCGCCCCAGATTACCCCGATCCGGTTGGTATCTAATTTTTCAAAATCAAAACCACCATCTTTCACAGCCTCATCTGTTGCCACAAGGGCATATTGTACAAACGGATCTAGCTTGCGGGCCTCTTTTTTCTCCAAAAAATCTTCTGGATTGAAATTTTTAACCTCGCATGCGAATTTGGTCTTAAACTTTTCAGTGTCAAAACCCTTAATAGGAGCAGCGCCACTCACCCCGTTAGTCAATCCTTCCCAAAAATCGGGAACATTATTGCCTATAGGAGTGAGCGCACCCAACCCTGTTACTACTACTCTTT
>Ga0308165_1001338_pt1 | contig 34990 bp, 32 predicted proteins | sample PhyWR2_FD_201032 | JGI IMG/M metagenome (GOLD analysis project Ga0308165, IMG submission 201032) | Phyllosphere microbial communities from UC Gill Tract Community Farm, Albany, California, United States - DLSLW.R2 | ecosystem: Host-associated > Plants > Phyllosphere > Unclassified | place: USA...
ATCTCTCCACGCGCGGCCATGCCGAACAAAAACGTTTTTGCGACATTTTGCTCGAGGGCCTGGCGCCCGATGGCGGTCTGTACATGCCGGTGCAGTACCCGCAGATTGACGATGCCAAGCTGACCACGCTGCGCGAGACGCTCCGCAACCAGGGCTATGCCGCGCTGGCGTTCGAGATCCTGTCGCTGTACATCGACGACATCCCGGCCGAGGACCTGCGCGCGCTGTGCAACAAGACCTATACCGAGGCGGTGTTCGGCACGGCGGCGATTGTGCCGGTGCGCCAGCTCGAAGGCCAGCTGATGATCGAGGCGCTCTCCAATGGGCCCACCTTGGCCTTCAAGGACATGGCCATGCAGCTGCTGGGCAACCTGTTCGAGTACGAACTGGCGCGCCGTGGCGAAGAGCTCAATATTCTGGGTGCCACCAGTGGCGACACCGGCAGCGCGGCGGAATACGCGATGCGCGGCAAAAAGGGCGTGCGCGTGTTCATGACCAGCCCGCACGGCCGCATGAGCCCCTTCCAGCAGGCACAGATGTTCAGCCTGCAGGACGAGAACATCCACAACATCGCCATCGAAGGCGTGTTTGACGACTGCCAGGACATCGTCAAGGCGGTCAGCAATGACCACGCCTTCAAGGCGCAGTACAAGATCGGCACCGTCAACTCGATCAACTGGGCGCGCCTGCTGGCCCAGGTGGTCTACTACTTTGCCGGCTACCTGCAGGTCACCACCCAGAACAGCGAGAAGGTGAGCTTCACGGTGCCAAGCGGCAATTTCGGCAATGTCTGCGCCGGCCATGTGGCGCGCCAGATGGGCCTGCCGATTGCCAAGCTGGTGGTGGCCACCAACGAAAACGACGTTTTGGACGAGTTCTTCCGCACCGGTGTCTACCAGGTGCGGGGCGCTGCCCACACCTTCGAGACCTCCAGCCCGTCGATGGACATCTCCAAGGCCAGCAACTTCGAGCGCTTTGTGTTCGACCTGGTCGGCCGCGATGGCGCCCGCCTGCAGCAGCTGTTCTCGCAAGGCGTGGCCCAAGAGGGCCGCTTTGACCTGCAGGCGGATCCGGCCTTCAAGGATGCGGCGGGCCGCTATGGCTTTGTCAGCGGCAAGAGCAGCCATGCCGACCGCCTGGCCACCATCCAGGACACCTACCAGCGCCTGGGCCAGATGATTGACACCCACACCGCCGACGGCGTGAAGGTGGCGCGTGAGCACCTGGGGGCCGAGCCGATGATCGTGCTGGAAACTGCGTTGCCGATCAAGTTCGCCGCGACCATCGAAGAGGCGCTGGGCCGCCTGCCCGAACGCCCCGCCAAGTTCGACGGCATCGAAGCGCTGCCCAAGCGCGTGGTGGTGATGCCTGCTGATGTGGACCAGGTCAAGACCTATATCCAGGACCACTGCCGCTGAGCAGGCTGCGCTTTTGCTGCCGCCGCGTGCCTGGGTGCCGGGCGGGCCGTGGGATCATCAAGGAGGGTCGGTATGCAGGTGGTGTGTTTTGCGGGCTATTCCGACAGTGGCAAGACGACCTTGATCGAGCAGGTCATCCCGGTGCTGATCGCGCAGGGCCAGCGGGTGTCGGTCATCAAGCATGCCCACCACCGCTTTGACATCGACACGCCCGGCAAGGACACCTGGCGCCACCGCCAGGCTGGCGCCTACGAGGTGCTGGCCGCCTCCGACCAGCGCGTGGTGCTGATGCGCGAGCTGCCCCGGACACAGGAGCCCGATGTGCATGCGCTGATCGCCCAGCTCGACCGCCAGGTGGACTGGGTGCTGGTGGAAGGCTTCAAGGACTGCGACCTGCCCAAGCTGGAAGTGCTGGCCAATGCGCCGGAAGCCAGTGGCAAGGCGCCGCTCTACCCGCAGGATGCGGCCGTGCAGGCCGTGGTGCTGTCGGCGGCCCGGCAACTGCTGCCCGCCACGGCCTTGCCGCAGCTGCCCCGCGATGCGCCCGGCGCCGTGGCACAGTGGCTGCTGGCACACCGCGCCCGCTTTGCCTATACGCCGCCCTGTGTCTTTGCGATCGACAGCGCCGGCTGAGCGGCCGTATCGATGTTCGGCCTGCCTGAAGGCGGCCGCCAACCCAAGGAATGATTGAGATGAACAGCCAGCCCCGTCCCCCGTTGAAATCGCTCGATGCCGCGCTGGCCGAGCTGCTGGCGCATGCCCAGCCGCTGGAAGGCCATGAGCTGCTGAATACCTTTGATGCCGACGGCCGCGTGCTGGCGCAGGACCTGGTCGCTGCGCTGCAGGTGCCGCCTTTCGACAACAGCGCGATGGATGGCTATGCGCTGCGCGCCGCCGACCTGAGCGGGCCAGAACAGGCCTTGCCGGTCAGCCAGCGCATCGCGGCAGGCAGCCTCGGCCAGCCGCTGGCTGCCGGCACCGCCGCCCGTATCTTTACCGGGGCGGCCGTGCCAGCGGGCGCCGATGCGGTGGTGATGCAGGAGGAGTGCAGTGTGCTGAACGATGGCCGGGTGCAGATCCATGCGCCGGTCAAAGCAGGGCAGAACATCCGCAAAAGCGGCGAGGACATGCAACTGGGCAGCACGGTGCTGACTGCCGGCACGCGCCTGGGCCCTGCCGAACTGGGCCTGGCCGCCAGCATGGGCTGTGCCCGCTTGCCGCTGGCGCGCCGCCCGCGCGTGGCCCTGTTCTCCACCGGTGATGAGCTCGTCATGCCCGGTGATGTGGCACCCCAGGACCTGCCCGCCGGCAGCATCTACAACAGCAACCGCTTCTTCTTGCGTGCCATGCTGCAGCGCCTGGGCTGCGAAGTGCGTGACATGGGCATCGTGCCCGACAGCTACGAGGCGACGGTGGCTGCGCTGCAGGATGCGGCGCAGCACAGCGACCTGGTGCTGACCAGCGGGGGCGTGTCCGTTGGTGAGGAAGACCATGTCAAGCCGGCCGTGCAAGCGCTGGGCAGCCTCGATCTGTGGGCGATCGCGATCAAGCCGGGCAAACCCTTTGCGTATGGACGCGTGGGCCAGACCCATGTCATCGGCCTGCCGGGCAACCCGGTCTCCAGCTTGGTGACCTTTGCGCTCCTGGTACGGCCTTTTCTGCTGCGCTTGCAGGGTGTGCAGGCGCTGGCGCCGCAGGCGATCGACATGCGCGCCGACTTTGACTGGCCACGTGCCGACAAGCGCCGCGAGTTCTTGCGGGTGCGCATCAATGCGCAAGGGGGGCTGGACCGGTTTGCCAACCAGGGCTCGGGCGTGCTGACCTCGGCCGTCTGGGCCGATGGCCTGATCGACAACCCGCCCGGCCAGACGATTGCGCAGGGCGATACGGTGCGCTTTGTGCCCTTTGCCCAGCTGCTGGGCTGATCCCAGGCCTGCCCACGGGGAGAACGCGATGACCATGAAAACCGTACAGCTGCGCTATTTTGCAAGCATCCGCGAGGCCATTGGCAGCGGCAGCGAGGCCTTTGTCACCGGCGCCAGCACCGTCGCCGAGCTGCGCGAGGCCCTGCTGGCGCGGGGCGAGCCCTATGCCAGCTGCCTGGCCCGGGGGCGCGCCGTGCGCACCGCCGTCAACCAGGTGCTCAGCGACGAAAGCGCGGTACTGGAAGCGGGTGCCGAGGTGGCGTTTTTTCCGCCGGTGACGGGCGGTTAATAAACCTTAAGCAGCGCCATCTTCTGCGGGGCTGGGCAGCAGCAACTCGGGCGCTTTCCATTCCAGCAGTTCGGACAGGCGCAGCACCACCCAGCGGGCTTCCTCGGCGCTGATGCCGGCGTCCGGTGTCTGCAGACCGCTGTAGATGGTCTGCAAAATGGCGCTCTCCGACGGCGCGCTTTGGTGGTAGAGGATCTGCGCCTGCTCGACCAGCATCTGCGCCAGGTCTTCGCAGAGCTCATAGCGCTGGGCGATCTCGTCGAGCGGCTGGCGCAGGCGCTGGTTGCGGCCCTGGAACAGGGCGATGAAGGAATCAGGGACAAAGATCTGGCTGCCGTCTTGCATGGGTGTCCGTGTGGTGGGTGGTGGGCGCGCCGGCGCGTTCTCAGGGCGTGAAACGCTTTTCAAAACGGGCCACGTCCTCCAGCAGTTCGAAGGTCACGACCTGGCCCATCTTCTGATCGCTCTCTCGGCAGGCGGCATAGACGCTGGTCTTGCCGACCAGGTCCATCGCGGGAATGTCGATGATCGCGTAAGGGTAGGGCACGAACACATGGTGCTCGAACACGATACGGTGCTGGTTGCGCGGATTGGGGTAGAGCAGGAAGCCGTGGGCCTGCAGGGTCTGACTGGGCATGGAAACCATCCAAATAAAAAACGGGCCTTGCACCATGGCGGGCCGGGAGCGGACCAGGGAATCTGTCCAAGCCATGCCGGGTGCAAAAGCATTAGTGTGCCGCAATCGCAAAGCGGCCGTCGCCTGCGCTGGTTTGTGCAAGGCGCCGGATGGCCGTGCTAGGCTTGGGTCCTGTTGCCTTTTTTGCCGAGACGCTGCCATGCTGCACACCCATATCGCCGTACAGACCGCTGACTTTGATGTGAGCGAGGAGTTGCGGCTGCTGCGCGCCGCCGATGGCCGCATCGGCGCGGTCTGCAGCTTTGTCGGCACCGTGCGCGACCGCAATGCCGGCAGCCAGGTGGCGGCTATGGAGCTGGAGCACTACCCCGGCATGACGGAAAAATCGATTGCCCAGATGGTCGAGGCCGCCAGCCAGCGCTTTGACATCTTTGGCGCCCGCGTCATCCACCGCGTGGGGCTGCTGGCGCCAGGTGACCAGATTGTGCTGGTTGCCGTCTCCTCCGCGCACCGGGGCGAGAGCTTCCAGGCCTGCGAGTTCTTGATGGACTACCTCAAGACCGAGGCGCCGTTCTGGAAGAAGGAAGACACGCCCGAGGGCGCACGCTGGGTCGATGCCCGCGTCAGCGATGAGGCCGCGATGGCGCGCTGGGGGTGGCCCCAGCGCTGACAGCGACCGGCCTGTTTGCGCCGGTCTTGACCGGGCGCAAGCAATTGGGGGCACATTGCTGCTGCAATGGATGCGGGGAGCGGGGCCGCCATGGGTACCGTTGCTGCCGTAGGAGCAGGCGTACAGCAGCTGGCGATGCGCGCTGGCACGACCTATATGTGCGGCGAGGTTCTTGAAAATTCGAGGTCCAGCGCAAAATATTCCCCAGTAACAATTGTTGAGTGGGAACATTCATGCGAATCGACAAACTGACAACCAAATTTCAAGAAGCGCTGGCCGACGCCCAATCGTTGGCCCTGGGCAATGACAATGCCTATATCGAACCGGTCCATGTGCTGGCGGCCATGCTGCGCCAGCCCGATGGCCCCAAATCGCTGCTGGCGCGCGCAGGCGCCAATGCCACGGCGATGAGCACAGCGGCAGAAAACGCGATCAAGCGCCTGCCGCAGGTGCAAGGCCAGGACCAGGTCACCGTGGGTCCCGATCTGCAGCGCGTGCTGCAGGCCACCGAGAAGGAGGCCATCAAGCGTGGCGACCAGTTCTATGCCAGCGAGCTGTTTTTGCTCGCGCTCACCGATGACAAGGGGGAGGCGGGCCGCATCGTCAAGGAAGGGGGCCTGAGCCGCAAGGCGCTGGAAGCGGCGATCGACGCCGTGCGCGGCGGCCAGACCATGGACAGCGCCGATGGCGAGAGCCAGCGCGAAGCCCTGAAGAAATACACCTTGGACCTGACCGAGCGCGCCAAGCTGGGCAAGCTTGACCCGGTCATTGGCCGCGATGACGAGATCCGCCGCACCATCCAGGTGCTGCAGCGCCGCAGCAAGAACAATCCGGTGCTGATCGGTGAGCCTGGCGTGGGCAAGACGGCCATCGTCGAAGGCCTGGCCCAGCGCATTGTGGCCGGTGAAGTGCCGGACACCTTGCGCGACAAGAAGGTGCTGGTGCTGGACATGGCCGGCCTGCTGGCCGGTGCCAAGTACCGGGGCGATTTCGAAGAGCGCCTCAAATCCGTGCTCAAGGAAGTCGCGCAGGAAGAGGGCCGGGTGATTCTCTTCATCGACGAGATCCACACGATGGTGGGCGCCGGCAAGGCCGATGGCGCGATGGATGCGGGCAATATGCTCAAGCCTGCGCTGTCGCGTGGCGAGCTGCACTGCATTGGCGCCACCACCCTGGACGAGTACCGCAAATACATCGAGAAGGATGCGGCGCTGGAGCGGCGCTTCCAGAAGGTGCTGGTCAATGAGCCCTCGGTGGAAGACACCATTGCGATCCTGCGCGGCCTGCAGGAAAAGTACGAGGCCCACCATGGTGTGGACATCACCGACCCGGCCATCGTGGCGGCGGCCGAGCTGTCTGCACGCTATATCACCGACCGCTTCCTGCCCGACAAGGCGATCGACCTGATCGACGAGGCTGCGGCCAAGATCAAGATCGAGATCGACTCCAAGCCCGAGGTCATGGACAAGCTCGAGCGCCGCATGATCCAGCTCAAGATCGAGCGTGAGGCGATGAAGAAGGAAAAGGACGAGGCCTCGCAAAAGCGCCTGTCGCTGATTGAAGAGGACCTGTCCAAGATCGAGCGCGAATACGCCGACATGGAAGAGATCTGGAAAGCCGAGAAGGCCGACGCGATGGGCTCGGAGCAGCTGCGCAAGGAGCTGGACCAGGTGCGCTTCCAGATCCAGGAAGCCACCCGCAGCGGTGACTTTAACAAGGTCGCCGAGTTGCAATACGGCAAGCTGCCTGCGCTGGAAAAGCAGCTGGCTGAAGTACAGGCCGATGAGAAGAGCGAAGGGGCCAAGGACAAGGGCCACAAGCTGCTGCGCACGCAGGTGGGTGCCGAAGAGATTGCCGAAGTGGTCAGCCGCGCCACGGGGATTCCTGTGTCGAAGATGATGCAGGGTGAGCGTGACAAGCTGTTGCGCATGGAAGACAAGCTCCATGAGCGCGTGGTGGGCCAGGATGAGGCGATCTCCGCCGTCTCCAACGCGATCCGCCGTTCGCGCTCGGGCCTGTCCGATCCGAACCGCCCCACCGGCTCCTTCCTGTTCCTGGGCCCCACCGGTGTGGGCAAGACCGAGCTGTGCAAGGCGCTGGCGGGCTTCCTGTTTGACAGCGAAGACCACCTGATCCGCATCGACATGAGCGAGTTCATGGAAAAGCACTCGGTCTCGCGCCTCATCGGTGCGCCTCCGGGGTATGTCGGCTATGACGAAGGCGGTTACCTGACCGAGGCCGTGCGCCGCAAGCCTTACAGCGTGATCTTGCTCGACGAGGTGGAAAAGGCCCATCCGGACGTGTTCAATATCCTGCTGCAGGTGCTGGACGACGGCCGCCTGACCGATGGCCAGGGCCGCACGGTGGACTTCAAGAACACCGTCATCGTGATGACCAGCAATATCGGCTCGCAACTGATCCAGGCGATGGTCGGCGAATCGTATGAGGATGTAAAAGACGCGGTCTGGGGGGAACTGAAAAACCATTTCCGTCCCGAATTCCTCAACCGCATCGATGAGACCGTGGTGTTCCATGGCCTCGACGCCCAGCACATCGAGTCGATTGCACGCATCCAGCTGAAGCAACTCGAAAATCGCCTGGCGAAGATGGACCTGCATCTGCAGGTCTCCGATGCGGCGATGGCGGAACTGGCCAAGGTGGGCTTCGATCCGGTGTTTGGTGCCCGGCCGCTCAAGCGGGCGATCCAGCAGCGCATCGAGAATCCGTTGTCCCGGCTGCTGCTCGAGGGGGTTTACCCGCCCAAGAGCAATATCCCGGTGACCGTGGATCCGGTGCAGGCACCTGGCGAGTTCCATTTTGGCAAGGCGCAAGTGCAGTAATGTGCTGAGTGAGGGGCCATGCATAACCATGCATGGCCCAGCATCTTTACGCTGCGATATGCTTGTTGACAGTGCGGCGGGCTTGAAAAAGCCCGGCATCGGCATAACATGGATAGCATGCGCTGTTATACGGCGATGAAAGGAAGTGCGTTGAACGAGTTGTTGGCAACTGTGGTGAGCTGGACTTTGCGAATTGCGATGGTGCTGGCGGGTCTGGTGTTTTTTGCCAGTCTGATGGTGGTGGCCGCGATCGCCGCCATGCTGTGGGCCGTGCGCCTGCTGTGGGCCAAGGTCACCGGTAAGCCTGTGGTGCCGTTCGCGTTCAAGATGAACCCCGCCTCGGGCTGGACCACGGTCTACCGCAGCACGGCGCGCTGGTCGGCCAACAAGGGCGCGCGCGCCGCTGAGCCCGCTGCCAGCCCTGCGGGCATGCGCGCTTCCGTGATCGATGTCACGGACGTGGAGCCCCGCGAAATCCGTTCACAGCACTGACTGACCTGATGCAGGCGTTGGCCTGCTGGTGTGCAAAGCCCGGTTGTGCCTGATGCAGACCGGGTTTTTTTATGGGGCCAAGCTATGGATGTGAGCGAGTTGCACAGCCGCTTTGAGGCCATACGTGCGGCCAGCCGCGCGCAGGCCGATACGCCGCTGCTGCTGCGGCGCGAGCGCTTGCTGCGCCTGCAAAAGCTGTTGCAGGACAACGAAGCGAGGCTGTGCGCCAGTGTGCAGGCCGATTTTGGCCAGCGCTCGGCCCGGGTGACCACGTTGACGGAGCTGCTGCCGCTGCACAGCCAGTTGCGGCAGGCACTGGGCGCACTGCGGCGCTGGGCAGCGCCCCGGCCCGAGGCCACGCCCTGGCATTTCTGGCCCGCGCGCGCCTGGGTGCAGGCCATGCCGCTGGGGGTGGTGGGGGTGATTGCCCCTTGGAACTACCCTTTGCTGCTGTCGTTGGGCCCGCTGGTGAGCGCGCTGGCGGCCGGCAACCGCGTGATCCTCAAGCCCAGCGAGTACACCCCGGAGACCATGCACCTGCTCGCCGAGCTGGTGCCCAGCTATTTTGCCGATGACGAGGTGGCTTTGCTCGCGGGGGATGCCGGGGCGTCCGCCGAGCTGGCTGGGTTGCCGCTGGACCACCTGCTGTTTACCGGCTCGGCCGCTACCGGCCGCAAGGTGGCGCTGGCCGCCGCCAACCAGCTGGTGCCCACGACCTTGGAGTTGGGCGGCAAATCGCCCTGCCTGCTGGAGCAAAGCTGCGATATCCAGGATGCGGCGCGCAAGATTGCCCATGCCAAGCTGCTCAATGCCGGCCAGACCTGCATTGCGCCAGATTATGTGTTGCTGCCGCGCGGCAGCGCTGCCGCCTTTGTCGAGGCCTATGCCCAGGCGGTGCAGCACATGTACCCGCAGCAGCAGGGCAATCCCGACTACACCTCGGTCATCCATGCCGCCCATGCGAGCCGCTTGTTGGGCATGCTGGCCCAAGCCGAGCAGGCGGGTGCCCAGGTGATCCGGCTCGAAAGTGGCGGGGCAGAGGTCTCCCAAAGCCGCATCGGCGATGGCATCAGCCGCCAGCTGGTGCCGTCACTGGTGCTGGGCGTCAGCGCGCAGATGCAGCTGATGCAGGAGGAGATCTTTGGGCCGGTGCTGCCGGTGCTGCAGTACGACGACCGCGAGGAAGCAGTGGCCGCGATCAACCAGGGCGAGATACCGCTGGCGCTGTACTGGTTTGGCCAGGACCGCCGCCAGGGCCGGGATGTGGCCCAGCGCGTGCGCGCCGCTGGCATGTGCATGAACGACTGCCTGCTGCAGTTCGCCCATGGCGGGCTGCCGTTTGGCGGATGGGGCAGGAGCGGTTGGGGTGCACTGCATGGCTACCATGGATTCATGCGCTTTTCGCATGCCAAACCTGTCTTGCGTCAAGGCGGCTGGTCGGCCGCTGCCTGGCTGTACCCGCCTTATGGCAGGCGCTTTGATCTGCTGGTGCGTTGGCTGAGCCGCAGCTTTATGCGCTAAGCCGTTGATGGATATGGGGTGTTGAGGCTCGGGTAAACGCCTAGCGCAAATGCAGCCATTTGCAAACCCCTGCACAAATTGACCTACAAGCGGGTTGTGGGGCTACCCAAATGATGTCAGGAGTGAGACAATGGCGGGCTTTCGCGCACCATATCTCTGCAGCGCGCTGTTCACGCGCTGACTCTTCCATATGCCCTTAAAAAAGCCCTCAGCAGTGCCTTGTTGCCTGCTGATGCTGCGTGAGCCATGGTGTGTTGCAGGTGGGAGGATGTTGAGCCTCAGGGTGCTCCATCCCCACTTGACACCCGGCCGGGCGTGATGGTCGCAGTGTACGACGAGATATGCGTGCTTTTTGGTTAATTCATTGATTTTTGTTTTCGGTTATCCATGTCTGAAACTATCCAGGTTCGTCCCGCAACTCTCCGTGATGCCAAAGCCATTGCCCAAATCCATGCTGCCGCTTCGGTGGAGAGCTATCGCGGCGTTTTGCCCGATGACCAGCTGAAGTCCATCTCTTCCGTCGAAAAGCGCCAGGCTTACTGGCGCGAAGCCATCGAATACTGCGAGCCACAGGTGCAAGTGGCCGTTGAAAACGACAAGATCGTCGGTTTCATCGGTTTTGACCGTTCGCGCGATGCCAAGACCCGTCCCACCACCGGTGAGATCTGGGCGATCTATGCAGCCCCCACCCACTGGGACCAGGGTGTGGGCGTGGCGCTGTGGGATGCGGCGCGTGATGGCCTGTCCGAAGAAGGCTGCACCTCGGTGACCGCCTGGGTGCCGCTGCGCAACGAGCGCGCGCTGCGTTTCCATGAGTCTGCCGGTTTCAAGCGCGAGATGTCGACCGCCAAGACGGCGACCGTCGGTGCCATCAAGATCGAAGAAGTGCGCATGCAGCGCTCGTTGATGAACCGCTGATCCTTGCTGGCCAGGCATGCACCGGCGCTGCGTTGGCAGGGCGGTGATGCCTCGCTCTCAAGAGGCCGTCCTGGACGGCCTCTTTGTTTTTTCCCCCTTGGCAGCCGGCACCGCGCTGGTCTGCCCCAGAAAGCATTTGTATGACCACTGCCCAGCCAGAGAGTTTTCCCACCATCCACTGGGAGGAAGGCGGCGAGTCCCGCAGCGCGCGCTGGCGCAGCGAGCGGGGCGCTGCCGCTGCCACCCGCGTGGTGCTGGCCGATGACACCCTGCCCGCCGATGTGGCCTATCGCATGGCCTGCGAAGGCACGGGGCTGTTGTGGCGTGGTGACTTTCAAAATGCGCGCATGCTGCTGCAGTCGCTGACGCGCCGGCTGGACAAGACCGGTGAGCGCAAGGCCAAGAAAAAGCCTGCCGCCCCTGCCGTGGCTGGCATGCCCACGCCGCAGCTGGCATTGCCCTTCCACCAGCAGCGCCAGTTGCAGGCGCAGCGCGCCCGCGTTCTGTCGATGGTGCTGATCGAGCTGGATCCGCAGTACACCATCCACCTGCGCCGAGCGCCACAGGTGCAGGCCGCATGCGTTGATGCCTGGGGCGCGCCTGAGGGCGATGTGGCCCAGGTGGTGTCCTTGCGCGAACTGCAGGCGCTGGTGGGCGCCCATGAATGGCGCAAGAAGGGGGTGGAAATCCCCGCGCTGGCCAAGCTGGCACCCAAGGTCTATGACCGCATCCATCCGCACTATGGTGTGTTTTCACCGGTGCGGGGGGAGTATGTGGACCTGATTGCCCAGGCGCCGCTGCCGACCGCACTGGCCAAGCAATCGCTGGCCTATGACATCGGCACCGGGACCGGCGTGATCGCCGCCGTGCTGGCGCGCCGAGGCATCCAGAAAGTGCTGGCCACCGATACCGATCCGCGTGCACTGGCCTGCGCCAAGGAGAACCTGGAACGCCTGGGGGTGGACACGCGTGTGGAGCTGGCGCAGACCGATCTGTTCCCCGAAGGCAAGGCGGCTCTCGTGGTCTGCAACCCGCCTTGGGTGCCCGCCAAGCCCAGCGCGCCGGTCGAGCGTGCGGTCTATGACGAAGGCAGTCGCATGCTGCGTGGCTTTCTGGCAGGCGTGTCGGCACACCTGGTGCCGGGGGGCGAGGCCTGGCTGATCCTGTCCGATTTTGCCGAGCATCTGGGCCTGCGCAGCCGCGAGGAGCTGCTCACCTGGATCTCCCAAGCCGGCTTGCAAGTGGTGGGCAAAAACCATATCCGCCCCCGCCACCCCAAGGCCCAGGATGCCGCCAACCCGCTGCACCAGGCCCGTGCGGCCGAGATGACCACGCTGTGGCGCCTGCAGGTGGCCTGGTGATCTGCCGGATGATGCCAGTGGCCCCATCTTTGGGCGCTTGCTGAACGGGGCCAGCCATGCGCTTGTTGCTTGCGCCCATGGAGGGCCTGCTCGATTTCGTGCTGCGTGACGTGCTCACCAGCATTGGCGGTGCCGACCGCTGCGTCTCGGAGTTCATCCGCATTACCAGCAGCTTGCTGCCTGACAAGGTCTACCTGCGCACGATGCCGGAGTTGCACAACGGCAGCCGTACTGCTGCGGGCACACCGGTGCGCGCCCAGCTGCTGGGCAGTGATGCCGCCAGCATGGCGGCCAATGCCGTGCAGCTGGCGGCGCTGTCGCCCGAGGGCATTGACCTGAATTTTGGCTGCCCGGCCAGGGTGGTCAACCGCCATGGTGGCGGTGCCGCGTTGCTGCAAGACCCGGCCGCCATCCATGCGGTGGTCAGCGCCGTGCGCGGGGCCGTGCCTGCGGCCATGCCGGTCTCGGCCAAGATGCGCCTGGGCTTTAACGACCGGGCGCTGATGCTGGACTGCGCCTTGGCGATGCAGGAGGCGGGTGCCTGCGAGCTGGTCGTGCATGGCCGCACCAAGCTCGATGGCTACCGCCCGCCTGCCTACTGGGACCAGATTGCGCGGATCCGCGAGGCCGTGCGCATCCCCGTCGTGGCCAATGGCGAGATCTGGACCGTGGAGGACGCGTTGCGCTGCCAGGCCGAATCCGGTTGCCAGGACCTGATGCTGGGCCGTGGCATTGTGGCTGACCCGGGCCTGGCCTGGCGCATCCGCAAAGCGGTTGCCGAGCGTGATGGCCAGCCGCTGCCCGCCGGTCTGCGCGATGTGCAGTGGCCGGACCTGCTGCCCGCCTTGCTGCGCTTTTGGCACCTGGTCTGCGAGGACCTGGAGCCGCGCCAGCGCGCCGGCCGCCTCAAGCAATGGCTGAATCTGATGCGCCGGGCCTTTCCCGAAGCCGAGGCTGCCTACCAGCATGTGCGGGTGATGACGGACCAGGCGGCGATCACCGTCTGGCTGAACGGCTTGCAGCAGCACGCCTCGACGGGCGTGGCTGCTTAGAGCAAGGAATCGGGCGTGAAGGGGCTGATGATCTTGAGCATCAGCCGCAGAGGCAGGCTGGCATCCGGCTCGGTGGTCTGGTCCTTCAGGCGGCTGTTTTGCGGTGCCTGCCACACCAGGTCGCCATCTTTCAGCACCACATGCCAGGCGGCGCTCTCCAGCCCTTTTTCAATCATGTCTGCCGCCTGGGCAGACAGCTTGCGGCTGCGCACCAGCACCGCGATCTCGGTGTTCTGCAACTTCGAGCGCTGGTCCAGGTTCATCGATCCGACGACCAGCAGTTGGCCATCGAGGACCAGCACCTTGCTGTGCAACATGACGCGGCGCCCTTCGCGGAAGCTGTTCTGCCCGCTGCCCAGGCCAAAGGCGGCGCGCAGGTCACTCTCGTCGCTGACCAGTTCATACAGCTCGACACCATCACGCAGCAGGTTTTCGCGGTGGCGGGCATAGCCGATGTGCGCAATCGGCGCGTCGTTGGAGGACAGCGAGTTGGTCAGAATGCGCACCCGCACGCCGCGCTGCACGGCATCCTTGAAAGCCTGGCGCATCGTTTCACCGGGCACGAAATACGGCGAGACGATCAGCAAATCCTTTTTGGCATAGCCCAGCAGCTGCACCAGGCCATCCACCACCGAGTCCGCGCTGGGGCTGTGGCCGGGGTTGCGGGTTTCGGCCAGCACGCGCAGTTGTGCCAGGCGCTTGTTCTCCAGCACGCCCGGTGCGGCGCTCAGCGGGTTGGTCTGGCCATCGGAATCGACTGACGGTATCTTGCTGGGGGCGTCCGCCATCACCACCGAGTGGGCCCAGACCAGCGGAACACTGCGCAGGTCCATCGGCTGCATATCCCAGGCACGTTCACGCTGCTCTTCGGAGATGGCGCCGCCCGGGCGCGGTTCGCCATCCGGCGGGGAAGGCAGTGCGCCACCGGTCGCCGCGCGCGCTGCCGGCGTAGAAGGGCTGTCGGCTGCATCGTTGTCGCCGCCTTTGCTGGGCCGGGCCAACAAGGTCTTCTGCATGTCCTCCAGCTCCTGTTTGCTGATGAGCGACTGCACCGGGTAGGCGCGCTCATTGTTCCAGTAGGTGTCGAAACTGCTGGACAGGTCCTGTACCGCCTGTCCCACGACGAGGACATCGGTGTCGAGGAAATTGGAGCTTTCGTCGTTGTCGAAATAGGCATCGCCGAGATTGCGCCCGCCCATGATGCCCATCGTGTTGTCGGCAAGGAACAGCTTGTTGTGCATGCGCTGCTGCGCGCGCTGGAAATCGGTGGCCGCATTCCACATGCGGCTGATCGGCGAGTCGCGGTCGCCGGGCAGCGGATTGAACATGCGCATCTCGATATTGGGCTCGAAGGCCAGCCGCATCACCTGGGCGTTGCGCCCGGTGCCGTGGAAGTCATCGAGCAGCACGCGCACGCGCACGCCCCGGCGCGCTGCGTTCACCACCCCTTCGAGCAAACGCGCAGTGCTGGCGTCGGCGTGGATCGCGTAGTACTGGACATCCAGCGTGTACTTGGCGCCTTGCACCAAGGCCAGCCGCGCGCCATAGGCCGCTTGCGCACCGGCCAGAATCTCAAAACCCGAGGCGCCAGCGCCTGCCTTGCTTTCCGCCTTCTGGCGCTGCTGGCTGATCTGCACCAGCGGGCTGCTGGCCGCCGGGGGCTGGGCTGATGACGCGGGCCGATCCACCTGGGCCGGCAGCTTGCTGGCGCATGCGCTGAGCAGAAAGCTGGTGCACACCCATACCAGCCCGGACCGCAGCTTGCGCCATGATGAACTCGGGACAGAACTTGACGGGGACAGGGTGGGGGTCGGCAGAGCTATCGGCATGGCAGCAGGGTTCAATCAGTGGGCTGGCGCTATTGTGCGTGAGCGGCGGCCATTGCGGGTGCCGCCGCTGTGCTTTGGCGGCGCTGTCGTACAGCGGCAGGCGGCTGGGGCGTCGTGGCGCCGCAACGTGCTGGTACCGGTGCGTGGATCCCCAGCAGGGTTTGTGCCCAGGTGGTTTCTACAAGCATCTCGCTAGGATTGCAGAAAACATCCGAGATCTTATTTGCAATAGCCAAGAGGAGGGCTGCTGATGCACCGATCACTGCGTTTTTACACCATCGCCCTGGTGCTGGCGGCCATCGCGATGCCACCCGCCCATGCCTGGGCAGCGCGCCCCAAAAAGACCGAGGCAACGCAGGCGCCCAAGAAGCCGGCCAAAGTCAAGGTCAAGCGCCAGCGCAGCAGCAGTGCGGAAACCCCGGCCGAGCGCGACCGCCGCCTGCTGCGCGAATGCCAGGGGCTGCCCAATGCGGGCGCCTGCCTTGGCTACGCCAGCCGCTGACACCACCCGCTGACACCAGCGGTGGCAGGTCGCTACCAAGCGTGGTCGCACGCCTGGACGGCCTGGTGTTTGGCAAGCGCCAACCTTCGGTTTGCCGGGCCGAGTCAGCGGCGCTGCAGCAGGCCTGACTCAGAAAGCCCCATGGCCCTGTACACGGGCCAGCACGCGCCAGTCGGCGCCCAAGGGCTCGATGGAGCGGATGTCCAAGGCCGGCGCCTGCTCCAGCTGCTGCAGTGCCATGCCGGCAAACGCGGGCAGTCCCTGGCCGACCAGCTTGGGCGCCAGGTAGAACAGGCATTCATCGACCAGCCCCGCCTGCAGTAGCGCGCCATTCAGGATGCCACCCGCTTCCACATGCAGTTCGTTGACTTCACGCTTACCCAGGTCTTGCATCAAGGCCGCCAGGTCGATGCGGGCGTTGGAATCTGCTGAGGCTTGACCCGGCAGTCGCACGATGGTCGCGCCAGCAGCCTCCAGTGCGGCCTGGCGGGCGCTGTCGTCGCTGCGGGTGTAGATCAGCACCTCGCGTTGCGCCGCAAAGATGCGGGCCTGCGCAGGCGTGCGCAACTGGCTGTCGAGCACCACCAGCCGGGGCTGGCGCGGGGTGTCCACATAGCGCACATCCAGCGCCGGGTCATCGGCCAGCACCGTGCCGACGCCGGTCAGGATCGCGCAAGCCCTGGCCCGCCAATGGTGGCCATCGGCCCGGGCGGCCTCGCCGGTAATCCACTGGCTGCTGCCATCGGGCAACGCGGTGGCACCGTCGAGCGACATCGCCGCCTTGAGCCGCACCCAGGGTTGCCTGCGCACCATGCGGCTGAAAAAGCCAATGTTCAGCTCGCGCGAGGCCTCCCCGCCGTCTTGCGGCGCACACACCACGACCTCGACCCCGGCAGCCCGCAAACGGGCAAATCCATTGCCGGCGACCAGCGGGTTCGGGTCCGTGATGGCACCTACGACCTTGGCGATACCGGCTGCAGCCAGCGCTTCACAGCAAGGGCCCGTGCGGCCATGGTGGGCACAGGGCTCCAACGTGACATAGGCGGTGGCACCCACGCTGCTGTGGCCCCGGGCAGCGGCATCGCGCAAGGCCATGATTTCTGCGTGGGGCCCACCGGCACGCTGGGTGTGGCCCTGGCCGATGACCTGGCCATCGGCAGCCACCAGCACGCAACCGACGCGGGGATTGGGGGAGGTAATGAACAGGGCGCTGGCAGCCAGGTCCAGCGCGATTTGCATCGATTGATCAGTCATGGAGCTTTGTCGCAATAGGGGCCATACCTAGACGCGTGGCAGTCACCGGCAGGCCGGCTTGGCGATTATCGGCGCAAGACCGCGCCAGCGCTGCATGGCCTGATTTTCAACGCGAGCGAATTTAATTTTTCAATGGAAAGAGGGCTTTACGCGGTGGCATGAAATATAAATAATCAAAACCATGAATTCAATAGTTTTCATTAATTTATGGAGATATCGATGTTTGCGTAGGCATCGGGGGCTGACCGCTGTTGAGCTGATGGTCGTCATCAGCCTGTTGGCGATTATCGCGGGGCTGGCCGCGCCCAGTTTCAGCGGCCTGCTGCAGCGCTGGCGCGTGCAGCAGTCTCTGGAGGCCCTGCATTCGGCGATCCATCTTGCGCGCTCCGAGGCGGTCAAACGCAGTGGGCGGATCGCGTTGCAGCGCATCGCCGCCAGCGCGCACTGCCAGGCGCGCGCACGAACCAACGATTGGAGCTGTGGCTGGCAGGTCTGTGCGCATGAACTGGGCCAGCAGCAATGTGCGCCGGATGCCCTGGTCCTTCAGCGTTATGAGGTGCCGCCAGGTCTGCAGGTGCAGCGCAGCAGCTTGGGGGAGGGCATCCGGTTTGACCGCTGGGGCATGCCGGTGGCGGGTTTCAGCTTTTCGCTGCTCCCCCAGGGCAAAGGCCTGCAGGATGCCGCTGCCAAAGGGCTGTGCACCAGCCGAGGCGGCCGCGTGCGGGTTGCCGACAGGCCGCCCTGTCCTGTACGGGGCTGAAAGGGCGCCTGCCTATGTTCATGCCATCCCATCCCCAAGCCTCCTTCTCGCGCGGCATCAGCTTGCTGGAGTCGATGGTGGCCATCGTGGTACTGGTCCTCGGGGTGTTGGCGATGCTGGCGATGCAGTTGCGCACGCTTGCAGATACGCAGACCAGTACCGGGCGCGTGCAGGCCCTCCGCTTGATCGAAGACCTGGGTGAACGCATACGTGCCAACCCCCATGCCTGGGACCAGCTGGACCGCTACGTCAGCGACTGGCAGGACGCGGAGGCGGCGCCTCCGGCCTCTGCATGCAGCGCCCGGCCCTGCAGCGCTGCGGAGCTGGCGGACCACGAGCTGGCGCAGTGGCGGCTGCAGGTGGCACGCAGCCTGCCGCTGGGGCAGTCCCGGATTTTTCTGGCACCGGGCGAAAACCAGGCCGCCAACCGGCGCCAACTGGGCGTGATGATCCGCTGGGCCGAGAGCTCGCATGCCATGCCGGGCTCGCCCGACCCCGCGCCGTACCGCAACCCGGTCGATAGCACCCGAAGTGTCGGCGAAGGAGCCCGCGCCGACGCGGTGGCGGAACGCGGCGGCGAGGTGGTCTGCCAGGATGACGATGGTGATCTGCGCTACACCTGCCATTTGCAGTACCTGGCCCTGAACGCACGCTGTGCGGTAGAGCGCATGGGCAGCAACGTGCACTACCACTGCGGGGGGACTTGATATGCCGCGCCACATCCCTCCGGCCGGGGCCTTTGCGCTGACTTCCGCGCCGTGCCGCTTAACGGAGAGCAGGCAGCAAGGCTTCAGTCTGGTCGAGCTGATGGTGGGCATGGCGCTGGGCTTGCTGGTGATCGCCGCTGCCAGCATGGCCATGCTGGCTTCCCGCAGCCTGTCGCTGACCGTCAGCGATGCCAGCCACTTGCAGCAGCAGGCCAGCTATGCGTTGCGCATCATCGGGCTGCAACTGCGCCAGGCGGGCGGCTTGTACCTCAACCTGAACCTGCCCGCCGGCGCCGGCGCCGGTGCATCGGTCAGCGCCGCACTGGCGCCAGCGGCTTTCGAGACCACGGCACCAGCCTCAGGCAGCGCCCGTGGCTATGCCCCTCGAATGGATGCGCTGCGCGGCAGCCATAACAGCCTGGTGACCGGCTACCGGCGCTACAAGGAGCCGGTCTTTGCCCAGCCCGGCCTGGCTGCGCAAGCGCGCAACTGCCTGGGCGGGCCGGTGGATGCCAGTGCCGATCAGCGGCTGGAATCGCACTTCAGGCTGCGCGGCCATGTGCTGCGTTGTGGCGGCAACGATACCGCTGCGTCGCCCCAGCCGCTGGTCGACAACGTAGCGGCCTTTGAGCTGCGCTATTTGCGCATGCAGGCAGCGGGCATGGCGCAGCCGCAGCTCCAGTATGTGAATGCGCAGCAGGCGGGTCGCGACTGGTCGGAGGTGGTGGCGGTGGAAGTGTGCCTGGTGCTCTTTGGCAGCCGGCCCACCGCGTTGCCGGCAGGCAGCGGTTATACCGGTTGCGATGGCGAATGGGTGGCCGTCGCCGATCTGCCGGGGCCGCGCAAACAGCGGATGCACCGCGTCTTTCGCAACCTGTTCCAGTTGCGCAGCCAGGGCAGCCTATGAGACGCCCTCACTACCTTCATGCTGGCAGCCTTGCGCAGCACGCACGGGGTGCCGCGTTGCTGACAGTGCTGGTCTTCAGCATGCTGTCGATGCTGCTGGCCTTGTGGGCGGCGCGGACCGCCTGGTATGGCGAACTGGTGGTCGGCAACGATGCCGATTACCAGCGGGCCTTTGAAGCTGCAGAAGCCTTGCTGTTGGACGCCGAACTCGATATTCGCGGAGAGCGGGCCGATGGCCGGCCTTGCGCCTATGGAGGGCTGCCGCGCGGTGCGTCCGCCAGTGTGTGCCGCCGCGGCGGCGCTGCCAAGGTGCCATTGGAGAACGCCGACCTGCCTGCCTTCTTGGCAACACTCAGTGCCCAGCCGCAACGCTGCATCGATGCGCTCTGTGCCAAGCGCGTCGGGCGCCAGGATATCTGGAATGCGCCTGCCGCAGGTACGCCGGCCCGGCAAGCCGGCGAGCAGGATTTGTTTGCGCTGATACGCGCTGGCACGGGCGCACGCTATGGCCAGTACACCGGCGCGCAGCTGGGCGATGCAGACCGGCCGGCCCATCCCATTCTGGCTGAGCGGGGTGACGCACAGGCCGGTGGCTGGTACTGGATCGAGGTCATCCCCTATATCGACAGCCAACCCGGTTTGATCAGCAATGCGCCTGCGCAGCAGCTCGAACTGGTGGGCCTGTCTCCGCATGTGGTCTACCGCATCACCGCCGCCGCCTTTGGCCGCAAGCCGGACAGCTTGGTGGTACTGGAGCAAAGCTACGCCCGGCCCCGGCGCAAAGACTGAGAGGCAGCTATGAATGGCAAGCACACCGGCAGGGTTTCACGCCGCAACTCCACCAGCGCTCGGAGCCTGGCACTGGCGTGGGCGGTTCTGGTACCGGCTGCGGCCGCGTCATTGGAGCTGGCCACCGAGCCTGCCGGTGGCGCCGGCGCCGTCGTGGCACCGAATGTCATTGTCTCCGTCGATGACTCGGCCGCGATGCAGCGCCGCATGGGCAGCACCGAGCCCGGTCTGGCCAGCATCACCGCCCCCGATGGCGAGGGCATCTGGGACACGCGCGCGCAGCGCATCGCCGTGCTGCGCCATGCGCTCAAGGACGTATTGGGCGATCACCAGCAACTGCCCGATGGCGCGATACGCCTTGCCTGGCAGGCCATGTGGAACCATGGCGCAGCGCCCGGTGGCGGGCCGGCGGGCATGGTGCAAGGCCAGCGCCGCCGGTCTGGCGCCAGCTCGGTCAACAGCCCGCGTCTGGCCAGCAACGGCATGCAGGCGCTGCAAGGCCGGCATCGCCAGCATGCTCTGGCCTTTGCCGACTCGCTCCGTACCGGCCACAGCAGCGACCTGCACCACCTGTTCGGCCAGGCCGATGCGTACCTGCGCAGGCCGCTGAGCCCACAAGGCCCCTGGTCCAGCCAACCGGGCGCTGGCACTGCTGACAGCAGTAGCTACCTGGGCTGCCGCCGCAACTACCACATTGTGCTGGCCGGCAGCCGCTGGGATGGCCCGGCCACCGGCGGCGCGCAAGACGACCACAGCCGCGCAAAAGTCCTGCCCGATGGCCAGGTCTATGGCGGTGGCAGTGCCGCGCAAAGGGCCGCCACCCGGCTTTACAGCGATGCGGTGCCCAGCACCTTGGCGGACTGGGCTTTCCACAGCTGGGCCGACCCTTTGCAGCGCGCAGGCCTGAGCGGCAGCCTGCTGCCTGAAGCCGGTTACCGCCATGCGCCGCGCAGCGAGCGTTTTGCCGATGGTCTTGGCCCGCCTGCCGAGCTGGAACGCTACTGGAACCCCCGCTACAACCCCGCCAGCTGGCCCCATATGCAGACCTATACGGTAGGCATTGGACAGGAGGCCAGCACCTGGCCCGGCGCGCCCCACATCCTGGCACCTGCGCAGCACATGCCATTGGGCTATGACGGCAGCTTTGCAGCGCTGGCCAAAGGGGAGGCCGTCTGGCCCGATATGCATGCGCAAGGCGAGGGCGTGCGCGCGCTGGATCTGTGGCATGCGGCCCTCAATGGGCGAGGGCGCTTTTATGCAGCAACCGAGGCGCCCGACGTGGCAGCAGCGCTGCGCCGAATCTTCGCAGAGATACAGGCCCAGAACACGGGCGGCGCGCAGCGCGCCGCGGCTGCCAGCACAGGCGCTGCCAGCGCCAGCCAGGCCATTGCACAGGATACCCTGTTGTTCACCGCCAGCTACGACCCGGGCCGTGCCTGGGCTGGCGCCATACAGGCCCAGGCGATGGCCAGCGATGGCCGCTTGCAGCCGGCACCCGGCTGGGGCGGGCAGACAACGGCGGACAAGCTCGATGCGATTGCCTGGCAGCAGCGCCTGGTGCTGACTTGGGGCGATGTGCAGCAGCGCGGCGTACCTTTTCGCTGGGCTGCGGATGACAGCTACTTGAGTGCGGCGCACAAGCTGGCCCTGCAAGGTCACGCCGATGGCGCGCAAGGCCAGGCCAGCGGCGAGCAGCGGCTGAACTACCTGCGGGGCGAGCGCCGGCATGAGGCCCAGCACGGCGGCCGCCTGCGCAACCGGCATTCGCGCCAAGGCGATATCGTGCATTCGCAGATCTGGTACCTGGGCAAGCCTTCTGCGCGCCATACCGACGCGGGCTATCTCGACTTTGTGCTGCGCCACCAGCACCGCTTGCCGATGCTCTATGTCGGTGGCAATGACGGCATGCTGCACGGCTTCTCGGCCCGCAGCGGCGAAGAAAAGATCGCCTATGTGCCCCGGGGCGTGATCCCCGGTCTGCGTGCTTTGACCAGCCCAGGCTACGATGGCCAGCACCGCTATTGGGTCGATGGCTCGCCATTGGCTGGCGATGCCAACCTGGGCAGCACCAGCAGTCCGCGCTGGCGCACTTTGCTGGCAGGCACCTTGGGTGCGGGAGGCAAGGGCTATTTTGTGCTCGACGTCACCGAGCCCGAGACCGGGTTTGCCGAGGCGCAAGCCGCCAGTCTGGTGCTGATGGACCGCAGCTGGCATGCCACGGAATCCGCACCGCGCTGCGAGGCGGAGACGGGCGCCGCACTGCAGGCTTGCACACAGCTGGCAGAGGCCTTTGCCGATATCGGCCATATCACTGCCAGCCCCTCCCGCGATGACATCGACCCGCAGCGCACGACGCAAATCGCCCCGCTCAACAACGGCCGCTGGGCGCTGGTGCTGGGCAATGGCTACAACAGCACCAACGGCAGGCCGGTGCTGCTGATCCAGTACCTCGACGGCGCGCAAGAGTTGCTGCGTTTGGTGGCGACCGGCGCCACCACGGCGCAGACCTGCCGGCAGCAGGCCGCGCCGCAGGCAGCGTGCCGCTTTGTACAAGACAACGGCCTGTCCGCGCCCAGGCTGGTCGATATCAATGGCGATGGCCGGCCCGATGTGGTCTATGCCGGTGACAACCAGGGCAATCTCTGGAAGTTTCTGATCAGCGCCGACAACGATGCTGCCTGGGGTGTGGCGCAGTGGGGCGCGCTGTCGGCAACGACCAGCAACCAGGGCACTGCGGGCGTACCGCTCTACCAGGCCCGGGGCGGCACGCGCAGCGCGCCCGGGCAGCGCAGCCGGCCCCAGCCCATCAGCACGGCGCCCCTGGTGCGCAGCAACGACCGCCTGCGCACGCAGCAGCAGGCGGGCGGCCAGCGCCAGGTGCCCGTCGGCGGCTTGATGGTGGCCTTTGGCACCGGCCGCAATGCCAGCCGCCAGGACCCGCAGGATGACAGTGTGCAAAGCCTCTATGCCGTGCTCGATACCAGCCGCTACAAGAGGGTGGGGGCGCACGGTGAGCGGGTCGAGGTCTGCGCCTCGGCCGCCGATGCGCAATGCCAGTCGGCACTGGGCAGCGATGCCGATCTGCCCAGCCCTGTGGCGCCAAGCCAGTTGCTGCAGCGGCGCATCCATCCCAACCCCGCCAATGCCCGCAGCAGTGACCGCCGCCAGTTCTGGGCGATGGACGAAAGCGAAGGCGCCGATGCGCTGGATTGGAACCAGCACCGAGGCTGGTACCTTGATCTGCCCGAAGCAGGCGAGCGCCTGCTGCAGCCCTTGGGTTTTTACAGCGGCAGCAACCTGCTGGCAGTGATCAGCGAGGTGCCCGCGCATGCCCGCTATGGCGACCCTGGCCCGGAGCGTTGCGAGCCGGTGGAAGGCACTTCCGCACGCCAGTATTTCAGCCTGGTCAATGCCATCGATGGCTCGCGGCCGCGCTTGCAGCTGCTGGATGCCGATGGCGATGGGGTGTTTGATGCGCAGTCCGACAGCCGGGCATCGCGCATGTCGCTGGGCGCCGGCCCGCATGCGATGCTGCGCGTGCGCGATGATGAGGGGCAGCAGCGCATCCGCCTCGACGGCGAATCGCTGCGTGATCTGCCCGAGGTGCCGATCCGGCCCACCTGGCGCCAGGCGCGATGAAAAGGGCCGGCATGCAGATTCGGTCCTCTCCGGCCAACGCGGGCTTGACCCTGGTGGAGCTGATGGTTGTCGTGGCCATCATCGGCATCCTGAGCGCGGTGGCCTTGCCCAACTACAGCGAATATGTGCGCCGGGGACACCGCACCGACGCACGAACGGGTCTATTCCAGGCTGCGCAATGGCTGGAGCGCGCTGCCACTGCCAATGGTGTCTATCCGCTGGAGCTGCCCGCCGCGCTGACCTGGCAGGACCTGCCGGACAAGCGCTACACCATTGGTTTTGCCGAAGGCAACAGCGCTGCCCGTTATACGCTGGTGGCAACTCGTAAACCGGGGGCGCAGCAGCGGGACCGCTGTGGCGACTACACGCTTTCGCACAATGGCCACCAGGGCAATCTGCAGCTCGCGCAAGGCAGCAGCACGGCGGAGTGCTGGCGCTGACGGGCGGGGCGGACATCCGCCCGGCGGCATGCGCAAAGCGCTACTGTGCGCTCCAGCGGTCGTTCCAGCTGCGCAGCTCCTGCATGTCGCGCCGGTCTTTCTTCGTGGGGCGGCCGGCCTGCAGGCTGTTGGCGGGCTCGGGCGCCAGGCGGCGCTGCTCGCTGAGCACTTCGCGCTGGCGGATGCTGTCGGCGGTCTCCTCGTACATCTGCTGGGCCACCGGGGCGGGGCCGCGGGTAGCGGCCATGCCCAGCACGGCGACGGTGCGCGGAGTCTGCGCCTGCAGCAGCTCGACCGTGTCCTGCGCCCGCACTTCCTTGGAGGGTTTGGCGACGGTGCCATTGACCTTCACATGGCCCTTGTGGATGGCCTCGACCGCAATGGCGCGGGTCTTGTAAAAGCGGGCGCACCACAGCCATTTGTCGATGCGCATCGTGGGTGTCTGGTCGGTCTCAGTGTGGGCCATCTTCGGCAGGTGGTTGGACATTCGGTTTGAACTCTACTACAGCATCAAAACCTTGGATATGGCCATGGTGCAGGCGGTTGTGCAACGACAGGCGCGCGCCCAGCGCCGTCACAATGGAGTGGCAGATCGCCAAGCCCAGGCCCGAGCCGTCGCGCAGGTTGCCGGTGACAAAGGGCTCGGTCAGCCGCGCCTGCATCTCCGCGCTGACCCCGGGGCCCCAGTCGCTGATGCGCAAGCTGGCAGCCGGGCCTTGCTGCGTCAGCTGCAGCAGCAGTGGCGCATCGGGTGGCGAGTGCTGGATGGCATTGTGCAAAAGGTTGCGCACCAGCTCGCGCAGCATCCAGGGGTGGGCGGCCAGCAGCACCTCATCGCTTTGCAGCTCGAACTGCAGGTTCTTGTCGGCCAGCAGCGGAGACAGCTCGATCACCATGTCCCGCACGATGGCCGTCAGGTCGACGGTCTGCGTGTGTTCGGACTGGTGCAGCTGCTCGACCTTGGCGAGCGACAGCATCTGGTTGGCCAGCAAGGTGGCGCGGTCCACGGTGGCGGCGATCTCGCTGAGCGCCTGCTCGGGCTCCACATCGCCGCGCTGGGCCGACTGCACCTGCACCTTCAGCACCGCCAGCGGCGTGCGCAGCTGGTGCGAGGCATCACGCACAAAGCGCTTCTGGTGCTGCACCAGGTGCGACAGCCGCGCCATCACCCGGTTGGTGGCATCGACCAGGGGCAGCACTTCCGAAGGGGTGGCAGCCGGGGTTTTGAGCGGCTGCAATGCATGGTCGCTGCGCGCATTGAGCTGGTCGCTCAGCTGCAGAATCGGCAAGGTGGCGCGCCGCACCACCACCACCACCACGACGGCAATGCAGCCAAACAGCAAGGCCTGCTGCACCAGGGTGCCCCAGAGCATGTCGCGGGCCAGCGATTCGCGGATCTCCAGGGTCTCTGCCACCTGGATCAAGGCCATGCCCCGGCCCGTGGCGCTGGCCACCGGCTGCAGCAGCGCGGCCATGCGCACCGGCATGCCCCGGAACTCGGCATTGTAGAAATCAACGAGCGCGGCGTAGGGTGGCTGCTGGGCGATGCGCCCGCGCCAGATCGGCAGCTCGGCAAAGCCGCCAATCAGCTCCCCGCTCATGTTGGAGACGCGGTAGAACAGCCGCGACTGGTTGTCGGCCTCGAAGGCCTCCAGCGCCGAATAGGGCACGGCCGAGTCGACAATCGCCAGGTCGTCGTAACCGGCGACGGTCAGTTGCTCGCCAATCACCTTGGCCGATGCCAGCAGGCTGCGGTCGTAAGCGGTGTTGATGGCCTGCAGCGACTGCCGGTAGAGGCTGCTGGTGTTGTAGATGATGAACACCACAACGGGCAGCAAGATGCCCAGCAGCAGGTTGCGGCGCAGCGAGCGTATGCGCGGCGGCTGGGACCGGCCCGGGGCCTTGCTGCTGTCAGGCGCCATCGGCGGCACCGGGCTTGAGCAGGTAGCCCAGGCCGCGCAGGGTCATCAGCTGCATGTTTGTCGGCGCCAGCTTTTTGCGCAGGCGGTAGGCCACTACCTCGACCGCCTCCAGCTGCACATCGGTCTCGCCCGCAAAGACGGCGCTGAACAGACGCTCCTTGGTCACCGCCTGGCCCATGGGCTGGCTCAGCACGCGCAGAAAAGCCACCTCGCGCGGCGTCAGTTCAAACAGCTTGCCGCGCCAGTAAAACGATTCGGACGCCTTGTCATAGCGCAGCGCCATGCCGGGCGCCACAGCCGGTGCTGCGGGCTCGGCCACCAACGGCTGCGCGCGCCGCACCAGCGCGCGGATGCGCGCTTCCAGCTCGTCCAGGTCAAAGGGCTTGGCCAGGTAGTCATCGGCGCCCGAGTTCAGGCCCAGAATGCGGTCGCCGACGGTGCCACGCGCAGTCAGGATCAGGGTGGGGGCGGCCAGGCCTTCGCTGCGCGCCTGGGCAATGATCTCCAGCCCGTCCATCGTCGGCAGGCTCAGGTCCAGCACCACCACATCGGGCGCGAGCTTGCGCCAGGCCGGCAGCGCCGCACCGCCATCGGTGATGGGCGTGACCTCCATGCCCCGCCGGCGCAAGGTGCGCTGCAAGGTGGTCTGCATCGTGGGGTCGTCTTCGATCAGCAAGAGGTGCATGGCGGGAGTGTGCACCAATTCCTCGGCGCCTCCAGACTCGGTGTTTTCCCTAGCTCTGGACCGCCTGGCTGACAGCCATTTGACAGCTAGGGCCGCGATGATTCAGGCACTAAGAACACGATCAGGAGACAACCATGCGCCGTGATGCATTCCTCAAATCCATGCTTGCGCTGGCCGCTGCCGGCAGCCTGCCGATGCAGGCCTTTGCTGCCACCAATGTCAAGATGCTGCTGCCCGCCAACCCCGGTGGCGGCTGGGACACGACCGGCCGTGCGCTGGGCAAGGCGTTGCAGGATGCCGGCGTCGCTGGCACCGTGACCTATGACAACAAGGGCGGCGCCGCAGGCGCCATCGGCCTGGCGCAGTTCGTCAATGGCAGCAAGGGCGATCCCAACGCGATGATGGTCATGGGCGCCGTCATGCTGGGCGGCATCATCACCGGCAAACCACCGGTGGACCTGAACCAGGCCACGCCGCTGGCACGCCTGACCAGCGAATACAACGTCTTTGTGCTGCCCGCCAACTCGCCCTACAAGAGCATGGCCGAAGTGGTCGCCCAGCTCAAGAAGGACCCTGGCTCGATCAAGTGGGGCGGCGGCTCGCGCGGCTCGACCGAGCACATTGCTGCGGCGATGATTGCCCGTGCCGTGGGTGTGGACCCGGCCAAGATCAACTATGTCGCCTTCCGGGGCGGCGGTGAGGCGATTGCTGCCGTGCTGGGTGGCAATGTCACCATCGGCGGCAGCGGCTTCAGCGAGTTTGCCGAGTACATCGCCACCGGCAAGATGCGCCCGATCGCCGTCACCTCGGCCCAGCGCCTGGAAGGCTCGACCGTGCCCACGCTCAAGGAGCAGGGCATTGATGTGGAAATCGGCAACTGGCGCGGCGTCTATGGCGCGCCCGGCATCTCGGCTGACCAGCGCGCGCAGCTGATCGCGATGCTGGAAAAAGCCACCAAGAGCGCCAGCTGGGCCGAGTCGATGAAGAAGAACGACTGGACCTCGGCATGGCTCGCCGGTGATGCCTTCAGCCAGTTCGTCACCGCCGAGTTCGCCAATCTCAAGGACACCATGACCCGCGCTGGCATGGTCTAAGCGCAGCCGGCATGGCCGCTGGCGGCCATGCGCTGCGCATTGCGCTCCCCTTTGCCATCTGTCTGAGGCACCGGCCTGGCCCGGTGCCCGGCTGGGCCGTTGCCGCCTGATCGGTGGCGCGGGGGCGGCGCCGTCATCTTTTCAGGAGTTTCGATATGAGCAACACCGCAGATTCTTCGGGGCCCGGCGCCAACGGCGCCGCCGCGCCTGCGCCGGAGGCTTTCGAGCATGCGCACACGCCGCGCACCACCTCGCAGCTGCTGGTCGGCATAGCGGTCCTGGTGATCGCCGGCCTGCTGTCCTGGGGTGCTTTGCACATCCCCTCGCAAGCGGGCTACAGCGGCGTGGGGCCTGATTTTCTGCCCTGGCTGTCTGCCAGCGTGCTGGGCCTGTGCGGCATCTGGCTGTGCTGGGAGGCGCTGACCGGCGGCTTCCACCACCTCGATGCCCCCGATGGCGCCCAGCACGGTGACTGGGGCGCGCTCACCTGGGTCTGCGCAGGGCTGATCAGCAGCGCGGCGCTGATCACTTCGTTGGGCTTCATCCTCAGCTGCAGCCTGTGCTATGTGCTGGCCACGCAAGGGCTGCGCCGCGCAACCGGCCAAACGCAGGCGGGCTCGTTCAAGACCATGGGCAAGGACCTGGTGACGGGTCTGCTGATCTCTGCGCCCGTGTTCTGGGCCTTTACCCAATTCCTGGCAATCAACTTGCCCGGACTGACCGAGACAGGGTGGCTGTGATGGATATTTTCAATGCACTGATCCAAGGCTTCATGACGGCGGCCACGCCGGTGAACCTGCTCTGGGCCCTGGTGGGCTGCGCGTTGGGCACGGCGGTGGGCGTGCTGCCCGGCATCGGCCCTGCGGTGGCGGTGGCGATGCTGCTGCCGATCACGGCCAAGGTCGAGGTGACCGCCTCGATGATCTTCTTTGCCGGCATCTACTACGGCGCCATGTATGGCGGCTCGACCACCTCGATCCTGCTCAACACCCCCGGTGAGACGGCGAGCATGGTGACGGCTATGGAGGGCAACAAGATGGCCAAGAGCGGGCGCGCCGGTGCGGCGCTGGCGACCTCGGCCATCGGCTCCTTTGTGGCCGGCACGATTGCGACTGTGGTGGTGACCTTGTTCGCACCGACGGTGGCCGAGTTTGCCGTGCGCCTGGGCCCGCCCGAGTACTTCATGCTGATGGTGCTGGCCTTCACCACCGTCAGTGCGGTGCTGGGCAAGAGCAGCCTGCGCGGATTGACCGCCTTGTTCCTGGGCCTGGCCGTGGGTTGCATCGGCATGGACCAGATCACCGGCGCCGCGCGATACACGATGGGCAAGCCCGAGCTGCTCGATGGCATCGACATCGTGCTGGTCGCCGTGGGCCTGTTTGCGGTGGCCGAGGTGTTGTATTTTGCGCTCTACGAAGCCAAGACCCGCGATACGCAAAACAAAATGGGCCGCGTGCACATGACGCGCCGCGACTGGAAGCGCTCGGTACCCGCCTGGATCCGTGGCACCATCATCGGCACGCCGTTTGGCTGTATCCCTGCGGGCGGCACCGAAATCCCGACCTTTCTGAGCTATGCGGCCGAGAAGAAACTGGCCAAGGGCGATGACAAGGCCGAGTTCGGCACCTCGGGCGCCATCGAAGGCGTGGCCGGCCCGGAAGCGGCCAACAATGCGACGGTGACGGCGGCACTGATCCCGCTGCTGACCCTGGGCATTCCCACCAGCAACACCACGGCGGTGCTGCTGGGTGCGTTCCAGAACTACGGCATCAACCCCGGCCCCCAGCTGTTCACCAGCTCGGCAGCGCTGGTGTGGGCGCTGATTGCCTCGCTCTACATCGGCAATGTGATGCTGCTGGTGCTGAACCTGCCGATGGTCGGCATGTGGGTCAAACTGCTGAAGATCCCCAAGCCGCAGCTCTATGCCGGCATCCTGATTTTCGCCACTGTCGGCGCCTATGGCATGCGCCAGAGCACCTTCGATCTGTTCCTGCTGCTGGGCATTGGCGTGCTGGGCGTGGTGATGCGGCGCTTTGACTTCCCCACCGCCCCTGTCGTGGTGGGCATGATCCTGGGCCCGCTGGCCGAGGCCCAGATGCGCAACGCGGTCGCCATTGGCGAGGGCAGCTGGACCATCTTCCTGCAGCGCCCGATGTCGCTGACCTTGATCATCATCGTGCTGGCGGTGCTGATTGTGCCCCGCGTCCTCAAGTGGCTCGGCAACCGCAAGGCGCTGCAAGCCGCGGCGGCCTGATCACCGGCACATCACCGGTCCTTCTCTTGGCACCCTGTGGGGTGCCTTTTTTATGCCTTTGCCATGCGTGTCGTTCCCGTGCTGCAACACTGTATTGCCCATTTGCGGGCTAGGCAGTGGCGGTGCCATGGCCTACCATTTGCAGATTAGCAACTGGTGCTGCCAAGGCAGCGTGGAAACGGCCTGCGTTCATGGATTTCATTGTTGCCCTGGTGCGCGAATACGGTGTTGGCATCGTGTTTCTCAATGTGCTGATCGAGCAGCTGGGCGCGCCCATTCCCGCATATCCGGTGCTGATGGTCACCGGTGCCATCCACGGCGGTTCGCTGCCGCAGCAGTTGCTGCTGATCGCGGTGGCGGTGTTGGCAGCCTTGATCGCAGATGGCGTCTGGTATGCGATGGGGCGGCGCTACGGCAGGCGGGTGCTGGCCCGGGTCTGCAAGATTTCGCTGTCGCCCGATTCCTGCGTGCAGAACACCGAATCGCTCTACGGCCGCTGGGGCGCCAAGTCGCTGCTGATCGCCAAGTTTGTGCCTGGCTTTGCGTCGATTGCCAGCGCGCTGGCTGGTGCCGTGGGCACTACGCCGAGCCGCTTTGTGCTGTTCGATGGCCTGGGCGCCTTGCTCTGGGTGGGCTCGGCAGTGCTGCTGGGCGGGTTGTTCAGCTCCACAGTCGAGGACCTGTTGGCCGTGCTCGCGCAGCTGGGCCAGTGGGGTTTGCTGCTGCTGGGCCTCGTGTTTGCCATCTTCATTGCGCGCCGCTGGTGGAGCCGCCGCCAGGTGATCCGCTCGCTGCGGATGGAGCGGCTCACCGTCGATGAGCTCAATGACATGCTCGGTGGCGATGATCTGCCTGTCATCCTCGATGTGCGTGCCGGCACGGCGTTCGAGGCATCGCACATCCCCGGCGCGCATTCCTATGACCCGCATGACAAGGGCGCGCGGCTGCCGGCCATCGACCCCGAGGCTTCGGTGATCATCTACTGCGCCTGCCCCAATGAGGTATCGGCTGCCCGCATGGCCCAGCTGCTGCGACGTGCCGGCATCCAGCGGGTGCGGCCGCTGCTGGGCGGTATCGATGCCTGGGTCGATGCGGGCTACCAGGTGCAGGGCAGCAGCGCCGCACCTGCGTGACAGCTTTCAAGGCCGGGTTTTACAGGCAGAGAAAAGCCAGTGCTGCAATGGCCGTAGGCAGCAAGGCGCCCAGCAACAGGCCGCCAATGCTGATGGTGGCGTTGCTGAAGCCGTGCTTGAGCAAGGCCACACCGGCGGGGTTGGGGGCATTGGCAATCACCGTCAGGCCACCTCCGGCGACGGCACCGGCCATCAGCATGTACTTGGCCGCGTCGCTCATGCCTTCGATCTGCGAGCCCAGGTAGGTCAGTGCCGCGTTGTCGGTGATAGCGGTCAGGCCCAGCGCCCCAAAGAACAGCACCAGCGGTGCCATGCTGGCCACCAGCGGCTGCAGCCACCAGCTTTGCAGGCCGCCCAGCACCACCAGGCCGGCCAGGAAAAAGCCCACCAGCAGTGCCTCCTTGAGGATCAGCGGGCTTTGGTACCTGGCATAGGCATGGGTGTAGCCCAGAAACAGCAGAAACACGCCCAGGAACAGCACCGGGTGGTGGGCCAGCACGACCACCGCCGCCAGCAGGGCCGCATGCACGGCCACCACACCCAGCGGCATGGCCGGCTGCGCATCGTCGCTTGGCGGTGCTGCTGCCAGATGGGCGCGCATGCACCAGGCAGCAATACTGGCGTTGACCAGCACCGCAATCACCGCTTTCCAGCCAAACTGGCTCAGCATGAAGGCGCTGTCCCAGCCCCAGGTGGCCGCCACCATCAGCACCGGGGGGGCGGCATAAGAGGTGAGCGTGCCGCCAATCGAGATGTTGACGAAGAGCACGCCCAGCGCCAGGTACTTGAGGCGGGTGGGCATGCGCGGGGTAAAGACCAGCGGGGCCAGGGTCAGTGCGGCAATGGTCATCGCGGCTGGCTCGGTGATCAGCGAGCCCATCAGCGGCACGGCGGCCAGGCCCAGCCAGGCCAGGCTCAGGGCGGTGGGCAGCGGCGTGGCGCTGGCCAGTGCGGCCAAGCTGCGCTGCACCGTCGTCACGATGGGGCGGGACGCCGCCATCACCATGACGACAAAGACGAACAGGGGTTCGGTGTAATTGCGCGACTCGGCGTAGTCAATGGCCTGGGATGGCCCGCTGGCAAAGGCCATGACACCGATCAGCACCATGGCCCAGAAGCCGAAGACGATCTCGACCTCGCCCAGCAGATGGAAGACACCCGCGTGGCGCGGGTAGCGGTGCGACAGGCGCTCGAATTGCTTGGCAAGAAAGGTGTGGGCCAGCGCGATGGCAAAGATGCCAGCGGCCAGGTGCTCGATCGCAAACATGAAGGTGCTCCGATGCGAAGCATGCAAGCGTTTGCGGGCGGCCGGGCGTGCACGTGGGTGGCAGCGGCCGCAGGCAAAAGTGTGCAGGCAACAGGGTTCCAGCGAGGCGGCCCGACCTTCGCTCACAACCTGCCGCTACACCCTATGTGACGACACCCAAGCCCTCCATTTTACAAAAAAATAATCAGTTATGGGTTTTCAATGTCTTTTTGCAGACGCGCAACACGGTCTCAGGCCGGCGGGTGGCGGCGCTTGCTGCGCAGCCACCAGGCCGCGATCAGCGAGAACAGCACGATCACGCCGACCAGCAGCCAAAAGCCCAGCGGATCCTGGCTGAGCGGAATGCCGCCCACATTCATGCCGAACAGACCGGCCATCATGTTCACCGGCAGCGCCAGCACGGTGATCATCGTCAAGGTGTAGAGCGAGCGATTGGTGTCCTCGTTGATGCCGGCGGCAATCTCTTCCTGCAACAGCTTGATGCGCTCTTCGAGCGACTGCATATCGCGCAGGAAAACGGAGAACTCTTCGCTGGCCGCACGCAGCGCATGCAGGTCTTCGTCGCGCATCCACTGCGGCGGCGTCTGCAGCAGGCGGAACATGGCCGAGGGCTCAGGCGCCAGCAAACGCTTCAGCCGCACCAGCAGGCGGCGCAGCGCGCCCAGCTGGCGCGGCTGCATGCGCGTGCGCCCGCTCAGCATGGTGTCCTCGATCTGGTCAACGCGGTGGGTCACATCGCGCACGATGCGCACCAGCACATCGGCCTGGGCGCGCAGCAGGCGCTCCAGCAGTTGCGGGCTGGAGCCGGGCGTGTCGCCCTGGCGAATCTGCTGGCGCAGCGCATCGACCGAGCGCAGCGGGTGGGCGCGCGCCGATATCACCCACTGGGGTGAGGCCTGGATCCACATCGTGTGGATGTCGCTGGACTCGAACTGGAAGTCGAAATCGATGTCGTTGATGACGGCGAGCAGCGCATCATCCATGCGCTCGATACGGGTCGAGGCCAGGCCATCGCGCAGCGCCTCGAAGTACTGCTCATCGAGCGCCGCATACTGCTGCAGCCAGCGCAGACAGTGGGCGTGGGAGAGGTTGAAATGCAGCCAGATAAAGCCCGTGCTGTTGGGCGGCGCGGCCAGCCAGGCCTGCGCTTGCCCGGCATTCAGCGCGGTGGCGGGGCCATGGCCGTCGAAGGCATAGCCCCAGATCAGGCCGCTGTTGTCGTGGGGGGAGACCAGCGGGAGCGGGTCGGGCTCCCGCGGCAGGGGTTCGTTCAAGATAGCACTCCGGGGACGGGCGGTTGCCCCTTGCCAAACCCGGTATTTTTGGCCGCTATCGTGACTTTTTCATGACAAAGCCATGACGCGCCCCGGGCGCACTCAGTCGGGCATCGAGCAGTGTCCGCCGCTGGCGTGCTGGCCCGAGCCCGCTGCGATCAATGGGGCCTCGTAGCGCAGGTCAACGGGCTGGCTGTGGACATAATCCCAGGCGATGAAGGCGACCAGCAGCACCCAGAACGTGCTGCGCAAAACGGTGGTGTTCATATACGGCTCCTGTGCTTAAAAACCAAAACGGCGGCGAATGCGCAGCCCGAAGATCGTGCCGGCAAAGGCCAGCGGCACCCAGATCCAGCCATGGATGCTGCCGGTGCTGATGCCCGAGAGCATGGCGCCGACATTGCAGCCGAAGGCCAGGCGCGAGCTATAGCCCAGCACCAGGCCGGCCACCAGGGCCACCAGCCACTGCGTGCCGGTCAGCGCCTTGGCGGCGGCGGGCTTGCCGGCAGCCATCCACAGCGCACCGGCCAGAATGCCGATGTTGGTGATGCTGGTGATGTCCAGCAGCACGGTCTCGTGCAGACGCTGGGCATTGCCCGGCTGGCTCCAGAACCAGTTGCCTGCCAGGTCCACGATGCCGGTGCCATTGGCGACCTTGGCGGCCCAGAGGCCAAAGCCATAGACGACGCCCCATGGCTGGCCGGCAATCACTAGGTTCAGGGTCGCGAAGATGGCCAGGCCGATCGCGCCCATCACCCATTTGCGCTGCCACAGGCCGGGCATGCTGCGCTGCTGCGCCGCATGGGCCCTGGCGCAATAGGCCTGGACCGCAAAGCCGATGACGGCCAGCGCTGCCAAGGTGGCAAGCAGCGCAGGCAACCAGCCCCAGGTGCTGACCAGGCCCACGGCCGGCATGCGGCCCAGGTCCAGCCACCAGCCCAGGTGCAGCGATCCCAGAAAGCTGCCGATGGCAAACATCGGCAAGATGGCCGTGTTCATCGGGATGCCCATGCCCGCCTTGTACAAGGTGCCGCTGCCGCAGCCATCGGCAATCTGCATGCACAGGCCAAACACAAAGGCCCCCACCAGCAGGCTGATGCTGGGCGGGCCCAGCGCGGCCGTCAGCTCAGGGTAGTGGCCCAGCAGCGGCATGGCCATGGCGGCGGCCAGTGCAAGCAGCAGCAACTGGCCAAACACGCCGCGCGGGTCCTTGTCCTCGACCAGCATGCGCCAGCCGGTGGTAAAGCCAAAGCGCTGGCCGGCCAGGATGGCACCCAGGCCGATACCGACCAGGAACAGCGCCGCCTGGCGCAGCGATACCGACCACAGCAGCCAGCCAAAAAAGGCCGCCATCAGGATCGACAGGGGAAGTCGTTTCATCACGATCACCGTTGAGAGTCAATACAACAAAA